>Ga0114919_10003749_pt1 | contig 12218 bp, 13 predicted proteins | sample BlataG_FD_88682 | JGI IMG/M metagenome (GOLD analysis project Ga0114919, IMG submission 88682) | Deep subsurface microbial communities from Black Sea to uncover new lineages of life (NeLLi) - Black_00105 metaG | ecosystem: Environmental > Aquatic > Marine > Oceanic > Sediment | place: Atlantic... | reverse complement strand
TGTGTTCGCAGTTGAAGAGGGAAAGTTCAGTAGAGTCTAAGGGGAATGGAAAGAGAGGAAAGGGGGGGGGGGGGGGGGGAGGGGGGGGCTATAATTTAGTTTGCAGGATATTGTTATCAGTTTGTATGAACTCAAAGCCAGAGTTATGATTGGTTTTCTGTCGAGTAGATACATATTGGGGGAAAGAGAGATGACATCGGTATTTTGAGCATCTCTCTGGGAACTGCATTGATATGGGAGATTATCTACTACTAGTGGTAGTGATTGTCCATCTTAAGGAAACCTACCTTGTGTATGTAAATCATTGCTGGTTGTCATCTGGAAGCACCTTATACAGCTTATATACAAAAGAGTGGAGGCAAGTTGTGAAGGGGAAGGGCGGCGGGAGTGTGTTGACAGAACATGGTGGGTTTTGAGGGGTGATGGTAGGTAATGTAAACTTCTATTCGCACATCAAGGGTTTAGAAACTAGTTGTATACGTATCATATTTAGCAGGCTGAAAGCTCTAAAACCCCAATCTCTGACCGATTAAAAGTGGTATTTTGTCACAAAGGCAGGGAATCGCTTAAATAACAACGTCAAATAAACAACAACTTACTCAATAACATGGAGGAAGACGGCTGGATTAGGGATTATGAGACAGCAAAAGATCTCGCCAATGAAACTTTAGCAAGCATACAGGTAAGGAGATTTTCACCCTTGTTATACCATTCCAAGCACTCAAATGACGCGCAACCATCTCTTCTTTCAGGAACGGAACTTAAATCACGCTGATGGCGGACCTGAAGCCTCCAGAGTCACCGCCGCTGCTCGCCGCAAACTCGGCACTCTCGGTTCTTCTGTCGATACTCTCAGGGCCTCTTTGGAATCTGCAGCATATGCCCATCTCACTGAAAATGAACGCAACAGACGCCGTGATTTAGTAGCTGCTCTTAGAAACAGACGGGAACAGATGCTGCAGGCTCTTAAACGTTCCCCTCCTCAACCCCGAGGGGCTGCCCGCACCGACCTCCTCTCCACCTCCACCTCCACCACCACCACCACTGGAACAACTAACTACAATTACAACAACAATAATAATAGAGGCTCATCTAAAGAGACAGACTTGACAGCAGAATTAGACAACACAGGTCTAGTATCAATGCAACGCCAAGTAATGCAACAACAAGATGATAATCTAGGCCTCCTTGAACGCTCTGTTCAAGGCACCAAGCACATTGCCCTGCAAATCAACGAAGAAGCCACACTACAAAACCGATTGCTGGAAGAGTTTGAAGAGGTAGATGTCACACAGAGCAGACTGAGGGCAGTACATAGGAAGGCACAATGGATATTGAACAGATCTAGTGGGTTTAAGATGCCGTTGGTTATTTGTATGTTGTCGGTGTTTCTGATGATGGTTGTACTGGTGTTGTTCAAGATTGCTGTCAAATTGTAATTATAGAGGTATCTATTGTTAAAATGTATGAATGGATAATTGTAGAGTTGTTATTTTTCCCTTTTATATATATTTATACAGCACATGTAGGTTGTTATTACATTTTGAATATTCACCTCTCACACACATCAGCTGCATACACTAATATTGCCCCTCTCTCCCTGTTTACACAGCAGACATACCTCCATTGCCATTTTCCATCTTCATCCAACTGTGATAGCTTTCTGTCCTCCTCCTTCTTCAATCCTCTTCTTACCTCTAGGCACAATCCTACTCCTCCTCTTCTCCTCCTTTTCCCCCCCATCCTCCCAATAGGAAGAATAATAACTCTTTGGAGGGTGCTCCAACATCAACCGCTCCCCCTGCCCCGTCAACAGACACTTCCAAAATGTATTAGCATTACTCTCCCCATCAGCATAATTGCCTCTTCTAGATCTCTTCAACAACACCAGCTCTAGAATCTTATCATCTGTAACGTACCATGAAGATTCATCAACCTTGATCTCTCTGCACAGCTCCCCGGATAAGAGAGGTCTTTCGTCAGCTACTATTTTCAAATGCTTGGGAGACAGGTCAACATGGACCTTATTTGCAGCAGCTGATATTGATGACATTGATGATGATGATGTTATGATATCAGAAGGGCAAGGGAGGGGGATGAATACTTCGACATGTGTCTGAGTCTGTCTCCATTTGTAGGTAGAACATTCAATGCCCAGTTGAGGGTTTATAGCAATGGCTTGATATGCGGGGCCCCCCGGGAGGCTCAGCATGGACCTCACACGGTTGGCTTCCTTTTCTTCCAATCTGCGCATACGGATCTTCTCCTAAGCTGTGTACTTGGGCTGTGCTGGCTTGGGATCGAGCTTTCCATACATGGAGTCCATGACTTCCTGTCTAGAGAGGCCAGTGGTGGCGGTGGTGGAGCGCTCGAGGCGGTCAACTTCATCGTCTTTGAGGACAGCCAGTTTGCCGTGTTTGCGCATCCAAGAAGCAAATTTAGGTTCTGAATCTTCTACTGCGTCGGCGAATTCATTACGGCAGCATTCGGTCTTGTGGAAGGGCCAGTATGCCTGTGTGTGCAAAGAAGGATGGAAAAAGGGGAAAAGATGGTGAGAGAATGAAAAAGGGGGAAAGGGTGGATAGTTTTCACCTTAACAAAGGCTTGGACTGGTTTTAGCAGACTTGCCTTTTGGCATTTGACACCACAGAACCAGACAGCATGGCACCTGCTGCATCTTAGCAAGTCTTTGGTGGCACCACAGTTGGCTGTATAGAGCGGGTGGGAGGGAAGGGAAGGTGGAAGGGCGGGTGAGAGATGATCGAGAGAGACATGGTGTCAAGTGTGCTTAGCAAGTAGTCATATATAGGTGCGTGGCAATCTATGCATGAAATACAAGGAAAACTTATTCAACAGAAACTTACCGCACTCTTGTTGTTCATCAGCAGAAACATCATGAAGCCCTGCCATTGTTGTTGTGTTCTCACGTTAAACGACCCCTTCCTTAAGAAAGAACCTGCTCAAGTCAAGAATTAGCACCAAGAAATCGATTACATTTGCAAAGATTAAGGAGCTGCGATCATATTGACATTTAAAGAGATGTTGACCAAGAACCTCAGTCAACCCGCCTCTCTCCCCCGGTCCAAATTCTATTTCCCGTCTTCATTTTGTTAAACTGATTTAGAAAAGGCGAAATATAAAAAAAATACACGACCTTGTAAGAATAGAAAGATATGATTCTTACCACCTAACTCCACACCAGTTATATTGAGCACATACATCAGACAGTGGGAGGATAAAAGGGAGCGGCGTAGCCAAAAACAGGGCTCGCGGACATGAAACACAAAAGAAGAGAGAAGGGGGGAAAGTTATAACTCCAACAGTACTATAGTATACTACGTAAAACAAGTATCCAAAGCAACATTGCTATATATCGTACCATTAGGAAAAGGGGAAAAAGGGGAGAGACAGCCATTGAACATTGTTAGCAAAAAAAAAAAGGGAGAAAAATGCTTCTTTGTTCATCATCATCATGTATGCAGTTATTCATTCATTCAGCATTCTTAGCTTTTTGTTCTTGAAGTATATAAAACACACATAGAGATTTATTATTATCCTACACTACAGTACATTTTCTATCCTATCTAGCAATCATCTTACTAATACTACATGTATACACAACCCCTCCTCTCCTCCTCCTATTATTACTTCTTAGTTGCAATAGTAATCCATAACAGCAGAAGCAGCAGCTGCATTGCCACCATCATTAACATTTTCCATTTGGAACTGCTGCTGTTCATCACCATCGTAAAATTCTTCATCATCCGGCATGGATGCCAAGTTGAACGAGTCGTGGGGGTTGAAACGCAGTGCATCCGGCCATTCTCTGTCTCCAAGGACATCCAAGTCCATGGATTTGAGTAATTGGGTGGTGCTGCTGCTTCTTGGCATCCATCCTACTGCTACCTTTGATGATGGCTTTGCAGCTTGCTGTTGCTCTTGTTGGCGATGTTGCCAGTAGGTGGGGTGAAGCCTGCTCAGTCCTGCACGAGACACTCTCCTCATTGCTGCTCCTGCTCCACTACCAGTGTTTCCAATCACTAATGCTTGATGAGGGCCATTGGAAGGAGTGTAGTATACCGCATCCTGGGCTAGAGAGGTGCCAATAACAACGCTACTACTATTGTTGTTGTTGTTGTTGTTGTTGTTGCGTTGCTGGTGCTGAGATGCCAATCTGGTAAAGCTTCTCAAATGACCACCACCACCACCACCACCAGTAGTAGTAACAGTAGTAGTAGCCCGAGGTACAGCCATACCATCTTTCCCATCTCCACTTCCAACAATAGTCGACTCATCTTGACGTTCATCATCAAGCTCAAAATCACCACCACCATTATCATCATCATCATCTCCACTGGAATCAGTCTCATCAGAAATATTTCTATGAGCCTCCAATACCGATGATGCATACATTCTTGGTGAACTGGGAACCAGACTCATACGTCTCTTGAGTTCCATGGCTATGAGTTTCCTAGGAGTGCTGGCAGGTGATCTCATCAGTCCTCCTCCTCCTCTTTTGCCACCGCGGGGAGAGGAGCCTCCATGTTGCTGGAGTTGATGTTCTGGACCTCCATGGGTAGTAAGACCACCACCATTAGGACCAGTAGATGGTGATGCAGTAATAATGTGCTGCTGTACCTTGGGAAGTTGGTGCGCCACAGCAGCTTGATGATGGTGATGATGATGCCTGCGTCCTTTGGATTTGTTTATATTTGTCTTTACGGGCAAAGCGCCAATAGCTTCATATAGTTTCCTTCTCAACCATTCGTTGTTGTTGCTATGAGTCTGGGTGCCGTAAACGAGCCTGAACTTGGCTTGTAAGTCACGTTGGCCCATTCTGGAGATCTCACGGGAGGCTTCTTTGACGTCGTCGGTGTCAAATTGGGAGAGGGCCTGGGCGTTTTCGGGGTGGAGGTGGTGTTTGAGGAGGTGGTGTGGTGGTTGTTGTTGCTGGGAGGAGGTGTTGTCAAGTGCAGTGGGGGAGATATCTCCTTCTGCTGTGATGGGGGAAGGGTGGCTCATTTCTGTGCAAGAGCTGTTGTTGCTCTTGTTGCCAGCTGAGTCGAGGGGAGGAGGAGGAGGCGGTGGGGTAGGGAGAGTGGTGGGAGGATGGCTATCTGGAGATGCTGTGCCTGCTTCGGTAAAATTGTTACGTTGAGGGATTTTGACTCTCAACTGGTCTAAGTTGGTCACAGGAGACATAATTGGGTCAATTGTTTGCATGTTTCTGCGAAATGAAGGAGGTACTTCATGGTGAGAAGGTGGGAGTAGAGAAAAATCGAGTGATCGTGTGGGAGATTTTGATTACTCACCGTAAGCTAAGTTGTTGAGGAGGTTACGTAGACACGAAATAGAGCGGTACAAAGCTTCAAGCACTAATGATAGTTACCAAGGTCAAGCTCGAAAGTAGGAGGAAATTACAAATGCCTGGGGGCTTACTGGAGCTGCTTGGTCGTTTCGAGGTCACTTTTGACTTGTGGATATCGGTATAACTAGTTTAAACTGTCTACAGAACCTCCCACAAGAATGTTATGACCCGCGAGATCCTCCCTTCCCAAGATATTTTCCAAGATCTTGATTTGCACGGTCATTTGCAGCCTCTCTCTTTCTCTCTCCAAAACAGGCATAGACTTGAAATATTGGGAGTTTTTCTCATAACCTCTTCTTACACATATCCCCCCTTCTATCTTAACTTATTTCATATCATCATAAAGATTATCTAAATTCCCATACTTACTCATAGCCATCTCAGCCCTGAATCTCCTGGCAGTATCCGTAGCCACACCCACAATAATCAACACCGACGTTCCAGCAAACCCTCTGAATGCAGTCAACCCAGTAGTGGCCTCCACTAAAGATGGAGCTAGAGCCAGAGCTCCCAGGAATGCAGATCCCAGTACCGACAGTCTCTTTAATGTCTTTGTGACGAATTCAGCTGTGTTTCTTCCTGGTCTTACTCCTGAAATGGAGGCACCCTGCCTCTTTAGCTGCTCAGCCAGCTCCTGAGGCTCCAGTTGGAGGAAAGTGTAGAGGTAGTTGAAGAATGCGATTAGAACTACATTTGTGGGGAGGTAAGCGACTCCATTTGGGGCGAGAGAGGCGGCTACTGTGTCGACCACTGGGCTGTCGATGTAGCGAGCTGCGGCGGTGGGAAGGGCCAGGAGGGAGGAAGCAAAAATGACTGGCATCACACCAGTGGCGTTGACTTTGAATGGAAGATATGCCTGCTGTGCTAGGGAGCCTGCTCTGTATCTAGAAGCATATGTCATGGGGATCTGTCTTTCTGCATCTTGAACGTACACGATGCCCAGCGTGGTGGCGAAGAAAGCAGCAGCGTAGATGGCAAGGTTTGACGACTGATTGGTCGCTGCCTGTGAAAAAGCTGCTCCTACTGATGTTGGCAAGGCAGATGCAATATTAGCAAAGATGAGGATAGACGTTCCATTGCCTAATTTCAACTCTGAAATAGTTTCAGCGACTTGTACCAAGATCATAGCTCCTGCAACCAGTGAGAGCACACTAGCGACAAACCAATCAGCAGAGTAGTCATCCACAAATGGTCTGATATAACTCAACTGACCAATTGCTTGTACAAACGCAAACGCCAGAGCTGCCAACCTTTGATACAGATTGAACCGAGCTCTTCCTTGTGGTCCTTCTTCTCTCTGAAGCTTCTTTAATCCGGGGAAGGCCGTCGACAGTAGCTGCAGCATAATAGAGGCATTGATAAAAGGAATGATTCCCAAACTAAACACGCCAACTCTACTAATACTGCCTCCAGATAATGAATCTATGTATCCTAACAATCCACCTGATCCTGAACTAATCGCTTCAGCAAACTTATCAACATCTACACCTGGTAATCGTAGATAGACACCTACCCTTGAGAAGATGATAAGACCCATCAACAGAGCTAGTTTTTGAGGTAAATCTGTACCAAAGACATTTCCTCCCCCTCCTCCTCCTCCTGACGACGATGGGGATGTTGATGAAGAGCTTTCTCCTCTATATTTTGAGGAGGGGTCTCCATTGGCCATTGCCATCATGTTGGTAGATGCCATTGCCAGGCCAAGAGGGTCCCATTCCTCCACCGTAAGTTCCTGGCCATATCTGGGAGGGAAGTGGAGGTCCTCCTCTTCTCTGTCTAATGTGTTTTGTGAGGATTTATCACCTAGCCACCTACCAGTGTTGAGGGATAGACTGGCAGCTTGAGTGCGGATGGAGATAGATCTAGTGGGGCGAAGAACTGTGAGGGGAGTGTAAGGGGTGGTGATGAGAGGGATAGAGGTGTCGTGGGAGAGAGGGATGGACAGTGGTGTGCTTTCATTGTGATGAGTGTGATGCTCGGTGAATGATGTGGATGAACGTACCTGGCGAATAAGTTTTCTGTCTAAGATGTCTACATTTGAGTGATATGTCAGCTGCACGCAACTTGATTCCAGCAATCTTCATCACCCCCAGAATTATTTCCAGAAACGAGAACAAACAGCTACGTGGAATGTAAGCAGCCGGGAATTATATATATTGTCGTATGATTAGAGTATTTAACAATTGATGGGACATTTACGAGTCTCAGGACTAAATAAAAGCTGTTCATTCTGATCCCATCCCCGACTCTCTGTTCCGTTTGTGTGGATAGAGAAATCATGACAGTCAAAGAGTCTCCACCCGGATTTCTCCCCCTCTAATCAGACTCAAGGCAGCTTAGAGGGAATATATCAACATGTTGAAATACCAGCTGCTCACCTAAATTGGATACGGAGAGAGGAACAACAGTAACCCAACCCCCTCTCTCGAGAGCCTCCCGCCGTCCCGCCCTCCTCGCTCGGTTGAGCAAAATGTTGGTTAAATGGGGCATAGGTGAAAATCAGGTAGGTAAATTATGAAAGATTACAACGAGAAGCACAATTCAAAGAAACAAGATATTATTGGGTCAGCAATGTCGGAAGAAATTTGAAAAATCGGACTAAGTCAACAATTTTTGTCTCCTGGATACAGCAATTAAACATAGAATAAGGAGCTGTAGAGACACTAGAAAGATTTCACTGTCATAAGAGCATTACGTATTAAAGACCAAGGCATGAGCGATCATACAGGAGGGGCGGGAGATCAGAATTGGAATCACCAAACAGACGGCCCAGAGAATGTGGCAAAGCCGTCTCTATACATGGCACCCCAAGTGAAGATCGAAGCTGCACCTGGCTCAATTGTCAGGACAAGCCCTGAACCAGGCCTCGTCAACAGATCGAGCAGTCAAGGTGAGTGCCAACTTGACCCAACAAAACAGGACATTCCCTCGTCTTCGCATCTCTCAGCCACTTACACTACCGGAATTCACGCCCTCAGTTCCCAATGTAATTACATTCCCTCTCTAACACCTACCATCCCACCCAATTCTTACAGACGTCCCCGCTTCACAAGACCCTGCCCCACCTCTCATCCTACACGGCAAAACTGTACAGCAACAACCAAGCTCCATTCCACTTGCCTTCCAACACCCACACCCACAAGGGCCACAGAACCACCAATCAGACAACAACGCACCTGCAACAACCCCCTCCAACAACAATAGCAATGCCAAAACAACAACCAAGGACCTCATGGCAGAATATATCACCCTTGCCAAGAAATACCACACTATCACATCAGTCTTGAAGAACAACCCTTCTTCATTGACTCCATCTGAATCTGCATCATATACGCAATATGCTCATGTCATTGCTCAACAAATGGCTGCATTGCAACCCCAATTGCAACAACAACAACAACAACAACAACAACAACAACCCTCTTCTGCCGCTGCAGCTATCACTATCACAACAACAAATGGAGTAGGTCCAACCATCATCACTGCTCCTACTATTACTACTACTATTACTAACATCAAGAACTGTAGTATCCAGGTTCCTTTTTCCTCATCAACTGTGGCACCCAACATCATCAGAAGTGGAGACATTCCGTCATCATCACCAACCAAGCAATTGCAAGTAGGAGGCATCATAGGCAACCTCCCCCCCCAACTACAATCACAGATCCAAATACTCTACCTATGTAGACACCTCTGCAAATATAAAAGTAGGGAAGAAATCCTAGAGAGACAGACACTGATCAACCTTCCCACCTCTATTGTTGATCATGTGAGTGAGCGTATAGAAAAGGAAGGGAGTGAAGGAGCAAAGCAGATTTATGAGAAGAAGATGATGGAATTTTGTCTAAAGTATAATGTGGATATTAACACTTTGGTTCCCCAGACTGGTAGTTGGAATAACAGTAATACGACTGCTGGTACCGTGAGTCATAATCATAATAGGAGTCCTGTGGTTGGCATGCTGTCAGAAGCAGCAGGTCAACATCGCCGCCCTGGTGCTGCAGTTATGAATCAGAGTCAGAATCAGTATCAGTATCGTCAACAACAACAACAGCTAGCTCGTCACAACAATATGAAGGTAGAAGTGAATAGAAAGAGAGGCAGATACGGTGATTTGGATGACCAATTTTTAGCAGAAGAAACAGTAGCTGAAAACCATGCTGACGAGATCCTTAGGAAGTGTCAAGAAGTGTCCAACAGTCTACGGAAAGCTCTGGGTGATAATGGTATTAGTACTATCCAGGGCGCTGGTGCTGCAGCAACAACAAATGCAGCAATTGCATATGGAGCAGGTACAATGCCGAACAACAACAACAACAGTGGCAACAGTAGTAGTATGAGTAGTAATAAGAAGAATGTCGTAGAGCAAAAACAATTAATAGAAGCATGTGGTGACACTGCCAAGTACCTGAAGCCCTACCAAATAGTCGGCATCAACTTCCTCCTTCTTCTGTACAGCAGCAAAGTAGGAGGAGCGATATTAGCAGATGAAATGGGCCTTGGCAAAACTGCTCAAATCATCAACTACCTAGGAGCCCTCAAAGGGCTGGCATCATTAAACAACGACCCTGGCCCCCACTTGGTGGTGGTCCCTCCTTCTTTACTGGAAAACTGGCAACGTGAGCTGCGTAGATGGTGCCCCTCACTGACAGCTATTGTGTATTATGGGAAACATAGATCTGTGCTGAGGAAGAGGTTGGTTAGTTTGAGGGAGAGGATGGCTAGAGGAGAGGATACCAGTGTGGAGGATGACCTACATGATTTATCGGATCCTGATGTTTTGGCGCAATTGGCTCATGAGGCTGCGATGGAAGACGGAGAAGGGAGTGACGATGGTGATGAAGAAGGTGGTGGTGATGCTAGTGATGAAGAGGGCAGTGATGAAGATGTACAGATGAACCTTCACAAACTTGCTAATGCTGATGGAAGCGAGAGTGAAGGAGAAGAACACGAACCCGAGAAGAAGAAAGTATCAGTCCTAGACTTTGACGCTCCACTGTCCCCGGCTCCATTCAACATAATGCTCACCTGCTACACTCTGTTTGAAAGGGATTCCCCCGAACAGAAGCTGGATAGAAAGTTTTTAGAAAGCTGGAGGTTTAGTCACTTGATAATGGACGAAGCACATGCTCTAAAGAATAAGAATGCTGCTAGGTTTACGAGGCTGCAGAAGACAGCAGTAAAAGCTCGATGCAGGGTGATGATCACAGGTACACCTCTTCAGAATGATTTGGCAGAGCTTCAGAATTTACTGCAATTCCTGTTGCCTCAGATCTTCTCGGAGCAAAAGTTGAGCGAGGATGAAAACTTTGCAGACTTGATTCAAGATGAGAGGAAGGTGAAGGATCTGACAAACAGAATGAAGGCTGTCCTGGGTCCGTTTGTGCTACGCCGATTGAAAGCTGAAGTGGCAAATCAACTGACTGAAAAGACACATTCAACTGAATTTATCATCATGACAAGTGAACAATCAGGGCTGTATGAACAGGCACTTAGCTCAATGAGGAGCAGTATGCTCAATAATGGCAAAGCAGCTGGTGCTATCCAAGACGGTACCCAAAAGGGCTACGAAAAGTTCCTTAAGAGCCTGGGAGGCAAGAAGATCTCCCACATGTTTACCCATCTCCGTAAGATTGCTCAGCATCCACTGCTCATCAGAGCTCTGTATGATGAGGACAAGGTCAAGAAGATTGCTGAAAAAGCTTATGAAAGGCAGCTGTTTAGTGGTGGCAACGTCACAATGGAGAAGATTCAAGATGAGCTGTTGTCGTATTCTGATTACTCCCTCCACGCTTTCTGTTACAATGGTGGAGTAGATTTTGACCCCTGGCGCTTACCTACCTCCGCTATGTTATCATCAAGCAAGTTTCAATTCCTGCAAGACCTCCTCCCCAAGCTGAAAGCAGCCGGCTCCAGGCCTCTTATCTTTTCTCAATGGACGTCTGTCCTGGACTTGATTGAATGGCTTCTAGATGTATTACGTCTTCCATATGTTAGATTAGATGGCTCCACTGCAGTAGACACTCGACTAGCCATTGTGGATAGATTCAACACAGCCTCCAGTGATGAAGTCTTTGCCTTTTTACTCTCCACCAGAGCAGGAGGGCAAGGTCTGAATCTAACTGGAGCAGATACTGTTATTCTACACGACGTAGACTTCAACCCTCAGATTGACAAACAAGCAGAAGACAGATGCCACCGATTGGGTCAATCCAAGCCAGTTAGAGTGTACAGACTGGTGACAAAGGCCACAGTGGATCAGAATATATACAATCTCAGTCAAAGGAAGTTGAAGTTGGATTCTGCAGTGTTGGATGGTATTACAGCTGGAGTGGGTGCTCAGAGAAAGGAAGCTGCAGCAAATAATCAACAAATGGGAATGATTCTTCATGGGATTATGGCTGGTACTCATGTCTATGATGAAGATGGCGAGAAGAAAGGAGGAGGAGAAGAGGATGGCGGTGCTGGTCCATCATTGGCAGCCCCATAATAATCATCTCCAAATGCAGGAGGGTGAGGGGTGGGGTGGGTGGGGGGGTCAAGGAAGAAGGAGGAGGGAGGCAGGTATTATGATGATGGTAATGAAAAAAATGTGTGTGTTAATGCAAGTATATGTGTTTTGTCTTTATTTACAAGTTATAGCCCAGTGTCCATTTAATGTAGAGAGATAAGCGAGTAGAGGTGAAGGAGAGGGAGAGCGTGTGCTGGTGACTTTGCATCTCTGTCTCCCCCCCCCCCCCCCCCCCCCCTCCTTTTTTTATTTTAGCGGGGGACGCGCCCGGGTGAGGTGATAATTCTCTTCCCCAACAAACACTAAACTAACCCCTCCCCTCCCCTCCCCTTCCTAATA
>Ga0114919_10003747_pt1 | contig 12220 bp, 18 predicted proteins | sample BlataG_FD_88682 | JGI IMG/M metagenome (GOLD analysis project Ga0114919, IMG submission 88682) | Deep subsurface microbial communities from Black Sea to uncover new lineages of life (NeLLi) - Black_00105 metaG | ecosystem: Environmental > Aquatic > Marine > Oceanic > Sediment | place: Atlantic... | reverse complement strand
TTTTTGCCATGTTATCACCATAATTTATGATAACATGGTTTGACTATGCTTAGGGTTTCTGTTCTTAGCGAACCCCACATTAAACTTTTTTGTCTTTGACCGAACAGTTTAAGTTAAGGGGTTTGCGTTAAGAAACCCCCACCTTTAGGTGGATTTATTTTGGGAGTATGTCATTTCTTCTTTCGTTTTCATCCGTTTTTGATCAAAGTTATATTTTAGTTGTTGCAGGGGTATTATTGCACCGCATTGAATACATCTTCCATTTATCATTCCTTGCTTGTGTCTGCAGAACCCTTTCCTTCTTTTTTGCATTTTTTCTTCTCTCGAAATTCATCTAATTTTCGGCTTTCAATTCCCAATGAAATAAAAAGAAATAAACAAGTTACGCTTAAAAAACCAAGAAAGTAACTTGTTATATTAGAATAAAAAAATGTTTTCTTAGTGTAGTGCATACCATATATGTAGCCCTCTGCCAATGTTTGATTGCCCATTTTGCCAGACCAGGTAATTCCCGTATCTGTAACATTCCATATACAACCGTTGCATTCTTGGTTTACATGATTCAAAGCAATATCAATATTATGCCAGTGGGAGGTAAAAGTGAATATAAATATCACAAGATAGTAAGCTAGAAAAAGTAACATAAAACCTACCAGCACCCCAGCAAAAGCGAAACTTATTACAGAAATGTTCAAATCCATTTCTTTCTGCTTCTGCTTGTTGTTGATCCACAACTTAAATTTATTCAGATGTTTCCTTTTCATCTTCAACTCTTTTTTCAATTTTTTCAAACCATTTGTTTTTAATTCCAAAATGAATAAAAACAATTAAAAAACAAATCAAAGCCGCTACCACACCAATGTCATGCAATATTTTTGCACCAAAACCAAAAATATAATGGCCACTTATAGTAATAAGGTAGGCAAACAACCCAACCCATATTGCTTTTGATATGTCATAAACTGTTCTGATTGCAAATACTGTTGATTCTGGCAAATGGATTTGTTTCATAAAATTATTACTTACTTCATTTATTCTCTTCTTTCGGCATTTCAACAGTAAGGGCATCTGCCAAATCTCTTTTCAAGGCATACCAGTTATCAGAGAGTTTGCATTCTGTTACGCCATTAAACCTTTCCATTGTGTCCATATCATTCAATACGCTCATAATGTCGGCAGCCCTTCCTTTCTTCTTATCTTTGGTTTCATACTCTATAAGATTCATTTTTAGTTTACCTCCAATCATTTAATATTATTCTTTTTTTAACATCTTGCATGACTTCACTCCGCTTGGCGCAATAGTAATAGCAAACCTTCTTTTGTTTTTTGTCATGGTTTCATAGTCCGTTGTTGTAAATTTTACTTTCTTTTTTAAATCATAAAATTCCATTGGTTCTTTTTGTTTTGGTTCTTCTTCTCCTTCCATAAGTCTTTGTGCTTCTAATGCTTCCTGTTCTTCCTCTGGCACTCTAGGTCCTTCTGTTGGTTTGGGGTTTGGTTTAAATAATTGAGCCAATCCAACAATAAGTATGTTCATATTCTTAATTTCCTTTTTAATAGATAATAGTTGCAAGAAAATAAAAACAACTACAATTAAAACCACCACAAAATTTATTATAATATACCCAAAGTTATTTAAAATAAAATTAGTTATGTTCCCATCCATCTTCAACCCTCCGATTCCATCTTACTGATTTACATTTTGGGCATATCAAAACTGTTTCCTTTCTGGGTATCCATTTATGCCCACACTTTTTACATACCAGTTCTTTTAATTCAATTTCTGTCATGCAACAATACCTATAAGTAAGGTGGTATTTAATACTTTCGTGTTGGTATACTAAAAGGTATACTGTTTAAAAAAGTTAGGGTTATTGTTTAAAAAAACAGACAGAACAAGCAAAAATAACATATTCATAGTGTATCTTAGCGATTCAAAATGTCAGAAAAGTGTTATTTTCTGACATATTATATTATAATTAAGGAAAATGGGGAAACGAAATTTTTTTTCCCTAGCAAATCAGAAAATATACTATTTTCTGATTTAAAAAATCTAGCTTATAGGTAAATAGTACATAGGGGTTGAATGGCCCTAGAACACACAGAAGCCTACCTAATTTCAATCTTTATGGCATCAGAAAATGAAAGTAACCCTACCCCTAAAAAGTATACCTAGAATAACCTATATATTGTCTTGATATTCCAACATTGCATCCTCTATTTCTTTATTATTATCATCAAAATATCTCATAGTAGTTCTTATATTACTATGCCCCAAGGTTCTTTGAACTATTGTTATGTCCTTCCTTTCAAGTCTCATAGTGTTTGCAAAGCTCCTTCTTAGATCATGTGTACCTATATCCAATCCAAGCTTTGTTCCTGCGTCATTCAATTCCCTATAATATCTGGCATATACTGTCTCAACACTATTCCAGTAAGTCATATAAGTAATGGTCCTTTCATTAAGGAACAAATATCTATAACATCTTTTGTAGAAAGGTTCAAGATACTTCCATAGATCCATTTTTAAATAGAGGTTTCTTGGTTTTTCCCCCTTACCTTTAACCCTTATCTTTATTATTTCTCCCTCATCACCATACCTGTCTTTGTGCATTCCTCTTTTAATCCATCTCTTTTCAATAGTTATGGCTTCACTGGCCCTGGCTCCAGCATAGGATTGTATAACCACAAATGCTTTGTGCATAGGATCCTTGACAAGACCAAGGAGTTCATTAATATATTCTCTTTTTAGAAAGTTCTTTTGTTTCATTGGTATTTTGATTACTGCCTGATTTAACTTTCCATAGTCTTGCCCTCTTTCTTTGAATCTTAAATATTCCTTTATAGCATATTTAACATGAGGTTGTCTCTTGGTGCATTTATCTGCTATAAACCTATTAAGATGTTCAATAGTAGGGTTCTCGCCATAGGTATAAACCAATTCTTGAACTGCTTTTCTATAGGCGTGTATTGTACTAGGTTGAAATTTTGGGTTGTCCCTCATGCTTTGATGGAACTTTTCCAGTATCATTCTTTCCACCTCCAAGAACATGCTTTGGTTTCCATATTGCCCTGTCAAATATTTTCAAGGCTTCATCAATCCCCTTTGGTTCTTTTGTGCCTATCCTAAAAAAATAATTTAAATTCTGCAAACCAGTAATCATAAGATTCTGCATAAAGAAAGAAATCCTGTTCAACTCTTCAATCTCATCAATACTTTTAAATTTGCCAGTTTTTCTCATTCTCAAGATTATTGTATAACCTTCATTATTCAACTCAATCAATTTATTCCCTATTTTTTCATTGACTGTTTTTGGATTGAATAAATCCTTTACTCTTTGATATGATTGTATTAATCCAGAGAAAAATCTAAGTGAAATAGTAGGGTTGGGTTTTGATGCCAATAAATCATAACCATCTCTTGAATTAATATCTAGAAGATCCTTAATGCTTCTGTTTGTGAGGGCTGAACTATGACTATCAACTTCTCTTCTTATTATTGATTCTTCTATTCCTGTTCCCATTTTACCTTACAAGATAACCAGCGAGGTATCCAGCATCATTCATAAAATTTATTAATGCAATCATGGCTGCTGTAATTGCAAACAATTCCACAATTATCACATCTCTGTTTATGTATTTTTGCCTTATGTAATAATAAAGTGAAAATAAAACCGCAGGTAAAAAAACAAGTGAATATAATAACCTTAATTTTTCAAATTGTAAAAAAAATGCCGCAAATGGATTGCCCTCGCTTACAGCAACTATTGCCTTGCCACTTTCTATAACATCTTTAGGGTCAGTGTATTTTGCAATCAAATACATTGTTATTGAGTGCGTACCCAGCATCAATAAAAATGCAATGATAATAATATAATCAGCTCGTATAAACTTCATTATCTCCCACCATAAACTCCAGGATTGTTTCTGATGTCTTTGAATATTATTATAATGATGAAAAGGAGCAAAAGCCCCACACCAATTATTATTGCGTTCATTCTAAATCATCATCTTTTTTTTCCTTAAAAAGCCTTTTGAACAATCCCCCCAATGGCATACTTTGCATCATATCTTGCGCCTGTACATTCTTTTGCTTGGCTCTCACTCTCGCTAGTGTCTGTGTCAGTATCAAGTCCTGCTCTATTTGATTAACTCCATTCTCATCAAAAACCTTTTCTATTATCTTTATATAATATCCAAGATTTTCAAAATTAATCACTTCTTTTGTATCTTCTTCCATCTTTTTACCCAGTTAAATTTCCTTTAATCATTTGTAATCCAGGGTCTAGCTTAACTATAACTTCTGGTGCTCCACCACCCATGAATTTATATAATATGACTGCGGCAATAGCAGCAGCTATAAGCAAGGTAATAATCATAAAAGCCATTTGCGGGGTTAATGTATTGAACATTCTTTGTTTTGCAGCAATAGCATGGGCTATTTTGCTCTCAATTAATGCTGGTGTTATGTTGAAAGGAAACATATTTGCCAATTCATGCAATTTAAAAGTTTCATAAGGCTTTACTTCTATTTTATTGTCATTTTCAAGCAATTCAGATTCCTTTTTTTCAATATCTTCTTTGTTCATTGAGTGGCCTCCCATCTTTTAGTTTCTGTGTTGAATCTCATACCTATTTTTTGCCCTAAATCCTCAACATTATTAATTTCTATTCCTCCCCTTCCATAAAGTTTTTTAATTTTATTAATAACATAAACCCATCTTAGGGGTAATGTAGCTGCAAACTCCCCAAAAGCAAAAAATAATGGAATGTTTGATTTTCTTTCCATGGTATGGCTGTTTTCAGTCATCATATAAGGTCCAGAACCTTTAACATCAATCATACCTTCTGATTTTAGTTTTCCAGACATAAATCTTATTATTTGGCTTCTATTTACAATACCAATAATAGCTCTTTTTTGCCATTTTGCTGTCAAAAAGGTGAATCCTGGTGTCCAAAAGGCAATAAAAAACAATAAAAGCAATAAAAATCCAGCCAAGGCAAATATACCAATGAAAATATACCATTGTGTATTTGTTATTGTAATACATTGTCCTGATGCTAAACAAGTTGCTGCATCCATTTATAATGCACCCCTTACTTTTGAAAAAAATCCACCACCACTTCTTTGTTGCCCACCACCAGTTTGAGTTGCTATTGACTGGCCTATTTGAGTGTTTTGCAATGTCCTTTCATTCATTTTATCCCTTGTTGTTCCTATTGCCCTCTTTGCAGTAAAAAAGAAATAAGCCTGTGTCTGATCTAGTTGCTCAACTTCCCCAAAAGTAATTCTATGTGGAGGTTGGGTTATTAAAGAGTCTATTCTCAAAATATTGGAGAATATGTCAATCATTGGCAAGTCTTTCTCTTCTAGAAATGTATAAGTTAATGCCCTGCCAAAAATAGCCCACTTGCTTTTCTTTACTTCTTTTGGAATATTATCGTCATCACCATAATGCTTTAAAACATCAAGATATTCTTTGGTATCCCAAATAGCTTCTGGTTGTCTTTCTTCTCCTCTTGGTTCTTCTTCTTCTCTATCACTTGGTGGACCCGTTCCCATAAATTGAAATTGTTGCATCTTTAAATACCTCCTCAAAGTTCATTCTTTATTATTTTTTTCATGGTTTGGTTTCTGTTGGATTTATTTTATCTAATTCAATAATTGCCTGTTGTATTTTTGTTGCATCTCTGCTGTTTTCAATAGCTTTGCACTGGGTAGCTAACTCTTTCTTTAATGCATATAATTCCTTGTCTAATGTGTCCAAATATCCTGCTTCCATGACACCTGATAATATTTCACTGGATTTCTCATCTACTGTTTTATCTTCTACAGTTGCTTTTGATTCAAAATCATTGTATGCTTCTGGACTTACATCTATATTAATTATCAATTCATAAGCAACTACTGCTGAAACTATCAGCAAAAACAAAACAATCCATATCATTTTTCTCATCATTTTTCACCTCCTATGGCATTAATCTCGGTGTAAATAATAAAGCATCTATTACACCATTAGCATCATCAGTTTCATAAATTTCAAGTGCCATAGCAATAGCCATGTCACCACTTGCTGCCTTTTCAACTACTCCTGCTGTTGTTGATGGAGTTAAGTAATCTCCTATTGCTATGTTTGCTGTTCCATCAGCTTTTAATTTGGTGGTTTTACCACTTGTTTGTATGTAACCATATTCAAGATTAAGTATAGGCTCAACAGCCATTCCAAAAACTTTATAATCACCTTGAGTAGTTGTGTGCATTACCTCGTCTCCGTCTGCTACTGCTTTCAATATGACAATATCCCCATCTGCCATTGCATCCCCATCTGTGTTGTTCATATATACCATGTTCATTTCTTGCGTGGCAGTTGCTCCTCTGTTGTTAAACATATAAGTATCTACTCCATTATCATTTACATTTTTCTTGCCACTGTCATGAAAATCATTTCCAATAACTGTATTGTTTATTCCAGTATTGACATTCAATCCATAATTTGTCTTTGTTGTTGCATCAGCACGAACCACATTGCCAGATAAAAAATTATGGTCACCAGCTAAAGCAATACCATCATAAGCAGCACCACCAGCCAAATTATTCCTTAACATAGAATTACTTGTTATTGTATTATGGTTGCTGGCTATACCCAATCCAGTATTTTGATTGTCAGTTATAACATTGCTTGATACTGTATTATGCCCGTCACCTTCAACGCTTAATCCAGTTTGTGAATTTCCTTGAGCAGTGTTCATTGCAACAAGATTATATTCACATCCATCATAAATGCGTATTCCCATCAAGGCATTACCTTTTGCCACATTGTTTGTAATGCTGGAATCATCAGTATTTTCAAACCAATAACCAGCACCTATTGAATCAAGAACTACATTTCCTGATATAGAACTAAATGTGCATGTATCAAACATTGCACCAGCCAGTGTATTGGCAGTTAAAATATTATTTCCAATAATGCAGTAATCTGAATTTTTTACAAACATACCAGAATCTCGTGGTGTCGATAAAATAGCAGTTCCGCAGTCATCTATCCAATTGTTCATCATAATAGAATTATCACAATCATCAAGAACGACACCTGAACCGCCGAATGTAAGCACATACCCTGAATTAGTATCATGGATATACAAATCCATTATAAAAGTATAAGGTGCACTTGTAAAATAAATTCCCTCGCCTATTCCAGCATTGCCACTATTACCATCAATAGTTAAATCTTTTACTGTTATATGCCCATTGGTTGCTGATTCGCCGATTGCATGACCTACATTAGTACTTGCTTTAATCTGTATGATGGTTCCTCTACCTGAACCTTGTAACTGAACATAATCTTTCATAACTATTGAACCATCTATTATAAATGTTCCCCCTGATAGGCATACTGTACCACCATTAGTTGTAACATCATCTATACCTGTGTTAATTTCTGTCTCGTCTGATGACTGGTCGCAGACTGCATCACAATTAGTTGTGTCATCTGCATCAGAGGCACAGACAACATAATCGCATGAACGTATATAACTTGTAGCATAACCGCTTAAATCAATACTATAATTGTAAGTTGATAAATCAATGCTTCTGTTTATAGTATCATTCTGTAAAGCCCATCCTGCCCAAGTTGTATTCTCTACTTTAATGATAGATTCATTATCTACCCCGAAAAAGTCAGTTATATTTATTCGTTTAAATGCGGATGCTTCTATCTGATAAGAACTTGCATCTGATATGTAACTGCTTAAATCTATGGAATAATTATAGGTACTTAAATCAATGCTTCTGTTGATTGTATCATTCTGCATCATTGTTCCTATCCATGAACTATTATCTGGGGTTATTAAATCCCCTCTTGTTATGTTTAGGCTTAATTGAGCTAAATAATTAGCAGTAGAGTTTGCTACTTTCCAAAAACTATTAAACCAAGACATAGTTTGGACAAATGTGTCAATCCAAGTTGTATTATGGGTTCTGATTACTGTATTATTATCTAACATTGTAAGGTTTACTATACTTAAAAGGTCAGTATCAACTATGGTATCGTCATCTGCTGTATCGGCTTCAACTTTGTTATAATAATTGCTTAAATCTAAACTTTCATTATAAGTTGAGAAGTTCTTACCACCTAAATAATCAGTTAAATTTAATAACTTCCATGCTACTGATTCTATCTGATATAAACTGGCATCTGATATGTAACCTGATAAATCAACACTATAATTATATGTTGATAAGTCAATACTCTTATTAAACAAAGCCAAATCAGTTCCATTTATAGTCTGTACTCTTAAGTCAGTTATGTTTGCAGGAGAATTATTTTTCAATGCTGTTGGGTCAGTTTCTGTATAAGAAGTTAAGTAATCGCTTAAATCAATACTTCTGTTTAAAGTCCCATTATCCAGCATGGAAGTATTTATTATATCCAAATCAGAAGAATCCCAAGCTGAAAATATCGGGTCTGATTCTGCATATATGGAACAAGTATCTGCATGAGTTGAGTTTAAAGGTTTGTAAGTGCTATTCATATTTAATTGTCCGTCCTCATAATTAAATTGGGAATGATTTATTGCGTCTGTATGAATTGAGTATGGGTCAACTTCCTGTCCGCTTGGAACACCAAATCCTTTTGCAATGGCTATCCAATCAACAAAATAATGGTTATTTATATTTCCATTTGATGCCTTATATATTCTCATCTGTGCAATTCCCAAGTCACTACCAGTCCCAATATGTTCTGTAGAATCAAATACTGGCTGTGTTATTGTAGCGAAGGCTATGCTTTCAGTAATATAAGGATAATCTTCCCAAATTCCAAAATCATAATTCCACATTTGTATTAGGGGTGCATCCCCTGCCAATGAGCTGGTATAATACCTCATCACACCTTGACTAAAACTATCTATTTCTGTGAAATTTATTCTTAAATCTAATCCTGGAGAACCTGCTTCTTCTGTAAAATTAAATGTATTGCCATCATAACGTGCATCTGAATGATTTGTCTGGTTTAATCCACCAGAGTCGTCAAATGTTCCTGCGACTATACCAGCTTGTGTTGCATCATAATAAGTAACTGCAAGTTTGCTTTGATTAAATGCAAAGTTTGGATTTACCCAATCAATCCATCCATCATCTCCCCAGTTGTCTTGTGTCAGATGAAGTGAATCTGGATCTGTTTCTGAAGTTAAATAATCGCCTAAGTCTATGCTTGTATTAAACTCCTGGTTGATTAAATAATTTATCAGGTCTGTGCCGTTAATAAAATAGTTAGAGGCATTGATTACATTAATCCCCCCTGTAGTTGTTTCATTAGGGGAAATATAGGTATCTGAAACACGCCATGCTGATATTCCTGCTCCTGCCCCCCCTGTCAAGTCTGTATAATCACAGTCTATTTCATTATTTGTATCATCCCAAGTGCATATTTTTGTGTCTGTTAATGTACCACCTTGTAAATAATCAGACAAATTTGTAGTATATATGGTTGTTGTTGATAAGAAACCAGATAAAACTAACTTAGGCATTAATGTGATCATCAATAACAAGATTATTATTTTGATTCTCATAATCTTCCTTTTGCAAAATAAAAGGCATCAAAGGACTTGATTAAAACAAGGACACCCATTATCAAACCAAAAAAACCAAAAATATATGCGTTGTCAGTAAAAATAAATGATTCTTTAGTGCAAGTAGTGCTTGTGCATGTAAAAATTTCAATATTAAAGGAGGCCATAGCCAAAGCGCCAAATAATGTTGCAGATATTAATAATAATGTTATTTGCTGTCCAAATTTTCCTTCTTGGGTTCTAACAAAGAAGGAAACTGGTAGCATAATGAATGCAAGGATTATCAAGGTTATATAAACGCTTTCTATCATAGAAATCAAATTAGGGTTATTAGATTATAAAAACTTTTCGTAGAAAATAAGTATTTTCTTATGTTTTGCCTAGCATAAACAAAGCCCCTAGAATAACAACTGCAGCCAAAACTATCAATGCTATCACTCCTAACTGAAAGCTATCTAAAACTGTATCTTGTAGACTTTCTTGAGTGGCTTGTGCAGCCGATTCAGAATCATAATCATAACTTATCAATACTAAGGTGTTGTTATAGCCATCACCAGTCATATTAATCATAGTAAAATTGGCATAAACATTTAAATCACCACTACTTGCTCCTACCATTGTTATTTTATAATCAGCATTCCTGTTTAAAACAACGGACTTATTGGTTCCATTAATTACACTATCACTAGAAGTTATAAATCCTTTTTTTGCCAGTAAGGTAGAATTATCACCACAACCATCAGCTTCGCAGGAAATAGTTATGGACTCATTACTTATTCTATATCTGTCGGCAGTAAAAATATCTTCTGTCGTATTAGCAACATTAGAAAAGATAAGCACACCAACTATTGCTAACAACCCAGCAACAATAAGGGTCATTAAAAGTTCCCTAGGTCCGACTTGTGCTTTTTTATACATTTTTCAAATTAAAAAAGCCTAAGATTTTCCTAAACCAAGGTCTTTTGGTAACTTACCTTCCTAGCATGAAAAGGGTGCTAAGTATAACAACTGCAGCCAATACAATCAAGGCTATGATCCCTAACTCAAAAGAGTCAAGAACCGTATCCTCTATATTGGTTACGGTTGTATTCTGAGCAGAAGTAAAACTATCTTGGTTGATAGAACTATCTACCTCAGAAAAAATAAGCACACCAACTATGGCTAGGATTCCAGCGACTACAAGAGTTGTAAACAACTCTCTTAGTCCGATTGCTTGTGCTTTTTTATCCATTTAGATAAGAACTAAGGTTACTGTAGTTTATAAAACTTTGTACTTTTGTGTCAGAAAATAACACTTTTCTTACGCATCAATTTTACTGCTGCCATAGAAGCTCCATAGTGACAGAGCTATTGATAGAACAACAGTTGTATAAAATATTGGGTGGGTTGCTATCGGTAATAATGTAACCAATGCAACATTTCCAAGTATTGCATAGATTGCAACATAACCAGGGTTCTCTGTCTTGATGTAGATTACAAATAAAGTGAACAAAAAGATAATGGGCCAGAAGAATATGCCCATGGCTGAAGCTTGGTAAGCTGTATCTACTGCCTTGAATAATGAAGCATTCTGCAGATATTCCCAACTTTGATTCATTGTTGCAGCCATTTTATGTCATCCCCTTCGTTGATCTGTTGGCAATGAATTGTGCTATGCCAAGCAAGTACATAAAGTAAACTGGTATTGAAAATGAAACTGCCAGTGTTGCATCCAACCCAAACTTAGTTAATGTGTACGGAACTGCAACTATACCCCATGCCAATATCCCCACAAACCTGAGAAAACCAACAACAAAATCTCCAAATCCAAAACTTATTGTTGTGTCTGTAGTGGCCACACTTTGCAGGTAATTCATATTTTCAATACTCTCCTGCTCTATTTCACTAAAACCTTCTTCATAGGGTTGTATGCTCCATCCTGCTGTGTATTGTATTGCATTGACTACAGCAGCAGATACATGAATTAATAATATCAATGTTATGATAGTTAAATATTTCATCTGCGCATGGCCTCCACAATCCATCCTAATATTGCTATAAATCCTATAAGGCCCAGCCAAAGATAGCTGATTGGAAACCAACCAATTTGTCTTAATATTATTGTCCATATAAAAACACTGGTCATCCCTAAACCAGCATGTTTCGTGCTGAAAAGCAACCCCCACACAACTAAAAACAATATTGAAACATAGAGCTTTATGTTCACTACATCTTCTGGCTCAAATCCCTCAAATTCATACATATATCCCTCAAAATCACCGAAAGTTCTATATTCACTTATGTTATATGTTAAGATAGAATGTTCTGCAAACAGATGTGTATAATAAGTCATATTTCCTGTAACGCCATTATAAGTGAAGGTTGTTGAAATAGCTGGAGTGCTTGAAGTGAATGTCTGCAGCAATGAAGTTCCATTAGTGCCGTTATAAATTCTCCATCTCAAGTATGTTGTGTTTAATGTCGGGTCCACATATTGCAGCCTTAATATACTAGCAGTTATATTGAAAGTATAGCTCCAGGATATGTTATTTTCCAGAATAACATCTGGAGAGAAAGGTATGTTGGGGTAAGTTATTGTTATTGTTTTTGCAGAATCAGCTATTAAATTCCCCAACTGCCTTTCTTTGGATTTGTCCGAGCTGACAATAGT
>Ga0114919_10003746_pt1 | contig 12224 bp, 11 predicted proteins | sample BlataG_FD_88682 | JGI IMG/M metagenome (GOLD analysis project Ga0114919, IMG submission 88682) | Deep subsurface microbial communities from Black Sea to uncover new lineages of life (NeLLi) - Black_00105 metaG | ecosystem: Environmental > Aquatic > Marine > Oceanic > Sediment | place: Atlantic... | reverse complement strand
GGGGAAATATCCCCCCTCGACGGCTCGATCGGCAAAGCCGACTCTCGCTTCGCTCGAGCAAGTCGAGTCTGCTCCCCTCTTTTTTCTGATATTTGGTCTACCGAGGTTTACTTGATAATAATTGAGAGAGATTATTGAAATTCCTATACCTTAAATTATCCCCAAAATGGGGCTATTTAAGCGGCAAACATGGGCTAGCTCTCATATATTCTTTTATACTTTTAGGAAGAAAGAGACCATGGCTCTTCGAAAAATTGCTACTAGAATAAGTGGTGGAACCATAAGAATGGATGCAGAAGCACAGACTTCTGCCCATGGTATTTCTACACCGATGGCTGCAAACGCTGCAACTGCCACAGGAAGGGTGAACTTTTCTTGCATGAGAATAAATGCCAAAAAGAATTCATTCCATAACATCATAAAAGTAAATGTCATGGTAGACATTAGAGCTGGCATCACATTAGGCAGAGTAATTTTATAAAAAACTTGAAACCTGGAGGCTCCTTCTACTAACGCGGCCTCCTCCATTGCCACTGGTAGGCCACTGATATATTCACTCATTAATAGAATAAAAATCGGTAAAGAAATGAGTGAATATGTAAGAATAAGTGCAAAATAAGTATCAAGTAATCTGAATGTAGTCCATATCAGATATAAAGGGATTACGACTGCAACTGGAGGGAGAAATCGTAAAGATAAAACCCAGAACTTCAAATTATTGGTATACCTGAATTTTATTCTTGCAAATGCATATGCCGCCGGGACACCCAATAAAATGCCTATTGATAAGCTGAGAGGCACAACGATCAGGCTATTTATTAAGGCATCGATGAATCTTCCCCGTCTAAGCACTGTTACGTAGTTAGACAGCGTGGGCTTGAATACAAATTTTGGTTCTGAAGTAAGTAGATCTCTTTTGAATTTAAAGGACGAAGAAATGATCCAATAGATTGGGAAGAGTATAATGACTATGATAATAAGTAAAACTATATATGGAAGTATTTTCTTGATCGATGAACCTATTTTTGGATCCATTTACTGGCCACTGTTATTATCAAAATCGTTATAATTAGCATCACAATTGCCATGCTGGATGCATATGAGATTTCTCCGGCGCTAGCAATCCCTTGTGTGTAGACATATAAATCTAAGGTCTCCGTAACTATGCCTGGGCCTCCTCTAGTCATATTGAAAATTAAATCAAAGGTTCTCAGTGATTCCACCCATTTAATGAAGATTATAAATATAAGGCTTGGTTTTAAGAAGGGAAAAGTTATGTACATAATAACTTGCAATTTACCTGCACCATCTAATCTTGCAGCTTCTATTGGTGCCTTAGGGATAAGTTCCATTGAAGATGCTATGAGAATGGCGATAAAAAAACACCATTGCCATGTATCTACAGCTACGATTGATGGAAGAGCAAGTTTTGGAGAGGATAAAAATGGTATAGGATTAATTCCCACCCTACCTAAAAAGTAATTGTAAACACCTAGTAGGGGAGAATACATGAATTTCCACATTAGTGCCACTGATACGCGAGGTATCACAAAAGGAAGAAGAAAAAGAAATAAGATTATATTCTTTAGTCTACCTTTAAAGTATTCCTGCACAAAGAAAGCCAACGCTAATCCAATCAATATGGAAAAAGAGAGAGTTGCTGTTGAATAAATCAAAGATACTTTTAAAGAATTAAGAAATCGACGATCAGATACTAAACGGATGTAATTTGTAAACCCTACAAATTCTCTTGTCCATGGCATTCGCAAATCTACATTTTGCAAACTAAGAGTTATTGCCACTACAATAGGGTAGATGGCAATCAGTAATAATACCGCGATAGCTGGAAAAGAGAAAAGGAAGAACTCTTTAGATTGTTTAGCTATTATAGTTCTCCAAAGTGATATACTCGAATCATAGCAAATGGTGCATAATCTCCTCTTAATGTCTTACTATCTTGGGAGACTATGCACCATTTTTAGTTCTTACACGCCTTATCTGCGTTTCTCCAAAACTTTCACAGCGTAGCCTGCAGCCTCATCTAATGAGGCGGCAATATCCGTTCTGGTACCCACAAAGAGCTCCTCAAGTATTATCCCCAGATTGTCACCTATTTCTGACCACTCTGGTATTCTAGGAAAGAGAGGTCTTCCAGCTTTCAGACCTTCTCTAAAAGCTACTATCCAATCGGGATAATCCTCCAACTGTTCCGCAAATTCAGGAGATCTTAAGGTTGACATTCGTGCAATCATCAAATATTCTCCTGCCTTCACTCGTCGAATTTCACTTTCTTTGCCTGTTATCCATGCAATGAAGAGAGCTGCAGCTCCTTTTTCTTTCTCTGACCTGGCTCCGGCTTTAGAAACAGCAACGCCGTGGGCCCAAGCATTTGTAACTCTTCCGGCTGGACCAGCTGGGAACGGAGCGTAGCCAACTTTTCCTACAACTGTGGATTTTTCTGGATTTTCAACCCAAAGCATGAAATCACTATCACATGTCAACATTGCTACTTTCCCTGCCATGAAAGAGTCGAGCATGGCTGACCAGGAATAAGTAACACCACCCGGAGGGCTATACTTCTGTATCAATTCTCTGTAGAACTCTGTAGTTGCAACGCCTTCCGGAGAATTGAATACTGGCGTGGTATCCTCGAAATACTTTCCACCGAAGTTAGCTAAATACTCTTGCCATAACCAGCAATTCATTCCAGCTCCCCGCTCGCCTCGTAAAGATATTCCGTAAAGGTCAGGGGAACGGGTAAAGTGTTTAGCTGCTTGCATTAACTCTTCCATCGTTTTTGGTACTGGATAATTCTCAGCTTCGAAGAGGTCTTTTCGGTACATTAGTAGATCTGTTCCGCCTCTAAATGGAGTCCCATATACTACTTCATCCCATATGAGAAAGTCCAGATACCCTGGGGCGAAGTCGTCCATGTCGTATTCCGAAGGATAATAGTCCTTTATAGGAACAAGCCAACCTGCGTTTGCAAACTCAGGAACATTCTGTTCATCTACGTGGTATACTTGGAATGCACCAGTACCAGTGGAAGCATCTAATCTAGACTTTGATCTTCTTTCTATTTCTGGGTAATAGGTGATTGAAACGCTAATTCCTGTTTCTTTTTCAAACTCTGGTATAAAAGGCTCCATTGCCTCCCAGAATGTGAGAGGCTGAGCTAAAACTTTCACCTTTACACCTTCATACTTCGCCGCTCCTGCTGGAAAAGCTGTAGCTACAAGAGCTACAATAAATAGTGATGTAATTAGGATTTTGACAAATCCTTTCATTTTCCTCTCCTTTTGAGCTATTAGGAATATGAGTTCCCCCTAAGAAAAAACAATTATTGAGCACTTTTTCGTGGGAACTTCCTTTGTCCCAAGCTGGACTGGCCCGCCTGTTTCCCCCCCCCTTTCCGGCCTTAACCTCCAGCTTCTTACCTAAAAACATATCTACTGCTTTTGTTTTATTGTAATCTTTTTTTTTGATCCGTCAAAGAACCCGCGTTGTCCCAATAGTTAATGTAACCGAAATATGATACACTACTCCCTGGTTAGATAACAATTAACCGGGGAGAAAGAGAAAAAGGTCTTTTGACTCCAGAGGAAATATAGTTACTGACATTTCAAAAGGCGGCTATTAATTTACGTCAGTTATGCTCCATCTCTGATCTATATTGGTCAAGTCCTCCCCAAAGTCCACACTTAATTATACCACTATTACAGAAAATCTCCCAGAGAAATGCTCTTTGTATCGTTGGGAAAGTTAGCTATCTCTCTCAGGAGGATAGCGTCTCTCCGGTGTTCGTACTTTACCACAATTTCCAATTTCATAGAGAATACCCAGCGTAGGTTCGGTATTTAAATAATAAAACACATCCTCATCGAATTTGCCACTTTGAATAACGTTTATTCCTTTTTCTTTGAACTTTTTCAGAGTTTCTTCTATCTCGTCATCATCTACTTTTTCCTTTATATGATGAAAACCCTCGCCTTTTTCTTTAAGAAAGCTCTCATAAATAGTCGGGCCCTTGACCGGCTGAACGAGCTCAAATTGGATCTCACCAACCCATGCCGTGGCTACTATAAATTCAAATGAATGTTTCACCGGCTGGCCATGCAAAGTAAATTCCCGGATTGTCTCTGGGCTAAAAGTATAAACATTCCAGGGACCGATGCCTAAGATTTTCCAATACTCCTCCATCGACTTTTGAATGTCTCTTACCACCGCACATATTTGCATTACTTTCCTCTCACTCATTTTATCTCCCTTTCAACCCAGTTTTTTGTGAATTTGGGTTGAAAATTCCTCTTCCAAAATCAAAAAATTAAAGAATGAGCACGTGACATTTCTTTTTTCGATGTTTAAATGATATATTCTTGTTGTATTTATGCAACAAGAAAGGAGTCTACTATAGCTAAGTTTACCTTAAACTCTCTGTATGATTCAAGTTTTCCTCAGGCATTTTTTTGCCTCTCCAGCACAATGGCGGATAACGGTATCGGTGCAAAAGAAATTCGACGAAGCCGAATTTGGACGAAGCGGAGCGTGGTCTTTCGCACCGTGTTATAGCTCTCGGCGAAAGTATTTTAACTCAGCTATGATCCGGGTTGATTTTCCCAAGAACATCAAGAAATTTCTTAACTTCTTGTAATTCTCTTAAAGTTGGAGTGAGTTGTAGCAAGACATGATTTATACCTATGCTTTCCAACTGCTTTACCTTCTGAGCTATCGTTTCAGGAGAACCTACTAGTCCAGTATCCAAGGTGCGATCGAGCACGCCCTTACTACCCCCTGTTATCTGTTCTACGTATTTTTTAGCCTCTTCATCCGTATCTCTGATGAAAGTCAGGCCGGGAATGGCAAATTCTATTTTACCTCTGCCTTTCTTTTCCAGGCGTTCCTGAATATCGGCGATATTTTTCTGTGCTTTTTCAAAACTGCATCCGTCCATTAGCCAACCATCTACTTCTTCACTGACGAGACTACGGGAGGCTTCAGACATTCCTGCATACCATATTAGAGGCCTGGGATCCGGCTTTGGTTCAAGAATACCATTACTTATCGAATAATATTTTCCATTAAAGGTTACACTATCTTCTTGCCATAATCTTTTAATAATTTGAATTGCTTCTTTTGCTCGATCTACGCGGTCATCATGTTTATAAAATGGCAATCCATAAGCTTTGTATTCACGCTTAAACCAACCTGCCCCAATGCTAAGCCAAAATCTACCCTTGCTAATGTCACTCAGAGTAGCTGCTTGCTTTGCTAAAACCGCTGGATAGCGAAATGCCTCACAAAGAGTAGTGTGAGCAATAACCACCCTCTCGGTTGCTTCGGCAATTGCTGTGGCAAGAGTCCAAGACTCTAAGGAAGGTGCTCGATCACCCTTTAGTGGATTTAACATATGGTCAGGAATCCACAAAGAATCAACGCCGATTTTTTCTGCTTCAGTGGCCACTTGCTTTACATAGCCATATGCAGGCAGTTTTTCTTCCTCGCCAATAGAGTAAGTTCCATCAGCTTGTCCCCTACCAGATCCACGACTCGCGAACCATCCACCATAAATAGGTAAATACACACCAACTTTAATCATTTCTACATCCACCTTTTTGTTTTTCTTTTATCAATTTGCTGATTGCGTATAACATCTTGTACGTAGTTTTGCTCAAAGTTTTTTTTTGTAAAATGCATTTTGATCCATAACATTTTCACGATCAAAATCTCATTGCCAGCATTTTCATATTCCTCTTAACCAAAACATCCCACTGATCCTGCCAGATAAAATCAAGGTCAAGAAGCTTTAGTGCTTTTTTTCTCTTCTCCTCATTAAGATTTACAATGTCTGGTAGAACCGGACAGAAGTTAACCACTTTTACCCCTACCTCCTGACACTTCCCTTTTTGCCTTTCCCTGTTTTCGTATACCTCTCTTAGGTTTTTCTCCCTTACTCCTTCAAGTTCAATGGCCTCAAATCCTAAATTTGCCATTTCTTCAATTACCTTTTAATAGGAAATTAATAAAATGGTTCCTCATCTAAGGAGGACTGTACAACCTCCTTTTTGAGATCATACCTTAAAACTACCTTTTCCACTAAATCTCTGAAATAATCTGGAGATGATGGTGCTATAAAAATTTTTTGGATTAGTTTGTCTAAATTCACCTTTTTCCATATTCCATATTCAGGAGCAGATAACATTTTGTCGTGAATTGCTAATGGTTTTTTAGGGGATTTATCAATAATTGCGCGCAACTCTTTCTCATGTTCAAACGACTTCCTTTTATGCATGAAAGGATCAAAGAAATTTCCCTCTGACATCCAATTTTCATTGTAATCTATATATTGAACTTCACCAACGTATGCCTCATCTCCGACACATTCGTAAAGAATTTCAAATGTTGATTGTATGCAAATTGATTCGTTAGTTTTTGTGTATAGATTCCACATGGCTGCCGATTCATGCTCGTTCATGTGCCAGCAATTAATCATCATCCATTGACGGTACCATTTAAGAATATCTCCAGACATCTTTAAGGCTTGAAGCATTTTTTCGATAGATACTCCCAACTCCTTACATTTCTGTTCATATATCTTGGGCCTAAGTTTTTCGTTAGCTCGTGCATAGGAACCCTCAAAGGAATCACCTAAAGAGTCAGCACGGGCAAAGAACAAACCTTTGTTCTCAAGCATTAGAACAAATTTCGTAAAATCCATGTAACGCCAAATTCTGATTTTTGGATTGCTTGGCTTTTTAAATGAGGGATGCTTGGCTTTATTTGACATGGATAGTTGCTTCTCCAATGCATAACATGTATTAGACAGCCTAAGTAATCTGACAAATACTGCAATTTTTGGAGTATAAGACTTTTGAATATTTCAAACAATAAACGCATAGATCCAATTATATCATGCTGTTACGGTAAAAATAACGCATAATTTTAGTCCTGCTTATATTGCATTTTTGCAGCATAAGCAGATTCCTCCCATGGTATTGAATTCAGTTGGGATTCCCCATTTCAACTCGCGATGAGGTGTTAGGATACCTCATCGCTCTTGTCACCAATGATATATCCATGGCACCTGGTTGTCAATTTCCATCTCGGGGCCCTGTGATAATCCTCGACATGTGAGCCGTGTACTACAGCCACCAAAACCCTCGTCTGTCAGCGCTGGCGAAGCTCTCCACTTGGAAAGAGGCTATTTTCGCCTAGCCTAGACTGATAGAGGTAGATTTTGCTTTTAAGCAACTCTATCAGTTACACACTCTATCAAAGGACCATTCTAACATATTGACATGTTTTGTCACGGTTAACAGGTTAAAGCTTATATGTCCTCTTTTTATACAGAAGGCGACAAATACAGAGTGTTTTACACCTACTGAACAGGAGAATATGTAGCTCAAATCTGAGGATTCTAATGCCATTCTTGTGTGGGGAAAAAAATGAGTCGCTTATAGAGGGTACGTTTTGGTTGTCTTAAGAGAAATTCAACGAGTTCAGCAATCTCTTCCGATCTCATTAGTTTGTCGAGGTCCCCTGGGTATGGACTATCTCCTGAACGCCATAAGGGAGTGTCAATTCCACCCGGGCACAAAGTGGTCACGAGGATACCTTGTGGCAGTACTTCTTGAGCCACAGCATCAGCAAAGCCTATGATTCCATGCTTTGATGCACAGTATGCAGCCTCCCCAGGAATACCTCTCGTTCCAGCCACTGAAGCAATGTTAATGATTCGCCCGACCTTTCGTTGAAGCATGTAGGGCAACACAAGACGGGTGCAATATAGAGTACCTTTCAAGTTGGTATCGATAATACGCTCTACAACATCGAGATCTTGCGTAGAAAATTCATGTCTTTGGTAGATTCCGGCATTATTGATCAGGATGTCGATGGGTCCATAATTGGACTCAATTGTTTGGTAAGCCGCTTTAATCTGCTCTGGTAGTCTAACATCAACTGGAATTCCTATAATGTCACTCTTGCTTCTGGTCTGCAAAGCTTGAAGTCTATCCTTGTGGCGTGCGAAGGCAAATATTCTCATACCTGAGGCCGAAAGTCGTAGGGCGATGGATTTACCCACACCACTAGTAGCGCCAGTTACGACAACGTTTTTCTCATTCATGGTTCTCCTCCTTCCAAAAATTGACCTGTCAAGACTACTCCATGGCTATCCTCAACGCTTCACGTTACTTAATTCACTTCAAAGAGAACTGCTTCTTCCTCTTCAGTTATCCCTACGGAAAAGTATAGCAAACCCATAGATCTCTTCAGCTCTTTTTGATGTATCCTACTACTATTCATTAAAGGGCACCTTAAGGATGCCTTTTCAGTGATAAGCCAACGGTATCTCGCATGAATCTTTTAAGCTGCCTGATCTCTTTGTCTCGATAGATAGCAAAGTAGAATTTTCCCTGTCTCATAAAATCACCGATATTATAAGCATATTTGGGATCTGACTTATCCCTAAATTAAAAACCCGCTCTCCCTAGGGGTCATCTCACCTCATCCCCTTCCTCATCCTTAGAGCTTTTTCAACTGTCTTCTGGCACTGCCAAATGCCTTGATCTGCTCTGTAATTAGCTTCTTTAGCGGCTCTCTTGCTCCCCGGAATAGATTACGATCATCCCCTCGATGCCACTCCATATATGCTATCAGACCCTCAACATAAGTACGGTGAACTATGGTGGCCAGATTTATCTTTCTTATTCCTAGAGTGATCGATTTTTTCAGGTCGTCTAGGGAAATCCCGGTAGCTCCATGAAGAACCAGGGGAATCCGAACTTTTTCTTTTATCCTTTTTAACCGTCCAAAATCTAACCGAGGCTCTTGGGTATAAAAACCATGGGCGTTTCCAATTGCGGGGGCAAGTGAGTCGATACCGGTTTTATAGACAAAGTCCTGAGCAACATCAGGATCGGTATACAAAGACTCATCAGTATGAGACCAGGTATCGCCTTCCAATCCACCCACATTACCCAACTCGGCCTCTACACTTACACCCACGCTGTGAGCTACCTCCACCACTTTTCTGGTAATCTCGACATTCTTTTGGTAGCGAAGTCTCGAGCCATCAAACATCACCGAGGTAAATCCGGATCTTAGGGCCCGGATTGACCTGCCCCCATTAATAGTACCACTTGTTAAGTTAGAGTCAACTGAACGATGGCCTCCGGAGCAGGTGGTCCATTGGAATTCGTTGACTGGAATAGCTTAATCAATTGGCTTGATACGTTTTACGGCAAATGATTGTGCCGTATCTTAGATTAAATTCATGTTTAATTCAGGCTGTACCGCAATTTGTTGGGCCAGAAGGTGCTGAAGTAAAGAGCGGATGCCATCGGAGTATCATAGTTCTTTCTCAAAGAATTCTCCGATGCTTGAACACCATCTTGTTTCCTTCGGTTCAGTAAGTTCCCCAAGTTCCCTAGTCAGGCGCTCTTTTTCTTGTTCTAGGTCTATAAGAATCAGTTCAGGAGATCTTTCTCTCGATACCGTAGATTCACGAATAAGCCACCTTAAGAGATAATCTGATTTAGGCAAGGAAACCCCAAAGAAAATCAGTCTATTGGCCTCTTTCAGCTCTCGAAAGGCAGCGTTCCATAAGTAACCAAGCTTAGGAAATCTCTGTAGAGACTTTCTCATCGTGGGTGGGACGATGACAGGACTAAGAGCGGTGCCACATCCGCTACAAGGGGCTCCCGGATCTATTCTCGGTCTACCAGGTTGGCGGCTGATAAATACTAGTTGGTGGTAGTTACAGACAGGATTAGGGCAGTAAAGCCAGTCTATAGAACCATGAAGCTTAATGTACAAACCTTTGCCAATATGGTCATAGTATCGGGTAGGCCACTCAGCAACCGCCGCCAACTCTAGGTCATGAAGAAGGTAATGACTTCTCTCCAGTATGTCTCCCTTTGGAGAAGAACGTCTTTGGTCTCGATCCTTGGCCTCCTGTAGAAGTGCGAAGTCCATAACAAGGTCGTAGTTCAATGTGAGAATTGAATCAACATCTTCTAATGTTTTAGCCAGTTTCAGATGCAATTCGCAGTAGTACGGCCCTTTTTCAGGTAGAGATAGCCTTTTTCTGATATACGTGTAGAGTTCTTGGCGTGCCTTCCGTTCCAGTGTCCGTTCTTGTTGCCATTTAGCACCCATATCGTCAAGGGATAATTCCAGATGCGTTATGAGGTCTTCGAGATTAACTCCTTCAATATCCGTGTGGGGTGCCACTTGATGTATGAATTCCTTCAGATTGGGGTATTCGGCCTCAGAGAAGTCTTTTTTGTTGAAGAATCCTTTCATGAGTGGAAGGGAGAAGCGCGACGCGTGAGACGCTCCCGCTCCGAGGAAGTAAACTGTCTTAAAGGGTTTATCACTCATTATTATCTTTCGATACTGTCCTGACGCGGATACAAGGGTCTCGCCGGGGCTCGTCCCACAGTTTCTTTCCAGATTTCACAAAATCGGCCCCAAAGGAAAAATCCACAAAAACCAAGCCGCTTCGCTAGATTTACCATTTGCACTTAAATTCCCATTTAATTGAGGTATACCTAAAAGACCAGAGCTTATCGTATCTAGCCTTGATTAAGTGTTGTTAAATTCTTTGCTGAGGCACACGTAAGCTGATTTTTATTTCCTTGGGGGTTCATATATGGAGTTTCAGATAGACTCCGACTGTTATTTTGAGTGAACCTGCTCGAGCTTCAAACTGCTCAAAGCCATCCAACACTGAAACGCTTGAAACCTTATCAGGCCAAGTGGGAGAATTTTCGGCATTTTATCAACTCTGAAAGAGTGCGGAAAATCATCAACTTCGACCTTAAGAATCTTATTATCAAAAGAGACTCGAAATGTATGATCCCTTTCCATATCTATTTTTTTCTGATTACGTAATACGTTATCTTCATAAAACTTGGGAGGTTTCTCGTTTGGCTCTGCTATTATTATCATTCCATTAGCCCTTAAATAGAAGATGTGAGCGAGACCAGGAGCACAATGTTGACTGTGTAACCCAACCCCAATCCATGCCTCTTGTCTTTTCACGACGTTGCTGAATTTTGCTTTGAATTCAAGATAGAAATGATCAAATCTTTCCTTGCCAATGGTTGCCCAAGAAGAGCCAAAATCCAGTGAAGAACCAAACTCGAGTCGATTTGCTATCATCCTTCTATGAGCGAACGGTGGTGTGTAGATAAAATCCGAGTCGCGATTGTCTTTGAAATTAATCAGCAGTGGTAGCGAGATTTCCGGCGATTCCCCCTGCCCATCAGGATATCGGATCAAAGCCTGCCTTACTAATCTTTGAACTTTTTCTCCAAATTCTTTCCTTCCCCTCCATGATCTATCGTATTCGATATATCGTTTAGGTGCAATATCGAAGGGCACCTGTTCCACAAAAGAGGCGTCTTTTATAAACACAACCTCGTTTATTTTTCTCCACCCAGCACACACTCCGCATTCAAACATAACATTAGGGTTGTAGCCCGAAATGTCGCAGAAAATTAAATCTGCACCCAGTATCCTTTCCCAAATCTCTTGCTGAATAACTTCCGAGGATGTAACCCAATCCACTCTCTCTACAATAGGTTCGGTTGGAGGAAGCAAAGAAGGAAAGCTTCGTACAAGTTTTTCAACTAGATCTCTTATTGTCTGTGCCACCTCATCAAATCGTTTCTCGAAGGGCATTAAAAGAAAACACTTAAAGGATTTACTACTATCTCTGGGGGAAAGATTCTCTTTGTTCCAAACGTCGAATGGCCAAATTTCGGACATCTTTCGTCACCTCCCATTAAAACATAGATATTTTGCATCGTTCATACATCATACCTCCAGTGCGAGTGTACATTGTTCCGGGTAAATCACTTTGGCTGGCAGATAGCATTGCTGTGGATGGTCTGACAGAAGTATCCCAAACATTCAACTGTTTTTGGTTTTTCCTCAATAAGACGTACCTCTATTGGGTGGCTTGCGTCCTACCCATACGGTCTTTCATGCCAGGAAAGGGAACTGACTGAATGGTATCAAAAGTAGTAGAAAAAACAACCGAACCTCATAGCAAAACGGTAGCTGATTGTAGAAAAGATAACAGTACCCGTATATACTGATGAACGACAATTATATTTCCCGGTCAACGACAATTAAAATTCCCGTTTTAGAAAAAGGGGCTATACTATCCAGGTGACTCTAATAAAAAAGGAGACCTGGATGGTAAGTGACCAACAAGT
>Ga0114919_10003745_pt1 | contig 12225 bp, 12 predicted proteins | sample BlataG_FD_88682 | JGI IMG/M metagenome (GOLD analysis project Ga0114919, IMG submission 88682) | Deep subsurface microbial communities from Black Sea to uncover new lineages of life (NeLLi) - Black_00105 metaG | ecosystem: Environmental > Aquatic > Marine > Oceanic > Sediment | place: Atlantic... | reverse complement strand
TATTCCTTCTTCTTGCCGACCTTATTCACCTTGACTACTTTAGCGTTTAAGAGAAAGTTTTTCTGTTGGTCGAGTTTGTTTTCTCCGATGTTATAACGGGTATTCTCACCAGGCAATTTAAAAGTAGGCTTTTGTTTAGTCGTAGTGGGCGAGGCTACCTTTATTTGCTCTGATTTATCAGTTCCTTCAGAGGTATGGATATGGATGTGTATTTCCTGGCTCATAATTTTTTCCTTGACATTTAAGATTTTTGTGGTATACTGTTAATAGTTCTTTAGATAAGCTCACTGGTAAAAAGCAATCTTTAAAGCCGAAGCCAACTCGAAAGAGTTGCGGTATTGATTTAAAAGTAGGACAAAATCCTACGCCAGTGAGCCAATATCGAAAAAACTTCGGCTTCTTTTTTAACTGGTCTTTAAGCAATGTAGTTTGAGTTAACCCGCTCAAGCCGTCAGGGCAGATAAGGGGGGAAATTGACCACTTCTCGCTGTCATCTTTCAGCCGAAGCGACGCCTCAATGGGGCAGGTTGACGCCATCACTTCTCTACAGAGAGAGCTTACTGGCGAACAAACAAGTTTATTAGCAGACTTGGCCGGATGTTGTAAGTAAAAAAGGGACATCCCTGCGAATATACTAACTATGAAACATAACAACATAACCCTAAAAACAGGGTTCTTTAACCTCTCTCTACCTAATGGGGCAGATTTAAAGAAGAAAGGAAAATCAAATGAAAAAGGTCGTATTTTATGCATTGATTTATCTTTCAATAGTTATCTTATGGAAATTTGCCATAGTACCAATAGTTGATAAAATGCCTTGTGAAGATTTAAATGAAAAAGAGTTCTATACTGATTTATGGCCACCGATTACTCCTTAATCCTTTTCATTAAGGTTTTCAGTTCCTTATAAGTTTTTCTTATCCGTTCGCCTTCTTTCGTTCTTTCATATCGCTTAGCCCAAAACATTCCTTGCTTTAAATCCTGCATTTTGCTTTCTATTCTTCGTAATGCTCTATCTCTTAAATCCTTGAGATTGACTTTATAAACAGAAGAAAGACTTTGAGCAAAAGCCTGTTCTCCAGCAGTCAATTCTTCTTTTCTAACTTGTTTTTTCACAAGTTTATTCATTTCATTAAGCAATCTCGCTTGAGGTAAAATGCTGGTAAGCGTATATTTTAATTTGATAGGTATATCCATTCTTAAAAGTTCTTGAGTTTCTTTAGGATAACGTTGTATCTCACTTTCAAAATAAAAACTTCTATTCATTGCTAATTCAATAGGTGCTCTTAAATAAGGAGTAAGCAATTCAATAAATATTTCTTGAGGCCTTACCATTTTAGATAAATCGCCAGCAGGAATTAAACCCTCTAAAGGAACATAAGTTACAGTATCTACATCCCGCTTTAATTCTACTGGTAATCTTTCGTATAATTGTGGTCTTGCATATTTAAGTTTTAATAAATCCTGCGGAGTTCTGCCCCGTAAAGGCATTGCTAAAGGCATAAATTTTTCCGGTTGTTTCCAAAGCATTTCGGCTTGAAGCGGAACATTTTTACGAGTCCAAGTATAAAAAGGCATTAAACGTTTCGTAACTTGTTTTTCAAAAGCAGTTAAATCTCCATAATTAAATAAGAATTTCTTAACTGATGTAGCTGCTTGCATTACATCATCGCCTTTATTTAATCTATCCAAAAAATGAGCAATACGAGCATTGTTTTCAATAGTTGAACCGAAAGCCATTCCTTTTTCGGTAACTATTTCGCCAGTTATAATCTTTTTTGCTTTTATCCGTAAAGGTTGCCTTACAAATCCTTTTTCAAGTTCCTTTTTTAATCCTGTTTCAATATCTGCCGCATACCATCCCTTGCCTACTACACCTGTTTTTTCGGCCTGCATAATAATATCATCGGCAGTTTGACCACTAATTCCAAATCTTTTCAATTCGGCTTCGGCTACTCTGCCTAACTTTGTGCCTTTATATTTTCTATACATTTGTATTGCTTGAGCCTTAGGATAATTTCTCACATCCACACCGGCAAGATAATTATTCCACATATTACCTACCATATTACGAAGGTGATATTTAGGGAATGGCGCAAGAGTCCATTTTTTCCATATATTTTGCACAGCATCAAAACCCCTCATAAATATCTCTGCCTGTTTAGGATTGATATATTGTGTAGTAGTCCTTGTTACTTCTGCCATTACTTCTGGGTCAAATCTAAGTTTTTTAAGGGAAGGATTAAATTTTGTAACACTATCGGGCAATTCCTGCCAAAAACTTGGAGCCTTTGCAGTAGGCATACCAAAAGTTTTACCTACATCATTAAGGAATTCGGCAGATGTAACCGCTTTAGCCGAACGAACGCCCCTTGCGTAAACAGCATAAGCAGGGTTCTGCATAAAAAATTGTTCAACACTTCTGCCGCCTAAACTCCTAAGACCGTGAGAAGCGACAAAATCATTAAATTCCTGCAATGTAAAATCGCCTGTTTTTCTTCTTAGGGCATTGGCGAGTTTAGCATTCCATACTTTTGCACTACCTATTTTGGCTTGTTTGAGATATTGAGTCGCTTCTTTTGTGGTTATGCGTGGAAAGTATTGGATATTTCTTGAACCACCAGATAATGCAGAAATCGGCACTCCTGCTTTCATTTCCTTAGTTAAAATATTAGATAAATGAGATTTTATTGTATTAGCTAATACTTGTGATTCTACAGGTATGCCACGAGGGACAATTTGAGGTTGTTCAATAAGATTTACTACTTGTCGTTCTACATCATCAATAGACCTGCCTGTTTTCTTGGATATATTCTGGATTACATTTCTTACTTTTATAGCATAAGGCAATTCTTTGCCTTTTAGATATTCTCGTTTTAAAAGATATTTATCTATAATTTCATTTAATCTGCCAAGTCCGGTTTTAGTAATAAACATCTCTTTTAAGGCAGAAGCAACTGGTTTTATCTTCTCTCCAATAATAGCACCGGCTTTAGTAACTCCAGGGATTTTCTGTATTGCTTTGCCTGTTACTGCAAGAGTTTTACTAATTCCTCTTGTAATTGCAGAATAGCCACCATACATTAGGGGGTCAGATACAAGTTCAGTAGTAAAACCAAGTAAAGGCACACCTTTAACTCCTACATTCTGCCAAAGTTCATTAGCAGTTTTTCGCTCTTGACCAGTAAATCCTTGCCACATTGCTTGAAAACGATTTTTAAGTTTAGCGGGTAAAATACCGGCTCTGCCTTGCTCAATTTGTATTTTACTCCAATCTTTAGGAGTTAACTCCGCTATATTTCTACCCTGAGCATACTTATCTATTATAGACTGATTTTGCTTTTGGGTTTCAGCTATAAAAGATTTAACAGCATATCCAGGCCGCCCCATAATATCCAAGACTTTATGAAACTTAGACATCTTTGAAAACGGGTCGCCTTCCGTGCCTTCCCAATCAATGCCACCTTTAGTTGGTTTATCCCAAGTAATTTGAGATTTTGCAGAAAGAGGCTTATCCCAAGTAATTTTAGTTTGTTGAGCAGGCTTATCCCACTGTATTTTTGTTTTAGTTTCTGGTTTATCCCAAACAATTTGAGGCATTTTATTCTGTTATTTCCTCTCGTGTATCTAAATAAATCATCTTCCCATTTTTCATTTTTGCTACAATTCTGCCGTCTGGAGCTTTGCCAGTCTGAACAATATTTTTATAAAAGGCAAGTTCTTCTGTAAAATTGGCGGGGTCTAATTTATTAAATTGTATTATTCTCATTACATCTGCATAGGATTTTACAGGTTCTTCTGCCAACTCTCCCCATTCCTTAGTTACAATTCCGCTTCCTCTTCGCAACCCTGCTTTAACAGAAGCGATTTTTTGTTCTTGTGCCCAAGAAGGCACTTTTTCTTTTTCCGGCTTTATCTTCTCCAATCCAAATTCCCCAAACTTTTTCATAACGGGTTGAACGCCCATTGCCTCCGCCCTTGTTCTGGCAGGCTGCACCACTTCTTCAATAGTTTTCGGGAACATTCTTCCAGAAGAAGGAGTCCTCACCACCCCCGCGGGTAGTTCTATAGGTTCACCGCCACGCCTAATACCCCATCTCCCAGTAGGTCTGGTATGTTTCTGTAGGAATTCTTTGGAAGGTGGAATTCTCCCATAACGCATTAGTTCTTCCATACTGCCTTTATGCATTTCGGCTTTTCTCTTTAATCCTCCGATTTCCTCACCTATTTTCTGCAGTTCCAGTTTTTGCTTGAGCTGTTTTAGAGGATCAGGGAAGGCTTGCTCGACTTGGGTCGAAATATATTTTTTCTTTAAAGCAGTGCGTAAATCTGCTTGTGTTTTACCTCGTTCCTCAAGAAAATCTGAAATTGAACGGATTTGCCTGCTTATAGCTTCTGGATTAAAAGGCATTTTTAACCTCTCTTTCTATCCTATTCTCATCAGTTGAGCACCTGCTATAAATTATCGCTTTCATCTCCATCATCTCCTATTCTTATTCTTCCTTGTTTTCTACTATAATTCCTATCTGGCATTGATTATCGCTTGGCAAATCTGTCAACCAATGCGCTAACGCTTTTCTCTTTTCTTCTACATCAGTTCAAAATCGTCCAGAAATCGTCCATCCTATATATAGTATATGGACACTGGACAAACTCCAAACAACTGCTGGAGAAGCATACTTCAGGTATTGCTTCTCTCCAGCGTAGTTTTGTGGGAAAAATCATTTAATACCCCTTTTGGACGCTTGGACAAAGTATCTCTTTTGAGTATAAAAAATCGTCCAACCCCCCTTTTAGACAAATGGACATCGTTAGAATAGCTCCTTTGTTGCAACCTTTTTAACCTCTCTTTCTATTATCAATAATTAAATCCAACATCTTTGGTAAAATCAACATCCTCTATATCAACACGTGTTGCTTCCGGTTTTCCCCCTAAGTTCTTTTTCATCCATTCATCCCACATTTTATTTTGTTCTTTACTTTCAACATATTCTCCTGCTCTTAATGCTGTGCCTAAATCTACTGGGCTTTCTCCGCCCCAGAAGGTTTCGCCGACCATACCGCCAATACTACCCGCCCCAGCTATCATAGGTATAGAAGCTAAACTTAAACCTCCGGTAAATGGCGCAGCGGCAGTTGCAAGTCCCATTCCTATCATAGCTCCGATACTTCCGCCACTGGGGCCTTTTGCCTTCCCTAACTTCCTCTGGTATTCTGCTAAATCCGCCTGATACCCTAATTGTTCCTCCCGCTGCCAAGAAGGTAAGTATTCCATAGGCTCAATACCCAATGCCCCTGCAACATTAAACTGCCTTGCAGCTTCCGACATCCGGGCTTCTTCTGTCCGTTTGCCTAATTCTTCGGTATATCTTGTCCTGCCAAGCTCAGATAAATACTTGCCTATATCTACTTCCATTCCGCCTTTTACCTTGCCTAATGTCGCAGCGGCATAAGGAGAATAAGCAAACCCTGTCTGGGTCAGATGTCCTAAAGTTGTTTCTTTGACTGAAGGCCAGGCCTGCTCAAATTCTTTTGTGGCGAGAGCCTCTTCAAAAGAAGTGGGCTGGAAGGTTTCATATGAGGGCATCGAAATCGATACAGGTGTTTCATAACCTGGCAGGCCAGAAAGATAACCTGCTGCTTCTTCTCGTGATTTAAAGGTTTCAGGGAATTGTCCTCCCATCCAAGACGCCTGTTCGCTGAACATTTCCGCAGGTGTCTTTGGTTTGGGCATTTCTGGTTCGTCTTCCCCCCCACCCCTGTTATTGCGTGTCCATTGCGAATTTTTGATTATCCACTCTATAAATTTGAACATTTAAGCCTCCTATTTTTTACTTGACATCTATTAGTTAATATGTTATACTTAAATCAGTTAACGGACTTACGGATTTTTTATGTTTAATCTGGGCGATGAGTAAGGTGGAAACACTTAACCGTATTTCCGTTAACAACCTGAAAGTCGCCCTTATATTTGAGGTAATATAATGCGTGATAAATTGGGAAGATTTATAAAAGGACACCATATTTCTCCTGATACAGAATTTAAAAAAGGACATATTCCAAGCAATACAGGTAAAATACTTTCTGAAAAAACCAAGAAAAAAATAAGTAAAGGTAATCTTGGCAAACATCATTCGCCTACAACTGAATTTAAAAAGGGACATATATCTTGGTCTAAACTTCATCCAGAACTTATGCCAAGAGGAGAAAAACATCATAGATTTGGTAAACATCTTTCTGGTAAAAATGCTTTTCATTGGAAAGGCGGAAAAACTAAGGGCGGTTATGGGTATATCTTTATTTTCAAACCCAAACATCCTTTTTGTGAATGTAAAGGATATGTTCGCGAGCATCGTCTTGTAATGGAAAAAGCGATTGGACGCTATCTTACTCGTGAAGAAGTTGTGCATCATATTAACGAAATTAAAAGCGATAACCGTATTGACAATCTTATGCTCTTCAAAAATATGGGGGCTCATAGAAAGTTTCATATTATCCAAAAAGGAATGAAATCTGATGAAATTATTTTTGATGGTCGCACCTTGTAAGCCATTTTAATAGCCTCCCTTTTATTATAGTTTTCATCCGTCCCGAAAACTTCTCTCGTTTCCAATAAGCAAATCTGGCACTTGGCGTTTTATCATAAATCCGTCGGACAAGTTGTTTAGCCAGCCCGTTGCCTGATTTATAGCACCACAATTCCCTAAAATACAAATACTCCCCGCCATTTTTAAGTTTCCCGTCGCTGTCTGTTAGATGATATTCTAAGAAGGCAACACATTTATTATCCTTGTCATCGATGAGGTATTCAATCACTTTTCCTTCTTCTCAAACTTCCCGTCTTTGTACTGTTTTTGTTTTGCCATTTACTTAAATGCATTATATCTCGCTAATATCTCCGCCGCTGACATAACTCTTCGGAGGATTCGGAAGCCATCTATTTTTCCATTAACGCAACAGGCGTGGACATTAGTTGCCCCGATTGTAAAATTTTCATCGTTTGCCGCATTGATATCCCCTGTTTGTGTATCATTAGTTCCTGAGGCGACCCCATCTATATATATCCTCATCGTATGGGCAGTTATGCCATAAGTCAGCACGATATAATGCCAGTCGGTATCGGTAATAGCATCATCGGAACTGAAAGTTACAAGCCCTGCACCTCCTTTTGTCTGCCAAGATAGTTTGTCAGTCGTTGTCCCCAGAAAAAGCAAATACCCTATTCCGGTTCCACTGCTGGCATTATGAATAATATATTGGACTGTAGTGAGTGCATCAAACTTAATCCACAGTTCTATAGTAATGTTATCCATATCTCCAAAATCAGCACAGTCTATCGCCGCTCTCTCAATATAATCGGCTTCACCATCTAAATCTATACAGGTCTTGCTCACCTTTCCTTCTGCCTCTGGAGGAGCAGAAGTTATAGTAAAATCATTTCTATAGACGCTTAAGTCCTTATACACAGCAGCAGTAGGGTCGGCATTATACCCACCTAAAGCAAGAACGCAACAGGCGTCGGGTTCATAATACCTCGCAGGAATGCTTACTAAAGGATTAGGATATGTCTCTGTCAGGTCGCCGCCTGCTGTTCCTCCTGTCCCTGATGTAGTGCCAGTTCCACCATTGGCAATAGGCAAAGTTGTAAGCCAAGAAATATTTGCTCCTGCACCACCACTTTTTAATATATCTCCTGCTGTGCCTACGCCCAAGCGAACCCAGTTCGTGCCGTTGAATGCCAGCATTTCGCCTTGAGCGGGTGTGCCTGCGTAAGTAGCCGAGCCCCAAAAAGCACCTCCGTCGTCGATATAAAGCACGTCATCCGTAGTAAGATAAACTACTCTACCTGGAACTTCTGGAACTGGAAGGTCGCCTAATATCTCAATCATACGGAAGCCGGTTTTTAGGTTAACATTTGAAATCCCACCATTAGCCCAGTTAATTAAGGCGCGCAGGTTACCATTTAGGTTTAGCCAATTCACCTCTGAGTTTACTCCATACTCCTCGTAAAAAGATACGCTATCACTATAAGAAGTGGAACTTGAAAAGGTGAATAACAAAAGTATTGCTAAAAATAATTTTTTCATTGACATACTCCTAATTTATATGCTATACTACAATTAGTTAAAGAGAGTGCAGATTTTTTATGTCTAATCAAGGGCAGTCGTAGGTGTTGAATACATAACTGTATTCTCTTTAACTCACCGAAAACTGTCCTTACTTTTTGGAGGATAAAATGCCTAAAAAAGGTTATAAACAAACTAAAAAACACAAAAGAAAAATTAAAGAAGGAGTGAAAAAACACCTTCCTAAATCTATTTTTAAAAAAGGACATAAACAAGGGCATCATTTTCCCAAAGGTCATATACCGTGGAATAAAAACAAAAAAGGAGTTATGCCTATTCCGTGGAATAAAAATACTAAGGGACTTTGTAAGCCTAATTCGGGTAGTTTTAAAAAAGGACAAAGAGGCAACAAAGCAGGCCATTGGAAAAACGGAAAAATTAAAGACAATCAAGGATATGTTCATATTTTTCAACCTTTTCATCCTTTTGCTACGAAAACTGGATATGTTCGCCGAAGTCATCTTGTTATGGAGAAAAAGATAGGCAGATTTCTTAAGCCTGAAGAAATTGTGCATCATATTAACGGTATTCGTAATGACGACAGACCAGAAAATCTTAAATTGTTCAAAAATGCAAGTGCACATCATAGATTTCATTATCCAAAAGGTTCGCTTCTTGGAAAAAATAAATAATCAATTACGGCGAAATTTCCGTTTTTTACCAAATAGTATATATGAATGCACTTCACAGCTTGTGTCGGAAGCATCTTGATGAAAACCCACTTGAAAATTTTTCGCTTCTCCATATTGCTGTAAATCAAAAGTTTTTCTTGCGAGTTTTTCACTGTTGAGCGTGAATGGTAAGTCTTGTGGTAAGTTAGTTGACTCCCCCGCCAAGGACATTTCACCCAGATATTGCCAGCCTCCGAAATCGAGTTGCAGATATACACCCAATGTAAAATTTCCTGAAGATGCACAGGTTATTTTTAAACTATCAGGAATTTTATAGAGTTCCGGCGAGTCAAAATCAAAAGACTTGCTCTCGTAGTGAAAAGCAATCCCTTGCGTAGTCGGCCCGGATGCGTCAGTATAAGTTACTCTGGGCCCGGAAGCTTGGTCATTATTGCCATAGAAAGCCTTGAAACATCTGCCGTCAATCGAGTCAATATAATAGAGCTTATCGTCAAAGATATGCCAATCTGCTACATACCAGTTGGTTATCTGATACCAGCCTTGAGTAATCCCGTCATAGACTAAGACTAAATTGTTTACCGTAGAGGTGTTAGAAGGCACAGCTAAGAGGTATTTATTGTCATAGAAAATAGCTGCTGCCTTGTTGATATGGGTCATATTGATGACAGTATTCCCTGTGCCATCAAAAATGTCCTGTATCGGCGTAGATACCAAAGAGGTCTGTATCTTATCATAAGCAGTCCTGACAAGGCTTCTCACGCCCACAGGCACGGAAGATACGAACCATTGGTCATTGCCTACCGTAGCAACTGAACGAGGGGCAATCAGGCCGACATCTTCCAATACAGGCTGAAGCGTCCAGTCTGTCATCGGCGTTGCGCCAGCACAGTTTAATACCCAGACACTTCTTTCTTTGTAGATACAAAGTTCATCTAACTTAAAAGGCTTTAAGGCCATAATAGCCTGGCCGTCGCCTGTATTTACTTTGAATACATAGAGATTGCCAGCAGTAAAGACCTTTGGCGTAAGATTATCCGAGAACCAGACCCAGTCCTTTTCGGTTTCCCCGTGAGCTAAAAAGAGATAGTTCTTGAACCACGTTCCATATTTAGCGACAGGCGGAGAGGCTGAACCTGCTGCTCCAGCGGTAAAGGTTACTCCATCATACCAGCCGGGATAATCAACTCCGTTTAAAATGGTTAATTCCTTATTGCACTGGACAAACTCGGTATTGTGGCCGGAAGATAAGGCATTAGTAACCGTTACCCAGGAGGCCGCAGAGGTTGAACGCAGAACTGAGGGGCCAGAGGCGATAACTAAATAATCATTTACGCTTGTGGGAGTAAAACGCCCTATACCTACAAAAGCCGTATTGGATAAATCAGTGGCGAATAGAGTAACACCTTTGCGCTTGGATATTCGTCCTTTACGGTTAATGATAGCATTTTTGACTACAGGGCCAGCATTGGAAGAAATCTGGTGAGGTAAATCCCAAGAATTTTGTCCTTTTGAGAAATCATTTACAGATACCTTCCAGAGTTCATCTGAAAAGGCAAGGGAAGTAGTAAGGAGAAAAACTAACGGTAGGATATATTTTATAACTTTTTTTTTAAGCATTTTTAAGACCGATGGGCCGAGGCAAAATTGGAAACAATCTTGTGTTGGTAGTTCGTACCGTGCTTCCGCATTTGATTGGTCAATAATTGATATAACGCTTCTTTTGCTTTAGCCCAAGCCCCTCTTGCTTTTTCATCTTCTTTTTCCCATTTAAAAGTATGCCCCATTGTATTGAAAATTAAAAATACATCCGCATCTACAAAAGCATAATCTCCATCGGCAGACATATCAGCGGGAATTTTCTTATACCATATCCGCATAGAATAAACAGCGTCAGGGATTAAACCCAACTTCATTTGTCTTAATCTGCTTAATACGCCGTAGATACGATAGATAGTAGGCTTTCCTTCATCAGCATTAGCGATATTAGATAAATAACTTGCAACATATTCCTGCTCGGTCATTGGAGTAAGTTCCACTTTGTTCGTCAAGTCTGCTACCCTAAAAGCCTTATCAAAATCAGAAGGCATATCATAAGCTTCTATTCCGTCTGCTGTATTGAAGTCATAAGTCGTTTCGAGTTCTGTCCAAAAATCGTATTGTTCAGTTAATGAACGTTGAGAAAGATTAAGCCAACTTTTAATTTTTGTCATCATATCGCTATCATCAGTAGAATGTTGAGTAAAATTAGCAACATCTGTTGCCAATTCTAAAAAAGTTTTCATAATCCTCTCCTTAAATTATTCTACAAGCCTGTTTCCTATCACATCTCCTAAATCCTCTTTCTTTTTCTTGCCAGAGGAAACAGAAGCGTTAGAAATCTCAAATGTATATTCTTTATATTTTTTGCTTTTCTCTGTTTCCTCGTCATTCAAACGAATACCTTTTACTTTGGCGTTAACCTCTAAAGAGATATTCTCGCCTACCTTGACTTCGCCAATATCCACATCCTCGTCAGTTAAACGAAGCTGTGGTTTAATCTTTACGGATAGTTCTCTCGCTGTGCCGTTTGACATTGTGAGCTCCTTTCGTTTAGTCTATTTCTTCCCACCCTGAGAGAGTAATCGTTACTTCTCCACAATCCGTAGTAACTCTCATAGTTTCTAAATTGCTTCCTTTCCACAAAAATCCTGCCGGTGATATTACAGGATGAGAAGCAGTTACGTGGACTTTTATAACAGTATCGGAAGCAGAAAGAGTAACCTTTTGACTTGTATTAGCGGAAATAACAAAACCATCACAAACTACACAGTCATAAATCGTAGGTGTCCAGATAGTTGTATTAGTTTGAGCAGTTGTATATTCTGCCTGCTTCACAATGGGTGAATATAATTGAGTTGGTAATTCAGCCATTGCCAAATCTGCTAAAAATAATCCTATTGCCAAAATCACTAAAACTGCCAATATTTTTCTCATCTTCCTTTCCTCCTTATCTCTTGATTATTTGTTCCTGCCTTTCGGCTTGAGTTAATGTGTCTATACAAGTTTTGACACATTTCCATTTACCATCTCTATCTTTAACTATTTTGCCCGAGCGTTCCGGATACCAATAATCGCATACGACACAATTTCTCATTCTCCCCTCTGCCCAATGAGGTAATCTACCCATATCTCACAAACTCCCTTTCTTTTAATTCGCCGAAAAGTAATCCCAGAATTACAATTAGAAGCAAACCCGAATAGGCCAGATGACAGATAAAATTTCCAGTTGCGTTAACTGAGAATATCACAAACGCCGAACTAAACATCAAAAGCTCATCTGTCTTTTTCGCCCTCAAGAACCGCCTGAATAAGTTTAAGTAGAATAATAATCCGATGGCCGCAAAGGGAATACCCATCTCAAAAAATCCTTCTACAAAGTCATTGTGGGCGTGCCTAAACTTCTCATTTACATAATTGAAGCCTCTATC
>Ga0114919_10003744_pt1 | contig 12225 bp, 17 predicted proteins | sample BlataG_FD_88682 | JGI IMG/M metagenome (GOLD analysis project Ga0114919, IMG submission 88682) | Deep subsurface microbial communities from Black Sea to uncover new lineages of life (NeLLi) - Black_00105 metaG | ecosystem: Environmental > Aquatic > Marine > Oceanic > Sediment | place: Atlantic... | reverse complement strand
AGCGTATTGAGCAGACAATCATAATATTGATGGGCACTTCCCGCATCCCGATATAATTCCATATCCATTGGTGGAACCGCCGCCATTGCATCAAAATCATCCGGCGCAGGCATAAATTCATGCGTGTAATGGGATGCTACCAATGTCGCATCATAAGATGTCACATGACAGAATGCTTTGATAAGTTTGCCTATTAATATTGGATGTGTCTCAATAACAACATCTCCTGCTATATCATGGAATCCCTCAAAATTATTACCTTCATCCATCCGGCTTCGCATTCCTTCGGATATCAATTCGGGAACCGCCTCGTTGAGTGATTCGCTGATAAGCGGGAAATAATGGTAACTATCAACATTTGCTGTGCCATAGGATGTTTGAAAACCTATTCCTAAATGACCTTCCATTCCGTATGCCATTTAAAACACCTCCTCTCTTTCAGGAATTTTCTTTTTTTTGATTTCTGGTTTTTGCGCAAGGCCCTGTTTTATCAACGCCTCACCTATTTTTCTATCGACATCCCGTATTAATCCGGTGATCATCAGACCGACCTTTGGGACTTCTCGCTCCTCTCCTATCCATTCTATTCTCATTATGATCTTACCTCCGTTCTGATCGTGATGACAGCGGCATGAAAATAAATCTGTGCCTCTTCATCTTCATTAATCTCATATTTGATTTCATAACCAACTGTCATATTAACTGTATCATTGAGCTTTTTATTCGCTGTCAATACATCCATAACTTCTTTTTCCGCATCCTGTAGCCTATCCTCTGCATCGGAACCGCTCAGAAAGCTCGCCGCCTGTATTTCAACAACAACAGAAGGCTTTGCAAGCCATGGCTGAGATCCCGTAGTATATGGCTCATAATCGAGGCCCCCACGATAGACACCTATCCAGCCTTTATTTTGTGCAGCTATGTTAGGATCTTGATTTCTCCTTGGATTGCGCTCAATATTATAGTCAGTAAGATTGTCATTTAATACTTTCTCAACACCATTGGTTATGTCCTTCATGTTTATCATCTGAGAATATCCCTCACAAATTTAGCATATAGCTTTTTGATATCCGGCCCTATCTGTTTTTGGGTTGGAATAATTCTTCTCTTAGGAACATCTATCCCATAATGATGTTTATAAGCATAATCTGCGCTTGCTTGGAGTTTAATATTCCAGGCATCCCAGAAATGTTTCCAATGGCTTCGCATCCATCCTGTATCTTGTAAAATCATTTCTCCAAATCTTTTTTTTGGACCTTTGCGCCTGAGTGCAATCGTGACAGGCGATAATTCCTTCCAACCGGTTCCGGGATGTGCAAGACGCCCTTGTGTCTGAAAATTCTTTTGTATCCATCTATCTACCAATAATACTGCTCTGGCATTTACTGTGCGTCTATTGCTAAGTTTTTGAACTCTCGAATCCAAATGATGTTCTAATTGTTTAACTCCACGCATACTAAATAATAATAATTTAGCCATTAATCTTTGAAATCCTTTCTAAGATATCAAATTATTTCCGGTAATAAAAACATACTAAAAGTTACAATTACAGCTATTAGACCTATAATTATAACTCCTATGTCTTCATTTTCTATTAAAAATCTATTGAATAAGATTTCATTTTTAGCAAACCATTCTAAAATATTCATTATTAATCCCTCACATCTTCCAATGCTTCCAAACGCTCCGAGCTTATCCTTGTGAATTCATTTTCAGCCCCGAGCATGGTATGAACTGGATGATAATCCTGTAGGTTAGACCATATCTGAGCCGTTCCCGGTGTCGGTTTAATGGTTGTTCCTGAGCCTGTATAGATATATTCTTTTCCTTCCTTGATATCGTCAATCCGGCCTATGACTACATCATGTATTCTTTCGGCGTCTTTTGGAACTCTTGTCTTGATAGAATTAAAATAGGCAAGATCGATTGTCAGATCTTTAACAGTAGGATGCGAAGCTGAGAAAGGAACAGTAAAATGTGAGGCAAGACGGCCATTCAATTCCATTTCAGCATAATATATCAAATCACTATTGACCTGAATTTCTGTTTTGCCCCAGCTCTTTAGCATGGGATATCTGATAATCACTTCTTCATAGCTTGTATATGACATTTTGCCTACTCCTAACTTGTGTCAAGGCTTTCTGTAACATGCACTTCGGCTTTATCCTCTGGCTGTGCCGGAAGTGTGAATTTGCCACCCGAAGTCGGATCAATCTCGAATTCTATGTAGTATTTTCCTACTGCATTCGTATCTCCTGATTGCCATTTGTATTCAAACTTTCCATTTGTGGCATCCGAGATATTAATTCCGGTAGTTTGCCTATCAATTTTTAATGTCCCTGCCTTTGCATCTTTCATTGTGCAATAAATCGTTGCGCCCGTGATATCCACAACCGTTCCGGCTGCATCCTTAACCTGGGCGTAATAATAAGGTTGAAGGTCATTCTTTTTAATATAAAATGCTTCGATGCTCATGGCATAAATACCTTTCTGTCAGTGTCTTTCTCGAATATCCGCCTTAATGTATCCTTGTGAAAAAGCCTTCTGTTTGTATCTTTTGTAAATACATGCCGAAGACCCTCGATCTCAATAACATTTACAACCGCTGTGCCATACTCAGGCCAGAAATCCTGTGGCCAGAAATTATCAGGCCAAAATTGTGAAGGCCAAAAGCCTGGCTGTAATAAAGCCATTAACTACCATCCAAAGTATTAACCGCCGTTCTGTTGCCCTGCAAAAGACTTAAAAAGAAACCTATTTGATTCCTTATCATGGACAAAGGTTCTACCTGACTTCTCCCATTTTTTATGAATAAAAGGCATTTATCTCCTTATTATTCTATACGTATGTTTCCTGGTACACCCGGGATAGCTTTGGTAAAATCGAAAGGGATAGCCACACTCTCACCCCATATATTCTTTGCCTTAATATCGATTTGGTATGTCCCTCCCGAAATACCGGCAAGATCGAGCCATAATTTGACAGTGCCATCTCCTAAATCTACCGCTGGAATCGTGACATTTATATCACCTGTGATAACGTAATGAGTCACATTTGTCTGTGGATCAGCCGTAAGGTGCGGATTCGCAAAGGCCAAAATTGGCACAAATAAGATAAATACAAATAAAAATGCAAATAGTTTTTTCATAAATCCTCCTAAAAATATTTCTCTTGATAAATGTTAGTCTTTGAATCTATCAATTTAGATGCTAAAAGCTGAATATCCTCTTTATTGGCAAACATGCCATCAAATACATTTTCAGCTATTTTGCCTTGAAAATCCAGAGAGGCCATGATGGTTGAATTCAATTGGGCCTTTTTATTTTGATCCATATTCGGTGTAAGATTGGAAGCAAAATCCAGATAAGAGAAATGAATCGCCTTGCCATCATTGAGGATATTCACAGCCTCGCTATAATATTGCATTCCATCGATCACCATTCTAAGTTCATTCTGATCGAGAAGATCCCGCCAGAGTTTCACGGCCTCTTTTGCATATGCTTGTAGTTTTTCTGTGAGTTGGCCTCCATTGCCTTCCAGACTATATTTGATTTGATGAACCAGATCACGCATATAAAGGAAATGCCCGAGCCTCCTTTCGGGATATTTCTTACGATCTTTTTGTATAAGGGGCCAATTACGCTTGAAGCGCTCGCGCCTGATCCTTTCAGTCGCATATCCTGTATGCATAATGGCAATGTCATTAAGACACAAATCTTGCTTATGCCTTTATTTATTCCCTCTTCAGGATGCTCATGCACCATGCCATAGAATTTGATGCCTTTATAGTTCCTGAATATGCGGGCCGGAAGATCTGTCTTAAAAAGTGCCGCCGGTTCCGTTGCGTAATGGTGCTGTCTTACTGAATATCCATTATAGCAATTCTGTCTCAAATGTTGTAAAAGATTCATCGAATCTTCAAGTGTCTCATCACTATCGATCCAGAGAATCCAATCCATGACAGCCTTTTCGATTGTCTGATTCCGTGCCTCATCGAACCCCTGTTCAATGGGTGATTTGATTTTGAATGTCTGGGCTCCGAATTTCTTTGCGACTCTCTCTGTCTCATCGGTAGTTTTTTCATCGATTCCTATAATGATCTCATCAGCGATATTCTCTATTGTCTTTAAAGTTTTGCCGAGAGTATATTCAGAATCTTTTGCAATCATACAGACAGAGAGCGTTTCTTGCGGGGCCTGACTTTTAAGCTTGCGTTCATAATTGATCTTTCCTGTAGGCAATCCTGAATTTTGAAATCTTATAAGCCAATGGCCGATATAGCCTATTGGAGTATAGCCCGCGGGTATAGCAATCAATTTATAATTGCGCTGATTGCCCCATAACTCAAAAAGATCCTGGCGCTCAAAATGGTGAATATGCGACCGCCATCCAATATTTTCTTTTTCATAATATCCAAGTGCTTCCCATGGCCCGGAAGGTACGGTAATAATCATTGTGCCATTCGGCTCAAGATGCTCTAACAGAATATCAGATATTTTCTGTATATTTGGCACATGCTCGAATATTTCAGAGGCAAGTATGATATCGAATTTGCCAAGTTGTTTATGCATTTGCTCAAGCTGACCACATATAAATTTCACACGATCTTGTGCATTTACTTTTTTTGACCAGGCTACAGCCTTATCGATATTCGATTGCATAAAATCAATGCCCGTGAATTTTACATCCGGCATCCGTCCAGCGAGATTCATTGTATAATGTCCATGAGCGCAGCCAAAATCCAAAACAGTTTTGGGCTTTAGTTGTTGAATTGCTTGAAATACATGATGAAATCGTGGCTCTTGACCTTTATCTTCTGGTCCATAATTGACACCCTTTTTTTCTTCATTAATATAATATCGTTTATAATGATCGATATAATCACCGGAAAAGAAGAAATAATAATTTTTCTTTAAATCAGGCAAATTCTTTTCAGCTCCATCTTTCACAGCTATTGCTATATCGCTTTGTTTTTCAAAATGCTTATGTAGACGATATCTATTTGAGCTTCGTTCTGCCAACATCTGCTCAAATGTCTTTTCCCATTCTTCAGCTATGTCAGGCCATGCCTGTCTCTTTGCTTTGGCCTTTTTATGTAGACCAGACCATTTATGCAAGGAAGTCCTTACTGTTTTTGCAAATGCCTTTTTGTCCACCTGACCATCCTTCAGATCGAGCAAAATCGCCCCTGCATTCTTCATTGTTTCGGGCAATGCCGCTGTCTTAAATGCAATAAAGGGTGTACCGCAGGCATTAGCCTCAAGCGCCACCATGCAACTCGTATCCTCGAAAGTTGTTGGATAGACATAGATCATGCAACGTGCCATAAGCTCTGCAAGCTTCCTTTTGCCCAATGATCCGACATTCGTCACATTCTTTCGTTCATCACAGCATCGCCAGAGATAATTATAATATGCCTTCAATTGAGGCACTGTATTATCATAACCGCATACATACAGATGGCAATTAGGCAACATATCCATAATGCCATCCTTGCCTATCAAATTATCAAGGCCCCTCTCAGGCCGTGAGGCATATATGAGTGAATTCGGCTCACGCTCAAATTGGTCAAGTCCCTCATATTCCTCATAGGCAATGCCATTTTTTGTTGGAGTAATAAATTCTTTCGGAATTCCATAAACATCCGAGACCTGCTGCTTGTGGAATTCTGAAACTGTGAAAACCCTATCAAGATTCATTAATTGTGGTTGTACCTGAACAGACTGGCGATGTAATGCCAGATCATGCAACCACCAGATATTTAATTTACTATTATAGATATTTAAGAATGAATGCCAGTGGCGTTGTGCAATTACAACGTCATAGGGCGCCCGCATGACATAATGAAAGCGTTCGCCTAAAGGCATATTATCCCGCGGTGTGCCCAGAAATTCATAAGTCACACCATCCCATGTTCCTGTCTTTTCGCTGTTTGTAAAGACTATGACCTTATGGCCACGCTTTACCAATTCCCTCGCCATGTAATAACCGGCGCTTTCAGATCCTCCAAGGCTTTGACCATTTGGAATAGTCTCCCCATTAAAAGGCATTCCTGGTATTGCCATTGCGATGTGCATATATTTTTCCTTTCTGTTTTATAATTTTTCTTTAATTAGCTCGATTAAGTCCTTTTTTTTGATATATCGTGGCAGATCGATACCCATTTCTTTGGCTTTCTTAAAAAGCTCGTTTCGGGTAAGATCACCAATATCTATTGTGGCCTCAATCCCTTCGCCTTCATCCGCTGTGTCAAAGATCTCATCAGGACGTGGAATATCATTCAATAATCCCATACGTTCTTTGTCGGCTTTGGTCGGCTTTATAAGCCCTTTCCTGATTGCATCATCTCGTAACATGATGTTACCTCTTTTATGGAGGAAGGCCCGAAGGCCCTCCTCATTAGTTAATGTTAAACACTGGTTACATGAGTCATAAGAAAACCTAAGTTTTTGGCCGTGATTTTCTCATCCTGATAGTAACCAAGCTCTATCTCCTCACTTTTTGTCTTCGGATCAAATGGGTGCCGTTCTGCTATCATGTTCGGCAGTCCTGGCTTATTCCATCGAAATGAATACATAAATGAAGGTTCCTCTATGCTTGGGCTTGCAGGTGCGTAATACCAGAGCACGTAATCATCCCAAAGCAAGCTCAGGGATGCGCTCTGTCCTTCATCTGCGCTATTATAATATGCTGCGCCAATGAGAAATTCTTCTATCTCAAAGATAGCTTTGAATTGTTCCCTGCTGGCATAACGGACACCTTTACTTCCGGCGGCTCCTGTATTTCCATGAATGATATCGATCACATCGGCATGCCGTCTGAAATTCCGCCATGCAGTATCACCCATGATGCAGCGATTTGGTCTGTAACCCATTGAATCTGCTACATTGTTTAATGCGGTCCAGCAATCGCCTAATGGATCACTATTTCCATTAGCATGCTCAATCCAATCGGAATCAACTGTCGCATAAGAACCGACATTGCTGCCGCTTGTGCAGAGTTGAGCTGCTCGTTGTTCCCAGGAAAGCATGAGTTTGGATTTGATAAACTTCGTCCGGCCTTCTCTCATTTCGCCTACGAAAACCGGGTCCATATTTTCCCTGTCCTCAAGATTCAAGGGCATTTTCAAGGCATAGTTATCGGCGAAATAAGTTTCAGATGAAACACTGCGCTCAATCTTATTTGCCTCTGTACCTGGTGCTCTTTTGTCATCCTCCACTCTAAAAGCATCCGCATGATCCCAGATGATATAATTATCACTCTGTTTCGGTACTTTCACGATGGGAGCGATAACATCGGCAATCATGCCTTTGGGTTCATAGTTAATTGCTACATTCGATAAATGCTGATCTATATGCAGGTCATGTCCTGTTGCTCCTCCTCCTGCCATTTTCGTTCACCTCCTGTCTTATTTTCTATAATGAGCTTACGCTATGATAAACGGGATTACTGAAATTAAAAAATCCGGTGCCAATACTGCCACTGGTCACCGCTAACTTAGCTCGTCCTACGGAATAGTAACCACTGTCAGCAGCTACGAAATATCCATTGGTCGTTACTCTAAGCCTGTTTCCAATAGCGGCAGCATCACCGGCCCGAAATTTAAATTCACCAATCACACCGTAATCAACATGCTCATTGTTTTTCGGTTTATTAAGAATAATTCCACCGGCCTCATGGCCATCATCAGCTCGTTCGCCATCATCCAATGCAATCGCATGATATTGATAGGCGCTATGGTCTTCGCCGGCTTTCATTGTGCTTATAACTGCAAATTTATTTTGCGTTGCCATACATTCACCTCCTAAACTGAGAGATAGCCAAAGGTCCCACCTAAAAACAGGGCCTTTCCAGTGGTATTACTACCGATATTTGCCAACGCTTTCCCGACCTGATAATAGCCGGAATCGACCGGAATAAAATAACCGGAAGTCGTTACTGTCAAACCATCTCCATATGAACAGACTTTAGCTGGATCACAGCGTACATTCATAACACCACCCACGCCGAAATTCTGGGCAGTTCCACTGACTGCTGCGCCAAGAGCCACAACATCAGCTTCCTCGCCATTATCGGCAACGGTGAAATCATCGAGCGCCATTGCCACACCTGCAATGAGATCATCCTGTGGTGTGAATGATTCAATGAACATACCTGCCTTATCTGTTCCTGTTGGAAAATTAAAAAGCCCTGTACCTACCGAACCGGAAGTCACAGCGGCTTTGGCCTCTCCTAATATTGGATCATTGCTATCGGCGGTTGTAAACCAGCCGGAAGTTGTCACTACTAATTTATCACCCTTTGAAATCGCTAAACCGGCGGCAAACTTCATCTCGCCGACATAGCCAAGAGCCATAAACTCCCCACTTTTCGGTTTATTCAAAAGGATTCCGCTTGCTTCCTCACCATTATTTGCAAGTTTTCCATCATCAAGGGCGATAGCATGATATTGAAAGGCAGATGTGTTGAGATCTTCGGTTGCCTCAATAGTTGTGTTAAAGCGCACATTCTGAGTGGCCATAAATAATCACCTCCTATCTGATTGGCCTTTTTACAGGTCTTCCATCATATAACGTTTTGCAAGATCCGGATCAGATTCGCGCACAGCAGCGGATGCCTCCATATAATTGACATCCTTATGGTCGACCATGTACTTTTTGATCTTTGCATCGAGCTCCTCGCTCACATTTTTATATTCGTGATCTTCCTCATCACCTTTCTCTTTGCCTTCCTCCGTGGTATCGAAAACCTTTGAATGGGTCTCGATGCACTTTTTGAAGGCATCAAAAGGAATGGAAAAACCATTATCATCTGTGTAGCTGTGTTTATCCATCTCATTGACGAGGATATCTCTTGCCGCTGGTGTCATTTTGCCATCCTTGACCATCTGCTCGCAAAAGGTTTTGATTTCCTCAATCCTGGCCTTTTTCAGTCCTTCGCTCTTCTCTTTCTTCAGGGCTTCGGCCTCGGCCTTATAAGTTTTACTTTCACCTTCTGATGTAGCCAATTTAGTTTTTGCCTCATTGAGCTCATCGGTCAGTTTTTTGATTTCTTTCTCGTCCATTGTATTCACCTCATCTTTCTCTGGTTTAATTTCCCCACTTTCGTCTACATCAAAGCTATAAGAAGCCATCTTTTCAAACGTCCCTGATTCGGGAGTTAGGCTCAAATATGCTTCAAGATCCGCAAGATTTGTTACTGCAGGGATATCCGTTCCTAATAGTCCGATAGCGGATAAAACCCGCTTAAAGGTGTTTCCGCCTTCTTTCAAATTCCAGTAGATTTCAGCGCTTACCCTCTTATATTTCCCAGAGGTAATCGCCTTATAAATTATATCCGGCACCTGTGTCACAGTGGCAATTAATTTTTTGCCGACTTTTTTAAGATCCTTAACCCATCCAAGGGCGGGTTGACCGTCTTTCAGGTGCATCGAATTATCATGCGCCAATTTGACCGGCGGTTTGATTTTCTCTTTCAGCTCATAAAAAGCATAGGCCATCTCATGGAGATCCTCTTCTGTATATTTATCTCCATTCCAGATTCCCACGCTAAAGCATTCCACATCGAATTCATGTGTTTTTGCTAATTTCTTTTTCCAGGTCCCTTCTGCATCCTTCGCCCATCCGGCATTTTTAACGGCACCCCATCCTATCTTTGCCGCTCGTTCATCATCGCCTGGATATTTTTCCAGGGCGCTATTTGCGGCATTGCGCCAGATTTCCTGTGCATCTTTGGGAAGTACCTTTATGCTATCTGGTATGCTTTCTAATGTAGGCCATGGCATTTTATTTACCTCCTTATTTTATCGAAAGAAAAAGGGCAGATGTAGATGGTGTAGGCACCTACACTGCCCTAAATCCTTCGATTTATATTTCTAATCTTATATTTTTATAATTTATTAATCTCCAAACCAATTAATTGACTCATATCCTGCATAATCCTTCAATATATTTATCCTTCGGGGACTATTTTTTATTCTATTAATTGTTGCATTAATTATTTGTCTAACTCTCTCTCGTGTTATATTAAGAATGTCAGCAATTCTTTCTAATGTTACACCACCTTCTTCAGCGACATCTAAAACGCATGTCTCTTTGAGATTGAAAATTATTTCCAGAACTTCATCATTAGTCATATTATTTAAAATATCTTCGGCTGTCCTTGGTCTTTCTTTATGCCATCCGCGAATTTTAGTTTTTTTCCAACGAAGATTTTTATCTCTTAAATCAGCTTTAACCCAAAATATATGATAAGAGCATCTTAACCAAGGACATGGTCTTATTCCATTAATACAATCACCTCTTGTTTGAGGGGCTTCACACATTATTTCATTTCCTTCGGCCAACAAAAAGTGGCCTTATTTATTTCTAATTATCCATTAACCACCTTAATTAATTGCATTCTCTCAGGTATTATTTGATGGCATTTATAGCATAACTCAAATGGTTGTGTCATTAATTTGCTTATGTCATCATTGATATTACCCAAAATACCTTTCTTCGCTGCATCCAAACAACATGTGGTTATATCGCCGTCACTCAAAACCATGACTTGACCTCTTTCAAGCCAGGGACAAAGATATCTGACTGGCGATTCAAACCAATCCACTTGTCCGGCCCAATTATTAGGTCGTGTTACAGGATCGACAGAGAGTTGACCATTAATGCCGAGTTTGCGAAATAGCTCTATTGTACGGGCCACCGGAAAAGGATCACCATGATATGTAATATCTATTCCGGTAATGCCAGCATCTTTTAAATCCCTTGCAAGCTTCTCAGTCATTAATTTACCATTGGTATTGAGATGTATTATCTGTCTAATCGGTAGCTTATTACGGGCATATTGTACCATCTCTACAAGATCAGGGTTCAAGGTAGGCTCACCTATACCAAAAAGGTTTATCTCTCTCTGTGTGCCTTGTTTGCAGAAATAAGACACCCATTCTATGGCCTTCTCGAATGTCTCCATACTCATATTACCCACTTCACGAAATTTCTTTTGAAACGGCGCAGGACAATAGGGACATTTGCTATTGCAAAGGCTCGATATCTCAATGCTATTTATGGTTGTTATTGGTTGCATTATAATGCTACTCTCTCTTTCTGTTCTTCCTCAAATTCCTGCCATATCTCAGGCGGTATCACTTGATGACAAGTCTTACAAAGCTCATATGGTCTGATCGGCTTTTCTAAAATATCGTCATGAAACACAGATCCAAAGACACCTAAATTCCGATAGTCGTAACAACATGGCGTGATATTACCTTCTTTTAAAATATATCCTCTACCTTCTATGAGAGGATCACATTGATTATGTAATAGACATTCGATTTGATTTTCAGGCTCAAGCTGTCCTGCCCAATTATGGGAAGATATGATCACGCCATCATTAACTACACCTGTAATGCCTACTTTTATCATGATAATAGCTGCCTTGCGCGCGTGCGCGGGCGAGTGCGGAGAAAGGTCAAGCTGATCAAGACCGGCTTCTTTAAGGGCCTGACAGAGTTCCAATGTCATATTAAGACCATTTGTGCAAAGGCATACTTTGCCTTCGCCCATAATATACTTTGTTCGTTTTATTCTATAAACAAGTTGTGGATCCAGAAATGATTCACCATCTCCATTCATATTAACTTCTTTTTGTGTGCCTTTATTGACTAATTCCTGTAAAAGCTCAAGACTCTTATCGAAAACTCTATCCGACATAATGCCTGGCTCTCTGCATGGTTCTTTTATAAGCAATCTATTAATACAGTATTGACATTTAAGATCACATATGTTAGAAAGCTCTATGGTAGTTATTGTTTTTAACCTAATCAAAGGAGATCTCCTATGACAAAAACTCTTACATTTATTTTAGAATTAGTTTGTGAACTTCTGGCATCTAAATAAGCTTTTTTTGTCCAAATAATCATACATAAAATAATCATATAAATCTTTTCTATTATTTGTTTTTCGTTCAACAATAAAAGGATCTAATCCAATCTCTATTGCCCACGATCTTATTTCTGGAATATTTAAATCTTTTGCCATTTTTTTTGATGGTATAAATGCACCCTTATTATATATAAATGCAGTACATTTTGGACATTGTACTAACCAAATAGGCATTGGATCTCGATCTGTATAAATCCATTGGCTCGGATCTGCGTAGGAATCACTTTGATAATGTCCACAAATTGGACAATAATTTTTATTAATCCAATGTTTTTTTACTTCTTTT
>Ga0114919_10003743_pt1 | contig 12226 bp, 11 predicted proteins | sample BlataG_FD_88682 | JGI IMG/M metagenome (GOLD analysis project Ga0114919, IMG submission 88682) | Deep subsurface microbial communities from Black Sea to uncover new lineages of life (NeLLi) - Black_00105 metaG | ecosystem: Environmental > Aquatic > Marine > Oceanic > Sediment | place: Atlantic... | reverse complement strand
CTGCACTACCTCCAGATGGAAGGAGCCGAAGTCTTCAAATCGGCGGTCAGGGCTATGGAATCCTCGGCTGTAAAAGCGCTGGAACTGGCAGATATCACAGCCGATGAGGTCGACCTGCTCATATCGCACCAGGCCAATGTCAGGATCATCAAGGCAACAGCGTCCCGGGTCAAGATCCCTCCGGAGAGGGTCTTTATAAATGTACATGAATACGGCAATACTTCGGCCGCCTCTATTCCAATCGCCTTTGATGAAGCGCTGGAAAATGGTCGTATCTCCGAAGGAAGCACCGTTTTGATGGTTGCCTTCGGTGCTGGTTTCACCTGGGGATCACTCGTGGTTTTTCTGTGAATAGTATGGCGCAGAAGCAAAGAAGACTATGAGTGAGAAGATATCATTCCTCTTTCCCGGCCAGGGAGCCCAGTACGTCGGAATGGGGCGGGCGCTCTATGAGAGCGGTTCTGGACTGGTCAGGGAGCTGTATAAAGAAGCTTCCGATGTTCTGGGCTATAACATCGGCAAGATATCCTTTCATGGACCGGAGAAGGAGCTGCTCCAGACAAGAAACACCCAGCCTGCCATCATGGTGCACAGTGTTGCGGTTGCCACATTGCTGGCCGAGAGAGGGATAGAACCGGATTTCGCGGCTGGCCACAGCCTGGGTGAATACTCGGCTCTGGTGATCGCAGGGGCTTTCAGCTTTGCCGACGCTGTAAAGGCGGTGAAAGTGCGGGCCGAATCGATGCAGGCCGCTGGAGAATCGAGACGGGGGGATATGGCGGCGGTTATCGGGTTGGAGTCGAAAAAGGTGCGCATGGCGTGTGAGGAAGCCTCGCGTGTGGGTATAGTTCAGCCGGCGAATTACAATGCTCCCGAACAGACAGTGATATCGGGCGAGAAGGAAGCCGTAGAGAAAGCGTCTGAAAAATGCCTTCAGGCGGGGGCGCGTAAGGTAGTGAAACTGAAGGTGCACGGAGCCTTCCATTCTCCACTGATGGAGAGCGCTGTGGAGCCGCTGCGTCAGACACTCCGCCAGGTGGATGTGAGGCAGGCCGAAGTGCCTGTGGTGACAAATGTGACTGCACGTCCGGCGGTACGACCGGAGGAGATCAGGGAGCTGTTGGGCCTGCAGGTCGTTTATCCGATAAGATGGGTTGAGTCGATGGAGGAACTGGATCGCATGGGCACCTCCATCTATGTTGAATGCGGACCCGGCAATGTTCTGCAGGGACTGCTTAAAAGGTGTGTGAAAGGGGCGCGGTTTACAGGTGCGGCAGAGCCCCAGGATCTGGATAAGGTCGTGGAGGCGATCAAGGCAGTGAGTACTTGACCCGGTAACTAATTTGTACACTTACTGTACGCCGCACAAGAGTCCGTAGTTTGGACCGCGAGTCCGGCGTAAGCCGGCAAGCAACTCCGGCAGATTGCTCACCAGCTACTGCTTGGTTCGCGATCCAAAGAACGGATTGACGCCGAAATTGCGCAAAAGAGCCGTTTCCGGACAGAAACTAATTATTGTCTACCTGATAGTACGTGGTGGACATTAAGTTTTGCCGGAATATAGCAGAGCAATATTCCGGCAGGAGTGAGTACGTTCCCAAGGGGTCTATCCCTGATGGGAACTGAACGGTAACTGAACAGTGAACCTTTGATATGTGAGGAACAGCGAATGGCGAGTATTGAGGAACGCGTCAAGAACATCATCGTCGAGCAGCTCGGAGTGGATGCCAGTCAGGTCACAAACAAGACGTCCTTTGTTGAGGACCTGGGAGCAGACTCGCTGGATACCGTCGAACTGGTCATGGCCTTAGAGGAAGAGTTCGATATCGAGATCGCCGATGAGGACGCCGAGAAAATGACCACCGTCGGAGATGCCATCGCCCACCTTAGCGAGTATCTGAGCGAGTAGGTAGAGACGGTAACCGGAAAGAAAAGTGAATAGACCGGTGCCCCGCAGAGTTGTCATAACCGGCATGGGCGCAGTTGTACCTACCGGGCTGACAATGTCCGAAGCATGGCATTCCGCGCTTGAGGGAAAGAACGGGATTGGCCCAATAACCCGGTTCGATACGAGCGATTTCTCCACAAAGATCGCCGGCGAGCTTTCCGGCTTCGATCCCCTGATTGCGATGGACAGGAAGGAAGTCCGTCGCTCGGACCCGTTTCTCCAATATGCCAATGTGGCCTGTCTGGAGGCGTTGAAGGACTCGGGTCTCGACCTTGAGGCGGAGGATCCGTATCGCATCGGTGTAGTAGTGGCCTCAGGCATAGGGGGAATTCATATCATGGAGAGCCAGGCACGGGTCCTCCATGAACGTGGTGTAGGCCGGATTACACCCTTCTTAGTACCGATGATGATCATCGATATGGCTGCCGGGGATCTCAGCATACGCCATGGATTGAAGGGTCCCAACTATGCGACTGTATCAGCCTGTTCCTCGGCGGCGCACGCCCTGTTGGATGCATACAACCTGCTCCAGCTCGGATACGCGGATGTGATGGTGGCCGGTGGTTGTGAAGCACCGATCACCGCTCTGGCTATGGCCGGGTTCTGCAAGATAAAGGCAATGAGCACACGCAATGACGAGCCCCACCGGGCCAGCCGTCCATTTGACGCCGAAAGGGACGGCTTTTTGATAAGTGAAGGTGCGGCAATTACAGTGCTTGAGACACTCGAACACGCCAGGGCGCGTGGAGCCAGGATATATGCAGAGTTTGCGGGCGGTGGTATGACAGCCGATGCCTATCATATAACCGCCCCCGAGCCCAGCGGTGAAGGAGCCGCGGAGAGTATGAGAATGGCGCTGCGGATGGCGGGCATCGAACCGACCGACGTCGACTACATCAACGCACACGGCACTTCCACGCCCCTGAACGACGAAGTCGAGAGCAAGGCGGTCCAGCGTATCTTCGGAGACCATGCTGATAAGCTGAGCATAAGCAGTACGAAGTCGATGACCGGCCATCTGCTGGGTGCGAGCGGTGCGCTTGAATTCAATTTCCTGGTGATGACCGTTCGGGAGGGAAGGATCCCCCCGACGATCAACTACGAGAACCCCGATCCCGAATGCAGCCTGAATTACACCCCCAACGCCTCCGTGGAGCGGGCGCTGGAGGTGGGGTTGAGCAACAGCTTCGGTTTCGGGGGCCATAACGTTACTCTTGCTGTGAGGCAATTCCACGACGAAACTTGACCCGCGCCGCCTCTGGCGGCGGCTTGGATACAGGCCGGCTTCGGCTCGGGCGCACACCGAGGCGCTGCAGCAGGAGCTGAGCTATCGATTTCGCAATCCTGATTTCCTGGATGAGGCCCTCTCCCACAGGTCTTATATAGGGGTACATGGTGAGGACCGCCTCGAGTCGAATGAAAGGTTCGAGTTCCTGGGTGATGCTGTCCTCGATCTGATCGTGGCCCACGAGCTGTTCAAGCGGTATCCAGGAAAGGCGGAAGGTGAGCTGACAGAGCTTAAATCCCTTCTCGTCTCCCGTCCTACACTGCACCGGGCAGCCGGCGAACTCGGCATCGGCAGCGCACTGCTGCTCTCTGAGAATGAAGAGACAACAGGGGGTAGAATGCGGCCCAGCATTCTGGCCGATGCGTTGGAAGCGGTACTGGGTGCAGTCTACCTGGATGGCGGCTACAATGCCGTTCGCCGGATTGTAGTACGCAGGCTTATGCGGGAACTCCCTTCAGTCACCCGTACTCCCGGCTACGGTAACTATAAAAGCATGCTCCTCGAACACGTACAGAAGCAGAAGCTTGGGCGCCTGGTCTACAACACAAAGAAGGAGGAGGGACCGGATCACGAAAAGACCTTTACCGTTGAGGTGCTGCTGGAGCGGCAGGTCCTGGGTGAGGGTGCCGGATACTCCAAGAAACAGGCCCAGCAGGAGGCAGCCAGGGCTTCTCTTGTTGAGCTGGGGATTGAGGTGGAAGGGCTCGTCGCGGATACGGAGGTGGAAGAGTGAGCAGGGTCTGGCGTTTGCTGGTTGACGGACCTCACGCACCCGGTTGGAATATGGCAGTGGATACGGCGCTGCTCGAATGCGCGGTGGAGAACGGAGCTCAGCCAACACTCCGACTCTACTGGTGGCGTCCACACGCACTCTCGCTCGGGTTGAATCAGGATGCAGCGGATTGGGTGGATTGGGAGGCCCTGTGTTCGGACGGCTACGGTGTTGTGCGTCGACCCACCGGCGGCCGGGCCATTCTGCACGCCGAGGAATTGACCTACAGTGTTACCGCTCCGGCTCCTCCCGGAGGGATCCTTGGTGCTTACCGGTGGTTGGCCGGGGGCCTGAAGGGGGGGCTCGGCCGGGCCGGAATCAGTCTTGAACTTGAGAGGAGCAGGCGCACGCACAGGGTGTATTCAGACGGCGGGCCCGCCGCGGACCTCCAGACCCGACAGCCATGTTTTACGGCCGCCGGGCGCTACGAGCTTGTGGCTGAGGGGCGGAAGGTTGTCGGCTCAGCCCAGTGCCGGCGCAGGGGATGGGTTATGCAACACGGCTCGATCCTGCTGGGGCGGGAGCATCTCAACCTTCCACGCTACCTGAAGGGTGTGGATGTGGATGAGGAGGTCTCGAAGCTAAATCGGGCGACTGTAGACTGCTCTACGTTGCTGGGACATTATATTAAAGCAGCTGATCTGATCTCCCCTTTTATCGAGGGGTTCTCCCGGGCGCTGGATATCCGGCTGGAGGAAGGCGAGTTGACGGCGGTCGAAAGGGAGAGGGCCGAAAAGCTTCGAATCGAACGGTTCTGCAACGAAACCTGGATCCGCCATGGCTCCGGAGTACATATCGGGGAGGCTCCTGCAGGGAGATAAAGGCTGAGGATGCTGAAGAGGGGTCGGCATAGGCTTTCAAATACCCTGTCCGTAGGGGTTCCTCTGGTAATGGGAGTACTGCTGCTGACGGGGTGGGGGGTAGTTCCACATCCCGACGCATATCCGGTAGTGGCTTCGGGATCGATCGAGTACACGTCCGGGCCGTACCAGAGCCGCAGTGATACCCTTCATATAGGCATAGTTTTCAGCGGTAACTTCTTCCCGTTGCCGCCGGCGCTGCTACCCAACGGCCCGGAATCGTGGATCATGTCACAGGTATACGGTCCCGGCCTGATTCTGCCTTCCACCAAGACCAATGGAAACGATCTGCCGCAGGTGGCGCTTGCCTGCGGTATCACAGAGGGTGTTGTGCCCGGCACAACCTTCTTCAGTGTAAAAGAGGGCGTCAGGTTCCATGACAACAGCCAACTCACGCTGGCGGATATCAAGGCTACATTCGAGCGCTACCAGCGGCTTGCAGAGGATGATAATCCCGCAATAGACTCCGCCTTCAAATATATCAACTCCATAGAGATCGAGCCCGACCAGAACCGGCTGAGTGTTGTCATGCCGGATTGGATGAAGGTGCAGCCGTACCGTGTAGCCACGGTGGCTCCGCTTGCGCCCGCTCTTGGAGAACTCAGCCGTCTGGGGGTGGATGAAGAGCCGATCGGCCTGGGAGGATATACCTATCGTTTGGCCACCGAGCCGACAGGCGCAGGCGGGGCCCGTCGTGGAGTGATTTACCTCCGTGCATTCGAGGGATATTTCGAAGGAAGCCCGGAAATAAAGAACATAGCCGTTCACCTCTATCCGAACGACCGTGAGCTTATTCAGGCTTTCATTACAGGCGATGTTCACGTAGCACGTCTGCCCACCCACCGGGTAACCACCGCGCTAAGTGAGTTACTCAAAGGCAGCCCGCTGGAGAGGAATTCTCTCGTACGCATGTATCCCAGGCCCAACCATTTCTTCTTCCTCGCCTTCAATAATGCCCGATTCCCATTCAATATCACAGGGGTCCGGTCGGCTTTGGCACGGGCGATCGATCGTGAGGCCATGGCCGATGAGCCTCCGGCGTGGGGGGTCATCACAGATCTCCCTGTTCATCCCAGGAGCAGCCTTGGAAGGAGCGGCCACTCGGCATATCTGCCTACTGCCGCCAAGCGGATGCTCCAGGAGACCGGACTGCTGCGCCGGGGCGAACCTACAGACCGTACGGGCCAGCCGATCAGGCTGTCGCTGATATATCCCGATCACGTGGCGCTGTATGAGGAAATGGCGCTGCAGATAAAGAACGACCTGCAGCGCATTGGATTCCGGATCGATGCAGAACCGGTTTCACCCGAGATCGTCCGCAAGCGCCTTCGGGAAGGGGACTATTTACTGGCTATCAGCGAGATGACGCTGCCTTCGACGCCGGGTGCCATACGCCGTCTCTTCTACAGTACAAATGCAGCGAGTGGACTGAATTTCTCCCGGTACAGGAACCTGACATTCAATACCAGTATCGATGCGGTAATTCGTCAGAGGGTACCCAATCCCGAAAGTTACCTGGACTCGGCAGTCCGTCTACTCGGTGACGAATTCCCTCTTCTCCCCCTCTTCTTCCAGGCAAACGAGTACTATGTCTTCAACAACAGTATAGTGGCTCCGAACAGTGTTGGACGTGTGCTGAGCCGTCTGGAACCGATCGCGAAATGGAAGTGGCGCTGATGTCTCCTGAACGAAGACAGAAGCCGCTGTCGCAACGGCTCCCCCTGGTGGGAGGGCTCTTCCAGCGCCTCTTCTTCCATCACCTGATACTGGTTACGGTCCCTATTCTGATCCTGGGTGTGGTGCTGGTCGGGATAGCCCAGAATGCCATCCGTAACACTGTCAACCAGGATAACCTGGAGATCGCTGCAAGGGCGCAGGGGCAGATCCTGGCCTATATCGACGGTGTTGTACGGCAGCTCGAACTTGCGGCTTTCGAGCTGCAGCGCTACGAGCTGGAGGGATTCGACAGCGACCGCTTCCTGAACGAGGCAAGGGGAGAGAAAGCCCTGGAAGCTTTCCGACATCTATATGCCGTGGATACCACCGGGGTTGTGGTCGCGACCACGAACTTCTCTGCCAGGGAACTCCCTTCGGGGGGATTGACTGCCGTCAATTCGGTACTGTCCGGCGCCGATCTTGTCACCGAACCGTTGATGATCGAAAGTCCCGAGCAGACACCCACCGTGATAATGGCGGTTCCACTGAAAAGCTTCGGTGAAACTATCGGTGCCCTGGTGGTGGAAGTGAATGCAGAGGATATCTGGACGACCATTGATGATATAAAGGTGGGTGATAGCGGGAGCGCCTTCCTGGTCGACCAGGAAGGTACAGTTATTGCGCACCAGGACAAATCGGTTGTCATCAGGCTTACCGATTACTCAGAGCTCGAATCGGTACAGCGCGCCCTGCGTGGCGAGAGAGGCATGAAGGATTTAGAGATAGCAGACCCTGGGAACCCTGAAGGGGAACCGATGATGGCTGCATTCACGCCGATCGAGTCTGCAGGTCTCAGGTGGGGACTGATCATCCATAGGCCGTTGGCGGAAGTCAGGGCCTACACCGCCCGCATGCAGCTGCAGATCGCCGTTCTCACCCTGGTCGGGATCGCCCTGGCGCTGATTTCAACACTGGTCTATACAAGACGCCTCGTACGGCCGATCGGCGCTCTTTTGGAAGGCGCCAACCGGCTGAGCAAGGGAGACCTGCAGTACAAGATTCCTGTGGCGGGTCGCGACGAGCTGGGCACCCTGGCCACCGAGTTCAACCTGATGGCAGAACAGCTTGCACAGATCCAGCAGCGTCTGCGGCGGGTGGAACACCTCGACACTATTGCGAGGTTCTCGTCAGTTGTGGCGCACGAGATCAGGAACCCGCTCAACGCCATGCAGATCAACCTGCACCTGCTCGGTGAGCGCGTTGGAACCGAGGAGCAGGAGTACCTGGATGTAATCTCCGGGGAGATCCACCGCCTGGAGAACCTGGTGAGGGAATTCCAGACGATTTCGCGTCCCCCGGCACTGAGCCCGCAAAAAACCAATATGAACGATTTGCTGGAGGATATCGTTAGTCTTCAGAGGGGTACTGCCGCTGCACAAGGTGTCAAGCTTGAAGTCGATTTCGATCCCGATCTTCCCGTGATATCGGTCGACCGGAACCGCATAACCCAAGCGGCGTTGAATGTGATACTGAATGCACTGCAGGCAATGCCGAACGGAGGCCGGCTTTCCATCTCTACAAGGCGTGAGGAAGAACTCTTGGGTGAAGTCACGATAACAGTCTCGGACACCGGTGAGGGCATACCTGAAGAGGACCTGCCCCATGTGTTCGATTTCTACTACACTTCACGTGACTCGGGTTCGGGACTAGGGCTCTCGATCGCTCATCGGATCATCTATGAGCATGGAGGTCAGGTGAACATCATAAGTTCGATTGAAAAGGGAACGACAATACTGATCACTCTGCCCTCGGAACCTCCGGTGGATATCAATTCACCGGTGCAGGGAATCTGAAAATGGCAAAGATTCTTATCGCCGAAGATGATCTGAATACACTCCAGGGTCTGGTTACCATCATATCCAGAGAGGGGCATGAGGTTCTGAGCGCCCCTGACGGCCAGGAGGCGTTTGCGCTGATGGTCGAGCATGGAGATGTTGATGTCCTCCTGACCGATCTGAAGATGCCCGGCCTATCGGGTCTGGAACTGAGCGTAAAGGTCAAGGAGGCCTTTTCTGAGACCCAGATAATAGTGATGACCGCTTTCGGCACTGTGGATACCGCCGTGGAGGCCATGAAGGGAGGAGTATACGACTACCTGACCAAGCCTGTTGATATCGATGAGCTGCTGGTGGTTCTGGAGAAAGCCCTGCGGCAGCGTGCGCTGAGGCTCGAGAACCTTGAGCTGAGGGGTCTTATCTCAGAGAAATATTCGTTTGAGAATATCGTGGCTGTCTCGGGAGTAATGAGGAACATCTTCAGAACGATCCGCAAGGTAGCGCCAACCAGCACGACGATCCTGATCGAAGGGGAATCGGGTACGGGCAAGGAACTGTGTGCCAGGGCCGTACACTATAACAGCCCTCGTGCCAGGGAGACCATGGTGGAGGTGAACTGTGCCTCGATCCCCCCAACCTTGGTAGAATCGGAACTGTTCGGCCACGAGAAGGGTGCCTTTACGGGCGCGTATAAGACTCAGAAAGGGAAGTTCGAGACTGCTGACAGGGGCACCGTCTTCCTGGACGAGATCAGCCTGCTGAGCCCGGACCTGCAGGGGAAGCTGCTGCGTGTCTTGCAGGAACGCTCCTTCCAGCGTGTGGGCGGCACCAGGACAATAGAGGTGGATGTGCGGGTGCTGGCGGCTACCAACCAGGACCTGAAGGCTATGGTCGACCGGGGTGAATTCCGCGAAGACCTCTATTACCGTCTCAACGTTGTGCCCATCCATATCCCGCCCCTCCGTGAACGTACCGAGGATATCATGCCTCTGGTGAAGCATTTCATGGAGAAATTCGCCGTAGAGCATCCGGATCCTCCTTCCAGCATCACGCAGGGCGTTATAGACGAGCTGATGGAATACGATTGGCCCGGTAACGTCCGTGAGCTGGAGAATACGATCGAAAGCTCGATGGTGCTGGCCGAAGGTGATGTAATCACCGAAGAACATCTCAACATCCTCGGACACTCCGGCTGGGAAGGAAGGGCGGCTCCTGTCCCCGAAGTGCCTGAACTGCCCCTCAAAGACCAGCTGGAACGGGCTGAGCGGCGGATTCTGAAACGCACTCTGGAGCTGGTCGATGGCAACCGAACAAAAGCGGCTGAGATCCTCGGACTGAGCACCAGGGCCATCCGATATAAAATCAAGCAGTACGAGCTGTGAGACGCGCTTTTCCCCTTTTCCTCCTCCTTTGTGTGCTTAATGCTTCACTCCCCGCCCCGGTCGCATTCGGTCAGAACTCATTTCCACTCACGGATCTGATGCCGCTTTCAAGGGGAAGCGGTCTGGGTGGCCAGGCGCTGGCAGGTGACCTTCTTGCCGCAGGAATCGATCCCACAGTAGCTCGGGGTGGCAGGCTGGGAGCAGAGCTGTCGGCGGGCTCTCACGTGCTTGATCTGAGTTGGGGTGCAGCCGGGTTGCGATTCAGCGCCAGGGGACACGCCTTTGCAATTGTTTTTTCGACACTCTCCTACGGTTCACAGCTGCGTACCGGGTTCGATGACAGGTTGGGCATTTTCGGGGGGAGCTTTACTCCGTCCGACTGGAATCTCTCGCTGGCCGCGGTGCTGCTCGAGGAGGAGGCTGCTATCATCGGGGCAGGCGCCACCGTTTCATATGCACAGCTCGATGATGCAAATGCCATGGGGCTATCAGGAGCAGTTGCGGTAAAGCAGCGCTTCGGGGATCTGGAGATACGTGGCGCAGTTTCCAATGTGGGTATGGTGTTCAGTCCGTTTGGGAAAGAGGACGGTACCAGAATGCCTGCCAGAGCTCGGGCCGGTGCAGCTTATCTGTTGCCCGGCCACGCATGGGAACTCTCGGCGGAGGCCCTATACCGATTTGGCGATGGTAATGCGGGAGGGGGAATTGGCGCCGAGTGGAGGCCGCTGCCCGAGGCAGCTTTGCGTTTCGGACTGGTGGGGGGTGATGGGGGAATCGCCCTTTCCGACGGCATCCTTTCCGACCTGGGACTCACCGCCGGCCTTGCCTGGAAGTTTTCGAACTGGCGCCTCTCCTACTCATACCGTCCTGGCGGTGTATTGGGTGACGCTCATCTTTTGGCTGTAGGGTGGAGCATCGATCCAATACAATAGTTAGTACCCATCCGGAGTCCGTTCTGTGGACCGCGAGTCCGGCTGTTGCCGGCGAGCAATCCCCGGATGGGAACTGGCACGTTTCCGTCCAGAAACTACATGGAGAGGGGCATGGGAGGACCAGCATGTTTTCCACCAAGGCATTTGAACTTTCCGCAAATCGGCTAATTGCTGCATCAATTGCCATAATGATATCCGTGCCGGTTACGTCGGCCAGTGCACAGGTCCAACCCGAGGCCTCGGTCGGACTGCTGCTCGGATTTCCTCAGGGTGAGTTCAGGGACCACGTTCCAAACCTGGGGATAGGGCTGTCAGGCACCGTGGGAATAAGGATTCCCAACAGTCCGCTGATCATCGGCGGTGACCTTGGCTTTCTTATCTACGGGCACGAGCAGAGAAGAGAAATGATAAGCACAACTATCCCGGACGTCGAAGTCCGCGTAATCACCAGCAATAACATCCTCCAGGGTAATATCTTCCTTCGTCTAAAGCCCGCGACCGGAGCTGTACGCCCGTATTTCGACGGCTTGATCGGGTTCAAGTACCTCTTCACAGAAACAGAGATCAGGAATGTTTTCTGGGCTGATAATGAACCCATAGCGGAATCGGTGAATCTGGGGGATCTGGCGTTCGGCTACGGAATAGGGTTCGGAATCGCCTTTCATGCCGTGGACAGAACCCAGGCAAAGCTGGAGACGGGTGAAGGTCCGGTTGGAATCCTTATAGATATAAGGCTGCGTTACCTGATGGGAACAGAAGCCGACTACCTGAAGAAGGGATCGATCGAGCATGACAGGGGCTCAGTAACGTATGATATCTATACGTCCAGGACTGATTTCCTGATGCCCTTTGTCGGGGTCTCATTCGTTTTCTGAATGCGCCTCGATCACATCGAGGCGTCGTGGACTATCTTCCACTCCCCTTTTATCCGACGAAATACTATCAGCGTAAGTCCCGTGCTCGGGGCGCGGTCAGGGTAGGAAAGGGTCCAGCGGGCCACGGCCGAAACGCCACCTATGTCGGTGGATTTCAACACGGGAAGGATGTAACTGACCGTCACGAAGGCCGGCCTCATCTCGATGATATCCAGGCTGAGAGAGCCCATTGCGGCGGTGTCCGGATAGCGGCTGCGGTAGCTATCCAGCAGAGCCTGCCGGCCTTCAACCATTCCGGGTGGTGAGATATAGACGCAATCCTCAGAGTAGATGCCGGTGAACGACTCCAGATCGCCGCCGCTCCAGTCGGCCCCCTGGGCATCGAGGAGGGCCTCGATCTCCTCTACTACCTCCAGTTCGGCCGTTTCCGTGGCTTCCGGGCTCAGCTCGCCACAGCCCGAGAGCGACGCGGACAAAATGCTGATACATGCTGCCCATTTCAGCGCCGGTGTTACACTGTTATTCAGGATGCATTTTCGATTCATTTTCAATTCCCCATTGCTCCCGCCTCATAGAAGATCCGGATGACATCATCGACTATCCGGTCAAGCCGGGCCCGGAAAGCGGCGCGCACCGAATCGGGAACGGTTAGAGTGTGTCGATGGGCGGTATGATCTT
>Ga0114919_10003741_pt1 | contig 12228 bp, 9 predicted proteins | sample BlataG_FD_88682 | JGI IMG/M metagenome (GOLD analysis project Ga0114919, IMG submission 88682) | Deep subsurface microbial communities from Black Sea to uncover new lineages of life (NeLLi) - Black_00105 metaG | ecosystem: Environmental > Aquatic > Marine > Oceanic > Sediment | place: Atlantic... | reverse complement strand
TGAGAGGGTTTGATGTGACAGGGCTGACAGCATAATGATGCCGAGTATCATCGCCAACGGCTGAATCCAAAGCAGTTTGTACTGAAGGAAGGCGCCGGCGAAAAGCGAGGCCGCAGCGCTTCCGCCGCCGAGCGTCATTGCGCTTTGCATCCAGGCGGGCCCTGTCCTTGCGAAATACCACTTCCAGCGCTGGAGAATGCCTTTGGTACCGAGTTCTACTAATTCTGCCTTTCCCTTCGCCAGTGCCTCCGGGTCTGAGGCGGTGAACATCGGCAATCCCTTGACGAGGTCCGGCTCTTTTGAGGTTTGGTTTTCTAAATTGTTCATAATGTCTCCTTTACTTTTTCAATATGGGGGGGCGCCGATAGTTTGAAGTATGCACTTCGCAGGGTTGGCAAGGATGTAAGATGGCTGAAAACCCGCTGGTAAGTATGTAAGAGTTAGTTTTGTCCATAAACGGCTAAAAATTAATGGTTGACATTGTACGTTAGCGGCTCTATAAATTATAGATGATTGGATTATTGTCAACGAAAATTTTGTTAGATTTTTTCATTGAGTTGAAAGGGGCAGGTATGAAACCGGGCAGAAAGTTGAAAATGGGAATGATTGGCGGGGGTCCGGGGGCGTTCATCGGGGAAGTACACCGCAAGGCGTCCCGTATGGACGGCGGGATTGAGCTTGTAGGGGGTGCATTCGACATCAATCCGCGGAAATCGAAGCAGATGGGCCGGGAACTGGGTCTGGATTCGAAGCGGGTGTACCGGAACTACGAGGAGATGATTGAGCGCGAGCTTAAGCTGCCGGTGGGTGAAAGGGTCGATTTTGTCTCGGTTACCACGCCGAACAACTGGCACTTTCCTATCGCGCGGGATTTTCTCCAGGCCGGCTTCCACGTACTGTGCGAAAAACCGATGACGTTCAACGTAAAAGAGGCAAAGGCGTTGCGAGCGATTGTGAAGAAGTCGCGTAAGGTGTTCGGACTGATGCACAATTACACGGGTTATCCGATGGTCAAGCTGGCGCGGGATTTGGTGCGTCAGGGTGAGCTTGGTAAGATACGCAAGGTTGTGGTTCAGTATCCGCAGGGCTGGCTTGCCACGCCGTTAGAGAGGACTGGGCAGATGCAGGCGGCGTGGCGGACCGACCCGAAGCAGAGCGGCGGCGCCGGGTGTATGGGTGATATTGGTACGCATGCGGAGAACCTTTCTGAATACATCACGGGGCTGAAGATTACCCATATCTGCGCTGACCTGACGATTTTTGTCAAGGGTCGGCGGCTGGACGACGACGGCAACTGCCTGCTTCGGTTCAATAACGGCGCGAAGGGAATTCTTCACGCCAGTCAGGTTTCCATCGGTGAGGAGAACAATTTGGCGATATGGGTCTATGGAGAAGATATGGGCCTGGAATAGCACCAGGAGCATCCAAACTATCTGTACGTGAAGGAGCCGAATGGTCCGGTTCAGGTCTGGCGGCGCGGGAACGATTATGTGGCCGCGAAAAGTCCTGCGGCGGGGCGTGCGACGCGCCTGCCGTCCGGTCATCCCGAGGCGTTCTTTGAGGCGTTCGCTAACATCTACTGCAACTTTGCCGATACTGTGCGGGCAAGGATGACGAGACAGAAGCCGGATAAACTGGTGCTGGACTTTCCGGATGTTGACGACGGCGTCAGGGGTATGCTTTTCATAGATACTGTGCTGGCAAGCACGAAATCCAAACAGAAATGGACGAAGATGAAGAAGTAACAAAACGTTAAAGAGGCAAAAGCAAAAATTCAATCTTTATTCATCGACTAAAGGAGAAAGACTATGGCAAGAGCTGTAACACTATTTACAGGCCAGTGGGCGGATTTGCCACTGGAAAAACTGGCCAAGAAGGCGGCGAGCTGGGGATACGACGGGCTGGAATTGGCGTGCTGGGGCGACCACTTCGAGGTTGACAAGGCGCTGAGCGACCGCAGCTACTGCAAGCAAAAGCGAGAGATGCTGAAAAAGTACGGTCTTAAAGTCTATGCCATCTCGGCCCACCTGGTCGGCCAGGCGGTTTGTGACAAGATTGATGAGCGTCATAAGGTAATCCTGCCTGCGGATGTCTGGGGTGACGGCGAGCCAGAGGGCGTGCGAAAAAGAGCCGCTCAAAAAATGATTGACACTGCAAAGGCGGCGAAGAAGATGGGCGTAAAGGTCGTCAATGGTTTTACCGGCAGTTCGATATGGCATTTGGTTTACTCGTTTCCGCCGGCCTCACCAGAGATGATTGAGGCAGGTTACGCCGATTTCGGGAGGCGTTGGCGGCGCATCCTCAATGCCTTCAAGGCTGAGGGCGTAAAGTTTGCTCTGGAAGTTCATCCGACGGAGATAGCATTCGATATTGCTTCGGCCCAGCGTGCCGTTAAAGCGGTCAGAGGTCACAAGTCTTTCGGCTTCAACTACGACCCGAGTCACCTCGGCTACCAGGGCGTGGACTACGTCAAGTTCGTTCGCACGTTCGGCGAGCGCATCTTCCACTGCCATATGAAGGACGTCTGGTGGGGTCACGGTGACGGCACGGTTGGTGTTTTCGGCGGTCATACGGAGTTTGCGGACCCGCGTCGCTACTGGGACTTCCGCTCGATTGGGCACGGTGACATTAACTTCGATGAGATTATCGAGGCGCTGAACGATATCGGCTACGATGGGCCGCTTTCGGTTGAGTGGGAAGATACGCGTATGGACCGGGAGCACGGCGCCAAGGAGGCGTGCGAATACATCAAGAAGGCAGACTTCAAGCAGTCCCAGGTTGCCTTCGATGCGGCATTTGCCAAAGAATAGAAGACAGAGAACAGAAGACAGAAGGCAGAGGGCAGATTTCTGACGTCTGACCTCTGACATCTGATTTCAGGAGAGTTGCAAATGGCTGACAAGAATACCATCAGCCGGCGTCAGTTCCTCACAAAGACGGCCGGCACGGCGGTGGGTGTGATTGGTTTGCCGTACTTTGTTCCCGCTTCGGCTCTGGGCAGGGGCGGCAGCGTCTCGCCGAGCGAGCGGATTACTCTGGGCTGCGTCGGCGTGGGCTGGCAGGGGACCAGCAACCTGAAATCCTTCCTGCGTGAGAAAGACTGTCAAGTGGTGGCTGTGTGCGATGTGGATGAGCATCATCTGGAGGAGACGATAAATCATGTGAACAGTTACTACCGAAATAAGGACTGCGCGGGGTACAGAGACTATCGTGAGCTGGTGTCCCGGGATGATATTGATGCGGTTTCGCTTGGACTTCCCGACCATTGGCACGCGGTACCTGCCATTGCGGCGGCCAGGGCCGGTAAGGACATTTTCGGTGAAAAGCCCCTGTCGCACAACCTGCTCGAAGGTCGGGCGATATGTGAGGCGGTGAAGCGGTATGGCCTGGTATGGCAGACAGGTAGCTGGCAGCGGTCGGAGCCGAACTTTCGCTTTGCGTGCGAGCTGGTGCTCAATGGTCGTATCGGCAAGGTGCATACGGTTGAGGTGGGGCTGCCTTCGGGGCATAGCGACTTTGGTAAGACCGAGGGTCAAGAAGGTATTTGTCCGCCGCCGAGAGAGCTTGACTATGATTTCTGGATTGGTCCGGCACCTTATGCGCCGTACTGTCCGGCGCGGGTGCACAAGAACTGGCGATGGCACCTGGACTACGGTGGCGGGCAGTTGATGGACTGGGTCGGGCACCACGTGGATATTGCGCACTGGGGTCTTGGTCTGGACTACACGGGTCCTGTTGAGATTGAAGGCAACGGGGAATACCCGAAAGACGGTTTATGGAACACCGCGACAAAATATCGGTTAACGGCGAAATATGCCGATGGGATTACGATGACTATTGCCGGTGGGCACGATGACATCATAAAGGGCACGAAGTGGATAGGCGAAGACGGGTGGGTTTGGGTTACTCGCGGTGAAATAGATGCGCAGCCGAAGGAATTACTCAACGAAAAGTTCGGCACCGAGGAAATCAACCTGTTCCGTTCGCCGGGTCACTGGCGTAACTTTCTGGACTGCGTTAAGAGCCGGGAGACTACGCTTGCGCCTTGTGAGGTTGCGCACCGTTCGGCGACGCCGGGGCACTTAGGGCAGATAGCTATGCTGCTTGGGCGCAAGATACGCTTTAATCCCGATACGGAAGAGATAATAGGCGATGCGACGGCAATGAGGATGCTGGGCAGAGCGATGCGTAGCCCGTGGCATTTGTAGGTACTTTAATTTCAAGGAGATTTGTCAATGTTACAAAAGAAAAGCATTAATCGTCGCCAGTTTCTGGGTGGAGCGGCTGCGGGAGCAGCGGGGCTTACGATTGTGCCGCGGCACGTGTTGGGAGGCGCGGGATACACTGCGCCGAGCGAAAAGCTTAATATAGCCGCTATCGGAGTGGGGAATCGGGGAGCGGTCGACCTCCAAAATGTCAGCACAGAAAACATTGTGGCATTGTGCGATGTAGACGAGGATTACGCTGCACCGGTATTTGAACTGTACCCCAAGGCTAAGAAATACCGCGATTTCCGCAAGATGCTGGAAAAAGAAAAAAACATCGACGCAGTGATGGTGGCCGTACCGGACCACTCGCACGCCGTCGTTGCTATGACAGCAATCAAGATGGGCAAGCACGTGTACTGCGAAAAACCGCTGACCCGTACGGTCTATGAGGCCCGCAAGCTGACCGAGGCAGCCCGGGAGGCTAAGGTTGCTACCCAGTGGGGTAATCAGGGCCATGCGAGTGAGGGAATCCGCTTGATAAATGAATGGATCCGGGACGGTGCGATCGGTCCGGTGCGTGAGGTGCACGCCTGGACCAACAGGCCCATGTGGCCTCAGGGCGTCGGTCGGCCCAAGGATACGCCTCCTGTACCCTCCACTCTGGACTGGGATATATGGCTCGGCCCGGCGCCGCAACGGGCTTATCATCCAGCTTATTTGCCGCGGTTCTGGCGTGGCTGGTGGGATTTTGGGACTGGTGCTCTGGGTGATATGGCCGGGCATCTGATGGATTCCCCTTACTGGGCACTTAAATTAGGCTATCCAACCAGCGTTGAGGCCTGCAGTTCGTTATATTCGCGTAAGGTGGAAGGTAAGAAATGGGGTGAAATAGTGATAAATAGGGAAACTTACCCGCGAGCCTCTATAGTTCGCTACGAGTTTCCTGCCCGTGATGATATGCCGCCGGCTACGCTGACCTGGTACGATGGCGGATTGAGGCCGGCCCGACCGAAGGAGCTGGAGGAAGGTCGGTCGTTGGCCAACCAGGGCGTGATTTTTGTGGGCGACAAAGGCAAACTGATGAGCGACCGTGATGGTGGCAGCCCACGGCTGATACCCGAATCGAAGATGAAAGCATACAAACTGCCGCCGAAAACGATCCCGAGGTCAATTGGACATTGGAAAGAGTGGATCGAGGCCTGTAAGGGCGGCAAACCGGCGATGGTCAATTTTGACTATGCCGGTCCTTTGAACGAAGTGATTTTGCTGGGCAATATTGCCCTGCAAATAGGCGAGAAGTTGTACTGGGACGGTCCGAATATGAAAGTTACCAATGTGCCTGAGGCGAATGAATACATACACCGTCAGTATCGTCAAGGGTGGAGCCTGTAGGTGCTGAGCTGTTGTGAACAGGTGCAGTTATTTTTTGGAGGTATTGATATGAAGAACCGGAAAGAAACTACCCTGCGGCAGGGGAACATTTCTCGGCGTAACTTTTTGGGCGGCGCTGCGGGAGCAGCGGCTTTTACGATTGTTCCGCGGCACGTGCTGGGCGGTGTTGGTTACACGCCGCCGAGTGAGAAGCTCAATATAGCCGGTATCGGTGTCGGCGGTCGGGGCAGAAAGGACATCGAAGGTGTCAGCAGCGAAAATATTGTTGCGCTGTGCGATGTGGATGAGGAACGGGCAGCGGAGACATTCAAACGGTATCCGCAGGCGAAAATATATCGAGATTTTCGCAGGATGCTGGAGAAAGAGAAGAATATCGATGCGGTGGTGGTGGCCACGCCGGACCACGTGCATGCGACAGCCAGTATGATGGCAATCAAGATGGGCAAGGGAGTGTACTGCGAAAAGCCGCTGACACATTCGGTATATGAGTCGCGTGAGCTGGCCAAAGCGGCGCGGGAGTACAAGGTTGCGACTCAAATGGGCAACCAGGGACAGGCATCTGAGCAGACTCGGCTGTTATGTGAGTGGATATGGGACGGTGCGATTGGTCCGGTGCGTGAGGTGCATATATGGACGAACCGGCCGACGTGGCCTCAGGGGGTCGACCGGCCGAAGGAAACACCGCCGGCGCCATCGACGCTGGACTGGGACCTCTGGCTGGGCCCGGCACCGAAACGGCCCTATCATTCGTGTTATTTGCCGTTCAAGTGGCGTGGCTGGTGGGATTTCGGGACAGGGGCGTTAGGTGATATGGGCTGTCATCGGTTCGACCCTGTTTTTCGGGCGTTGAAACTGGGTCATCCGACGAGCGTGGAGGCGTGCTGCTCGGTGCCTGATACTAAGAGGAGTGAGGAGACTTACCCGCGGGCGTCTATTGTGCGTTATCAGTTCCCTGCTCGGGGGTCTATGCCGGCGGTTAAGCTGACGTGGTATGACGGAGGTTTGAAGCCGGCCCGGCCGGAGGAGCTGGAGGCAGAGCGGAATATGGGCAAAAGCGGTGTGATATATGTGGGCGATAAAGGTAAATTGATGGACGGCAGGCTGATACCTGAGCCGAATATGAAAGCATACGAGCTGCCGCCGAAAACACTGCCGAGGTCGATTGGGCATCACAAAGAATGGATTGAGGCCTGCAAGGGCGGCAAACCAGCGGGGTCCAATTTCGACATCGCGTCTCTGGTGGCCGAAGCAGTTTTATTAGGCAATATTGCTCTGCGTACGGGCGAGAAGTTGTACTGGGATGGGCCGAATTTAAAGGTCACCAATGTGCCTGAGGCCAATGAATACATACACCGTCAGTATCGGCAAGGGTGGAGCTTGTAGGCGCTGGCCCCCCTGTTTTCTTGTTGAAAACAAGAAGGGGGGTGAGCAGGAGTACTGATTTTTTGGAGGTGTTGATATGAAGAACCGGAAAGAAACTACCCTGCGGCAGGGGAACCTTTCTCGGCGTAACTTTTTGGGCGGCGCTGCGGGAGCAGCGGCTTTTATGATTGTACCTCGGCATGTGCTTGGAGGTGCGGGTTATACTTCGCCGAGCGAGAAGCTCAATATAGCGGGCGTCGGTATCGGCGGCAAGGGGGCCGCCGATGTGAGAAATGTCAACAGTGAAAACATCGTTGCGCTTTGCGATGTTGATGAGGATTACGCGGCCAAGACATTCAAGCTATACCCGAGAGCTAAGAAATACACTGATTTCCGCAGGATGCTGGAAAGACAAAAAGACATCGATGCGGTGATGGTGGCGACGCCGGACCATACGCATGCGGTAATTGCGATGGCGGCGATGGAGATGGGCAAACATGTGTTTGTACAAAAGCCGCTGACGCACAATATCTATGAAGCGTGGCAGCTTACCGAGGCCGCTCGGAAGTACAAGGTTGCAACGCAGATGGGCAATCAGGGCCATGCGGCCGAAGGTATCCGGATGATATGTGAATGGGTATGGGACGGAGCGATTGGTTCGGTGCGTGAGGTTCACGTTTGGACTGACAGGCCTGGCGGCCGATGGGCACAGGGGGTCGATAGGCCGAAGGATACGCCTCCGGTGCCGTCGGCGCTGGACTGGGATATATGGGTTGGCCCTGCGCCCAAACGGCCTTATCATCCGGCTTACGTGCCTTTCAAGTGGCGCGGCTGGTGGGATTTCGGGACGGGTGCATTAGGAGATATGGGCTGCCACATAATAGATGTTCCTTTCTGGTCGCTTAAGCTGGGCCGCCCAATTAGCGTGGAGGCCGAAACGACCAGGGTCAATTCTGAAACTTACCCCGTGGCTTCTGTAGTGCGTTACGAGTTTGCGGTGCGAGGGGACATGCCGGCGGTTGAGATGACGTGGTACGACGGTGGCATGCTGCCTTCGCGGCCGGAGGAACTGGAGGAGGGTCGGCAGATGGGCAACAAGAGCGGCGGTGTGCTGCTCGTAGGGGACAAAGGCAAAATTCTGAGCGGTCACAACGGTGAGAGTCCGAGGTTGATACCTGAGTCGAAGATGGAGGCGTACGAACGGCCGGCGGAAACAATCCCCCGGTCGATTGGGCATTACAAGGAGTGGATTGAGGCGTGCAAGGGCGGCAAAGCAGCGTGCTCGAATTTCGATTACGCCGGTCCCCTGACGGAGACGGTTTTGTTGGGTAATCTTGCCATTCGTGCGGGTAAGAAGCTGTATTGGGACAGGCTGAATATGAAGGTTACCAATATGCCTGAGGCGAATGAATACATCAGCCGTCAGTACCGGCAGGGATGGAGCTTGTAGCTGGTTGTTACAACTAAGTGATGTTGTCGGATAGATATTGAACATTAATCGTTTAAATTTACAGGAGAGTTACTTATGGCTAACAAGAATAATATTAATCGACGTCAGTTTATGGGTGGTGTTGCTGGAGCGGCGGCAGCATTTACGATTGTGCCGCGGCATGTTCTTGGAGGTGCCGGCTATACTCCGCCGAGCGAAAAACTCAATATTGCCGGTGTTGGTATTGGCGGTATGGGCAAGAACAACCTTAAGAAATGCGAGGGGGAGAACATTGTCGCACTGTGTGATGTGGATGAGGAGTATGCGGGGAAGATATTCGACCTATACCCCGGGGCCAAGAAATACACTGATTACCGCAAGATGCTGAAAAAACAGAAAGACATTGAGGCGGTGATAATAGCGACGCCGGACCACACGCACGCGGTAATCGCTATGACGGCAATGAAGATGGGCAAGCATGTTTACGTGCAAAAGCCGATGACGCGTACGGTGTATGAGGCCCGCAAGCTCACTGAGGCGGCCCGCAAGTACAAAGTAGCTACTCAAATGGGCAACCAGGGGCATTCGGATGATGGAATGCGTATGGTAACCGAATGGCTCGATGACGGTGCGATTGGTCCTGTGCGTGAGGTCCACTGCTGGACAAATCGGCCTCTGTGGCCTCAGGGTATTGGACGTCCGAAGGACACACCGCCGGTGCCGCCGACGTTGGATTGGGAGTTGTGGATTGGTCCGATGCCGGAACGGCCTTATCATCCGGCTTATGCGCCGTGGGTATGGCGCGGCTGGTGGGATTTCGGCTGTGGTGCATTAGGTGATATGGGCTGTCATATAATGGATATTCCTTTCTATGCGCTTAAGCTGAAGTATCCGTCGAGCGTCGAGGCCAGCTGCCCCACGGTTTACTTAGAAAAGGGAAAAGTAAAAGAGACTGCTGCTGAAACTGCACCTGTAGCATCGATTGTACGTTACAAGTTTCCTGCGCGTGGGAAGATGCCTGCGGTCAATCTGACTTGGTATGACGGTTGCTTGATGCCGCCTCGGCCTGAGGAGCTGGAGGAAGGTCGCCGGCTGCCTAAAAGCGGTACGATATTTATAGGTGATAAAGGCAAACTGATGTGCGAGACCTACGGCGGGAGTCCGCGGCTGATACCCGAGACGAAGATGCAGGCATACAAACGTCCGCCGGAAAGGATTCCGAGGATAGATGTTAGTCACGAGGAAGATTGGGTCAGGGCGTGCAAGGGCGGCAAGGCGGCGTGCTCGAACTTTGAGTATGCAGGTCCTTTGACCGAGACGGTTGTGATGGGCAACCTTGCGATTCGTGCGGGCGAGAAGCTGTACTGGGATGGGCCGAATATGACAGTTACCAACGTGCCTGCGGCAAATGAATACGTTCGGCCTGGGTATCGCCAGGGATGGAGCTTGTAGAAGTGAGCTAAAGTGCCCAAAGTGAGCTAAAGTGCCTAAAGTTATGAGAGTGGAGTTTGTTAGATTTTTGGGCACTTTAGTCACTTCAAACTTTAGGCACTTTAATTGTCTGAGCGGTTGGAAAGAGGGGAGTAAAGGCGTATGTCAAGGAATAAAATCGGCGTTGGAATTATAGGGACGGGCAGAAGGGGCCATTCTCTCGGAGGTTGCATTGCGGAGCTTGCCGATGAGAGCGATTTCGAGATAACGGCACTGTGTAATAGAACCAGGGTGCGTATGGAAGAGACAAGAACGTTCCTGGTTAGAAAATACAAGGAGAAAAATACATCTGCTTCCATTTCCCTCTACGAGAATTACGAAGACCTCATTAGTGCTCCCAACGTTGACCTCATTATGATTACAACGCCGCAGTATGTTCATCGTGGTCCGGCTATTTGTGCACTGCAGTCGGGTAAAAAGGTTTTTCTTGATAAGCCAATTGCTCATAATCTGGAAGACGCCATCGCTATTTTTGAAGCGGAGGTAAAAACAAATAATCCGATGATTATGGGGTTTACGCGCCGGTACGAAAGCGTCTGGCTCAAGATGTTTGCCCTTCTTAACGAAGGCGTCATCGGTGAGCTTCAGATGATGCTGATTCGAGTGGTTGTACCCTATCACATCTATTTTCATACGTGGCACCGGCGGGTAGAGTGGTCCGGCGGGGTGCTGGGCGATAAGTCATCCCATCTTTTTGATGTGTTCAACTGGTTTTCCGGGGGCCGTCCTGAACGGATGTCGGCATTTGGAGGGCGGGCGGTTTTTCTGCCGGATGCCAATTCGCCCAAGCGATGCAGACAGTGCGAGCTGGATTGTCCCTATCGAGTCGGCAAACCGGAAGAGAAGGCACGTCAGGACGATATGTCAGAGGCCGGTGCATCGCGGGCGAAGGAAACCGAGGTGATAAGGCGAGATGATAATTGTGTCTATCTTCCGGGTGCGGATATTAACGACCACGGGATTGTCAATTTTGCCTACCCAAACGGTATTAAAGCATCTTTGTTCTGGGCTATTTTTGGGCCGGATGCCGATGACCAGGAGACATTAGAGCTGGTCGGCAGCAAGGGACGAATAATTTTGACCAGGCATACCGGTAAGATTGATATCATCAGCGATTATGGCAAGCACCACGAGGTTGTGGATGGCACAGAAAAAGACTTTACAAGCTCCCACTTTGGTGCGGATTTCAGATTGGTTATGGAGTTGAATAAATTCTTCAAGGGAGCGGCTCCGGTTGCATCGGGCAGAGACGGTCTTGAAGCGACTCGAATGGTCGAGGCGGCCCACAGGTCCATCAACTCTGGCGGCAGGTTGGTACTGATGAAAGATATTGAAGATGCGCAGTTATAAAAATCTTAATTGGTACTCTGGTGATATTCGTAACCGCTGCGGCATCTTTTAAATACCTTGGGATAAAGCAACTGTATGTTGTTGTCTTAGCGCCGATAGTTTTTCTCCCACTTATCGGAGGAAATTATTTGTGTATTAACTCAAACTGACCGACTCGAAGGCGGCAGTAATCATAATTCTTTTATTTGCAAGAACATATAGCACCTTGTCATTCTGAGCGTAACCAAGTGCAGCGAAGAATCTGGCCCGCAATGAAAGGCAGTTTTTTGTTGCTCAGGCCAGATGCTTCGCCTTTCGGCTCAGCATGACAGTAAAAAACGGTCAGTTTGAGTTATTAACTGTGTTGAAACAGGAGTGTTCAGATGGCCTACATAAGGGAATTGACAAAAGACGTTGAAATTCATAACCAGTCAAAAGTTTATGAGGGTTATACGTTATATGCGCCGATGTTCGGTAATACGGCCTGGTTAGTTGATATGGACGGCAGGGTGGTTAATTACTGGGGGTTTGAGAATGTAACATCAAACCATTCCAAGCTTACACCTGAAGGGACCCTTATCTGGCAGGGCAGAGGACACGGGGCGATCGAGGAGCTTGCATCAAATAGTACCGAACTGATTGAGGTTGACTGGGAAGGTAATGAAATCTGGAGATACGATGACAAGTACCTCAACCATGATTTTATTTGTTTAGATAATGGAAATATTTTGATACTGAGGTACACGGATATTCCTGAAGAGATACAAAAGAATATTAAAGGCGGTATTCCGGGGACGGAAATAAACGGCAAAATATATGGTATTTCGATTCAGGAAATTACTAAGAATAAGGAAATAGTCTGGGAGTGGAAGAATTATGAGCATCTGGACATAGAAAAAGATATGGCAGATTGCCTGGACCCGCGAATGGTCTGGGGTTATGCTAATTCGATAGCTGTATTTCCAAACGGAGACATACTCATATCGATGCGCCATTTTAATACTATCGCCAGGATAG
>Ga0114919_10003738_pt1 | contig 12233 bp, 12 predicted proteins | sample BlataG_FD_88682 | JGI IMG/M metagenome (GOLD analysis project Ga0114919, IMG submission 88682) | Deep subsurface microbial communities from Black Sea to uncover new lineages of life (NeLLi) - Black_00105 metaG | ecosystem: Environmental > Aquatic > Marine > Oceanic > Sediment | place: Atlantic... | reverse complement strand
GCAACCTTTTCACGGACAGGCGCAATAATATGGCCCCCCCTACGTTGTAGGGTTGGTCGGGGGTACCTCTAAAGGGTCCGCCGCAGGAAGAAAAAAAAGGAGGTAGGGTTTTCCCCCCCCCCCTCCCCCCCCTCCTCCCCCTCCTCCTGTTGGTGTTTTTGTTCCTGCCTCATTGATGCCCAAAAGAAGCAGTACAGGCATTCCTCGCAAACCAGGCAGTACAGCACCAGATGAGTACAGTCCCCTTGTCAATGTTCCATCCACTGGAACTGCTGGTGATGGTGGTGGTGATGACCTTGATGCAGCTTGGGATCCCTTATTTGATACAGCTGATGATGTTGGGGCACCAATTGATGGAGGAGATGGTGGTGGTAGTAATAACAGTAGTCTAGAAAAGAAGGGGGGGAGTAGGAGAAGAACAGAAGTACCATCGCCATCCATATTACCTCCTCCTTCTCATATAACTGCAGCTACTGCTGCTCTTAATGCTGCTGTCCAACAACAACAACAACCGCTCCCACCTGTACAGTTAAGACCAGTCATCACACAAACCAGCTCGACACTAGTAGCAGCAGTTTCTCCATCTACAACATCTCAAAATCGATACCATCAACAACCAAGGGTGAATGTCCCACCGCTACCATCACCACAACAACTTCAAAGCCAGCAATCACAAGTAGTACCACAATCAGTACCATCTACCATGAACACGAATGTTGATGTATTGATGATGATACCAGTCTCACCTCTAGCCAGCAATATGGTGTTGGGGAGCCCTGCACACAGTGAGTCGATGATGATATGGTCGCCAACTACCAGAGGAGGAGGAGGAGGAGGAGGAGGAGGAGGGTTGGTAGGAAGAGCATCATCGCAATCTCTGATTGATCATCATGGCGGGAGGCAAGGTGTATCAAACGCGGCTGTAGTGATGAATAAACCTAGAAAAGTTTTGCAAGGATTTAGTTTGGTGAATGAGAAGGAGGAGGAGGAGGTGGAGGTGGAGGAAGATATTGTGAAAAACAAGTGATGTTGGTGGTTGTTACGTCATTTTTAATGTAATGTACAGTTAAATTAATGTACATGGATTGTTGTAATATCACTGGATTACGAAAACGGTGCACATAGCAAGGATTCCAAAACAAAAAGGGGTTGTGGTTACCATCGCTGGTGGCCGGGAGCAGGGAGAGACAGCTGGAGAGAGATGGAGGAGAGAGATGAGCGGTCTGCAATTTCCCCTATGAAAATGGGTATTTTAGAGTAAATTAAAACTGATTTATAGGCAGAATAATAATGCCAGTAATAAAAATTGGAGCATTTAGTTTCAGATTAACAATAGCAATGGGCAATGTCGGCCTGTTTGGAAATATTTGAAAGGAAATGAATTTGTTTTTTGATGCCGTGGTTAAACACGGCAACTTCTTATTGCCACTTAGCAACCACGTAATTACAGACTCCTCCCAATATCATTTGACGTAAGTTATTCCAGTTTGGTTTCAAACCCTCACAATCCCACTCCTCTCCGCCACGCTCTCTCTCTCTCTCTCTCTTTCTCTCTCTCTTCCACCACCTGACGAGCCCAAGGATGTTCGACTTTTCATCACTGCAGTTCTAGACCCCCGCTGGAAAGGTAATATCCTGAAAGGGAGAAGCTGAAAGTAAATGCTGAGCCGTATGGTAACTACAATTGGCTTCTAGTTGTACCAATGCATCGACCCACTAGCTATAAAGACCACCGCATCACCAAATCATGCACCTCGTCGCCCCGACAACCACCCCATCACCATCCCGGACAATGCCGTTGCACTGCCTCTACCTCCACCCAGTCCCAAACATTTCAAAACTTGGCTGCCCTCATAGCTCCATCGCCTCTTGTCAACCTCCAAACAACTCCACTAGGCCGTGGTCTAGTATTATCCTCCCCAACAGCATCTCCAGGTGACATTTTACTAAACATTGAATGTGCTAGCGGCAACACATTAATGGTGGCAGACCAAATAGATGATCAACAACAAGGCTGTGTCATGGGTCTTGAGGCCATTCAAACATGGCAGCTGCTTCATGGAGACATGCCTCATCTATTGGTGGATTTCCTCACTTCATCTCAAGCCAATTGGACAGCAAGACTTGCAGCATTTTTCCTATATGCTCACCAGCAACAAAAAAAGGGTGGTATATGGTCAATGTATGCCAACCTCCTACCAACCGAAGATGAAATGTCTTGTCTTATGAATTACACTCCAATAGAAGCAGCTCTACTGCAAGATCCAAGGGCTGTGATAATGGCAAGGAGTGAGAGAAACCAGATCCAATCAACACACGATTTCTGGTTTGACCACCGATCAGGCCAATTGAAACAGCTTAAACTCTGTTCTTCCTCCTTGGATGCCAGCAGTAGTAATTATAACAGCAATAGTAATATTGATGTTAGCGAAGGTGCAGATAAAACACGATGGGCTATATGCATGCTCAACAGTCGTTGTTTCAGCGAGACAATCCACGCAGAAAAAGTGTCCATCATGGCACCATGTGCAGACATGCTCAACCACAGCAGCAGCAACAACCCCAATGCTAAGTTTCAATACAATCCAGTACACGACTCATTTCAAATCATTGCCACAGAGGATATCCTACAAGGACAGGAGGTACTGATATCATATGGATGCGTGAGGAAGAATAATTTAGAGATGATGAGAGATTATGGGTTTTGTATGGAGGCTAACTTGAATGATAGAATTGAGTTTCAAATTGGTTTGGGGGGCCGTTATGATGATATGTATAGCCAACTGATGATGTCTGGAACTACTGGTATCGCAGAGAATAATGATAGCAACATGAAGAAGGCATATTATATAAATGGGCCACAGTTTTTAAGTTGTTGCTTGGGTATACCTGTACCCTCTAATGGAGACCTGAGTCAGTTGGCAGCTGGGGCCGATGAAGGTACAAGGAGGAAGTTGGTGACGGTCCTCTCCCTCCAAGAGGCATCAGTTCTCCAGTGGCAGCAGGGCTCTTCTTCTTCTTCTTCTTCTTCTTCCAATGGTTATAGTAGTAGTAGATCATTGGAGCGTGATACTGTAGATATATTGAAGAAGCAATGTATAGATATGCTGAGCTCTATGGGAACCACGCTTGAAAGTGATGAGGAAGAGTTACAGAAGTGGGGAAGAGTAGAAGATGCGTCACTCGATAGAGGGCTGGTGGAAATAAATAGACAAAGGGAGATGCAGGCGCTTAGATATAGAATGGAGAGAAAACGTGTACTGAAAGCTGTGTTGGATCATCTTGGTAGATATAGCAAGATGCTTGGATAACTATATGTTCTTCTTCTTTCAGTTTAAAAATGCAAAGACAACAAATACTAACAATATTCAAGACAGAAAAGGCTTGCATTGCATTGGTGTTAAAAAGAGGCATGAAGAAGGACAACAGAATTATACGACTGGCCTATTTATTGTCCCTGCGGAGGAGGTATTTCCCAAATGACTGGAGAGAGCCCCTTCTTGACCAAAAGGCTATGAAACAGTGACCTTCCCTGAGCCCTGTAATAGGCTCTCCATCATCATTGATCCAGCTGCCATTATTGTACTTAACAGGTTCATAGAGATGAGAGTCATGTTTCTTCATAACCACTGATTGTAAATGGTATTGGGCAAGTTCACCGCCTTCTAGATGCTGGCTGGTAGGGCCGATGGCGGGGAGGTTGAGTAGCTTTGGCAGGTCGTGATCCTCTCCGTCAGAGCGTATGACAGCTGAAAGGATGATGGGCGTTCTTAGGCAAGAGTACATGTGGAATTTATTAATGATAAGCTCTTGGATGGTTGGTCTAACGATACGGTTTGGAATGGTGATATTCAAAAACCAGGCATGGTTTTCAAATTCCCTTCCTACTCGGATCTCAGGATGAAGCTTGATGCTGAACTGCAATAGGTCACCCACCGTTTGTCCATTATCTATGTCATAAAGTACATCTATGATGCTTTGAAATGACTTACTAGCATGTTCAACGAGTTCATATGGAGCGATAGTGACACGATTCCCAGAAATGCGATGATCTCTTGCTTGTTGTTCAGCAAGCTTTTGGAATAATAATGATGGCAAGCGAAGATTGGATCCAAACTTTGTCTCCTCGACTACCGGTATTTGCAACAACGCCCCCACAATGCTGGCATATAAAGATGAATGAAACACCATGACGATTGTTTATCTATTGAAGTTGACAACAAATAGCTTATTATTAACTGCAAGGTTGATAGTGAAAGAAAAGTAAAGTAATAGCAACTGAAACGGTCAAAACCGTCTATTTTATACCAACAACTGCAGTGCACGCTGGGGGATGGAAGTTTCCATTGCAGAGAAAAGGAGAGTGCCACCTCCATTATTTCTTCTTCCTCTAGAGGAGATCCCCCCCCCAACCCCCCCAACCCCACCCACAACTACCACTACCTAGACACACATATCATATATGTATAAATCTAACATTTCTTACAAGTACTTCTAACAAATTTCCAATTGGATGAGGACCTCATCTCAATACAGGCACCACTCCACCCTCACTCCCACTCATCCTCCCCCCGCCTTGCCTCACCCTCACCATACCGCCATGCTTCAACGTCACAAATTCATCGTCATCCAGCCCCGCAGCAGCGGCCTCCTGTATTAACAACTTCACTGGCTCATCCATTGCTTCATCAGTTAATGGAAATGTAGCAGCATGAATTGAAATACTATTCAGTGCTTTCACTTCTTGGTGAATCTTCACTGCCTCTTGTGGATTGACATGTTGAGGTTTCATAAACCACCTTGGCTCATATGCACCTGTTGGTATAAAACATAGATCTATTGGGCCTAGTCTTTCTCCTATGAGCTTAAACGCGGGGCAGTAACCGGTGTCGCCAGCAAACCAGCACCTGAGGTTGGTCGCGTTGCCAATGACAGCAAAGCCACACCATAATGTTTCCTTCTTACCTCCATTTTTCTGGAATAGAGGTGTTCTTAGGCTCCAGTGTTGAGCTGGTGTTGATATTACCTTCACGCTACTACCACTATTACTGTTATCTTTATTATGTTGGTGTTCATCCCACCAGTCTAATTCGACCACATTTGGCTTCATTTTAATAGGAAACCATGCCTTCAGCCCCAGCCCTACATACCACTTCAAATTGGGGAATCTCTTGTAAAGACTCTCTACAGAAGCAGTATCTAAATGATCATAGTGATTGTGACTGATCAGGACAAAGTCCAGTGTATCAGGGAGGTCTGCAATAGAGAGAGGAACAGGAACGAGTCTTTTGGGGCCAGCCCATTGCACTGGACTACAACGATCTGAAAATACAGGATCTGTGATGAATGAAATACCTTCTAATTGAACTAAAACAGTAGCATGACCTATCCAGGTGGCTTGAATTGCATCAGGCGGTGGTGATTGCAGGGCGGCATGGTCGATGGGATGTGGGGGAAAGGCCTCCAGCCATTGCTGGGGAGTAGGGGTGTGCTTGACGCCAGTTGTAGTGAGCCAGCCTGTGGAAGGGATACCTGCTGCACTTCTCTCTTTGTTCCACCGTACCAAGTCTGAGAATTGTCTTTCTTCCCAGGTGTCCCAGGGGTTGTCGAATGTGCGAGATGGGTTGCGGAAGGGAAAGAGCGAGGCGGTGACTCTGTGGTGGGGAGGGAGGATGAGGTGCTCTGCTAGGTCTGTTGCCTTTTTTATCGATTTGCTCATTTGTTGGAGTAACTTCAAGCCTGATTGCAGTCTTGGACTACGGAACATTAAACGTCAGAGGGCGTTGTTTTTGAAATCTGAGTATTCTCTTTCTCAAAATTCGCCGTCATTTATGATAGAATCAGACACTTTTTGTAGACAGGATATCTTCACATATGTACAAGTGGATATAGATGTCGATAAAATGCAACTATTCTGTCTTAAAACATTTCTAAGAAGACCAAGTTTCCCTCTCTTCCCGTCGGCGACCTTCGGTTGAGCCTGGCATTCCCCAACTCTATTTACTTCCAGCAATTCTGGGTTTAAAATTAAAGCAAAGAATTTACATAAAGCGCACAAACTTGCCGATAAATTGAAGCGAGCTTTAGTTCCCATAACCCTCCCTATTTCCAAATCAAAGCCCAGATTCTGAGATCTATTCAAGTATCAGCGACGCGTTGAGCTTACGTTCATCTTTGGCACTATATATAACCATATGCTTCTAAATTAGACCCCTTAGACTCGTAGATTCGGTACTCTTTCTAACTGCTTCCAGCCCCAACAACGACATCCACGTCCCTCCACAAAAAAAACAGTCAGACCCAAGCTACCACCACCAACTAGCCCACACAAATAAAAAATATATAAATAATCACTATGTCTGGCCAAGTCCATCCACATGTCAAGTGGGCCCTTCGAGTATTCGGCCTCATAAACTTCTTAAATGGCGTTGGTTTTATCATCTATGCTGTCGTCTTGGAAGAACCTCCTGAAACAGCACTCACCATTGGTCTCGTCATCCTTGGAAGCATTGGCATGGTCTTAGCTCTTCTAGGAGCCATGATTGCCTATTGCAATAAATGCTTCAACTCCCTGTTCCTCATAGTAGGAAGTCTAGTCACTGTAGCAGATTTAGGTATTGTCTTATCTATGTTTGTCAATGAAGACACCCAAGTGACCAACATCTGCCGGGCACAATACCCCGACCTGACCATTTCCGACAGTACTGAGTGCCCAGACCAAAAAAGTTTAGAGCAAGCAATTGAAATAGGAAGAATATACTTCCTTATTGCAGTTATCTTCCAAATTATCAGCCTTATCATGGCATTGGTCCTCCGCTGGAAGAACCCACAAGACCATGACTATGAAGACTTTGAAGGAACGGTGCAGAGCAAGAACAGTGCTCAAGCTGTCATTCAAATGGAGGCACTGAGGAATAGTATTACGAGAGGAGGGAAGGTGGAGACTCCTGAAGTGGGAAGTAGTAGGACTCCAGAAGGGGTTTATAATAGCGGGAATCAAAAGAGTTTGGAGAAGAAGATGAGCAGTAAGTATGGAGTGTATGGATATGAGAGTAAGCCTTCTATCTGGAAGAGACTTTTTTAATGTAATATATGGTATATTAGTGTGTAAATATATGTTATATTTACATTGGCTAGTAGGCAGGCGAGAGAGAAGAGAAAGGGGGAAAACAATTGGACGTCGACTCCAAATTCAGAAGTACAGCATTGGATGCAGTACTCCAGTTTTTCATTCCTCTTGCTGTCATTACAATTACTTTAATGGAAATAACGGAAAAATATGTAAGAATCACAATAATTTTGCAGCATTTCTTTCAAAGCTTTCTGTGTTTTAAGCCCAATTTATTGCAATTTGTTGCAATCGCTCTCCTCTTTCCTTAACAATCGTTATTTGTACGAATTGTTAGGCATTACTGCCATAAATATCCACAGAATGTCCCGAACAGCTACTACGTTCATTGCAACAGCTCTATATGTCATTTTGGCTTCGAATTATACCAATAATGGCGTCAATGCTCAAGATTCTCCATTAGCTCCCGAATTCACGGTCTGTACTTCACAAAGACCCCCTATGGTAAGTTAAACCTAATGTTTTTATGCTTCCTTGCACCTTTATACATTAATTCATCCCCAATTGGAACCTTCAACCCACAATCGGTTGTTCGTCCGGAAGGATTCTCTGAAACTGCACTCCCATTTCACTCCTTTTCCCCACACCACATAGTCAATATGTCAGGTAGATTCTCCAGGGCCATCTCCATCCGACAGTCCCCTATTTAGTGGCCTTAGCATCGCCGTTCTCAAAGAGGCCATGAAGCTCATCGACACCAATTCAACCTGGCTTGGTAATGGCTACGATCTCCTCTGCCTGGACCTGCCAATTTCAGATATCATGTCCACTCTTGCAAATAACACCAATTTCATCATCAATGGCCAGAGCTATACATGTGATGCATACATTGCTGCTGCCACCATCACAGCTGAACGTAAAATGAGCGGGGTGAAATTCGCCCACCCTTACTACCAAGGCAGTCTCGGTATTATGGTTAAAAACCAAAAGGATCTCGTTGCTGGTTGGAACTGGGTGCAGCCATTCAGCACAGACTTGTGGATTGCTATTATTATTACCATAGTAGTTTGGCCTACCTTTCTCTTTGTTATTGAGTTGATGTCAATGAGTAAGAGCTGGGGGAAGGCAGGGGATGCTGTAAGAGGAGTAGAAGAGGCCAGTTGGCAAGCGTTATGGTGTGTGACCTTTGGAGACACGATCGATGTAGTCTCTATTGGAGCAAGAGTGGCAGCCGTGACCTTTGGTTTCTTAGCTTTGGTTATTACATCTACTTATACAGCTAATCTGGCAGCTTTTCTGACTCTCAGCAAATTTGCGGGGATTAACTCAGTAGAGGATCTGAGAGGAAGGTTGGTTGCATCAACTAGTGCTTATATTTCCAACTTGGAGGCTGCCTTTGGCTGGTTTGGTGTCCTACCCAAAGACATATCATCCGACAGCACTGAAAGTTTGAAGGATATTGTTGGAGATGTCAGTTCTGGTGCTCTGACTGCTTTTCTCTATGACCTCCCAATGCTGAGAAGTGTTGTTGGCAGCTACGATGACCCCACCATTCCTGAGAGGGGTCAATGCCCAGTTCGCCTCCTGCCTGAAACAGTGCTACCATTTTCATTTGGTTTGGCATTCCCCAAACAAACCAGCATGGACTTGGTGGACGAGTTTTCTGTCGCGATAATTAAACTACAAGAGGACGTCATAGACGGTACCCAGGGAAATGTAATCACTGGGCTTGCTGCAAAAGCGCTGAATGAAAACAGTAAATGTCTAGAAGACTCTTTGTCGGGTGGAAATAATGATAAGATTACCTTTGAGAGTGTGTATGGCTTGTGGGTGATTGCAGGATGTGGGTTATTGTTGGGATTTATAATTGCACTGGGTGTGAGGGTTTATAGGAATAAGTATGGGTGGCAAGTTCATAAGGATAATACTAACGGTGTTTTGGAGTATAGGCATCGTCATTTAGAGTCAATGGTGTCAGCTGAAGATGAGGATGATGGTGACAGGACTCTTGATAAATGTGTTGATAACAAGTTGGATGGTGGTCGTGTGTGATTGTGGAGCTCGATTGTGCTCAAGTTGTTGACCCCAACAACTCATGAGAACCTGAAGTCAGGTGTCGGTGCCGGGCTTCCTCTTCATCGTCAGATAAGCCGGGTGTTGTAAAGAAGATCAATTAAATTGGAAGATACCCATCACCGAAACGCTGTGTCTACTACAGCCTCATTACCATCTGTTGGATTCACTTTCTGAATCAAAGAGGCAACAATTCTCGAGCCACCCTAAACATCGATCAGCCTATGCATCGTTATTAGAGTAGCAGCGCATCATTTAATCACATTGTACCGCAAATATCCTCCCATATTTCCGTCTACCCTACCTCCCCCGACATGCAATCGTCTTACCTCACAGCCAAGTCAAAGCAATTAAAACACGCCCTCACAACCAGCCTCATCCAATTCTGGCACGACCTCACATGGTCTGAAATATCAGGATCACTTGGAGACCTGGGCACCTTCCTCCCCCTCACCGTCGGTCTCGTCACAAAGGTTAACCTCGACCTCTCAACCACTCTTCTCTTCACTGGCCTCTACAACATCGTCACCGGCTTCTCCTTCAACATCCCGATGCCAGTCCAACCCATGAAGACCATTGCAGCGGTTGCATTAAGTGAATCCCCCCTCTCCATTCCTGAAATTATGGCAGCTGGTATATTTGTATCAGCTTGTGTTTTGATACTAGGTGGTACAAGAATGATGGGCCTTTTTGGCTCCCTCATACCAATGTCTGTGATCAAAGGAATGCAGCTCGGGCTGGGCTTGAACTTGGCGCAGAGTGGATTTAAGCAAGTATGGTATGCGGATGGCAAAGGATCCCCGGTGAGAGGGTGGTGGGGAGCGGAGGGACTGTTCTTGGGGCTGTTCAGTCTAGTGTTTACAATATTAACTGTATATAATACTAATAGTGGTGGTATGCATTTTGGTGATATTGGGGCACTGTTTAGAGGAAGAAAAGAAGAAAAAGAAGAAGGAGAGGAAGATAAGACAGTGGATGGTAATGATGTTGATGGTGTAGCACTAGATGAGCAAGGTAGTAGCAACAGCATCACCACCACCACTGCCAATGATGGTAGTAGTAAGAAATCTACTTTATTAAAACCTCTCCTACTAAAGCGTGTATTGCAGTTGGGTGATGCAGCTGAGAGGCGGTGCATTAACGATGGTGATGAAGATGAGAAGGACACCAACACTACCAACAACAACACTGACGATGGTTCCCATTCGCCGCCGTCCCCCTCTGCCAATCACAATCATCATCCGATACTGCCATGCGCATTGATATTAGTCATCATCGGTGTGGTGGCTACCCTCATTGCCTACCCAGATGTACTTTCTGAACTTTCAATGGGACCTGCGACACCTAGCATCGTAGTTCCAACATCAGCTGAATGGAAGACTGGTATACTGAGAGCAGGACTGCCCCAACTTCCCCTAACTACCTTCAACTCAGTTATCTCTGTCTGCCAGCTGTCCAAAGCCTTGTTCCCAGATAAGCCTGCATCTCCCGACGGAGTAGCATTTTCAGTGGGGGCAATGAACGTCGTGGGTTGCTGGTTTGGAGCAATGCCCTCTTGTCATGGTGCCGGTGGCTTGGCTGCTCAAGTCCGGTTTGGAGCTCGTAGTGGTGCTGCTCCTGTGTTTCTGGGGATTGTGAAGATAGCATTGGCTTTGTTGTTTGGATCTTCTCTGGTGGCATTATTTGATTCGTTTCCATCTCCTATACTGGGGGCAATGCTTGTAGCTGCAGGAATTGAGTTGGCTGCATTTGCAAAGGGACAAAAGGGGCAGAGGGGGATAGCGGTGATGCTGTTAACTGCGACTGTGGCGCTGGCTTTGAGTAATGTTGCCGCAGGTGTAGCTACTGGGTTGATTGCTGCATATTTGTTGTTATTGTTAGATGTGATCAAGACTGGAGTGTATAACATGATAAAGAAGAGAAGAGAAGGGAAACGCGAGAGAGATAATGGTGGGATAGTGGTTGTGGTTTGAGGTGGAGAGAGAGGATGGTTGAGTTTTTCAAATTCAAAAAGAGGCAGGAGGTCTTTTGGTCAGCAATTTGATTTAATTGGCGTAATTCGCCAAGATCTGATACCTCAAACTCGCCTGCTTCAAAATGAAAGATCTCGTCTACCACAATCAAGAAGCGACCTCTCTTCCCAGATGGTCTACTAGCCAAGTCTCAACCAAGGAAACTCCAGTCTCACTGCTGAGATTTGAAATCTACGACTCAGGTGGAGGCCGTCATCTGGATGACATCCTCTTGGGCAGCATCTACAAGAGCCCGCGCTATGGTCCATGCCTTGTGATTAAGGGAGGGTCTCTTTAAGTTGTGTACAGCAAAGAGACAAGGACTCTCAAGATTTCTGGCCTGTGTGTCGTGGAGAGATAAGTCAGTTGTTGAATGAAAATTGTAATAAACCTACTGAGGTTTTGTAATTATGTAGCACGACTAATAAGTGTGTAACACTACTACTTATACTGGTGATTTGGGTGAGGAGAATGGTGAGCAGACTTTTGGCCGGAGATGATGCAGCGTCGGTGTGCACACGTGGGCGGTCCCCTCTCCTTCTTTTTGGGGTGTTAGGTTTTGAAATAACTTGGCTGATTTGCGATTGGGGATGTCCAGATTTTGGCAATGGCATTCTCGATGATCATCCGCATGACAATACATTGAAATAAGTGCCTTTTTATCCTCTTGGCTGTCTATACAATTTTCAATCACTGGGATTCAACTGATATTTATGTCGAACTTAGGTTCTTCCGTCGTAATTCTGTCCTATCAGGACAAAATTCTGCTTCTTCACAAACTGTCGAGGGCTGCATTGGCATTTCAAGAGAACACAGTTGGAAAAGATGACCTTAACACCCCAGCAATGCTTTGTCAAGTAAGTTGGCTTCTTTATCTCGCGCAATGCTCGTGATAAACTAATCATCTCACTTACACATCACACCAACGTCTTCATACTCACAATCGCACTCACCCTATCGTCCTATCCCCCCCCCCCCCCCCCGTTTTTGTTTCCCCCCACAAGTTTTGGACCCCGGGGGAACCGCAAACAACCCACCCCAAAAAAAAAAGGCAACCCCTTCCCACACCGGGGTTTCCG
>Ga0114919_10003737_pt1 | contig 12237 bp, 9 predicted proteins | sample BlataG_FD_88682 | JGI IMG/M metagenome (GOLD analysis project Ga0114919, IMG submission 88682) | Deep subsurface microbial communities from Black Sea to uncover new lineages of life (NeLLi) - Black_00105 metaG | ecosystem: Environmental > Aquatic > Marine > Oceanic > Sediment | place: Atlantic... | reverse complement strand
GGTGAATGATTCAAGAGTTGTCATTGCGGCCAACCAGACGGTTTTCGGTGCCGCTGATGTCGTTGAGGCTGTCGCCGAGGGCTTTTCGGTAACGGTCGGCGATCGCCGTCAGCCGTTTGACCACGTCCGGATGCTCGGCTGCGACGTCTGTGGTTTCACCGCGGTCTGTTTCCAGATCAAACAATGAGAGCGGTAGTTCCCGCACGACATAGCCGTGGCGGCTGGCAATGCCACTGATGCCGCTATTGGTGATCGATTGCGGAGCCAGTCGTCCGTATCCAGCGGGCTTGCCGTCGGTGCGGGTTTCACCGTTGACCACCAGATAGCGATGCGGGAAGTGGAGCTTCCAGCGGCCGATACGAATCGCCTGCAGTTCGCTGCCTGCATAGAAGATCAGTCCATCACGGTTTGCTTGAGCGTCGGTCTCGCCAAACAGCACTGAGCCGACATCCACGCCATCAATTTTCTTTTTTGGCAATGCCGCGTTGGCCAAGGTGCAGAAGGTTGGCAGGAGATCGATCGACATGAGTGGCGCATCACAGTCCCGGCCAGCTGGCACATGGCCGGACCACCGTGCCACCATCGGCACCCGAACGCCACCCTCGAACGTCGTCAGCTTGCCACCCCGAAGCTCACCAGAACTGCCGGCATGACTTCCATAGCTGAGGAAGGGGCCGTTGTCGTTGGTGAAGATCACCAGCGTGTTCTCTGCCAGCCCGAGCCGATCAACGGTTTTGACAATCTCCCCGACGGACCAATCAATTTCTTCGATGACGTCACCGTAGAGCCCCTTGGCCGATCGGCCTTGAAATCGATCAGAGGCAAAGATCGGCACGTGTGGCATCACATGGGGAACGTACAGAAAGAAGGGCCGCTTCTGGTTTTTTTCAATGAACTGCACCGCTCGCTCGGTAAAGCGACGGGTGAACAACTTTTGATCAGGGTCGGTCTCGATCACCTCGTCGCCGTCAAACAGGGGCAGGGGGGGCATCGAGTCGGAAAGCACCGGATGGTACTTGGTGTTGTCGTTGGAATAGGGGATACCCAGCCACTCATCGAAGCCGTTCTTGGACGGGGCGAAGAACGGGGGCAGCCCGAGGTGCCACTTGCCGAACATCGCCGTGGCGTATCCCTGCCGGCTGAGCAGTTCTGGCAGCAGTTCCTCGTCAGGGCTGATGCCCGTTGGACTCGTGTGGTTCAGTGCTCCCTCGAGGCCGACCCGATTGGCATAGCAGCCGGTCATCAGGGCTGCCCGGGAAGCGGTGCAGACGGCCTGGACCACATAGAAGTCAGTGAATCGCGTGCCTTCCTTGATCAACCGGTCGATATTGGGCGTCTTGATCGGTGAGTCCGGTGTAAAGCCGGGCAGATCGCCCCAGCCCATGTCATCGGTGAAGATCAGCACGATGTTGGGCGGAGCGGCAGCGGCGGCGGGTGATGGAAGCAGGGTCGCCATCACCGCGAGCAACACGGCAAGCAGCTGGCAACATTCCACGCGACGAGCGAAACGCGAGTGATGGGGGCAGGGCAGTCGGTTTGCGTGCGGCACAGCAGCTCTCCTAGAAACAGGTTGTTAACAGAAGGTGAGTGACACCCCCACTCCCGTCAGTTCTACCCGATGCCGACGACCGCTTCGAGTGGCTCGCCGCGGGCGAAGTGTTCCAGGTTGCGGACGGTCTGCCCGGCGATCGCGTCAAGGGCGTCAGCGGTGAAGAAGGCCTGGTGGGCGGTGACGACCACGTTCGGGAAGGTGAGCAGCCGCATGAAGAGATCGTCCTGAATCACCGTGCTGCTCTTGTCGTCGAAAAAGAGGTCGGCCTCCTCTTCGTAGACATCAAGACCGAGGCTGCCGATGTGGCCACGCTTCAGCCCGTCGATCACCGCCCGGGTGTCAACCAGGCCGCCCCGGCTGGTGTTGATGAGCATCACGCCCTCCTGCATCAGTTTGATTCGCTCGGCGTTGATCAGATGGTGAGTTGCCGGCAGCAGAGGGCAGTGGAGCGAGACGATCCGGCACTGCTCCAAAAGTTCCTCGAGCGGCAGATAGTCGACTCCGCAGCCGATCAACTGCTCGTCGGGGTGCACGTCGTGGGCCAGTACCCGGCAGCCGAAGCCGAGCAGGATTTCAGCGACGCAGCGGCCGATCTTGCCGGTGCCGACGACGCCGGCCGTGCGGCCATGCAGGTCGAAGCCGAGCAGGCCGTCGAGGGCAAAGTTGCCCTCACGAACCCGGTTATAGGCCTTGTGCAGCCTGCGGTTGAGCATCAGCACAAGGCCGACGGTGTGCTCTGCCACAGCGTGGGGTGAATACTCGGGCACCCGGACCACCGGGATACCATGGGCCTCGGTCGCCTGCAGATCGACCTGATTAAAGCCGGCACACCGTAGACAGATCAGCTTCACGCCAATGGTTGCCAGCGTTTCGATGCAGGCGGCATCGAGTGTGTCGTTGACAAAGCAGCAGACGGCGGTCGCCCCTTCGGCCAGCCGAGCAGTCTCGGCCCGCAGCGGCTCGGAGAACCACCGCCACTCGACTGGCGCACCGGCAGCCTCGGCCGCGGCTTCGAGAAACTGTTGGTCGTATGGTTTGACCGAAAAGGCGGCGACGATCATCGGGCGTTCTCCAAGGTGCGATGGCAGTGGTGCGAATGCTTTGGTTGGATCACTTGTCAAACGAGATCGGTTCGACTTGGCGGGCGACCGGCCAGCTGGCTCGGCGGGGATCGTCATAAAGCCCCATCCGGTCGAAGGCCAGCGGCTCAAAGCCGATCTGGCTTGCCGCCGACGGGTCTTTGAAGACCACTCCCGTCGGCCGGCCTTCACCGTCGGCCTGCAGACGGGCCCAGTTGGGATCGTCGTCGAAGACCAGGTTGTCCTCGACTGTCTGGTAGCTGCGGGTGCCCTTATGCAGGTCATCCCAGCGGCCGCCAACACTGATGTTTCGCAGCAAGGCGTTCCGCTTGGGGATGTTCGGCTCATCTTCCAGCGTGCCGGCCAGGGTGGGGTATCGCTGCTTCCAGAGTTCGCTGCCGACTGGCATCGCCGCAAACCGGGTGCGGAGTGTGCCCTGTGGATCATCCGTGGCCGCCTTCTGCCAGCCCATGCCCCGGTTGTCGATGTGGACCGACGGGTGGCAGTCGAGAAAGAGATTGTTGGCGACCAGATTGTCGTCACCGCCACCGATGAAGACCGCCCGGGAGCACCGCTGAAACAGGTTGCCCTCGATGGTGTGGCCAGTGCTGGTCGTCGAGATAGATCGTCATGCCGCCAAAGCCAGTTTCGCCGACGATGTCATGCCAATAGTTCCCTCGCAGCACGTTGCCCCGCTGCGTCCAGTCGCGGCCGACGTAATAGGCCCCGGCGTCGCCGCTCTCGGCAACAACGTTGTGGACTTCATTGCCTGCCACAAGGTGGTCATTGCCGCCCGCTGATATGGCCAAATGGGGACCGTGGTGAATCAGGTTGCGGACGATCCGGTTGCCGACACCGGAAACGGAGATGCCGGCCCGATAGGTCCGCGCCCGCCGCGAGTAGCGAAAGACGTGGTTGTTTTCGGCAGTGTGGCTCGCTGGGGTCAGGGTCTTGCGGTCGCCCCCGGCCATGCCGATGCCGCCGGTACCGCAGTCGTGGATGTCGCAGCCATAGACGGTGTGCCGCTGGCCACCCGAGACCGATACGGCAGAGTGCCCGATGTTCCGAATGGTGCAGCCGACAAGCTGGCAGTCGTTGCCGCCGGTGATTCGCACGGCCGTGCCCCGGCAGGCCTCGAGGATGAAGCCTTGAAACCGGACATGGCTGACGGCGGCTGCCCGCAGCACCCCCTCGCCCATCGAGAGCACGGTCGTCGCCAAGTCGGCCGAAGCACCACCCGGCGGCCAGAAGTAGAGCCGGCCGGCTTTGCGGTCGAGGTAGTACTCGCCGGGTGCGTCGAGCTCACAGAGCAGGTTGGCGGCATACCAGCGGGCCCGGTTGGCGGTGATGCCGTACTGCGGCTTGACCGTTTCAGATCGCAACAAGGCTCCGGTCTCGGCTGCGATACCCGTGAGCGGTTCAAAGAGTTCGGCCCAGTCGTGATGCCAATAGGCGAACACCCAGGGGTCGGCCTCGTTCTGCCACTGTTTCGTGCGGTCGGTATCTGGGAGGAGCGTGGTCGCGTTGACGACTTTTTTCAGTCCACGAAAGCCTTCATTCGGCCAGCGGGCCAGGCTCATCGGCCGATCCTGAAAGAACAGTTCCGCCACCGCCGGTGGGTTTGGCCCAGCGAAGCCGTGGACTTTCAGCGTGCCATAGTCGCCAATGCCCTGGCCTCTCAGGTCAGCCACCCGGACCGCCTGCCTGGCGACCTCCGGCAGCCGGGCGAGGACTTGCTGATCGGTAACCGGCTGCCAGCCGGTCACGGAGCGGCCGGCGGTGAAATGCACCGGCTGGCCGGCAGCTGCCAGATAGGTGACCGGTCCCGCCTCGCTGCCGGAATCTTGTTTGGAGAAGGAAACCGGGCTGTTGAAAAAGTAGGTTCCCCTGCCAAAAGCGACCATCACTGGGCCAGTGATGCCTTCACTGCGGAGCTGCCGAATTCGGTCGCGGGCACCGGCCAGGCTGGCCAGCGGGGCCTCGCGGCTGCCTGCGGCGGCGTCGTCTCCGGAGGGCAGGACAAAGAGCCGGGTTTCAGCAGCAGCACGTGAGAGTGAACCGCAGCAGAGCAGGACCGCGAGCAGCAGACGGAGTGAACACATGGTGGCACCGGGTGAGTGAGGCAGGGGTGGTCAGCCGAAGTCTATCAGCCATGCCACGATGGCTGGCGTTTGAAAGGTGTGGGTTCGATCTGCGATGCTTCGCCCATGTCGTCGCTGCCGCCGCTGATCGAGGGTCTGCTGGACTCCGCTGCCTATCCCCACCCGACCGGTCCGATCAAACTAGTTGAGACCCACATCTCGTGGGTGTTTTTGACTGGTGACTATGCCTACAAGTTGAAGAAGCCGGTAAGCCTGGGCTTTCTTGATTTCTCAACACTCCAGGCACGCCGGGCCTGCTGTGAGGAAGAACTGCGGCTCAACGGTCGGTTTGCACCAGAACTCTATCTTGCCAGCGTGCCGATCACTGGTTCGGCTACGCGGCCGCAGGTTGCGGGTGCGGGTGCAGGTGAGCCGATTGAATGGGCCGTCAAACTGCGGCAGTTCAATGAGGCTGACCAGCTCGACCGACTGCTGGAGGCAGGGAAGCTGTCGGCAGCTGACTGTGAGCAGCTGGCAGTTGAAATTGCCAGTGTCGAAGAGCGACTGGCCGTGGCTGACCCTCAGCAGCCGTGGGGCAGCCCGCAGCTTTTCCTGTCGACCGTTGAACTCAATCTCGAACAGTTGATCTCAGCCCGCCCCGAAACTGCTGGGCGGGCAGAACAGCTGCGAGGCTGGCTGGCTGCTGAACTGGCCGCCAGGGCAGGCCTGCTGGAAGCCCGCCGCCAGGCTGGCAAGGTCCGCGAGTGCCATGGCGATCTGCATCTGGCCAACATTGTCATGCACGAGGGCCGGCCGGTTGCCTTTGACGGCATTGAGTTCAACGAGTCACTCCGGTGGATCGACGTGGCCAGCGACGTTGCCTTCTTGGTGATGGATCTGCATGCCCGAGGCCGGCCCGATCTGGCGGCTCGCGTGACCAGCGGCTGGCTGGAGGCGGCAGACGACCATGCAGCGGCCGCAGTCATGCCACTCTTCACGGTTTATCGGGCCATCGTGCGGGCGGCAGTGGCGGCTATTCGGCGGAAACAGGCCAGTGAAGCAGGAGACCAAACAGTTGTTGTGAAGATGGATCACGAAAGTGATCGCTACCTCGACCTGGCTGACCACTTGGCCGGCCCCAGGCAGCCCAGGCTGTTTGTGACCAGCGGCATTGCCGGGTCGGGTAAGACCACGGTGGCGGGGCAGGTGATCGAGCGGTGTGGTGCCGTGCGGGTTCGTAGTGATGTCGAACGCAAGCGGCTGGCTGGGCTGCGGCCGACGGAGCGGCCGGCTGATGATGCGGCAACAGCGAGGCTTTATTCTGCTGCAATGACTGAGCAGGTCTATCGACAGCTTGTCGAACTCGCCGGTCTGTTGCTGGACGCGGGCCAGAGCGTGGTGGTCGATGCCACCTGCCTGCGGCGGGCCCAGCGGGCAGTGTTTACTGAGCTTGCTACCGTCAAGCAGGTGCCGCTGACTTGGCTGGTCTGTGAGTTGCCTCTGACGGAACTCGACCGTCGGATCGCGGCCCGGCAAGCGGCGGGTGATGATGCCTCAGATGCGTCAGCCGCAGTTGCGAGAAATCAGCTGGCGGCTTTTGAGCCGATTGATCCCGCGGAGTGCGGCGAGGTGCCGGGGGCTGAGATTGTGGCAGTCGGCGCGGGACAGGCAGATTTCCGCTGGTTATCTGATTGAAACCAGTGCCATTGGCCACTTTTTCAGCACGATTGCAAGGCAGACGTGATACGACAGAGCGTGAACTTTAGGTCGTATTGCCAGCCTCGCTGCGGCGAGAGCGTTTGTCTCTCGCCGCAGCAGGTGGCTGAAGAAAAAGTTTTTCTTTGCTCAGCGTCGCCACCGTGAGAACGGCTCAAACACTCTTGCGGTGAACATCACTTCACTCGATTGGAACTGGTTGGGTGCGGTGAGGGCAGTCTGCTGCATCACGCCGATTTGAAAGAAACGATATCCGACATCAAAGGTAATGTTGTCGGTTAGTTCATAAATCAATCCACCGCCAGCCTGCCAAGCGAAGGCAGCTTTTGCCGGAACATACTCGACTGGTTCGAACGGTGGCGGATTCTTCTGTCCCAACACATATCCGCCTGCGCCGATGCCACCGCCGCCGTAGATGCCAGCCCGTTCTGTAATCATGAGATCTCTCCAGGCATTTCCCAAAACTGACCAGTTGTTGGTAGTGAACTGAGAAAAGCCGGGAAGGCTCTCGATCGGGGAAATGTAGGTGGTACGGCCTGCCCCTTCGATTTCAAGTCGCAGTCGACCATTTCCGCGTTCGAGAGCAACGCCGAGCGCTCCGCCAGCAGCAAAGACTGAACCATCTGTGCTTAGAGCTGAATTTGCCGTGTCGTTAAGCGATGCAAACGATGGTCCGATCATGGCCGAGAGATAAAAGCGACGACAACTCGGTTGCTCCGTGCAATTGTGACCCCTCCCCAGTTTTTGTACCAGTGCTCATGAGAGAGTTGGGGAACAGTCCGCGTGGTGTGTCGGAGGGAGGGGCGTAGCCCCGACCGGAGACACACCACGCGACGCCGCCGGGACCGCCCCGGAGGCCGTATCGTCCAGCCCGGCGACGAAGGCCGCCGGGGTCAGCCACTTCAGGCCGCCATGCGGCCGCCTGTGGTTGTAGTCCATCCGCCACTGGTCGAGAACGACCCGAGCCTCGGGCAGGCTCAGGAACAACTCGCGGTCAAGCAGCTCGTCACGAAGCCTGCCGTTGAAGCTCTCCACGTAGCCGTTCTCCCACGCGCTCGCCTTCTGGATGGAGAGCGTGCGAACGCACGCCCTCGCCAGCCACTCCTGGATCTCCTTGGCAACGAACTCCGGACCGTTGTCACTGAGCAGATGCTCGGGTGCACCCCGCACGGCGAACAGGTACTGGAGTGTCATGATCACGTCTCGGGCGGTGAACGACCTGGCCACCTCGATGGCAAGGCACTCCCTCGTGAACTCGTCGATCACCACGAGGATCCGTAGCTGCCTACCGTCCTCCGTTCGCTCTGTGAGGAAGTCGTAGCTCCACACATGGTTCCGATGCGTCGCCCGGTGCCGGACGCACCCGTTGGCACTCGACCCCGGTAATCTCCGACGTTTCCGCTGCTTCTGCGGCACCTGCATGTGCTCCTCCTTCCAGATCCGATGCACCCGCTTGAAGTTCACCTTCCAGCCTCCGAACGCATCCGGGCCAGTGAGCACGCGATGCGTGCGCTCGCTCCCATGCCTCGGGAACGTCTCCACGATCTTCCGCATCACCCCGAGCAACTCACGGTCGCCGTCTACCTTCCTGGGACGGTGCCGCTGCGTGCCCCGGTTCTGGCCGAGCACCCGACAAACCCTTCTTTCCGAGACCTTTTCCTGCCCCAAGGTCCGCCGGACGGATTCCACCGTCCGGCGGCGACGCTCGGGGCACGTCAGTTTGGGCGGGCAGCCTCCTTGAGGATCAGCATGTCCAAGGCCTGGTCCGCCACCAGCTTCTTCAGCCTCGAGTTCTCCTTCTGGAGCTCTTGAAGCTGCTTGGCCATCTTCGGATCCATGCCGCCGAACTTCGTCCGCCAGCGGTAGTAAGTCTGCTGGCTGATGCCAAGCCGTCGGCAGACGTCGGGCACGTTCGCACCCTTCCCAAGGTCCACGTCAGCCTGCCGAAGCAAGCCCACGATCTGCTCTGTACTGCGTCGTTTCTTCATCAGAGAACCCTTTCCAGCCCCACCAGGGGCACGAGGATTCTCTCACAAGACCTGGCTCAAGATTTGGGGAGGGTGTCACTGACTCCCCTTGGCTCCTGACCGTTGGTGTACAACAAAGCCAGCGGCGGTCTGCTCGATCGCCTGTTTTTTCAGAAGGTGGAGCAGCAAAGTGAATGGCTTTCGAGCAGTTGCGCAAAGCATCGCCCCTCAGGGAGTCTTGGAGCATGGTCTGTTTGGGCTGTCAGTTTCAGCCGATTCAGATGCCCTGCCGGCGGGGCCACTGATTGCCCTGCTTGTCTTTGGAATCGCCTTTCTTCTGGTCTTGATTCTACGTCTCAAGCTTCAGGCTTTTCTGGCGCTGCTGGTGGTTTCGGTGGTCGTTGCCGCCTCCAGCCGGTTGGTCAATCCCAACGCAGTCCCGCTGACACAGGTCGCCAGTACGATCGTTGACAGCATGGGTGGAGCCCTTGGCTTCATTGCCACCATCATCGGCATCGGGGCGATTTTCGGAGCAATCCTTGAGCACAGTGGGGGTACCCAGTCGCTCGCCCGGCAGCTCGTCCGGATCTTTGGTCCCGAGAAGGCCTCGTGGGCCATGCTGCTGACAGGCTTTGTGATTTCGATTCCAGTGTTTCTCGATGTGGCCCTGGTGATTCTTGCGCCGCTCTTGTTTGCCCTGGCGAGAGATACGAAGCGGCCCTATCTCACCTTTGGCCTGCCGCTTGTCGCGGGGCTGGCTGTGACCCATGCCTTTGTGCCGCCGACGCCCGGGCCGGTGGCGGTGGCCTATCTGCTGGGGGTGAACCTTGGCTGGGTGATTCTCTTTGGTGTGCTGGTGGGACTGCCAACGGCGGTGATCTGCGGCCCCTGGCTCTGCGGCTGGCTGGCACAACAGGTCGATGTCCCGCCGATTGAAGAAATTGAGGTGACCGGCGACCCGGGCGACGAGCACCTGCCCTCGCTCGGGCAGGTGCTGTTCTTCATCGGGCTGCCAATCGGCATGATTCTCGCCAATACCGTGGTGGAACAGGGTGTGGCCGCAACCCTTCCAGAGGGACTGAGCGGAGCCGAGCGGGCAACGCAGTTGACCGCTGCCCTTGCCAACGCCGGCCCGGTGGTTCAGGCCGTCACCTTTCTTGGGCACCCGGTGATCGCACTGTTGACGGCAACCCTTGCGGCCCTTCACTTCCTCGGGACGCGGCGTGGTGTTGATCGCGAGACCCTGCTGCAGATTTCGACCAAAGCGCTCGGGCCAGCCGGCATCATTATTCTCATCACGGGTGCCGGCGGCGTCTTCAAAGGAGTGCTCAAGTCGACAGGAATTACAGACGCCCTGATGGTCGTCTTTGCCGACTCCGGAATTCCGGTCCTCGTGCTTGCCTGGAGCTTCGCCACGCTGATTCGCATTGCCCAGGGGTCAGCGACCGTGGCGATGCTGACGGCAGCCGGACTCATGGGGAACTTTGTCACGGGCCTCAACCAGCCGCAGTTGGCCCTGGTCACCGTCGCGATTGCCGCCGGTGCGACCGGTTTTTCGCACGTCAATGACTCTGGTTTCTGGATGATTTCCCGCTATCTCCGGATGACCGAGGGGCAGACGCTGCGAACCTGGGGGGTGATTTCGGTGATGATCTCCTTGGTCGGGTTCAGCCTGTCACTGGTGCTGTGGCAGTTTTTCGGCTGATGTTCGCTAAACGAGACGGGTGTGCCAGGCGGCTTCACGAGTAATCGAGCCAACGCCGCCGCAGGCTCCCCGGACGCTTTCAGGGCCACGCAAAGTCGAATAGCCCACTTCTGGAGCCCGCAAGGTTTGCCTCACCGGCATCGCGAAGCACAAGCTGTGCGGATTGTCCGGGCGATACCGCGAAAAACAATTCTCTCGGAAATGCTTGTCCACGGGGTCGATTCTGTTCTGCGCATGGAAAGGGTTCTGCCGCGGGGCGGGAAAATCCTTGTTGCCGAGATCAGAAACAAAGAACTGTGGAGTGATCAATGTTCAGTCGAAGGCGTAGCCAGCTGGGACACAGCGTTTGGTGGAAATACGGAGCGCCGGCTGTGTTTCTGGCGTTTGGTGTGCTGGCAGCCGTGCCAGCGTTGAGTCGTGCAGAGGACTCCTGCGACTCCTTTCTGTCGTGCTGCGATCAGGGAGGGAATTGTCGGCAGTTTTATCTCGGCGGTATCGTCGGGGCCGACTTTGCAACGGTCAATAAGACAGCCAACAGTACAGCTGTTCCAAACGACTCAATATTCACTGCGGGTGGTACCGCCGGGATGAGAATGTTTCGAGACAATGGTGCCTTGCGAGTTGAGTTTGAAGGTCGAGGCCGTGATCGGGCATCGCTTGGAGTGCAGGACGCACAGATTGGGGAAATCCGTACTTCTGCAACGGATGGCTGGTCTGCAATGGTGAATGCCTGGCGAGATTACAAGCCATTTGAAAAACTTGGCTTCTATGGCGGCGGTGGTATTGGCTGCGGTGGATATCACGCTGCGATCGATTACAGCGGCAGTTTTCCTGTCACGTTTAGTGGAGATGATCGAATTGCAAACTTTGCATGGCAGGCCGGAGCAGGCGTCATCTATGACGTGTCGAACCGGATGTCAGTCGATCTCGGGTATCGCTTTTTCTCGATCGTAGATTCTACTGCGACGGCAACAGGTCCCAGTGGGCCTTTTGATTACACGACAAACTTCGCAGCCAGCGAACTGCTGCTGCAGGTGCGAATCTACGAACCATTCCGCGGCTGGCGGCGGTAGATGCGAAGGAAGAGCAAACGCAAAAACCCGGTAGGGACGCTGGCCTTACCGGGTTTTTCTATTTTGGTCACGAAAGTAGCGGCGGCCGGACTTGAACCGGCGACACCAGGCTTATGAAAACTGTCCCTAGCTGACGATTTTCGGCATCGGGAAAGTCTCCCGACCCTTGAAAAATAGGGTTTTTCTCCCGAAAGTCAATGGAAGGGTGCTACTCAATCGCTATCAAAAAAGATCGCTTTTTTTCGGTAATTTTCAGCGTTTTCGGTAGGAATTCGGTAATTACCGAATTCCCGAATATGACACAGTTTCGTCGCCGGACGCCTTGACCGAAGGCCACCCCTCACCTCCCCCATCAATCTCACCCTCGGCTGCTCGCCCGCCCCTCCCGAGCCTCGCCTACGGTCGGCTGATCCACTAGGCACAAGCTCCCAAGAAGTTGCTACTGTCGGCCAGGCTGCAGCAACAGCGTGCCGACTGCCGCTCTATTCCGCCAGCGACCTTCGGGGGCGAACCGCGGCGGCTCGCGGCACCCGGTGGCCGGCGACTCCGTGCACTGCTGGTTGCTCGCAAGTTCCGGCTCATTTGATTACCGCCGGCGGACCAACGTTGTCCCGCCTGTAGCCTACGTTGCCGAAATTAGCCGCATGTGCTGCCCCCCCCGTCGATAATCGGTCACCGCTTCGCAGGGGGGGGCTGAAAGTGGATGATGAAGCCGGAGAAATTGTGCTTTTTGGAACGATCGACGAAAGACAGAGGAAATGAGCACACGTAGGGCTAAGAGCGACGCAGGTCGGGCTGCGGCAACGCCCTACAGCTCGAAGATCATCAAGGCCGGTGCCCTGATCTCGGACACGAAGACCCTGCTGGCCCATTGGCACCCCTCGGAGGAAGTGGCCGAGAACACCGCCCGCCTGCGACGGGAGAATGTCTTCGGCAAGTCGTCACGGTCCCGGGTCGAGGACATCGTGGCGATCTTTCGCCAGCGGTACATGGATGAGCCGTCGGTGACCTCGGCTTTGGCCCGCCTTGCCCAGAGCCGCCTGCCTTCCGCAGTCCTCGACCGG
>Ga0114919_10003736_pt1 | contig 12242 bp, 5 predicted proteins | sample BlataG_FD_88682 | JGI IMG/M metagenome (GOLD analysis project Ga0114919, IMG submission 88682) | Deep subsurface microbial communities from Black Sea to uncover new lineages of life (NeLLi) - Black_00105 metaG | ecosystem: Environmental > Aquatic > Marine > Oceanic > Sediment | place: Atlantic... | reverse complement strand
CTCCGCTGCTCACGTCCCACAGCCGTACGGTTGTATCCACGCTTGCCGATGCCAGGGTGCGCCCGTCGGGGGAGAAGGCGCAGGAGTAGACTTGATCGGTGTGGCCTTTGAGCAGCGCCTGCTGCTCTTCGCTGCTCACGTCCCACAGCCGTACGGTTGTATCCACGCTTGCCGATGCCAGGGTGCGCCCGTCGGGGGAGAAGGCGCAGGAATTGCCCCAATGGGTGTGACCTTTGAGCAGCGCCTGCTGCTCTCCGCTGCTCACTTCCCACAGCCGTACGGTTTTATCCGAGCTCGCCGATGCCAGGATGCGTCCGTCGGGGGAGAAGGCGCAGGATCTGACCCAATGTGTGTGGCCTTTGAGCACCGCCTGCTCCGCTCCGCTGCGGATGTCCCACAGCCGCACCGTTTTATCATCGCTCGCCGAGGCCAGGGTGCGCCCGTCGGGGGAAAAACCGCAGGAGTTGACACTTTTGGTGTGGCCTTTGAGCACCGCCTGCTCCGCTCCGCTGCTCACGTCCCACAGCCGTACGGTTGTATCCACGCTTGCCGATGCCAGGGTGCGCCCGTCGGGGGAGAAAGCGCAGGAGTTGACTTTATTGGTGTGGCCTTTGAGTACCGCCTGCTCTGCTCCGCTGCGGGCGTCCCACAGCCGCACCGTTTTATCCTTGCTCGCTGAGGCTAGGGTGCGCCCGCCGGGGGAGAAGGCGCAGGAGTTGACACTTTCGGTGTGGCCTTTGAGCACCGCCTGCTCCGCTCCGCTGCGGACTTCCCACAGCCGCACCGTTCTATCATAGCTCGCCGAGGCCAGGGTGTGCCCGTCGGGGGAGAAGTTGCAGGAGTTGACAGATCCGGTGTGGCCTTTAAGCACCGCCTGCTGCTCTCCGCTGCGGACGTCCCACAGCCGCACCGTTTTATCCTTGCTTGCCGAGGCCAGGGTGCGCCCGTCGGGGGAGAAGGCGCAGGAGTTGACAGATCCGGTGTGGCCTTTGAGGATCCTAATAAAGGCCTCCGACTCCATTACCATGCACTTGTTGTGAAACCAGGACCTGGCACCAGGGGAGGTTCTCTTCTTGAATTCAGGGGCTACCGCTTTTAGGACAGGTCCATCTCCATCGTCGGTTTCCCACTGCAGGCGGTTGTAGAGCTGCTGCCAGAGCAGGTAGGGCCAGCCCTGCAACAAATGCGCTTCGCGCTGTAAGGCTTGGAAAAAAGCATCTAATGTTATTATCTGTTCTTCTAGCCTATTTTTTCCGTGATCATTGCTCATGCTAGTTCTCTTGTGCCATCTTCGTAACAAAAGGATTAATCTTTAATCTGGCGTCGCAATCTGATTGCGGGCAGGTGATCACGCTGTCCTTCTGGTTCTCCTCGATCGTTGAAGTTTCATTGCATACCGGGCAGTACACCGTTAACCCATTCCCCCTGTCCACGGCAGTCACGATCAGTGAATGTTCGCCTTCGCTGGCGCCCTCACCCCCCGGCATGGCAGCTAGCACCCGCTCGTAATCCTCTTGCAGTTGGAACACGCCGGTATAGGTATTGACCGGATTGCCATCCTCATCTTTGCTCTCCAGCACGCCCACCTCGGCGGCCTTATTCTCCAGGAAGCGGAAATCGGTCAGTGTCTTGAAGACATCATCCCACATCTTTGCTTCAGTCAGGTGGTAGGGCAGTTCGCTCAAGCCGCGCGGGTATTTGCCCTTCCATTCCCTATCCCAATCTGGATCGGATCTGAAGCGGAAATAGTCAGCCAGTTTTTCATGGTGCCGCTGCTCGTTCCCGTCATCCAGGTAGACACTTTTGGAGACATCGTTCAATTCACGGTGGTAGAAAGTCAGCAGGGTGGTGCCTTCGGAAGTACGCTCGCTCAGGTAGGGTTCCAGGTCCAAGGACAGCCGCGACCACAACACAACCGGCAGCTTTGGCCCCTCGGGTTTGGGGAGCACTTTTTTCAGAAATATTGACACCTCCTCTGGCGGATTTCGGATTTCCCTCAACCAATCCAGGGCGGCGCGTTCTTCATCGCGATCAGCTTCCGGTCCCTCAATGTTTGGACCAGCCGCTTTATTCCGGCGATACTGGATGGCCCACCTCACCAGGTCAGCGGGCAGGTGCCAGCTTTTCTTAAAGAACCATTCGTACATTTGCAGGTCGCGTGATAGCAGGTCGATCATCTCGTCCTCCGCCAGCCCGTAGCGAGAAGCTGCCAGGTAGCCCAGCACCTTAGAGACCAGCATCACCCCGTGGCTGCTTTCGTCCGCCAGCCGGTCGATCAGGTTGTACTCGATGATGCTCTCGATGCCGGGTTCCAGGCTTTCAGGCGGCATTCCATCGCCGGAAGACCACAGTCGCGCTTCCTCAAATGCCAGCTTCAGATAGAGCGGTGCACCCTCTGAAGCGATAAATTTATCGAGTACTTCTTTGCGCTGCGCGTCTTGAAGGGTTCGCTTGGTATCTTTGGTGCGTCCAGCATCCGCCAGCCAATCGGATAATAACTTATCGCCTTCCTCATCGGATAATCCGCCCAGTTCTTCCAGGATGGCCTTCTTCGCCTGCAGCCTGTCGAACGTATCCTCTTCTTTCCGGGTGGTTACGATCACGCGCACATGTTCGGGCAGCGTGTCCGGCAGCCATGTCAGGTTGCGTGCACCATGTTGCGGTGAGAGCTGGTCGAGTGAATCCAAGAACATGATCAACGGGCGTTCGGCGATCGCCAGTGCCATGCGTTTGCCGAATTCAGGCAAAAGGTCCTGATAATCCAGCGGGATATCGCTCTCAGAGGCCCCATAACGGCGCGAGATCTCCCGGCACAGGCTGGCCAGCAGGCTGCGTCCATCGGAGGAACCCGGGGTGGCGCCGATGAAGCGATAAACGATTTCTGATCCCTCATGGGCTGCCTGCGCCTGCTGGAGGGCTTTCGCCACCAGGGCTGATTTACCCGTGCCACCCTTGCCGAATACCGCCAGACTACGCCGCTCACTGCTGTTCATGTAATCAGCGATCTTACCCAGGATTTCTGTGCGTCCGACGAAGTACGCCAGCCGCTCTTCGGCGAAGGCACGGTGTGCCGCCCCCTCATCTTTCAGCGCATCATCAGTTTGGATCAGCATCTCTTCAACAAGGGTGCTTGCCAGGTGAGGTTCATCGATCTCACTCAGGATGATCCCGGAAAGGGCCTCGTACACATCCTCGCACAGCTGGTCGATATGATCGGTCGTGATCCCGCGTCCGGTCCACTTCGCCTTGTAATCATCTTTGATGTTGCCCGGGACCTTTGCTTTCAGCTCTTTCTTGAGTTCCTTCTGCCGATCAAACGCATCCTGATCCAGTTTCCAATCGTTATCCATCAGGTTAAGGAAATCCTTCCCGCTGAAGTCAACCAGCCAGCCCTGGACCTGTTCCAGGAATTCACGTTCCAGGGAATACTTGAGGGTATCTGCCAGCATTGATTCGATGCTATCGTTGACCTCTCTGGCATTAGCAGCCGGGTCCATGCGCTTGATTTCCGCGATGTAACCATCAAATGCCGGTTCCGGCAGCCCGTCCGGATATTCATCCGCCAGCCTTTGATCCAGATCGTCCATGAAATCTTCAGCGCTGAACGCCGAGGGGAAGCCCTCGATCTCTCGGAAGAAGCAGTGCACGTGCTCGGGCGCTTCCCTGATCCGCAGTGCGCCTGCGTCGATCTCCTGGTGGGTGGCCGAAGACCAATATTTAAACAGTGTCTCTTCTTTCAAACCTGCTTTACTCGCCCCTTGACTTAAGGCAGAATGAAGGTCCTTCTCAATCTCTCCCCATTCTTCATAGCTGTACCCTTTCCAAGGTTGAAGGGCATACTCGGCTGGCTCGGCGTTGTTATCGCGGCGATACCATCCTTTATCCCCAACATATGCCTCATTTGCAGCGTCCCACTTAACCATCTTAATTTTTTTCTCTGATTCCCGACTACCCTCCTCCCACAGAAGCAACCTTCTCCTATCTTGGGATCGATCGCTACCAGTATTGGGATTGAGCACTGCCAGGATGCGTTCAAACTCATCGGCAGGGATCTGCGGGGGAGGCGGCATCCAGCCATAACGATCGCCCATCAGCACCAGGAAGTTGGGCCTCGGGGTGACTTTCTGGCAGCGCCCGATCTCACCCAGACAGATATTCATCGTCTGCTGGTCGATGGATGCCTCCTTGCTGACCCCCCAGCGCAGGTCGATGGCCTGGAAACGGCTGCCATGGTCGGCAGCGAGTCTACGCAACTCAGGGAAAACCCGCTCCTGTAAAGCGTTCCTTTCCGCTTTTAGGTCGCTGAAGGTGGAGCTGACGAATACTCGAAAAGTCTTTGCTGTAGCTGCCATGATTAACTACTCCTTTTGTCAATCGTTCCAGACGAGATCATTAAATGTCCCTTGACTAATCTTCCGGTGGATCGAGATGATAAACGATGGTGATAAGGTTCATTGGATTGTTTAGTTACGACAACTTATCAATAATCTGCTGCACTTGTGGTACCAGGTAAGCGTGTTCAGCCTGAGCGTTGTCAATGAAGCGCTGCAGCCATTGGCAAGCTTCATCGTTTTCCTGTTGTTGACAAAGTGCGAGGCCTAATCCATGGTATACGATCGGGTTGGATGACCCGTGCTCGAGCATGTTCCGATATACCTGTTCTGCTTCTGAATAATCTTCCATCCCCATATAACAATAGCTGATGAGAAGATTGGTGTCTTCATTATCTTCGATCTCCTGTGCTTGCTTAAAACTATCTAATGCAGCCTCGTAATTCCCTAACTCATGAAGCACATATCCCTGTATATACCAGGTTTTACTTTCATCGGGCACAATATCTAAAGACTTCCGGTAGTAATTCAATGCGTCTTCATGGTCCCCCATACCTGCCAGGGCATTCCCTTTAGCTTCATATACATTCCCTAAGTTATGACCGGCTGCCAGATCCTTTTCGAGCACGTAATCAATTGTACCCAATGCTTCTTGATTTCGCCCCAATTTGAGAAGAGCAGACACACGCAGAACAAGCAGAGTAAGGTCATTGGGCAAAAGCTCTAATCCACGATTGTAGCAATCAAGCGCTCCTTCAAATACTCCTGAATCAATGAGCTCCTTTCCCTTGTTCCGTAAGGCATCCGTTTGTGCGATCGCGTTTTCTCGATTTGTTCGAGAAGCTTGATCTTTACATTCGTCCAGTATTTTCAGGACCCCGCTTGACAGTGTATTGCCAATAATAAACGGATTTACTCTAAGTGCTGTACCACAGCCCGTGCAAAGAATTTCAGTTCCCAGCTCGGATTCCTTGATCGTGGAAGTTTCCATGCAGAGCAGGCATTGAACCACCAATATGCTGGACCGCTCACGATGAGCGGTGATAATGGGAGCGCCTGGAGTGATATTCTCCAAGCTCAGGAATTGCACTTGCCCCCTACCAAAGCCTAAGCCGGTGCCGATAATGTACGTCAACCCATCTGGTGCGATAGCAATTTGGTTACCTGAACCAATACCTGCGATACGCGCTAACTCATTGCCGCTTTGCAAGTCCCATACTCGGAGAGTGTTGTCAACTGAACTAGAGATAAGTCGCTGCCCGTCTGGGGTTATGGCCACCGCTTCAACACCCATCTTGTGCCCCTCTATGGTATGCAACGTCACCCCACTGTCTAGGTCCCACACCTTGATACTACTATAACGACCAGAGACGGCGTGTTTACCATCGGGGCTTACGGCAACGGTCGTAGGTTTACACTCGTATGAGGGGTCATGAAAGGACAATGATGATGTCTCTAGAGTGTGCAATGTTTTTCCACTCTCTAGATCCCACAGCTTAAGGTAATCTCTGTGGCTAAATGATAAAATGCGGCTACCTTCAGGTGTCACAACTATTTTTTCGATTGAAAACTTATGCCCTTCTAAGACTCTGAACTCCTTCCCAATCTCTAAATCCCACACTCTGATAGTCTGGTCTTTTGAACCCGATACGGCGTACCTTCCGTTGGGAGTCACCACGACTTCATTAATTTGGTCCATGTGTCCCTCAAGCACGTGCAACAACTCACCGCTCTGCAGGTTCCACACCCGAAGAGTCTGGTCCTTTGAGCCTGATATAGCTATCCGCCCAGAATGGGTTACTGCCAACGCAGATACCTCCTCGGTGTGCCCCTCTAAAGTATGTAAAATCTTCTCACTCTCTATATCCCACACCGAGATTTCATCACTTGAGCTGGAGATTAAGCGCTGTCCATCAGGTGTCATTGCCACAGCTTTTACCCGCCCTCCAGCGCGTCCGAAGGTGAGCAAGGCTTCCCCACTATAAAGTTCCCAGACCTTGATTTCCGACGCAGAGCCAGAGATGACTCGCCTAGCATCGGGTGTAACTGCCACTGAATGGATTGCACTTCCTCCTTTCAGGCTGTGCAACTCCTTTCCTTTCTCCAAATCCCACACTCGGAGAGTTTTATCACGAGAACCCGATAAGGCGTGTTTCCCGTCAGATGTCACTGCCACCTTCATGACAAAGTCCATGTGTCCCTCAAGGGTGTGTATCAACTCACCACTGACAAAGTCCCATACTTTTAGGGTCTTGTCCAATGAGCCTGAGATGACGTGGCGACCGTCAGGGGTTGCTGCCAAAGCTCTTACATTATCAGTATGCCCCTCAAGGGTGTGCAGCAACTCACCGCTCTGCAGGTCCCATACCCGGAGATTGTTGTCATCTGAGCCGGATACGACGAGACTTCCGTTGAGAGTCACTGCCAAAGCTCTTACTTCATCAGTATGCCCCTCAAGGGTGTGCAGCAACTCACCACTCTGCAGGTCCCACACCCTGAGGGTCTTGTCCTCTGAGCCGGAGACAGCGCGCCGACCGTCGAGGGTCACCGCCACTGCGTAGACATCTTTCGTGTGGCCCTCCAGGGTGTGTAGCAACTCCCCACTCTGCAGGTCCCATACCCTGAGAGTCTGGTCTGTTGAGCCGGATACGGCGTGACTACCACCGGGTGTTATCACGACTTCATTAATCCAATCCGTGTGTCCTTTGAGGGTCCGCAGCAACTCCCCACTGGTAAAGTCCCACACTTTCAGGGTCTTGTCCCCTGAGCCTGAGATGACGTGGCGACCGTCAGATGTTACTGCCACCGTTCTTACCAACTTCGAGTGCCCCTCCAATGTGCGTAATACCTCCCCACTATTTAGGTCACACAACTTGATATCTTTTCCTGAGCCTGATATAATCTGCATTCCATTGGGGGTTATAATTACCCTGTCGATCGCTTTCCATTCATGCCGAAGTGGATGTAGTGCCTCTCCATTCTCCAAGTCCCACACCCAGAGATTCTTCTCACTTGAGACGGATATAGCCTGCCGACCGTCAGGTGATACAATCACTGCGTTGATCTTTCCCACCACTTGAAGGTCCTTTATAGTGGTCTGTTCTATCCTACTTTGCAAGTCCCAGAACTTGATTTCATTCCCCGCGCAGGTTAAAGCTTGCTTTCCGTCGGAGGTCACCGCGACATCATCAATCTCTTCCATATGGCCTTCAAGTGTGTAAAACTTTTCTCCACTTTTCAGATCCGATACCTTGATTTTTGTTTGTGAAACAGATATAGAGGTTTGCCCATCGGGAGTCACTGACAGTGCCATGATCCACGGATCCATGTCCAATTGGTGTACTTCCTCTCCACTACGCAGATCCCAGATCGTGTGTTCAAGGAATCCTCCAGTAATAATAAAACGCCCATCAGGAGTTACTGCAACTGCCGTGATATCGCGATCATCCTCGATGATGTGCAATAATTCACCGCTCTGTAAGTCCCAGACTTTGAATCCTTTGCTTGAGCCGGAAACAACACGTTTTCCGTCTGGGGTCACCGCCAATGCTTGAACTCCTTCTATATGACCCATTAGCGTATTAACATGTATGCCAGTATCCAGGTTCCAGACCTTGATAGTCTTGTCAAGTGAGCCTGAAATCGCGTGGGATCCATCCTGGGTTACCACGACAGCTCTAACTTTATCGCTATGTCCTTCTAGACGCCAAATTAACTCCCCGGTCCTCAGGTTCCATACCCTAGTCGTCTTGTCATCCGAGCCAGATATAGCTTGTCTTCCATCGGGTGTTACTACGACATCATTTATACGTTCCGTGTGGCCTTGTAGGGTGAACAGCGCTTCCCCGCTTTTCATGTCCCAAACCTTAAGAGGTCCATCTACTGAGCCGGAGATGACTTTTTTCCCATCAGGTGTTACCGCTACCGCAGTAACTGCAGTTACCGTGTAGTCAGATAAGGTCCGAATTAGAGCTTCGGATTCATAGTAACGGTTTTTTTTTAATATCCACGGAGCGCTACCCGGAATTCGACGCTGCTCTAATTCCGGTGCGAGGAACTGTCTTACAACTTCATCCTCCCACTGCAAACGATTATAGAGCTGCTGCCAGAGCAAATCAGGTCGGTCCTTTAGCACATGTGCTTCATGCAATAATGTCTGTGCAAAGGCATCCAAAATTGTCCTCTGTTCGCGAGCACGGCGAGGGGAATCCCTGGTGTCCTCTGGTTCACGATCTTCTGTGATCAGGTAATCGACATCGATTGGTTGTTGATCACCCAGTGGTTCTTCCCCAGCACCCAATACATCCTCTATAGTACTGGTCAGTCTCTCTAGATGCCGCTCGAGGGGAGGTGTAATGGCATCCAACCAGAAGGTGGTGGACATAATGTAATGACGCATGTCCCCGTATGGGTTGACATCCTCGATACGAAATGGGATTATCGTAATTCCGTCGGTGACAGCTTCGCTCACCTCACGGATGACATGTGGAGACAGGTTTGAGCTCTTGGAGAGTACCAGGACGAATACACGGCTGGCTCTGATGGCATTGACCAGAGATGCGGCATAAGGTTGACCAGGTGGGATATCCCGAGGTGATATCCAGCAATTAAACTTATTGCTCTCGAGGGTGGCGCAGATTTCATCAGCGACAGCTTTGTCCTGAGCTGAGTAGCTGATAAACACATCGTGTACCATGATCTATGCGCCTCCTTATCCTTCTAGCTTCACTCCGCACTTTCTTTTATGGTTGGGGGTTGCCGCTCAATCTGGAACCCTGCCCGCGCCAGCACTTTTGGCAGGTCACGGATAAATTTTTTATTCTTCTCCTTTTCTTCTGCTGGCAGGACATCCCATGCCACCAGGTCCGGGTGGGTCTTGTGTTCTTCAGACCTTATGTCGCCGGATTTCCACCCAAAAGGCAGGTATTCCTGGCACCATAGCTCGTGTTCCATGCGCGCCATCGCTTCGACCTCATCTATACCCTCGTCTTCGTTTTTATTGAAGACCAGGTCCACAGCCTTCCAATCCGTCAGAGGAGCGATGCGGTAGCCGTGTTCCTCCAGGATCACACCGATCCGGTCTGCCTGCTTACGGTTCTTTTCCTTTGTATCTTCAGGTAAATCATCCCAGGAATCCAATGCCAGGTCGCCTTTGCCCTCTCCCGGTTCCTTGTCCAGACCCTCTAAATACGCCTCGTGCAGGTCGCGGGCCAGCATCTCATGCGTACCGCGCAGGATCAAGTCCGGCGTACAGGTCTGGTCGAGCAGGGGGAAGGCGTGCAGATTTTTATACGGGCTTTTATTTTTTTCCCCTTCGTGCAGCAGCAGAGCCAGTCCGGCGTCTTCAACCATGCGTACAATCACCGGGATGTTGTGGTCCCTGATCTTCTGGTACAGGATCAACCCGGTGTGCAATCCCAGGGAATCGTTATCCATGCAAACATAGACGTTATCGACATCACATTTCCCGCCTTCATCGTAAAGGAACTCCGCGCTCTGGAAATCCGCAGAATGTACGTCCATCTGCAGGGGTTTGAGTTCGCTGACCTCTTCCAGGTTGGGATACCTTACGCATAAGGTCTTTTTCTTCTGTTCAGCGTCCAGGTCGATGATCGTGAATCTCAAACGCTGGTCGGCGTTCACCCGCTGCTCCCGCCATTGGGAAGCAGCCTGGATGACCAGGGACTGGCCCAGTTTTCCCATGCCAATAAGCACCAGGTGCTTATCACAGATACGTTCACCCCGTTCACCTGCCCAGGGAGAGTGAGTCTTTAGCAGCAGGCTCGCGCCGCGGTCGAAGATATTGAACAGTTCCAGTCGGAAATGCGAATCTGTAACGATCTCCAGCTCCTTCTCGCGCAGCAAATACCAGAGCTGTGGGTCGACGATGTGTATTGAGCAGGTGAGCGCACCATCTTCGCGCTCGTGGGTCAGTTTCTCGGCTTGGACTGCTACCTCGGCGTTCTTGCCATCATCTCCAACCACAGATATCAGGTACCTGGCACGGTTCAGGCGTGCCTTACGCAGCATTTTAGAGTCGCTGGCGTCGCCATTGAGCACGATTGCTCCCGAGGAGCGGGAGGCCTCGATCCAGTCGTTGCCCTCGTCTGCTTCGATCACGACCACTTTATCGCCACGATCTCGGAACTGGTTGGCAAGCCGAAAACCCTTTCTCCCCAGACCACAGATGATGACATGGTCGCGCATGAACCATAACCTGACCTGCTGCGATTGTTGGGTGAAAACCATGGCTAACGCCAGCAGAGCGGTATAGGCGGCGAGGGCGGGCACTAAAAAACGGGCGACCTGTAGTTCCCAACTCACCGGGCCGGGCACAGAACCCGAATTCATGGAGAGCAAACCCAGCGTCAGATACAGGTTGTCCAGGAAAGTCCTTACTTCACCGGTAGCGAGGCCATTTTTTGTAAAACCGATCAACCCCAGGAGCAGCGCAGCCAATCCAAGCCCTAGTAAGATCGGCCAATGGTAATCCGACCATATGCGTCTGTCGCGACTCCGCCACCACGCTCTAAAACGGTTCATAGACCACCAGCCTCGCTTTCAAGTTAAGTAGGAAAACGTTCATAATGTACACGCACTCCCGCGATTAACTTACTTATATCAGATGAGGAATCTCGTTCTCTACCGGCGATCTGCACCCAGGCTATCGGCATTCCACGTTCACGCGCCTCCGTCACAATCTCAGCAGTGCCGCCTATCCCTCTGGCAGGCGCTCCGTCCCACACAGCAATCAGCACGTCGCTGTGATCGAGTACGTATATCCCGGCTGCCTGGTAGCATAATTCGCGGGTGCCTGCGTTTGGTAGTTCAATGACCTGGTCGGCCTGCTCGAGCAGGGTTATAAACTCTGCTTTGGAGGAGATAGATTTGAAATCGAGCATATAGTCGGACATTTCCAGCGGGAGAGGTACGACCAGGCGCACAGAATAATTCGCCATCGCCCGCCAGGCAACCAACCGGTCAGCGCCTTCTGCCAGCGGGGAGATCACCTGTAATGAATCATCTCCATACGCGGCAAGGACCTCGCCAAGCGTTTCGTCCACGGCGTTAGAGACAGCCTTTAAATCAACTAGATTCCTGTGACCGCTGACACCAATGGCGACCATTTCAGCGCTCTGCCTTCATGGGGCACAATTCGACGACGGTGTAGCCGGCTTTGGCAAGTATTCCCGGGATGGCGATCACAAAATCTCTGTCCTTGTTCTTCGCTATATCAGATAGTTCCTCCCAGGGAACCAGGTCGGCATGTAATATATTATCCTTGTCTGTCACAGTGGCGTACTGCCAACCAGCCGCCAGGTTCCAATCCATCGTTACATCACCAGTAACTATGGAATTCACCTTTGTACCTTGGTTAGCAGTCATTTTGGTAAATCCTCCACGTTATGGTGTCCGTCCCGATATTCATTTTTCTGTTTCGCAATCCAAATTTTTGTGGGTCTCAAAATCCGTAAAAACTGTATCTGTGTTGGAAAATGTTCATAAGCCACCTTGGTAAATTATACACTGGAGTCGTGTTTGGTTATATCAATAGAAATCAACTGACCGAAAGGTGATATTCGGTTTTCCTTTTTTGTTTTTTGAGCTTAAATGAAGTGATTACCAATTTTAAAGAAGCGATTCAGCCATGTTAGGTTTTTCGGTATAATCTGTTACTACGTCAGGAGCTCCGCCAAGCCGCGCTACCCTCTGGAATTCGTGCTCTTTGAAGATAACTACCCGGATTTCAACGAGGATCTAATTCAGGAAGCCATGACCCAAATGGATGAAGGTTATCTGGCTCAAGATTACTACCGGGGTAACAAGTCGATGATACCTTTGAGCATCGACCGGGAAGAGACCTTTACACTCGAGGACTACAGTTGGACTGAACACATCTGCCGTAAATGG
>Ga0114919_10003734_pt1 | contig 12245 bp, 8 predicted proteins | sample BlataG_FD_88682 | JGI IMG/M metagenome (GOLD analysis project Ga0114919, IMG submission 88682) | Deep subsurface microbial communities from Black Sea to uncover new lineages of life (NeLLi) - Black_00105 metaG | ecosystem: Environmental > Aquatic > Marine > Oceanic > Sediment | place: Atlantic... | reverse complement strand
AAATGAATGTCTGGACCAACTGTCATTCTGAGCGAAGCGAAGAATCTGGCTTTTGCTGCAAGTATCAAGCATTTCATTTCGTTCATTGCTGTAAATATCTCATTCTGTTAGACGCATTAAGAGATTGTGTGCGTATCTTTGCCCCATTGGCATATTGATGAGGCGGTGAAAATTCACTGGCCAGCGAGCAATGGAGCTGGCTGCTCCACACCCCGGTCCGCCGGCAAAAGCGCATCCCGGACGGTTCATTTCGATAGCATGCCTTCGACTATGTAACTAAAATAAGCAAATGATGCCGCCGGCCTATCCCTCAAAACCGGACAAATCACCGCCCTTTTCTTTTAGCTTCTCGTAGTAAATCTGGAACCGCTCCGTCAGCGCCGCTACGGACTGATTCAACTTGTCAGTCTGCGCCTGCAGCGTTTTCATCTCGCCGCTTGATTTATCAGCGAGCATTACCTTCATGAGTTCTTTGGCCAGATTGTCAACCTCAGCGTTTTTGGTCTCGATGGCGTCTTTATACGCCATCGCAGCCGCCCTTAAATCCTCTGTGCTCATCTTCTCTGCTTCGGCCTTCACCTTGCTGACGGGCTTGTTTTCGTCTGCTTTTACGCCAGTCCCCTTTTTGCCGCATCCTATAATGCCCAGCGAATACAGGATGAGCAATCCCCAAAGAGTAATGTTTCTTGTGCCTTTCATGCTTTCACCATTTCAAAAAAAGTTAACATTTCCGGCACCCTTGTAAACGAAGGGCGCCGATATAGGATTTATTCGACTGCCATTGCGAAATCTAAGGTTAAGTTTCACGATTACCTTCTTCCGGACATCACGCCACTCGGGCCGGAGGATACGCCTGAAGCCAGCTCACTTTGCTCCCCACGGGCACCTTACGGACACGTGCGGCAAAGTCGTCAATCTCTCCGACTTTCTCAAAGCCGACAACCATAGCGTCCATACAGCCCGACTCCAGTGCATACTTAATCGATTTGTCGCGCTTCTGGTCACTATCGCGGAACGTTCCCTCACCTATTATCTTCATCCCTATTACGGCTTTGCCCTGTCTGCGCATCGCCTTAACTGCTGCTTCCACCTTCGGTATCTCCTCGATGGTTTTGACGTCCATCTTCACCGCATACGGATTGATACGAGCGTGCGCCGAATCGACCCACGGCTCGGTCACGCACGCCTCCAGCGCCGCCAGTGAATGACACGACACACCATGCGCACGGATGATGCCTTTCTTCTTGAGCTTGGCCAAGACGTCCATCTGTTCGCTTAGCTCCTCAGGCCATTTGCCCGATGTAACACAATGAAGCAAAATCAGGTCGACGTAATCGGTCTTCAGCTCCTTCAAAAAGCGCTCCACAACAATATCCGGGCTTGGCCGTTCCTCCTCCGGAATCCCGCCGCGACGAAACCATATTTTGCTTGATATAACGTAGTCTTTCCGCCGCATCTTTTTCAGTGCATCCGCCAGGAACGGGTGCGTCCCGTACAGGTCCGCCACATCAAACAGTCTGATGCCCCGTTCGTAGCACCCCCTCGCCAGCGCATTAAAATTTTCTTTGCCCATACGTGTATGGTTCGACTGCCGCCCGCCGCCGCGCATACCGGTGCCAAGGCCCACGCGGGAAACCTTTATCTTCGTCTTTCCCAACGGCGCAAGCTCGGATACCTCGTGCATCACCGGCTTCTGTCTTGCCGCATCTATGCACCCTGACCCCAGCAGCATGCCGCCGACACCCGCAATCGACCTGGCTAAAAATTCACGACGTTTCATTTCCATTGTTGGTGACTCCTTGTCTGACAAGACTTCTACCAACTACGACACTCATTGCCCGGCCTCTGGGCCCGCGGCCACCCGTCAGGGGCGGGCCGCACTGCTGAACTTCTTATCGCCAGAATATCCGAATCCATCAGATAATTCAAGACCCCGGGCGAATTTTCTGCCTATGTTCTGCTTTTAAGTTCGGCTGACGTAAGAACTTTCCTGCAGGTGCAGTGATTTCCCAGGTGGCATAAGGCGAGTTTTGAAGCGTTGAAGTCCATTGGGATTGAAAAATCGCCGATTTCTCCGTATCCAATTGTTATATGCGGAAAGAAATTCTCGAAGCTTGCTCTCTCACGATAGTTTCTGACCCAGAGCAAAGCCGATTCGCTGGCTTTGGGCCCATAAACCATATCCGCCGACACATCATAGCTGAAATACGGCTCCAGCTTCTCGGAAACCTCTTCGTGAAGCGTTTGGAGTGCTTCGGTTCTTTCTATCTTCAGGGCCGACACTTTCTCGCCGACTGAATTTGTGCCGATGTGGACGCCGGTAACTTTTAGCTGCTCCAATGAGCATTTTCCTGCGATTCTATGCAGAATTCTCCCAATATCGTCGATGTCCTTTTCATCAATACAACCCATAGCCAGAGAAATGTGCGGCAGGCAGTTCTCTTTATCCAGGACTATTTCGCCGCCGGATTGCTTTAGCAACTCTCTGTTCGCTTCGATGGCTCTGTCCATCATCGCTTCCGATGGTAACAATACCACATCGACAGCTATTTTTGCCATTATAGTAGCCCCCTGCGAATAGAACTACATCGTTGGAACAAAATATGATACATGTTAAGACGTGTCTATTTGACAGGCAAACAAATTGTCACAGTCGTTCCGACGCCGGGTTCACTTTCAATGTCCAACGTACCGGCATTTATTTGCAGGAACCGCGCAGTGTAGGCAAGACCCATACCTCGCTTTCGTCCTGCCGCCTTTGCCGAGAAAAATGGCTGGGTCGCCTTCCGGAGGGTCTCTGCATCCATTCCGTAGCCCAGGTCGCGGATTTTCAACTGCACGAAGTCCCCATGCTGAACCGACTCGGCGGTAATCTTTATTGGGCCAAGCTCATCGCTATAAGATTCAACGGCGTTGGCGACAACGTTTGCAATCGCCGATGCAATCTGGGCCGAATCCACAAAGACATTCCCGGCATCATCAGCCACTTCAATCTGAACGTTGATGTGTTCGGCGTTTGTCTTGACGCTCGTCAACTGTATGGCCTCATCGAGCATCTGTCGAACGTCGGTCTGGGCTGCTCTGGGGCCGGGCGGCTCGGCAAAGCTCATCAGGTCCTTGATGATTGCCGATGCCTCGTTCGCATTCTGGTGGATCTGATTCAGGATTTCTTTCTTTTCCTGGTCACTCTCGATTTGGGCGAGCAGCTGCGCCCGGCCGCAAACAACTGCCAGAGGATTGTTCAGTTCGTGGGCCGCACCGGCTGCCATCTCAGCTAAAGCTTCAATAGACACATCTGCGGCGGTTTCCGGCGGGATATCCTCCGGTTTGGTCGGCGGGATATCCACGGATTCTAAAACAGTGTCCCCGAGCGCAGAAGCTCCTGTTTGGGGACTGTGAATAAGCTGCGCAAACCGCTCGGCAAAATGTCGTTGTCGCTGACGGGCAAAAGCCATATCCAGGACAGCCCCGGCAATCGAAGCTGATGTCCTGAACTTCTCCTCGAACAGCTCTGCATCGCCCGGATAAAAAAGCTCGAAGGCGATTGCCCCGACAGCTCTGCCGCCCGAAAGTAGGGGCACCAGTTTCGTCCGACCGGCGCCAAAGTCAACGTCTAATTGCTCGAACAGCCACTCAATATGGTCGTGGGCGTCGAGAATTGCAAAGCTGTTTGCTATCGGCTTCGGTATGGCGGATATTTTACCGGGGACATCCAGGCAGACCGTTCTGCTTTGCGCCAGACTCTCAACGACCACAGCGTCGAGTTTACGCAAACCCGCTGACCGAGCTAAGTACAAACACACCGTGCCTGTCTGATAAAACTTCTGCCAACGCGCAGCGAAGTTCTCCGCCACATCTATGGCCTCAGCCGTCGAATCGATACTGAGCAGAAAATCTGTTGTAAAATCCAGATGGCTCGAAGCGGTTTGTAACCGGCGATTCTCGGCGGACAATTCCGCCTGCCGGCGGGCTAATTGAACTGTGGCGGCCTGAGCAGCGTCACAATAGCTTGCCGGCGCGTTTGATAAATCCAGACCGAGAACTTCAGATGTCTTCCCAACGGCTTCCGGCAGATTCTGCAGGATTTGTTGCAGTTGCTCCGGACCTATCCCAAGCGACCGGGAAATTACCTCTGTCCGACCGGGCAAATCATAACTGCCGGATTGACCAATGCCGCTTTGACGCGCTACAGAGTCGGCCAACTGCACCACTTGAGCTATTTTCGCTTCGGGCATACTTTCAGAAATGGCTGCAGTATCGCTGTGGTGCAGCCAGATGGCAAGGACGATTGCATTCGGCAGCCGCCACTTTTGGGCCAGGCGTTTGCCGAGGATAGTATGGTCGGCGCCGAGATGCTGCTGCTCGATGATGCGGGAGCATTGCTTTGTTGATTCGGCTTCTTCGATAATGCGGGTAAAACTCTTCGGCATCGCATCGGCCAGTGCAAGTTTGCCGATATCGTGCAGCAGCCCGGCGAAGTAGGCCATCTTCGAATTCACTTGAACGTCGGAGCTCTCAGCAATGCCCTTCGCGCAATGGGCGGCCGCAATGCTGTGAAGTAAAAGCTCCTTTCTGGAGAGGGTTCTCTGCCCTTCCGGTTCGTCGTCGAAGTTAAGGTCCTGTGAGATTTTGATAGACAAAATGGCATCGCGGACGATGTGTGCGGGTAGTTTGTCAAGTGCCGGACCAAGCGAAAACACCCCACCGGCCAGCCGCACGTCCTCGCGGTAAATAAGCGAAAGAATCCTGGCCGTCAGTGCCGGGTCTGATTCGATAATATCAGTCAGCTCTGTGCCGGAAAATGGCTCTTGCAGAAGCTTGGGCAAAAATCGCACCGCAACACACGGCAGCGTTGAAAGTGAATCAAGCCGGCCAACAGCAAGCTCTACCTCGCGGGCGGCTGTTGACACATTAGACGGTTTTTCCGGCATATAGTTGACCTTCTCCTTCGGTATTGGCATCCCCCGTAAGATGCCCGCAGCCAGGCACTTTCTGCCGTTGTCCCTATTGGCTGTTGAACTCTAAAACAATCCGATCGGCTGCACCGTTTATTATCTCATCTTCAGCACAGCGGTGATTTTGTCGGTCAGTTCAGTGACGTCAAAGGGCTTCTTTATGAAGTCTTCCGCACCGGATTTTAGAAGCTGGTCGATTTCGTCCTGTTTTACAACCCCGCTTACAATGATGATTTTAATGTTCTCGAACTGGGGGTTCTTTCTTATCGTCTGACAGACAACGTTGCCGTTAACGTCGGGCAGCATATAATCGAGCAGTATCGCCTCCGGCCGAAATTGCTCGGTTGCCATTCCTGCCTCATAGCCGCTGGATGCAGTCTGAGTTTCGAATCTGCCGTCTCGCTCAAGAACATCGACGATAAGCTCAACGATTTCAGCATCGTCGTCAACAATCAGAATCTTCCTTTTGCCGGAGTCGATAGTGTCCAGAGGAATTTTGTTTTCCTTCATAAACCTTATCAAACTCTGGCGCGGAATCCTGCGGAACTTTGAGCCCGGGACGCGAAATCCCTCCAGCCTGCCGGAGTCGAAGCAGCGGATTATTGTCTGCTGGCTCACCTGGCAAACTTCCGCGGCTTCGCCGGTCGTAAACAAATCCTTCATCTTATCCATTCCTCGTCTTTAACCAAATCCTTTTGATATACATCCCAGCTAAATTGCCGGTTTGCCCTAATTTAACGGCTTGCTCCAGGATTGTCAAGTATAAAAATATTAAAAAAGGTAATTTTGGCCAAAAAAAATCAGATATTATCAGCCCTTGAGGGATATTGGGGGTACCGGATAGGCCTGTCGGAAGCATTGGAATCGGCCGTTCTCGGCCAAAAATGCAGTCCGCAAGTGGGATTGCAGGAGAGTATTCAAGCAGCAGCAAGCCGCTAACTTCTTTCTGCTACACATCTTATGAAAAGTTTGTCTTCCTGAGGGCAGTGGTAATATTACTGAGGATTTTTAGGGCGTTTTGGTTCAATGTGTCAAAATTCCAACCCGGGAACCTCATAGAGGAGAATATCGTAAGTTTTGAGGCAGGTGAAAGCCCAAAAGACTTCTGAAAAATGCAGGTTACCCCACCCTTGGTTGTGACGGTACATATTTATTTCGACTCGGCAGAGGTATTCTTGTGGCGGACATTTTCAATCGTTCATAAGCCACAGGTTGCCCCAAAGCTAAGCTGTGCTGCCCTTTAGACGGCTTGAATTTGGTTTGCGATTGTACTTTGGTTTGGTTATACTACCCACTCTGTGCACCATCAGAATTCTACAGATGGTCATTTAGCAGTTTGGGATTATAAGCAGAGTCCTTTTTGGGCAAAGGTGAGGGGCATTTGTACCTTTGAAGGGGCGTTTCTCGCGAGGCAGGAGTCGGCAATGTTGACAAGACAACGAGAAGGCATTGGCATTCTCTTACTCATCGTATGTGTAGTATTGGTATGCACTGCCGCTCCATCCCACGCTGGTAAAGCACCAGGGGCAGAGCTGCCGAAAATGCTCAAAGACTTCCTCGCCGGACCAATGGCCGGCGTTGACGAAATCGTTTTTGCCTGCCGTCAGTTGAACTACGACCCACACTGGTACGCAAATTTTGGATACTACGCGGACGATGCAGACCGCAAGGCATACCGGGCGATGGGCCGGCTGTGCAAACTGAACCTCAGAACAGGCCGCCTTACCACATTGCTCGACGACCCGAAGGGCACAATCCGCGACCCGCAGGTGCATTACGATGGCAAAAAAATCCTGTTTTCCTATCGCAAGGGCGGTACGGATAATTTCCATCTTTATGAAATCAACGCCGACGGCAGCGCTCTAAAGCAGCTTACCGATGGACCCCATGACGACATCGAGCCGACATACCTGCCGGACGGCGACACCATCGTGTTTTGCTCCACCCGCTGTTATCGCTGGGTGGGCTGCTGGCTGACACAGATAGCGGTGTTATACCGGTGTGACGCCGATGGAAATAACATCCGCCCGATATCCAGCAACAACGAGCATGAGAATACGCCCTGGCTGCTTCCGGATGGCCGAATTCTGTATCAGCGATGGGAGTATGTTGACCGCAGCCAGGTCCACTACCATCACCTCTGGACGACTAATCCCGATGGAACAGGGCAGATGGTTTACTACGGCAATTTCCACCCTGGTACCGTAATGATAGACGCAAAGCCCATCCCCGGCACAGAGAAGGTTGTGGCCGTCTTTTCCCCCGGGCACGGCCGAAAAGAGCACGCAGGCCACATCACCATTGTTACGCCGAAAGCAGGCCCGGATGAAGTGGTGTCCGCTCGGCGCGTTAGCCGGGGAGCGAATTTTCGCGACCCTTATCCTTTTTCGGAAGATTGCTTCCTCGTAGCCCAGGACACACGTCTGCTCGTGATGAACGGCCGAGGCCAAACAAGCGAAATCTACCGCCTGCCTCCGGAACTCATCAAGGCCGCAGTGTACTGCCATGAACCCCGCCCACTGCGACCGGGACCACGTGAGCGGGTTATCCCACCGCGGGTGAACCTGGCTCAGCCGACCGGCCGACTCATCCTCGCAGATGTGTATAACGGAAGGCGGATGGAAGGCGTCAAGAAGGGCGATATCAAAAAACTACTTGTACTCGAGACCCTGCCCGCGCCGATTCATTATAGCGGCGGTATGGAGCCCATCAGCTATGGCGGGACATTTATCCTTGAGCGGATTCTCGGAACGGTGCCCGTTGAGCCGGACGGCTCGGCTTATATGGAAGCCCCCGCGCTGCGAGGACTGTTCTTTGTGGCACTCGACGAGCACAATAACTCAGTCAAGCGGATGCAGAGCTTCCTGACGGTAATGCCGGGCGAGACAACAAGTTGCCTCGGCTGCCACGAGCAGCGTACAAAAACACCGACGAACCCGCGTCGCAGCACACTTGAGGCACTCAGCCGTCCTCCCAGCAAAATCGCGCCGATTGCCGGTATTCCAGATGTGTTCGACTTTCCGCGTGATATTCAGCCCATCCTCGACAAGTACTGCGTGCGGTGTCACGGCTACGAAAAGACCAGGTATGGCGGTCCTCGGTCCGGCGGGGTTGTCCTCACCGGCGACCGTGGACCGCTTTATTCCCACAGCTTCTGCACCCTGACCACTCGGCGTCAGTTTGCCGACGGACGCAACAGGCCCGAAAGCAACCTTGCCCCCAGGTCTATCGGCACCAGCGCCAGCCCGCTGATGAAGAAATTGGCCGGCAGCCATCATAATGTCAAAGCCACGCCCCACGAGATTGATATGGTGCGTTATTGGATAGAGGCCGGTGCGCCCTATCCGGGCACATACGCAGCGCTGGGCTGTGGCATGATTGGCGGAAACGGTGAGAGCAAGCAGGACCAGTCCGACCGCCAGTGGCCCAGCACGATAGCAGCGGCCCAGGCCATCAAGAGTCGCTGTGCCGACTGCCACGGTCGGTTCCTACCGCTGCCTTTGGCGCTGTCGGACAACCGCAACGTACCGCCGTGGCACGGTCGCCCTGGATATGTGATGCGACACCTGGTGTATAATCTCAGTCGGCCGGAACAGTCACTGATTCTGCTGGCGCCGCTGTCACACAAGGCCGGCGGATATGGACTGTGTAAGAATCGAGACGATGCTGGCAAACCAAGCGGACTCTTGACGGTCTTCGCCGATACTGGCGACCCGGACTATCAAAAGATTCTGGCCCTTTGCCGTGCCGGCAAAGAGCGTCTCGATAAGATTACGCGATTCGATATGCCGGACTTTCGGCCGAGGCAGGCGTATGTCCGGGAGATGAAGAGGTATGGGATTCTCCCGAAGGACCTTGCCGCGGACGCCCATATAGATGTTTATGCTGTCGACCAGGCCTACTGGCGGTCGCTGTGGCACAGAGCGGTACCGACATCAGCAAATGAACGATAGCTAATGTAAAACCGCTTGCCCTGTTAGAAACACGGATGAAACCTTCTCTAACGGGGCTTGCGGCAGCACGAATCTGCCACTTTGACTATTGCACCCTTGCCTTTTTCCACAAATCTCCTAAACTAATCCCAACAGAACCGCCGGCCGGTTGGCGGGCTGCGTATGTACCTGAGCAGGGGCGATGCCCCGGCACGGATTGAATTGGGCTTTTATAAGGAGTCTTGAGAATGTCGCGAAAATTACTATTCCGCAGTGCAATCGTTGCCGCGTTGGGTGGTCTGCTGTTTGGATTTGACACAGCAGTAATCTCCGGTGCCGAACAGACGCTTCAGGAGCTGTATCAAGCTACTTATGAGACGATGGCGTCGTACATGGCCAATCTGGGTTTCCTGGGGAGCACCGGTTTCTGGCACGGCTGTACAATATCCAGCGCTTTGATTGGCACCATCATAGGCGCCTGGCTGGCCAGCAAACCTTCTGATTCGGTAGGCAGACGCAAAACGCTCATATTCCTGGCGATACTCTACTTTGTCTCAGCCGTCGGAAGCGGTATTGCCTGGGGATGGTTGTCGTTCGTGATTTCGAGGTTCATCGGCGGTCTGGCTGTGGGGGGCTCGTCTGTGGTCGGTCCGATTTATATTGCGGAAATATCGCCGGCCAGGAGTCGAGGCCGCCTCGTGGCGCTTATGCAGTTCAATATCGTATTCGGCATCCTGCTGGCGTTTTTGTCGAATTATCTCATCGGCAGAATGGAACTGGGCGCCATTGAGTGGCGATGGATGTTCGGTGTCGAGGCGTTTCCTGCTGCAGCATTCTTTTTCCTGCTGTTCGGTAATCCGCAGAGTCCCAGATGGCTCCTCACCAAGGGCAGGGGCGACGAGGCTCGAGGCACTATGGAATCGCTGGGCGCAGAGAACATCGACCAGGAAATCCGGGACATCCAGGAGTCGATTGACCTGGAGCACCACACGATGAAAGAGCCATTCTTCCGCAGGAAGTATATGACGCCCATTCTGCTGGCATTTCTGATTGCAGCTTTTAATCAGCTCTCAGGCATCAACGCGCTGTTGTATTACTCGGCACGCATTTTTGAGATGGCCGGCGCCAGTGCCGATTTCGCCCGCTTGCAGAGCGTAATCGTCGGCGCAACTAATCTTGTCTTTACTATCCTGGCCATGGTCGTCATCGACCATTTTGGTAGGAAGAAGCTGATGTTGGTTGGTTCTATCGGCTATATCATCAGCCTGAGTTCCGTCGCGTGGGCGTTCCGTACCGATGCCGGCGGTAGAATGGTTCTGCTTAGCTTCCTGCTGTTTATTGCCTCCCACGCCTTCGGGCAGGGGGCTGTAATCTGGGTATTCATCAGTGAGATTTTCCCGAATCGTGTTCGCGCCAAGGGTCAGGCATTAGGCAGCTTTACTCACTGGTTCATGTGTGCTGCAATATCCTGGACGTTCCCGATGATGGTGGGCAAGGCCGACGCCCCCGGTGCCAACCAGGCCGGTGCTCGCGTATTTGCCTTCTACGCCGGCATGATGGTTCTGCAGTTGCTGTTCGTGCTCTTCATGATGCCTGAAACCAAGGGCGTGCCGTTGGAGCAGATACAGAAGAAACTGGGGATTGAATAGCGAACATAAAAATATAGAGTACAACGAGTTTTTCGAAAGGACAAGAAAAGAGCTATGAAGACTATAGGCAGAACGCGGAGAGATTTTCTGCGGATGATGGGGTTGGGGATGCTGTCGGTCTCTACTAGTATGGCAATGCGCTCGTCGACCGCATCGCCCCGGAAGCCGCCGAACATTCTGTTGATTCTTACGGACCAGCAGTCAGGCACTATGATGAACTGCATGCCGAATGAATGGGTCAAAACACCCGCAATGGATTCGCTGATGAAAAAGGGCATGCGGTTCGAGAAGGCGTACTCGACCAATCCGGTCTGCGTGCCGTCGCGTTTTAGCCTCATGACGGGCTTCTACCCGTCGTCGGTCGGCTTGCGCAAGAACGGAAACTCGAAGGAGGCTCAACGGTTTGTGTCTCGGGCGCTCGGCAATGTCTTTCAGAAGGCAGGTTATGAAACAGTTTATGGCGGGAAGGTGCACTTGCCCGGCGTCATGGGCAAGGTTACGAATTGCGGATTTCGCAACCTGACCGGCGACCAGCGAGATGAACTGGCCGATGCATGTGTCCGGTTCCTCAAAGGCAAGCACGACAAACCTTTCCTGCTCGTGGCTTCTTTCATCAACCCGCACGATATTTGTTACCAGGCCATTATGGCTCATAATGGCGGCCGAACAGCGAACCGGGCGGTAGAAGTCATGCGCGAGGCCGAACGCATTCCCAAAGGGATTTCCAGGGAGATGTTCTTTGCCGGGCATTGTCCGCCACTGCCGGCCAATTACGAACCCCCGCAGCGCGAACCGGAAGCTATCAAGATATTCCTGAAGTCTCGTCCGTTCAAGCAGTACGTAAGAGAGAACTGGACCGACGAGGACTGGCGGCTTCACCGCTGGACTTACGCTCGGTTGACCGAACGCGTTGACAGGCAGGTCGGAAAAGTCCTCGACGCCCTGCGACAGGCAGGTCTTGAGAACGATACGGTCGTTGTCTTTACCTCCGACCACGGTGACATGGATGCCTCGCATCGAATGGAGCACAAGTCGATGGCGTATGAAGAAAGTGGCAGGATTCCCCTGATGGTTCAGTACCCGCCGGTGACGAAAAGCGGACATGTTGACCGCGACCACCTGGTCAGCAACGGCCTGGACCTTTTTCCGACGCTCTGTGACCTTGCCAACGTTCCGTCTCCGGGGGTATTGCCGGGGCTTTCATTGAAACCTTTACTCGGTGGAAATCCGGCGGCAACCTGGCGAAACTACCTGATGATTGAGACGGAGGTCTCTCGCGCAATTACGGATGGGCGGTACAAGTACACACTCTTTGACGTGGCCGGGCCGGAGGAAATGCTCTGCGATTTGGCCAACGACCCCGGCGAAATGAAGAACCTGGCAGGTTTGCCTGAGCACAACAAGATACTGCGTAGAATGCAGGCAGCGTTAGTGGCCGAAGCGCAAAGGCATGGCGTGAGGATTCAACCTCCGGGTAATTGAAGGTAGGATGAGAAAGTAAAGTGCGCAGCCTGATTGTCAGTGGAGAAAGCCCCAAACAGAATCTCGACGGCTAAAAAAATTGTTACACTATGACAGAAAATAAGGCTTAATGCGTCTAACAGAATGAGATATTTACAGCAATGAACGAAATGAAATGCTTGATACTTGCAGCAAAAGCCAGATTCTTCGCTTCGCTCAGAATGACAGTTGGTCCAGACATTCATTTT
>Ga0114919_10003733_pt1 | contig 12251 bp, 13 predicted proteins | sample BlataG_FD_88682 | JGI IMG/M metagenome (GOLD analysis project Ga0114919, IMG submission 88682) | Deep subsurface microbial communities from Black Sea to uncover new lineages of life (NeLLi) - Black_00105 metaG | ecosystem: Environmental > Aquatic > Marine > Oceanic > Sediment | place: Atlantic... | reverse complement strand
TAAAAATAATTTCAATAAGAGAGTTAAGTTTTCTTTTCCTCTGTTTCTATAAGCAATGTGGCTCCGCAAGATGAACAAAATGACGCAATTCGCTCCATTTCAGAACCACATTGTTCACATTTCCTCTTGTATATTAGAGTTGAAGGAATTGTCTCTACTACGGTTTCTAAGATTTTTTGAATTAAGTTTTGGACATCGTTAATTATATCATCCTCTTCCTCCTTAGGATGAGATTGAATATAAATCGAGGATAATTCAATAAGAAAATTACCCATAAATTTAAGCTGGTCTTCAAAATTTTTATTAACTTTTGTTTTTAATATATGTTCTCCTGCTTCTGTTAAGGAATAAACTTTGCGAATTGGGCCTATAGGGCTTTTAACGGGTCGAGAGTTAAGAAAACCGTCTCTTTTCAGTTTAAAAAGGATAGGATATATTGTTCCAGACTGAGCTTCCCATGTTCCGGCAAAATGTTTATTTAAATTTAATATTAAATCATAACCAGCTAATTCTTTACAGTTAAAGATAGTTTCTAGTATCGTAAACTCGAGGGGTGTCAATTTATATTTCTTAATGCCTTGAAATAAGTCGTTTTGTATTTTTGATCTTAAACCTTTTATATCTTCCTCCAGATCCAAAAATTTTCCTAACCACATTCTATTTTAATCCTCGAAGAACCTATTTTTTAAATTTTGATTTCATTTTTTCTATTTCTCTTTCAATCGCTTTTTCTCTTTTAGATTGCTTTATTCCTTCTTTGTCAAATTTACGTCTATAAAAAATCAAATAAACTGCGAGATGTATTAATAAACCAGCACCCCAAAACACCAACGGAAATAGGAACCAAGCATATGGGTCGTAGTCTGGCAATGGCATTGCAATGCGACGATAGTATATCTCATTATAAAAAAAAATAATGAATAAAAGCAAATTCACAAAAATATAAGCGATAATATGAAAAATTACGCCTCTTTTAGCGTTTGGGTAAATACCCTTTGCATAGACCATATACACAGTTATATGTTCTGCCACACCTATTAACCAGCCAAATAAAGGATAGATTATCCAGTAATAGTATGGTGTCGTCAACATATTTATAAAAAATAATAAAGCATTTATAATTAGAAAGATACCAACATGCAATCTAACAGAAAATCTATACACAACTTTTTTTTTAGCAATTTCTCTTAAATTTTCTTCTGAGAATCCGTTATAATTTTCCATCGGAATGTTTCTCCATTTATTTTACAATTTAAGTAAGATAATCATAGATATTTATATAATTAATAAATAATATTTTATTTAAACTTGTTGATTCTACATAGTTAATGTTGAAACTACATAGAGGTAAAATAAAGCCAATCAAGATGATTAAAAGTATTAAACCGTTTATGATTAGGATAAAGTTTTAATATCACAATTTACGATTAATCTCAATATACTAGTCTAATAGGTTTACTGCGTTGCTTTCTGATTATATCGAAAAAATTGAAGAATGGGATCGTAAAACATTCCTTAGTTTCTATAAGAGCGATTTTTCAAGGAAAACAAAGCAGTTTGCGAAAGTTTTTAGTTTTTTTGGCAGTTTATATTTTTGGGCTTTAGTATGGATATCGTGGTTTATTTATGGCTATATAACAAAAGATTATTATTTGCTTGTGTTATTCACAGGAGCATTTGACCAATCTATGGTTATTCATCTAATTATTCGATATGGAATTGTTAGAAGAAATCGGCCTTTTATTAAGCTTGAGAAAGAGGGTGTAAAGCAACACGACGAATTTATAAGGATACCATACCTGATGTCAGAATCTGAAGGAAAATCTTTTCCAAGTGGTCATGTAACATTCTTTCTTCTCTTTGGAATGGTTTTTGCTTTTTATTTTAACAATTGGATTTTTTTTGGGATTGTTTTAGGTTTGGGTGTAGTAATGGCATTTTCCCGCCTGATTTTAGGAGTCCATTTTCCGAGTGATGTTATATTTGGATTCGTTTTTGCATTTTTGTACGCTTTTTTGTATCTTGGATGGACGTATGTTTATTGGGTTGAATTTTACTATTGGATAGGACCCATTTTCTCTGAAATATTTCACTTTTGGAGATAATTTCTTTCAACCTATAATTAGGCTACAAATCCTTTAAAATGCTTCAAGTATTTTTACTTATATGATTGAGAGGGAAACTAAAAAAAAAGCCAATGTCGGGTTTTTTCGCATAGTTAAACGATTATGGCCTAGTTATATTATTTATAATTCCTTTGCTTTTACGCTCTCTACAATATTTATAAACCTCTTAATAGTTTCTAATATAATTTGGTCTGATGGGTTATTTCACTCGGGGGAAATGGGATTATTAGTTGGTATTAGCACTTATGTAGCAGCGTTTTCTGGTATCCTCTTTGGAGTTTTAGCTGACACGTATTCACGAAAATTATTAATGGCTATTACCGAAATAATCTTTGGCTCAGGATTTGTGTTAAATGCATTTGTTGCTCAAGGTTTAGGTTTACAAACATATACTTTTTTCTTGGTTTTTAGCCTAATTAGAGGATTTGCTACAGGTGGATTTTGGCCAATTATTAACTCGTTTGGAAACGATTCTACTAAGGAAGAAGAGAGATCACAATTTTTTGGTACTTTGCAAGCTTTGTTCCATCTTTTTCAAATAGTTGGAATGGTAATATCAGCAGTTTTATTTGAAAATTATTTTTGGAGAGAATATTTCATGATTATAGGTATCATTTACATCTTGTTTGGATTTATTATATTTATTAAAGGTAAGGAACCTAAACGTGCGTCAACACATAAAGAATTAAGTGAAGTACTATTAAATGTTGATGTTAGTTATAATTATAAATTGAAAAAAGAAACCATCAAATCTACAATATTTACTCCTACTAATATTATCGCTTTTGCTGAAGGTATTTTCACTACAATTATGCTAATGATACCAGATTTCTTGTTTATCGCATATATTCAATCCGATCCACATAATATATCTGCTGTTTCATCTAGTATTTTCATGATCATGTTTGGTTTGCCGGGGGGTTTATTGGGATCTTTAGCGTTTGCAAAAATATCAGACAGGTTAGCTAAAAGAAACATTAAAAATCGAGTTTACATGATTGCTTTATCAAATATCGGTTTGTTTGGGTTTTATATAGCATTGTTTTTTCTACCTCTTCCCCATTTAAACAAAACTCAAGGAGAGAATGTTGGATTATTGTTGACTTTTCCTATATTTTGGATACTAGGAAGTATTGCCTTAATTGCACGTGCAATAGTTGGATTATGGAATATAAATCAACCACCGATATTGCAAGCTATCAACTTACCAGAAGCTCAAGGGACAATTAGCTCCGCCAATCAATTTCTTGAAAAAATCGGAAGTGGTACTGGACCCATTATGGCTGGAGCGATATTGGCTTTATTCAGTAATAATTATCAACTAACTGTTGGTATAACGATGGGATTGGGGATCATTGGAGGAATGTTATGGCTATTAGCTACTCGGTGGATTAACAAAGATGTGGAAAGAATTTCAGAGATATTAAAAGAGCGTAGTGTTGAATTATCAGATAACGCTCGAAAAGAGAATTAAATTTTGTCTCGATAAGATTTTTTCTCACTGTATTTCTCAGTTAAGTGAGGTTTCATTAGATAAACAGCAATTACATAAAAATCCAATCTTTATCAAAGTTTTTTTATGTTTAACCTTATCTGTGAGAAATCCAACAAAAAAAGAACTAATAGTATGCCCCAAAGTTTGAACAGCAAAAATTAATCCAATTTCTAAACCTGAGGCACCTAGAATTTGACTAATTACTACGGGAATGAGATAATCAAGGAAAAAAAAGCCCATAGTATTGAACATTACGATACTAATCATACGATTAAAATCAGGTGTAAATTTATGAGTTTCATTCATAATGATCGTAAGTAATACCTTAAGAAAGATATTAAAATAAGCAAAGAAAATATAATAAAGTTTCATATTATGAAGAAATTAGGAATAGGTATGCTCTCTAAAACCAATCTATGAACTCGTCAAGAGCTCTTCTTTTCCTTTCTTCCTTTTTTTCAAGTGACTCGTCAATTAAGCCAACGGTGAGGACTCCCATAAGTTCGTAATTTTCTGGAGAAAATTTAAATATCTCGCTTACTTTTTCTTTATTTTTTAAGATTTCTCCAATCCAAACTGCACCTAATCCCTTGGCATGAACTGCTAATAGCATATTTTGAATAAAAGCACCTATAGCTAAAATATCTTTAACACGATCGTAACCTCGTTCCAGATCTAGGAACACGACCAAATTTAAATAAGCACTTTCAATAATCCCTCCATACTTTGAATTTTCTGCTATTAATCTCTTAACGGTAGGATGGGAAACAATGCATACTTTCCAAGGTTGACTATTTTGACCAGAGGGGGCCCATCGGCCACAGTCTACTATTTCTTTTATAGTTTGGTTATCAATTTTTTTATAAACAAAATTTCTGACGGACCTTCGGGATTTTATTAAATTCAGCAAATTGTTTGTTGGTTCCATATTTTAAAAATTGTGAAAGAAAGAAATTAATACTTTTGCTTAAAAAATCGTGAATAGGCGAACCTTACGAAAAAAAGAAAAAAAGAAAAAAAAACTTAATCTTCTAATGAATTCATATCTTCAGCATCATCTTCTAATACATCGTAGTACTCAATGTCCATTAATCCACCAGTCCTAATTTCAGCCCAATGAACCTTAACAGGCATTCCAACATAAGTATCTTTAAAATCAACTTCTGGATTCAATTGCGCTATAATTGCAGTATCTGCTCCATCTTGTTGAACCAATACAGTTGGTTTTTCTTGAACTTCTCCAGTTTCTGGGTCTTTTAGATACACTATAGCAAATGTAGCAACTCTACCCGTTTCTCTAAGATCGACCCACTGATCGGGTTTAACTAAGCATTTTCCACATACTAATCGAGGTGGAAAAAATACTCTGTTACATCCCGAACACTGGTTTCCTACTAGTTTTTTATCTTTCAATTTTTTTAAAAAGTGACTGTTATGAGAGATATTGAATTTAAATGTATAACTTGCTAAATACCAACTACCTTGCGTTGTGCGCGTTCTCACATAGTCTTTTTTAATGTAATCGAGAGATTTTCTTTGCGTTAATTTTGACATTTACATCGCCCCCCTTTTCCATTTTCTCTGTGGTTCGTCCGACATGACCATCAAAGTGCATAAGTTAAGCGAACCGCCCCAACCGTGACCAATTGATGTATGTACCGTTTTTGGGACTTGATTATCTGCTTTACCCATTATTTGAAGGGCTGCTTCTGCTGGTCTTTCCATTGCTGATGCACCAATAGCATTAGTTGAATTTACTCCTCCAGAACAATTTATTGGTAGTTCCCCCTTTAAAGCAGTTACTCCAGCTTCGTACATTTTAGGAGCAGTTGTCTCTTCGAATAGACCTAGTTTTTCAACCCACATAAGTTCTTGATTTGGGAAAGGAGAATACACTTCAGCGTAGTCAATTTCTTTTCTTGGGAAAGATATACCGGCTTGATAATAAGCTAACTCTGACGATTTCATGGCACCTAATTGATCTGATGGATCTATCTGTCCCGTACCACTCCCATCGTATCCAAGTACAGCTGTTTCATTAGCCACACTAGCTACTCCGTTTACGTAAACGGGAATATCGCATATATCTTTGGCTTTTTCCTCAGTTGTAAAAAGCATAGCGCATGCTCCATCTGAAGCGGGACAAACCATGCCATATCTTAATGGAAAAGATATGTAAGGAGTGTCGAGCACCTCCTCAATCGTAAGATCAGGCATTTTTAAATGTGTCCACCATGTTTTTGCAGCATTGTGCCTATTTTGTACAACAACTCTTGCTAAATCTTCTTCTGTGGTATGAGTTTTTCGCATATAATTTGTAGCTTGATACGCAGCTACGCCTATTGCTGCACCCGCAGATAACAATCGCGATAATTGATCATAAGGGATACCCATTGTATTTAGAACTGAAATTTCCCCATACGCAACACTTCCAAGACCAACGCTTGTATCGCCTTGAGATTGTTGTTCAAAAGCTACTGCTAAAACAGTATCAATTTTCGGTAATCCTGCAGCGACCGTGTAATAGCCTGATATTGCTACCGTCCCACCTGTTGTTCCACCAGTTGTTACTCTTAGTAATGGTTTATTCCTTGCCCCCATCCAATCTGTCATCCATAATTCTGGTAGATTTACACCCTCAAATGCGGGCATATTACCATTTACAAAGGCATCAATATCTCCAAGTTCTATACCAGGTGCATTCTTTAAACAATCTTCGACTGCTTCACTTACCAATTCTGCCATATTAACATCAGATCGTTTAGATGCATGTTCACTAAAACCAGCTGATGCTATTGCTACTTGTCTCCCCATTTTTAATTACCTCCTTCCAATACGAATAAAATATTATTTTGAGCGCACATTCCAATTTGACCTGAAGCAACCGCTTTTTTAGCGTTATTAACTTGATAACCATTTGCCTCTCCCCTCAATTGTTTGGCAGCTTCAATTATTCTTATCAAACCAGTTGCACAAGGGGGATTTCCTCCAATTGCTCCACCAGATGGATTTATTGAGATATCCCCATTAATTTCAGAGTTGATATTTGCTCCTTTCCCTTTTTCTGCGAATCCTAAAGCTTCCGATAAAATTAACTCCTCGTGGGCATAACCCTCAAATATTTCTGCTACATCAATTTCACTCTTTGGATCTTTTATCCCCGCACTTGCAAATGCGGTATTCCCTGCTAACTCCATAGATTTGCTTTCATATAAATTACGATCTCCAAGATAATAGGCTTCTTGAGAATATCCAACACCCGTAATCCACACGGGATTGTCCGTAATCTTTAAGGCTTGTCGTTCAGGCGCTAACAATAGAGCAGCAACACCATCACAAGGTTGTGCAACCATTAATTCAGTAACAGGATCAGAATAAATACCAGAAGATAGCACATCTCCAACTTTAATATTAGAGTTTTGAGCTTCTACGAGTGCTAGAGGATTTTTGGCAGCATTTTTTCTATTTTTTACTGCAATATTAGCTATTTCTTCAGCACTAACTCCATATTTTTCCATGTATGATCTCATCTGAAATCCAGCTGAGGTAATATCGTTGACATAAGCTAATGGTCTTTCCCAAGTGGGATCAGTCTCAAATAACCTAGTTGAGTGATATGGAAAACATGAAGCCATACTTCCGCCCCAAACTACTGCTAATTTGTGATTCCCAGATAAAATTCTCATCAAGCCATACAAGACAGCGTGGGCACCATCCATCTCTACTTTACTCTCGTCGGCCATATATCCTCCACCAACTTCGACCGTAAAACAGTTTGAAATAGTACGTCCATCGTAATAATCGTTAGTGCACGAGATAACTGTAGAAATATCTTTCTTTTTAAGACCCACCATATCAACAGCACCTCTTACGGCTTCAAAAATCATTTCATAACGTCCATAATTCGCGTCTGAACTCAATTTTACCTGGTAATACCCTACAATTCCTACTTTTTCCATTTAATCCATCACACCTCACATTTTTACGAAACCCTTAATATCCGAAGGGTCTCCTTTTGTTTTTTCTGCCCATTCTATCTTTACTTTCATTCCAATTTTTACATCACTAGGTTCTAAATCCAAAAGCCTATAAACAATGGATGTGTTGCTCCCATCTATTTGTACCATTCCAAGTAATAAATTCTTAGCTTTTCTATGAGTTCTATCGTTCACTCTGTAAGGAGTTATTGTATAATTCATAAGAGTACCTGAGTCAGGTAAATCAACCCAATTTTCTTCTAGCGGAATTACAATATTACATTTTCCACAGATTTTTCTTGGAGGGATAAATACAGCCCCACACTTTAAACATTTATTACCAATAACTTTTTTATTCTCTAAATTGTCAAAAAACTTATCTAAGTAGCGACCGACCCAGAAATTAAAGTCAGCGCGAACCAATCCCTTATTTGAAACAATAACTTTATCTTCACTCATTTTAGTTCAGATTTTATTTTAATTTTTATGAGAATTAAGTTCCTTATTCTTTAAATATTTATTATATTACGATTTCGATTGGGAAAAAATAAAAGGAAAATTTAGTCGTGCTATCCAATTTTTGCTATATTAGCAAGGTAAGAAAATATAAATGTATTACTTAAAATCATAAATTTGAAGAAAATTCAAGTTGATTTAAGTTGGGTGTAAATGAATTTGTTGTTGTGAATAATAAAGATCAACACAAAATAAATGAACGCTCATTCAGTGAATGAGGATTCGGTAAAAAATAAGAAATCTTAACCGTTGCAAGTGTAGGAGAACATTTATATACTAACCTACCATACTTCATTAAAAAAGAAAGATCTATTTAATTAACAAAGTATTTGAATAAATTTACTATAAACTCTAACAAAAAAGAAAGTGATGTCAAATGGTTATTGAAACAAATATTACCAAGATGCTTGGAATTAAACATCCTATTTTAAGCGCACCAATGGGTCCATTTTATACAACGAAATTAACCGTAGCAGTGTCAGAAGCAGGGGGATTAGGTGTATTGAGTCATGTAACTCTCCATGGGACAGTGACCTTAGATGAAATGAAGAAAAGCATGGAATATGTAGTAGAGCACACCGATAAGCCTTTTGGATTCAATATTAGAACCGCAAGATTACAACCAGATGCCATAAAACTTTGTAGACAATTACCAAGATTTATTATGGATAATCAGCGAATAAGAGAACAGTGTGTCTACTTGCTCACTAGTGCGGGCTCACCAAAAATGATGTATAACAAACATTTTGAGAAGTTAAAGGAAACTGGTTCGCAAATTAAACATTTCCACGTTGCGCCTTCAATACATTTAGCTAGAAAATTATTAGACAGTGGAATTGATGGGATTGTTGCCACAGGAATCGAAGGCGGGGGGCATCAGTCTTATGAAAACATAAGTACATTAGTTTTATTACAGGAAATAAGAAAAAGATTACCAAATGTTCCTGTAATTGCTTCTGGAGGATACGCTACAGGTGAGGGATTGGCTTCTGCCTTATCTATGGGTGCTGGTGCTATTTCGATGGGTTCAAGATTTATCTCGTCCAAAGAATGCGAGTTTCACGATAATTACAAACAAATCGTAGTTAATTCAAGCACCTCTGATACTGAACTAAAAACGGGGATTTTTGGTCCTGCGAGAGTTTGGAAGAATAAACTTGCTGAAACACATGGTTTAGTTGAAAGTAAAGAGGAAAAGCAAGCTGGAGAATTTTCGATGTCTAAAGTTGAAAGGGAACTAGCGGAACTAGAAATGACTTATCAAGGAAATGTTCAAGATGGCACTGTATATCTAGGACAAAGTATCGGATTAGTTGATCGCGTGGAAACTGTAAAGGAAATAATTGATTCTATTATCTACGATGCAGAAAATAGTCTAAGAAATGCTTTTAATACAATTAAACCCTCGTATATAGAACAAGCTGTAGAATTGTAGTCTATTTTATAATATCTTAATTTTTATATGATTTTTTTACTCTTTTTATCTTTTTATTTATGTTTTTTACATCTCTTAAGTCATTGAATTTGTCATTATTATAATATCAGTATAACATACCGATTAAAGTGTTTTAATAGTTGCTATTTATCCAGAATATAAGTTATAAAAATACTGTAAATGGGACAAGAACCTCAAAATTATAGAGCGTTCTTAAATAATAGTATTATATTCGGGAATGATACACGTAGATATTTCTCCCATTTAAATACACTCGTAGATAAAATTTCATCGTAAAGCAAAAAACTATTTAACTAGAAAATTATTGGTCGTGATGTAAAATTGGGTAGATATTGGAAAAAAGTGGAAGAAGATCTTTTAAGTTCACCTGAAGAAACGATGGGATTTTCTCGAGAGTTCTCATCGATGCAAAGCTTTACTATTAAGAAATACGACTTCTCCTCGCTTGAGCAAGTTGAAGAAATCAAAAAGGAACTCTTAGGAAAAAGAATTCTAATACTTAATGCTGCAGATATATTAAAAAGTATCGACATCACTCAGCTTAAGAAAGGAATAGAAGACTTAAAATCATTTTTAAGAGAAAACGGGGGTTCTATGGCGCGACTTGGGGATAAATATTTAATATTAACACCAAATTCATGTGTGAAAATTTCCAATTAAAAAATAAGAGAAAATATATTAAACTTCATAAATGTAGTATTTCTTCCAGAAATCTTTTACTAAGCTATAGTATTCGTTGTTAGAGAAAGGTTTTCCTCTAATACGCGCTTGCCAGATAGCATTTTTCAATTGATTCTCAAACAATGAAATGACGTCTTGATTATGCCGCTTAATTTCCGGTTTAATGTTTGTAAAATTTGCCATCACTTGAATGATCTTTTTCTCGTTTTGAAAATCCTCTTGGTTAATTTCAATCATTATTTCACCCTCCAATTTTATTCTTAAGTACTATTAGAGCATGAATCCAAATATAGTTTGCATGAATAAACTTTGATTGGAGTTTTGGACAAATATTAAACTAAAGATAGTTATTTATACCAAAGAAAGCTAATTATTTCATTACAATATTAGATAAATGAGATGGATAAATGGAAACTCGAACTTTTGGTTTAAACAAACATTGGTTTGTCCTATCATTTATTTATTAAGATAACTCTTTCTTTGTAATGCTGTAAGGTTTTCATAATTTAATAATATAAAAACATAATAGTATTAGGGTAAACATTGAATTAGTTTAGAAGTAAGAATTTTGCGAAGGAGGCTGAAGGGGTTTCCTTGCAATACAAAATGCATCAATAAAAATGTAAAGTTTCCCTTTCCCCTACGCGATAAAATAAACTACCTGTAATATCTTATTTTGAAGCAATTAATCGATTAAGAAAAAAATTATTTATTCAAAAATATAAAAAAATAAAATAAAATTTAATTATTCCATTCTTTTCCTTTTACGGATAATTAACAATAGGGCTGCTACACCTATCACTGCTCCTCCACTAATAACAGAAATTCCGACAATCAATTCGATTGGGATTCCACCATTTACTTGACCATAAGTGCAGTCACCATTATCACTAAATCTATTCCCTAGACAATTATCTTCCACAATACATTCATTATTTCCTATAAAAGTATTTCCAGAGACAATGTTAACATCACTGTGAGTTAAATATATACCAACAGTGTTGTTTATTGCGGAGCTTCCCGAAATAGTATTCCGAGAACTAGAATCTAAGTATATCCCAAAAGTGTTGTTTATTGCGGTGTTTCCCGAAATTGTATTAGGAGAACTCCAATCTAAGTATATCCCAAAAGTGTTGTAAGATGCGGTGTTTCCCGAAATAGTATTATAATCAGCTTGCCATAAAAATACCCCACTGGTGTTGTTTATTGCGGTGTTTCCCGAAATAGTATTATGATAACTATAGGATGCTAAATTTATGCCAATTTGATTATTATTTGCGGTGTTTCCCGAAATAGTGTTATAATCACCAATAATCATTACCCCCCATTGGTTATTGTTTGCGGTGTTTCCCGAAATGGTGTTATAATCATCAGATATCTTAATCCCATCCAAGTCGTTATTATTTGCGGTGTTTCCCGAAATGGTGTTATAATCACCATTCTCAACATATACCCCCCATGTGTTATTATTTGCAGTGTTTCCCGAAATGGTGTTATTTGCACCGCGTTCTAAATATATTCCATAACCGTTATTGTTTGCAGTATTTCCCGAAATGGTGTTGTTAAAACTATCTTCTAAACGAATTCCAGTATGGCTATATGAACAGTTATTATCAATTAATTGAGAATTAGCAACATTAAATAATTCGATCCCTGTCTCCCCTACATTAAATACAGTACAATTCTCAATCTTAAAAAACACATTTGAATTTTCAATCAATATGCAACTTCCCAACCCTTCACCATCTATTACCAAATCTTCAATAACATAAGGCTCGGAGTAAGTGCCATCCCCCGTACAATTTCCCGCAGCTTTAAAGGCAGCCCAACTAGAATTACCATCTATATGTATTTTTCCAGAGACTTCTGATATTTTCAAATTACCTCTATCTAAAGTAAAATCATCGCTATAGTCCAAACTTTTGTTGTTATTGTCCGTAATATAACTAAGACTAGTGGTAATTATTGGTAATAATACGAAAAGAATTCCTATAATGATT
>Ga0114919_10003731_pt1 | contig 12260 bp, 15 predicted proteins | sample BlataG_FD_88682 | JGI IMG/M metagenome (GOLD analysis project Ga0114919, IMG submission 88682) | Deep subsurface microbial communities from Black Sea to uncover new lineages of life (NeLLi) - Black_00105 metaG | ecosystem: Environmental > Aquatic > Marine > Oceanic > Sediment | place: Atlantic... | reverse complement strand
GGGACAATGTTTTGGAGAGATGGCCTATCTGACCGGTGAAGCTCGCTCAGCTACCATCATTACAAAAGAGGAATGTGTTTTACTGAAAATCAGTTCTACCCTTTTAAATGGATTGTCCGAAGACATTCAGCTTCTATTTTTTAAAAACTTCACCCAAACCATAATAAAACGTCTATCAAAAGGAGCCACAAAGGCATAAAAAAGCCCCTTCCCAATTAAGGAAGAGGGCAATAAAAGCGATGGCAATAAGGTTAAAGGTTAAAATCAGAGTATCCTGTCAAGGCAGGCAGGTAGCCTAACCGAAAAATGGCATAATTATTGCATAAATTTTAAAGTTAGATGCAATTTCTCACGATAAGGAAATAAGGAAATAAACCTTGACATATTAATTTTTTTTTAAGTAAGGTTGGGTTAATTAACAAGCCCTTCGCGTATAAAAGCCATATAATTAGGAGGGGGGTATAGAAATGATTCCATACCAAAAAGAAAAAAGAGATAATGCTATCTGTTTTTTTGCTTTAAATCATAAAAGAAAAACAGGGAAAGATTTACCACAGACTTTCTTATATAAGTATTTAGCATTTTTAGATTTTAACAGTATCAAAGATACTGGAGAACCAGTCTTAGGTTATAAATATAGAGCTATGGGAAAGGGTCCTGTACCCCCAAGCTTATATAACAAAAGAGAAAATCTGGAAACTGAGCTTTATGTATTTAAAAATGTGGAGGATGATAAATACATAATTAAAGCAAAAAAAGAACCTGATTTAAGTTACTTCTGTGATTACGAAATAAAAGAAATGGAGCGATTAATTAAGAAATTTGCTAATCGCTTTACCACAACTGAGGAAATAAGTGAGGCAAGCCATAAAGAAATTTTGGCATGGGGAAAAACCCAAAGAAATAAATTTATAGATTATAAACTAAATTTTAGACGTGATATACTAAAGAAAAAAGAAGAAAACTTGACCTCTGTGGAAAAACACTTTTTGACCTTTCTGGCTGTAAATGGTTCCTAAGCGTGCAAATAGGGGATGTAATAAGATGGAATAAATATCCATATTCACAATATAACAACATAAAAAAACCAAGATGGTTTGTTTATATAGGGTGCACTGATATATTTAGTATTACCATTTATTATTACTTCGTTACCACCACAACAAAAAAGACAAGAATAATAACCCCTAAAGACGGTTGCTCTCTTTTCACCAATAAATTTTCATTCTTTACTTCTAATTGTTATATCGATTTCGAGGAACGTCCACATACAATAATAAAAAGTAAAGTCGAGAAAAACCCAGATATTGAAAAAGTTGGTGAGTTAGATAAAAAAACCTTAAAAGAAATATATAATGGCATTAGAAAGTCAAGCAAGTACTCCTTTAGGGCAAGATTGGATATTTACAATAGTTTTGATCGGGATGGTATAACAGATTTAGAAAAACCAGTATTTAAACGAAGTGGTACAAAACTAAGAAAGAAAAAGAAGTCTAATTAAGTAAAGTCCTTAGAAAATTCTATTGAATTTTATTTCCCCTCTTTTCTTTTCAAAAACTCTGCTAAAACAAAACCCCACCTTTCTAAATGAGAGACGGTGTTCAAGTAGTTAGGCTCATAGCTTTTTCTTCAAGAGATCTAAACCCTTCTTGAAGACTTCATATTTCCTTTTTAGATAAAGAGATTCATCAACTTCATCATAAAAGTAGTGAAATAATCTCTGACAGTTTTTACCTTGGAGTTTTATATAATATCCATTGCGATCTTTGTATTTATAGATAGTTATTTTACTTCCGGGTAATCCGAATTCGCTGGGTTTAGTATAACTAATTCTTTGCCTTTCAATTCCTATTTTGTATAGTTCTAAAACAATTCTTTTGATAAACTGCTCAGAGCCAGAAACAAAACTTGCTCTAATTTCTCCTGGCCTTCCTTTCTCAAAATAAACCGAACCGTCTCCGTCCCAACATCCTCTTATAAAATGGCATATGCACTCCGTAGGCATCTCAGGAAATTTAACGTTTAAACTTTTCGCTGGAGTTAGACCTATCTTTAGAAGGTCTTCATACATTTCTTCATCAGTAAGGTCTAGACGGTATAAATACCCTCTTGGCCAATTCTTAGCTTTGTATAATTTCCTATTGTATGACATTAGGACCTTTATTTTCTCAAGTATTTCAGGAGAATTCTGAGAAATTGAACATCTTGGAGATGCTATAGTAGTTTTTGTTTTGGAATTTTTCTTTCCAGCATCTAATGAGCCATCTGCATAAATGAATCCGAGTACATAGGCCATTTGAGGTGTCCAAGTTTTAAAGAAATCCCTATTAACTGTCCAATCCCCCAAATACACTGTCTCTAACTGCCCATCTACCTCTTTTTCAAATTTTAGTTTTTTTCGCTCTATAGCAATCTTTCTGGCTTCAGATTTAGTTCTCCTTACAATGCCATATTTGTTTAATAGTTTGTGGATATACTGCCTTGTGCAATTGTATTCTCTGGCTATATCAATTAAAGATTTGCCCAGTACACTATATTCCTTTTTCAGCACTTCCTCGGTTAAGCTCTTAAGAATAACCTTTTTTGAAAAAGCAGAACTCCTACGTTTATCTCTCTTTATATGACTTGTATCTCTTCTCCTAGCTCGCTTTTCATAACATCGCTGGCATAGACCATTACCTTTATGAGGGTATTCGGTTCCTCCACATTTTACACATCTGTTGTATTTTATTGACCATTTTGAAGTAGTGAGCGTAGGCACTTCAAGTTTTTCTTTTGTGATAGCTGTTGTAGATATGGAAATTTTCCTCTTATGGATTTTCTTTTTGACTTTTTTCCTTTTTAGCTGGTTATTTAATTGATTAACAGGATACCCTGAACCACCATATTTGATGTGAGAGAGCCATACTATCATTTCCTCTCCATAATCAGACCGAGCCTTATATATCTTTTCTCTCCATCTGTTTAGTTTTCCAGTATCTTCTATGATTGTCCACCTCCCATATTTTTGACCTATTCTTAAATCGGTATTATCTGACATTTTGCTTAGGCACTTCCTTTCGAACAAAACCACAAAACCCCACCTCTCTATGTAAGAAATGGGGTCTTAACTTTTAATTCATGGCACCATCGATTAAGGGTTATTTTGAGAAGAATGCACTTTTACACAATATGAGTATAAATTAAGAAAAGGCCGAAGGATTAGCTCTATATTGATCAATATTTACATACCCACTACTATATTCGATGATATCATAGAATTGGTCCAGTGCTACTTGGAGCTTCTCTGAGAGCCCGTGAGCAAAAAAAGCGCCCTCGATCATTGGCCCATATCTCTTTGCCTCGGTTACTAATCCTACATAATCCTCGTCTCCGGCAATTAACAAGCCAATGTCGAAGTTTTGGTTAAATGAATTCACAAGCATCTCTTTTGCTAGGGCTATGTCCACTCCTTTTTCCCTTCCATCCCTCTTTTTAAAAAGCACTGGTTCAAAACCTTGGTTTCTAAGCTCTTTAGCTAATTGATCATGATTTTGGTCACTTCCTTGATATGAAGAGAACCAATATCTTCTGATTTTGACAATTCCGGGCATAAGAAAAAAGGGATCTATCATTGATTTAGCTAAAGCAATTGCTTTAAAAGGCGGATTATCAGCTCTAAATTTGACATTCAACTCTTTGGATAGTTCCACTAAGAAGTTGGTACCATCCACAAATATCATCATTCTTTTGTAATATGGAGTTCTACCGGGGCTTGTAATTATAGGCACCATCGGTCATCCCTTTTATTTATGCTTAAATATGTAAATTACAATAAAATCCTTTTAGCTCCTTCATTTTTAGTATGCCAAAAAAGTCAATATTAAAACAAGGCGAGCAGAACTCACTTTTACACGATATGAGTATAGATTAGGAAGATATGTAGGTCAAGGGGTGTAAAAAAATAAGAAGTGCTATTAAAAGTTATAAGAGCATCCCACGGTGTTGAGAATATCAATAATTGCAATATTTTCAGAAATTTTTCTATTCTCACTACCAAACTGAATTATGGAGTCAAAAGTTGACAATTACGATCAGTGAATCTAGAATGACTCAATCAAAGAACATCCAAGCCATTAGATATTATGAGTCCAAATCTTCTAGAAGCTGCAGATGCAACTATTCAATATCTCCAATTTTCCACTTCGCTTTTTTTAATCATTCTTACAGCAAATGGTATCGCTTTTTTTTACTACTGGACAACAAAGCTGGATAAGATTAAAGCAAAATGCTTATACATATATTTTGGAATACCAGCAGGAATAGTGCTTATTGCCTTTATTTTTATAGGTATTACATATTCTAAACTAATTGATTCTCTTGCAGCAGGTATTCCTAGTAAGTACGTGGAATTTTGGTTTGATTGGAGTGGATTAATTTTATGGTTACCATTGGTTCTGAGCATCATAAGCTTAGCTTTTGCTTTAATAATGGTTAATAAAAAGGTCATGAATAAATGAGGAAAATTCCTTGGTCAAAAATAGTTCCTATTTTTATTTTACTTTGTTTGCCTAGCATGGGTATTACTGCTGAAACATCAGAACAGCCATCAATAATGGTGCTTCTAAAATCTCCATCAACGATCCCTGCCCAAAAATCAATGAAGCTAATAGATGCTACATACGAAATATTTAAAGCCTCAGGAGTTTTAAAACCAATTCCTGTTGACCCTAAAATTAGATTCTGGCCAAATCTTCTCGCAGCGACGAGATACAGTGAAGATAAACAAGCCAGCTATATGGTTTATATGGATATAGCAAAGCGGAAAAAAACAATTTCGTATTATGCAATACTGATAGATCCTAACACAAATAGGATCATGGGGAATTATACAGATAAATGGTCTGATCAACCAGCTACAACAGAGAAGGCTATGCTAAACTTTGCCTCTAAAATCATTTACGGATCTTCGGGTAAAATAAGAGTTATATTGAGTATAGAATCGACACCAACCTTTTGTGATGTTTACCGAGATCAATATCGGCTTGGAAATACTGGAGAAAATGGCTTTAGGAGGACTCTGTTCTGGAAAAAAGGCTATTATAACATCAAGGTATGTAAAGCAGATTGCAAAGACTTCTTGGAAAAGCTTGAGGTAGAAAAAAATCCAACCAGTTATATAAAAAAAGTCAAATTAAAACATCGCTAGACAAAAAGTAACAGAAGAAGATTTTAGCAGCAATTGAAGTTATTTTTATTTCATAAAAGCCCCACTTCTCTATGTGAGAAATGGGGTCTTAACTTTTAACTCATAGAAATCTCTATTTCAAATTTAAATAATTACAGCTTTTATGCGCTTTTTTAACTTGTCTTCAAAACCCTCGAGGTCTATTTCCTTCCAATCAATACGATTTCTATGTTCAAGATCAAAATGGATACCATCCTTCTTGATTTCAATTTTATTTCCATTGCTATCTAATAACTTATTTATAACTTTTCCCTTCGTGTCTTTCAAAGGCTCTGCTTTTATCCAATCTTTTCTGCATGTGTAAATTACTTCCAATCCTAGCCCATAAGCAAACCCTGCCTCCCAATAAACTCCACCACGATAACCAGTTAAATCACAAACCATAAATCTACTTCTCCGTATCTCCGCAATTATTTCATCATTAATATCATTTGTGTGCTCTTTATTGTCTATTCTTAGTGCTCTGAAACGTGATTCATTTTCTCCTTCTTCAATATATTCAATACCCGGTTTAATTGCTAGCTCAAACACATTATTCATTTCAGGTGCAAGCGACATTGCTACAAAGCATTGCTGAGAATCTTTCCCAAGTTTTTTTAAGTCCTTTAGTTTCTCATATCCCTTAGTAGCTATATAAAGATCTTCATGTGGATTTAAGCGATCCCTAACATTGATGAAACCGCCTTCGCAGAGAAATGATAATATGTTTTTCAATTCACGAGGTCTGTTGCAATGATAATATGGAAAGTCATCCTGGTAGTCTATCTGCATAGGGTAACCAACGCCCTCAGATATCCTATCCAGATTTAATAAAGCATTATCTATTTTCTCTAAAGCACCTAATGGTCGATATCGTTCTAAAATTTGATCTAAGTAATCAGTAGTTAATAAAAGCTTTTGACCACTTCTCTCATATTCATTTCTAGTGACTATGCTAATTTTCTTTTTTTCTTCTTCATTGAACTTTCCACCTTCTATCACAAGTACTGCCTCCTCAGTAAAGGATAGAGAGCCACATCTTGGGCAATAATATGATAACAGCTTTCCACCAAAACCCTCATATACTTCGGTAATATCATCAGAATTACAAAAATAGCAGGTCATGATTATATCTCCATCTTTGATTTTTTATTCTAAATCGCAAAATTAGCTGAAACAAAACCCCACCTCTCTATTTGAGAAATGGGGTTTTAATTTTAACTCATGGCTTAACCTTCTCTACCTGTATTAAAATTATTTATTTTTTCTTGGCTTCAAATTCTGCGTCTACCCTGTCCATCATCTTCAAAATTTGTGAAAGTCCTTGCTTTCTTTGTTTCTCTCTTCTTCTTTCTTCTTTTTTCTGTAGCAACTCTTTACGATAGGATTTCTCAATTTCTGAAAGGCTTTTGTATTTTTTCCTTTGTTCCTCAAGAAATTCTATGGCTAACTTTTCTGGGGTAAAATTTGTTGTAATTTCTCCTGTTCCTCGTTCCCATCCCTCAAGGAATTTTCTTGCTCTCTCTAACCTCTCGTCTTTCTGCTCTTTTTCAAAATCTATTTTATCGAAAAGATCTTTTGGTTTTTCTAATTCATTTTTTGCCTCTTGTCTTCTGCCTTTGTGTATTTGCTCTTTCTTTTTTTCTTCTTGTACGAGCTTGCTGAAAGCAGGAGTAACTAACCATACCTCGCCTGTTTTACGGTCCAATTTATAGGCTACACCTTGTCCTCCACCAGCCAAGAAATATCGATATGAACCTGTCTTAGTCCTTTGTTGTGTTTTCTCATCACGTTTAATATTATCTAATCCATAATATACGCCGCCCGCTATAACGAGAATCAATCCCCATTTAATTACATCTAAAAATCGTTCTTTCATGTCATAACCCCTCTGTCTGTATTGAAAAGAAGTATTCTTAATACATCCTGACTCTCTAAACGGCTTCCCTATTAGTAAAATGTTAAATTAAAAAGTAAAAAATCCTACCTCTCTATAGGAGAAATGGGGTTTAAGTATTCAGAAAATTGCACCTTTTATATAAGCTTCTATTTATTGCCTGCCTCTTTTTTTCTTAATTCTTTTATTCCCCAAACTGTTAAACGTATAAAGTAGACTAAACATATCGGAACTATTGTCATAACTTTAGCTTCTTCGTGGTTACTATCATAACTGTTCAATAAAACCTCTATAAATATCGCACCAGAAGAGAATACTGGATTAATAATACTCCAGACTAATAGAACCCCTCCAGCTACACAGATAAACCAAATCCATTCTTTGGCTACTATTTTTTTCCAATTCACATCCACCCCAATACTCATGGTTAATTATTTCTTGGCTTAATATATCAAAAATAAATACATATTAAGCCATGCACATTTTCTTAAAAAAATCAAGCATGATTTTAGTGGGTAGGAAATGGGTAGAGGAGATACCCATTATTTGAGGAAGGTCAATAAATATACTTCAAACAATAAGGTTTTTAGTCAAGAACTTACATAGGTTAAAACTTGTAAGGGCAGGAATAGAAATGAAAAGCCCCTACGGATTTCTCTAACATCCATAAGGGCTTGTTTGAGTATAGGTTAGGGAGACATGAAGGTCAAGGGGTATGCAAGGAGGGTGTAATGTTAAGGTAGGTAGGGAGCTTAAACGAAAAATGGCATTTTTGACCTTTGGAATGTTATAGGCATGTCACGATAATTTCTGAGCGATATTTTAAGCATGCAATTCATATTACAGATGTAAATCATAGATCTTGTCCATAATGCTTTTTTTGCAGCTTTACATATTCTGTGGGCTGATAAATTTCTTCTGATATTCTTTATCATAGTATCTTGTGATTATTGGGCCTCTGTGAAGTATGCAATAATTATCCACCTCTTTCCTCTCACCCCCAATTTTTATTTTTGCTTTATAGCATTTGTCCGCATATTTCTCTAAAAGGCACTCGTTTTGTATTTGGCTACTTATTTGATCAATAAATTCCTTATTGCCTTTCGAGGCTGAACCAATCAAATATATATTCTCTAGCTTGCTATCTACCAATTTCTTGATATAATTCACAGTGGGTCTCATGTCTCCCATTTCTCGTTTATATTTCTTTGCAATAATTACTATGCCACATCGGCAATAAGATCCCTCGAAATTTTGTGGGATTGACTCTTCACCCACTTCTCTTTCCGCATATTTTTGTAAAAAATCTATAAATTCACGGACTTCTGTAATAATTTTTTCACTTCTTGGCTTATAAAATACTTTTTCCCCTAAAAAAGCTAGTTCTTGCATCAATATTGGAAAGAAAAGCCCAACTTTATCAATAATTTCATATTTCTCTAAAAGTTCCATAATTTTTTTATTTGAAAGCGCTCTGGGTGAAAAAAAATCTTCGAAAAATTGATCAATAATCTGTGGCTTTTCTTTTTCAAAGCATTTTCTGTTAATGTATAAATCAATTGACTCTCTTTGGCTGGGAGAAAGATATTTCTTGGTTTTTGGTAAAAGCGCTTTAGAAGTAAAGACCATTGCTGCATGCACAAAATTTTTGTTTTGGTTGGTATGTTGTCGCATCCTGATTATTAATTTATTTTCCTTAAAAAATTGTTTTGGGCTTTCCTGTTCCGTAATCCATTGAATACTTATTCCAACAGGATTAAAATTAGCAACTTCCTTTTCTAATGATTTAGAAAACTCATTTATTCTTCCTTGAATGTCGTGAGCAACTATTTTCTTTTCACCTTTTTTTAAAAAGAAATAAATAATTCTCCACAGGAGTACACTCCATTTTTCAACTTTTTCTGGGAAGAGAAACAAGATAAAAAGGATTATGCCTCCACCCCCAAAGAAACTTATAAGCGAGCCTATTAAAACAGCAAACTTTGATGTCTCTCCTTCTACGCTCATAATGAAACCTTTCCATTTCTTAAAAGCATGGATAGCTTGCGTACACATTTAGGACTATCACAAACAAGTTTTATGGTACCAGATTGAGGAAAAATCGAATGTAGATTGTTAAAGGTAATTAAGCTTTTACAAAAGTTACACTCTAACTTACCAGCTTTAAATTTACCCAAAATCCCTAAACCCTTCAGAATTTTATCCAGATCTTTATCGTGGACTGCTTTTATCTTTTCCTTTGTTAGCTTAACTACCATCTAACCTCCCTTTATTATCCCTTTATTATCCCTTTATTGTGAAGGCAAGGATCAGATTTTGAAATAATGTTATTAGGGAACTGCAAAATCCATAAAATTAATATTCATAGAGATGTTTTCTGCTGATTCTATTATCTATGGTCCACATTTTTGATTAAACAAGCTAACAAAACCTCAATTCTCTACAAGAGAAATGGGGTTTAGATTTAAATCATAGCACCCTCGGTTAGGGGTTATTCAGATTTATTCTCTGTTTTAGAGCTCTTCTCAGATCCGGCTTTCAAAAGGTTTTTTACTGCATCGTCTAACTCAGCTTGTTCTTTGAGGGCTTGTCCGAGGCGCTCAGCTAATTCTGTTAGAATAGCCCGAATGCTAGTAGCAAGTTGAAGACATTCTTTATCCGATTGGGCGTGTAAGCCTTTACTTAGGGCTTTATGAAGAAGGGTTAATGGATTATGTCCGTTGATTAGAAGCACTTGAGGAATGGTGCTTTTTATAGATTCTATAGCAGCGGCAAACTGTGTCTCATCGCGAGCTGACTCAAGTATTTGTATCATTTTTTCGGAAGCCTTGATTCTTTTAGCAACCTTTATAATCTCATCAATAATTCTGCCTTTTTGATTTTCAACAACTCGCCGATAGTATGCAAAGGCTCCTATGCCCATTCCTTGGTTTTCAGCCCTTCTACCCGCAAGAAATAATTCTCTATCCCCGCCAATGAGAGTTATTACTCTGGAAGGTACATTAGGCCCGAATGGTGGTCGTTCGCCAAGCTTCATCGCCTCTCCATTTCCACCCTTGCCAGAACATTTCACCTCAACAACAAAAGTTTTAAAGTTCTTTCGACAATTGCGGCATCGATAATCTAAGAATGTCCTATGCCATTGACCTATTTTCAACTTATAGGATTTGTCATACACTGAAAGAATTGAGCCTTGTTGCACGCCTCATTATCACAATAGAGTTTAACATCTGGAGTCCAAAGGAAATAGTCCCACATTAGAAAGGATGGGAGGGAATTTCCGGCTGCTTTCTTGGTGGCAATTTGGAAGATGGGGAGAATTGCTCCTGGGGGATGTGATGCAAGGAATTCTTCCCAGGGGATGTCTTTTTTTCTTTTAGGTATAGCCGCGGTTTGTTTTGGTGTGTCCATAACAAATTTAATTATCTCACTTAGTCCGGAAATTGTCAACTTGCTGGCATAGGATGTAGCTGGTACATATTTGCCCAGAAGAGCTCTTCAGTAGTAGTTATCTCTTTTTCATTTGGATTATTTTTTTCTTTTAGCTTTTTTCATCATAGAGAATTTTCTTCAACCTTTTAATAAGCATCTTTTGTTCATGTGGTAAAAATTCTCCAAATAGGATTTCCATAGACTCCATTTCGTCTTCGCACCTGTCTTTCCAGTATTGTTTCAATCTTTTTAATTGATTCTCTGTGATTATGCCATTAGAAAAAAGATAATCTTCATCCTTTTCTTCTAGTGCCTCAAAAAGACGGAGCTTGAGAGATTTAATTTCGCTTTGGGGTGTAACAAGAAGAGCTTCATCGTTGCCTGTTTTTTGAATATAGATGAAGTGTTTTCCAGAAGATCTATTCTTATAAACTAGCATTCTGCCACTCCTTTTTGAACTCGTAGATTTATTATTTAAAAACCCCACTTATCTATGTGAGAAAAGGTGTCTTCAAGAGGATATGACGGTGCTAACAACCAAAAGAGCATATCCAACAGCATTTAAAACCATACCAGCTTTTAGATTTTTAATTTCTGTCCGACCAGGACTATCCATTTTTCGCACTTCTTTTTTTTTAGACTTATTATTAATAAGGTCTGCCGTATCTTCTGATTGCCATCTTATTGACTTAACCAAAAAAGCAGTACCTACAATAAAACATGCTCCACTTAGAACAACAAGAATAGATTTAGCATAAGAAATTAAAGAGATTAAAAGGTTCAATTTAATAGCACCCTCAATTAAGGCTTATTTCTTGGCTTTTATTATATAAAAAATACACTGTTTGTAGAACACGCACATTTTCTTAAAAAAATCAAGGGGGATTTTAGTGGTTATGAAATGGGTATAGGCGATACCCATTATTTGAGGAAGGTCAATAAATGTGGGCATAAATAAAGGGCGTGAATTTAATCCACGCCCTTTGGTTAATAATTGACAGCCGCTTTATAATCAGCTATCTTTCCAACTACTTTAAATGGTACTACAATATTAATTATATTATGGAAGACCTATCCATATACCTGAAGTCAACATACTATATTGATTATAACACACCCTCGGTTTCGAAGTTATCCAAAGAAATTGTGGCCCCTTATCCTGACGAAAAGGCAAAGGCCATCTTTAATTTTGTGAGAGACAAGATTCCTTATACCCCCTATTCTCCTTTTCACCTTCCAGAACATTACCCGGCAAGCAGGACTCTCAAGAGAGGGGAAGGTTATTGCGTTCAAAAGGCAGTTCTGCTCGCTGCATTGGCCAGAGCGCATAGTATACCGGCACAGCTTGTTTTTGCTGATATTAAGAATTATTCGATACCCCCAAAATTATGGAACATGATGAAAACAAACATTTTTGCTTTTCATGGCTATAATGAGCTTTACATTGACGGCAGATGGATTAAGGTGACACCCACATTTGATATAGGCATGTGTCAGAGGCTAAATTTGAAGCCTGTAGAATTTGATGGGCATAATCCGGCTATCTTTCATTCTCATGATTTGGATGGGCATCTACATATCGAATATATTAAAGATCATGGACATTTTGCAGACCTTCCATTTGAAACGGTTGTCAATGGTTTCAGGAGTGCATATACAGAAGACATGATCAAGAGATGGATGGAGTCAAGCCTTCAGGCAGAAAAAGAATGGTAAGATTTTAGC
>Ga0114919_10003730_pt1 | contig 12261 bp, 10 predicted proteins | sample BlataG_FD_88682 | JGI IMG/M metagenome (GOLD analysis project Ga0114919, IMG submission 88682) | Deep subsurface microbial communities from Black Sea to uncover new lineages of life (NeLLi) - Black_00105 metaG | ecosystem: Environmental > Aquatic > Marine > Oceanic > Sediment | place: Atlantic... | reverse complement strand
GCAAAGCATTCTCTGCATCACCCTCTCCATCAAGTTTAGCATGACTCATGACGCGGCCCAGGTGGCGAAAGAACAGGGTGGAGAGGAGCTTCCCCAGACCACCATCGAGGTATTGGACTCCCGGACTGCTGCCGCTGCTGAGGGATTTGTTGTCCTGGCAGCGGCAAGGGCGGTGGCAGAGGGCAAGAGCCTGGCTGAGGCCATTAAAGCGGCGGAGGAGGTGAGGGGAAAGCTCAATCTCCTGACCCTTATGGAAACAATCCGCTATGCGTATCGATCAGGACGCATCCCTAAGGTTGCGTCGCAGATAGGGTCTGCCCTCAGTGTCAAGCCGATATTGAGCATATCCGATGGGGCGGCGCATTTCGTGGGCATTGCCAGGACCAAAGAGCGCGGGGTAAAGCGAATCATCCAACTGACGCGAGAGAAGGTTGGGGAAAACCCGGTGCATGTGGCAGTAGTGCATGCCGATGCGCTTGAGGAGGCCCAGAGGCTCAAGGAGCAGGTAGCATCGGAGTTCAATTGCGGGGAGCTCTGGATCAGTGAGTTCAGCCCGATAATGGGCTACACTACAGGTCGGGGATTGCTCGGCCTCGCCTTTTATGTTGACTAAGGAGGCTATGATGAGAAAAGTTGGCATTGTTACTGACAGCACAGCTTGCCTACCTGAGGAATTAGTGGCGAAGTATGATATTTGCGTAGTGCCCCTCATGATAATCTTTGAAGGCAAGAGCTATCGCGACGGGATTGACATGAGTCCCGACGAAGTCTACAGGATTATGCGGCGGAGAGAGAATCTCCCGACCACCTCCACCCCATCGGCGGGGGATTTCCTCGGTGCCTATCGCCAGTTGAGCCAGCAGGCGGAGAGCATACTCTGCATCACCCTCACGTCGCGACAAAGCAAGATCTACGATACTGCGCTGGTAGCAAAAGATGTGGCCAAAGAGGTGCTCACCAACACTGCTATCGAGGTAATTGACAGCCGGGCGGTGGGAGGTGCCCTGGGGCTTATCGTCCTGGAGGCGGCTCGTGCTGCCAGCCAGGGGGCAGACCTTGCTCAGGTAACTGAGGTGGTCCGCGGTATGATGCCCAGGGTAAATTTCGTTGCGATGTTGGATACCCTCTTCTATCTGGCGAGAACCGGTCGCACCGGCAGGGCACAGGCTTGGGCCGGATCGCTATTAAAGATAAAGCCGGTCGTAGAGCATGCTACTTCCACAGGAGAAACGATGCCGGTGGCGCGTCCCCGGACCAGAGCAAAGGCGGTAAGTCGCCTCCTGGAGATAATGGCGGAACGGGTTGGGGACTCCCCGGTACATGTCATCGTGCATCATGCTGATGAGCTGGAGGACGGGGAGAAACTCAAGGGTGAGATTGCCTCCCGATTTAACTGTGTGGAACTTTATCTCACCGGGTTCACCCCTGCCATGGGGGTCCACGCCGGCCCAGGAGTGCTGGCCATTACCTTTTATACCGAAGGATGAGGAGGCCCATTTCCGAAGCCGGAGCGGAACTTCAGGCCTCGCCACCTGTGGTGAAATCCCGTTTTCGCCCAGCCCAGATGGCCCGTGAGATGGCCAAAAACCGGCGTGCGACAGTGGATAAAAGGCGAAAGGAACGGAAAGGGCGAAAAAGTGCATGGAAGATACCCAAACCAGGAAAGATGTGCAACGGCTGAGGGAAAGCCTGGGTGAATTGCCCGACCCCACCATTACCCCGGCCTTCATTGTGGTAAGTGGCCTGCCTGGCAGCGGGAAGTCCTACTTCTGCCGCCAGCTTGCCGAGCGCCTTTTTCCGCTCTCCCCCCACCCCTTGGCACCACCTTCTATCTCCACACGCCCCCAGGCCCCAGCTTTTCCCATCCTGGAGAGCGATGCCCTGAGACGATTGCTTTTCCCCACTCCAAATTTTAGCCGTGGCGAAAGCGACCGCCTGTTTCGGGCTTGCCACATGCTCATCGAAGACCTATTGCGAAGAGGGATCGCGCTTATCTTCGACGCCACAAACCTGATCGAGTACCACCGGGAGCACCTCTACCACATTGCCGACAGCGTGGGAGCGAGGCTGATTATAGTGCGTGTTGAGGCACCCCCAGAATTGGTGCGCCAGCGCCTCCAGGATCGCCTCTCTCGCCTCGATCCGGAGGACAAATCGGAGGCTGACTGGAGGGTTTATCGGCGGATGAGCGCCGCGGCGCAGCGCATTCGACGAAACCACTTCGCTGCCGATACCTCCAAGGACATCACCCCAGTGATAGATAAGATTGTGCGTGAGGTAAATCGTTGAATTTTAAGCGTTTCGGGACATTCAGGAGAGGGCTGCGCCAGTAAGATTGGACTGATATCTTACTTGCATTCAGGTCCAAACAGGCGAAACCAACGAGGAGGGAGAAAAAGGAGATGGAGGTTAAGGTTGTATCAGGAGACATCACAGGGCTATCCCTAAGCGCCATCATAGTGAATCTCTTTGAAGGGGTGAAAAACCCCGGCGGGGCCACGGCAGCGGTGGATAAAGCCCTGGGCGGGCTGATTACCCAGCTCGTCGCTGAGGGGGAGATTAAGGGGAAGCGCAACGAAATTACCCTGATTCATAGCATGGGTAAGATCGCGCCGGAGAGGGTAGTCGTTGCTGGCTTGGGGAAGGAGGAGGAGCTAACCCTCTCCGTGATTCGCGGGGTTGCTGCCGAGGCCTGCCGCTTCCTCAGGAGGGTTGGCGCGACGCAGGTGGCCACCATTGCCCACGGCGCTGGCGTGGGGAGCATCGATGCTGAGAAATCGGCCCAGGCGGTAACAGAGGGCGCTATGTTGGGTCTTTATACCTTCCGCAAGCACCAAACCAAGGAAGCGGATGAGGGGGAGATTGAGCAGCTGCTCATCGTGGAACGGGATGAGGCAAAGCTCGCTGCGCTGGAGCGGGGGTGCGCCAGGGGGCGGATAATGGCGGAGGCCACAAACCTCGCCCGGGATATGGCCAACGAGCCGGCCAACTATATGACTCCCACCCACATGGCGGAGGTGGCCCACAGGGTCGCCGATGAGTGGGGGCTTGAGTGCCGCATCCTGGAGCAAGCGGATATGGAGCGGCTGGGGATGGGCGCCATCCTCAGCGTGGCCCGAGGAAGCCGGCAGCCGCCAAAACTCATCCTTCTTAGCTATAAAGGTGGCGACCCATCAAAAAGCCCCTTGGGTCTTGTAGGCAAGGGGATAACCTTCGACTCTGGGGGCATCTCCATTAAGCCATCAGAGGGGCTGGGGGACATGAAGGGGGACATGGCCGGCGGCGCTGCCGTTATCGCTGCCATGCGCGCCATCGGTGAGCTCAGGCCGAAGGTTAATGTCACCGCGCTCGTGCCCGCGACGGAGAACCTCCCCGATGGCGCAGCCCTCAAGCCGGGGGACATCGTGCAGGCGTCAAATGGCAAGACCATCGAGGTGGTGACCACCGATGCCGAGGGGCGGCTCATTCTAGCCGATGCCCTCTGTTATGCTCTCACGTTGGGACTATCCCCGGTAGTGGATGTCGCTACGCTGACCGGTGCCTGTCACGTAGCGCTGGGCGACTTCTGCACCGGCGCCTTCGGCAATGATCAGGAGCTAGTGGATAGGGTGATCAAGGCGGGTGAGGAGGCTGGAGAGTACATCTGGCAGATGCCTATGTATGAGGAGTATAAGGAGCAGAACAAGAGCGATATCGCCGACATCAAGAACTCCGCGGGCAGATGGGGGGGTGCGATCACCGGTGCCCAGTTCCTCGCCGAATTTGTTGCGGAGACACCCTGGGTTCATCTGGATATTGCCGGCCCCTCCCGCGCCGAGAAGGACCGAACCTACCTGGTGAAGGGGGCAACCGGTGTTGCAGTGAGGACCCTGGTCAATCTCACCCTGACCCATGAGTCATGAATAAAGCTGAAAGAAATATTTAGAGAGATTGCTGAAAAAGAGGTGCAGGATACTTCCTACTGGGGGTCTGGGGGTATCCCCCAGCTTTAAAAAGTCCCCCAAGATTGGGGGATTAGGGGGTTGATTGTGACTATTTCAGCAGTCTCTTAGAATAGGAGGGACAAAAATGAAGCTAAAATGGCTTGGTCACTCCGCTTTTTTGATTACCTCTGAGGAAGGGGTCAAGATCATTACTGACCCTTTCGAGCCCGGGACCTTCGGGGTCGACTATGGCAAAATAGAGGAGGCGGCCGATATCGTGGTGGTCAGCCACGAGCACCCCGACCACAACTATGTAAAGGGTGTTCCCGGCCACCCCCGGGTAATCAGGGGTGCCGAGGGGCATCAAGCAAAAGGTGTCCAGTTCACTGGTATAGCAAGCTATCACGATGATAGCGGCGGCAGCCAGCGGGGCCCCAATATCATATTCTGCTTTACAGTGGATGGCGTAAGGTTATGTCACCTTGGCGACCTGGGGCATCAGCTCAGCGATAAGCAGCTCGCCGCTATCGGTGAGGTTGATGTCCTGCTCACCCCGATGGCCGGTAACTTTACCCTTGACCCTGCCGGAGCCCATCGCGTCATCGACCAGGTCAAGCCCCGCGTGGTTATCCCCATGCACTATCGAACGGACAAGTGCCCCACTTTCCCGGTGAGCGATGTCGAGCCTTTCCTCGCCGGCAAGGCCAATGTGAAGCGGATAGACGCCTCCGAGGTGGAGTTTAAACCCGGTCAGCTCCCCGCGGCCACAGAGATCGTGGTGCTCAAGCACGCTCTATAGCGAGATTCGCTATTGTCATGTAGCGGTTTAGGCCCCACAGCGTCATCGCTAGGCCCCCTAAGGGGGTGTCCAGAGGGGCTCCCCTCTGGCGGGGGTCTCTCCGACCTGGGCCGAAGTGTCGGCCGACCTATCGGCCTCGGCATCGGAGCAGAAGTATGTCCCAGGGCGGGTGGGAAAAGGCGAGATTGCTTCCTCCTCGTCTTCGGCTCGGAGCTTCGGCTTCACTCGCAATCAAACACGCCTATTGAAATAGGCACTACAGATAATGTAAAGGCCTTTTTCGCTGCAGACTCCTGTCGATGGTTAGCAACACGCCAAACGTCCGAATTGACGTATCTAGCGCCATTCGTGGTGAGCCCTTCGGCTAACTCAGGACAGGCTTATCGAAAAAATGAACGGCCCTTCGACATGCTCAGGGCGAGCGGACTAGACTCCATTTTCGTAGCAATGAGAGACAATGTCGCTTTATTTTCGTGGCAATGACACAGTGGTAGATCCATCCGTCATTGCGACCCCTCCGCTTTGCGAGAGTCCGACTTATCGGACGATACATCGTGGGAAGCAATCTCGCTTCCTCTAATGACAACAATGATTGCATCGTCGCTTATGTTCCTAAAAATGACATATGGGGTACACCCCAGACCCCCTGCTATTGAACCTACTGCGTAGCCAGCGCCCGCTTTCAACGTACATACTCGAATATTTTCACGTAGGAGATTTCCTCCTCCCCCCATTGTATCTTTGAGGCGGACTCATGAATCAGTTCGTAGTGATCCAGTTTCTCCAGGGGCACAGGACTGGCAAAGGGTAATAGGCCCACTATTATGAAGTCTGGATGGTCATCAATAAATGTTTTCGCCTCCTCATAGGTGGGAAAAGCCTCGCCCTCATTGGCGGCGCCGGTGATCACCTTGTATTTATTCCCTCCTTCATCTATCCCCTCCATATATGAGATGGCCCAGGTTGAGTTAACAGGAACCACCGCCTGTTCCCCAAACTTGTACAACCTGCATACCATGGATTGATAATATTCGGGATAGTATAAGATGAATGAAGCCTGTCGTCCTGGGACACTTTCCTCATAGCACCTAGAAGTTCCGTCTGCTTGCCGATAGCACGGCTCATAGAACTTCGATGTGTTTCCTACCGCCCAAGTTGCTATAGCATGAAATTTTGTCATAGACATCTCAAAGTCGATTACTACATATTTGGAGCCCAGCTCATCGAGCATCTCGTTTGCTGAGGATTCATCCTGAGCGGTTAAAAACCGAGCCGCGTCCCGGGCACCACTCTGAAATGGATTCGCATTCGGTATGCGGTGGGCGATGCGGGTGATCCAATGGCCATAGTCCCACCAGCTCATTACACCATATGCCGATTCCGGATAATCATACCTTTCTCCGGCTGAGGGTCTCTCATATAATTCATAGTAGAAACCGGGATCTCCAAATGGGTCCGGGGTATTGTCCCTCATCCAAATTAACGAGCTATACCAGGCCTCATTGGGACCCCATGGGTTTTCAGCGGTGGTTCTTGCCTCCCCAATGTTGGGGTAAAAAGCGAGGAAGAACACGATTATTACAGCCAGTGCCCTGGAGACATACCTCGGCCTAAGGTTGATAAACCCCGTTGGCTCTTCCCTCTTGCTGGCTCTTCCCTTCTTCCCCCCCTTATCATCTGGTGACGGCTCCCTGAAGCCAATCTCTTGGAAAACTCTCGAAATCCACACCGGTATCCTCCAGCAGAAGTAGCCCGTGAGCAGGGCAGCGTTCACCGCAAAGTAGTATGCGAATCGGACCTGCCCCAGCATCGCCACCAGCATTATTACGCTCCAGACAATTAGTAATATTTTTACGGCGCTTTTCTCCCTGACGGCAGAGTAGATTAATAGCAGTAGCGCTATGGGAACGATGAAGAAGCCGGTAGTGAAATAATGCCATACACGATGCTCAGTTAGTGAGGAGATATCAAACCCGGAGAATAGTGGTCGTGCCTCCATAATGGTTTGTGCCGTCTCCGACGGTGTAAATATACTGAATCTAGCCACCGCAGAGTGGTACAAGGAGGGATCGATGAGGTAAAGGAGACCTGCGCCCGCGCCGGATAATAGCAGGATTATTGGTACGTATGTCCCCCTCCTCGATGCTAAGCAGGAGATAACGCTTACGATTAGCGCCGGTATTATTATTTGGCCTATTAGCCCACCCACTAAGAAGAACAAGGTGATACCAACAAGGATAAGAAGGAGTGCTAGTCCGTATCTTGCCGTTAAACCGAGCTCTGCCAGCGCCGCTAGAGAGTGGGAGACTCGCCTTATTTTTCGATAATCCATCAGCCGGGAAATGCCGCTTAGCACCGGGAAGGCCAACATGCCGATAGTTAATGACGCGATGACGAGGTTCACATAGCTAAGAAAATTTAAGAAGGGGATAACCATGATTAAGGCGATAAGAAACATCGGCGCCCCGATGATGCAAAGATAGTCGGTTGACTTGCCCCTTAGATGATCGATGATGTATTGAATGATCATATAGACAAATATTATGAATAAAAAGAGCAGCCCCCCGCTCCAGGAGATGAGATATATTCCCAGGGCTAACCCGGTTAACAGGGCATAAATCAGGGGCTTCCTGAGATTCCCCCAGTCCCTGCTCCGGATATGACGGAAGGATGCCCCTTTTTCCCTGGCGCGTTTGATTGCTAAAATCAGGAACAAGGCCGCTGTTACGCTGAATAGCACCTCGGCAATATGGTGGTCGGTAAACCCCAGCAGGGAACGGAAGAGGAATTCACCCGGCAGAATGGCAATGAGAGCGGCAGAGAGCAACCCGACAGTCCGGTTAAAGAGCTCTCTCCCGATAAAGTATACCGGTATAGTAACCAGTGCCCCTAAGATAGCGGGGAAATATGCGCCCACTGTTTCTACGGTATATTGTGTAGGGCTCCCCAATGCAATGAACCATATGAGAAATCCCAGGAGGAGATCGAAAAAGGGAGCAAACGGCACATTCTGTCCGTAGGGAAATAAGGTGAAGGGGTCGAAGGCGATCAGGTGGGGGAAATGCTGCACCAGGTTCTCCACCAGTCGCATGTGATACCAGGGGTCGTTTCCTCCGAATATGACCCACTCGCCACCAAAAATGCTGTCATGCGGCGCATATACTCGTAGGGATAGGGCTAAGTAAAAGATTGCAATGACTATTAAGCCGTAAATCGCTTTCTTTGGGTCCGTTGCTAAGAAGAGGATAGCGCAAGCGATTAGCCCCCACGCTACCAAGGGCATTGTTGGCCCCCCTGCCACGAAGAGCAAGATAATACCCAAAATGATTAGGAAGAGTATCAGGCCTTGTCTCACCTTCCTCGGGATACCGGTTCTAATCTTCTCTAGGAAACTGACCATTACTCTCCATTGTCAATCTTGTTACCTTTGGGGCATTCTACACCAGACATTCGCTGGTGACAAGATAGCATTGTAATTAAGCGTAGTCTTAGACCTATTGTTGATCTAGCAATCGAGGGGCAGTAGCGATTGTTGTATTCTATTGGTTGACGGGAAGGATGTCTACTGTCCTAAGCTGCGGTGGAACTAACGGGCGTTCTAGAAATATTTCGCTAGAAACTGGGTGGAGCAATAGAGAGTCTGCCTGTACATGGTATAGCCGAAAAGCTGGAGGTGCGATGAAAGGTGGCAGGATATCATGTCCCCCGGGGATGAATATATAATATATAATGAAATCGACATTAAACAATCTCCCTTGGGAGCGAGCTTGACAGCTAGGTGCCATGAGCGTATCATCACCAAGCTTGAGGTTAGCAAGGGGGTAAGAAAGGTATGAGGTTTAGCAGCAGTGTTGAGATCAATGCCCCTGTAGAGAAGGTCTGGGCGTTAGTTGACCGGCTTGAAGAGTGGCCCCAATGGATGCCGTCCATTAAGAAGATTGAGAGGGTCTCTGAGGGACCTTTAACAGTAGGCTCACAACTTTCTGTGACGGCTAAGGTAAGCAGGCTCACAGTCAACTTGCTGATGACAATCACCGAATTTGTCCCGGAGCGTTCCGTGGTGATGCAAGGAAGAGCTCTGGGCACCAACCTGACACGCTTCTACTTCTTTGAACCTGTAAATGGCAAGACGAAGGTCACCATAGGTGGCGAGGTCTCAGGGCTTCTGGCGTGGCTGGCACGCCGAGGCGGTCAAGCAGTATCAGATGAGATTGCGCAAGCGGCAAAAAAAAGGATCGAATCATTGGGATAACTGGCCAAGAAACCTTCATGGGAACAGATATAACTCAGTTAGCTTGAACACAGCCAGCCCCGAGTTGAACTCATTACATGACCCTGACGAATTATCCCGCTCGATCCTGTTCACACCTACTATGTGAAGAAAAATGAAAAGGCCCGGCAGATCAATACCACTGAATTGCGTCGATAAATGCGAACTGGCTCTTGATGATATAAATGAGCCCGCGCTTATTCACGCAATTCTAAACCTCGAAGGGGAGATAGATCCTGTTAGATTGAATCAAGCAATTTCGTCCGCGCAAGAGGCTCACCCCATTATGAGAACCATTCTTCGAAGTAAACGTTTCAGGCTTTTCCGCGAAATACAAGAGGATTTCGGAGAAGGAGTCCTGACTGTCCAAGACCTAGCCGAACTCCAAGATGCAAACTATGAGAGATACCTTTCCGAATGGATGAACCAGCCCATGGATATAAGAAAGGGATTTCCATTTAGGGCCCTTCTATTAAAGAAAAATGATGCTGAATCGTCGCTGGTTTTCACTTTCCATCACTCTGCAACAGATGGGCTCCGCGGCGTTATTTTCATAAGGAAGGTCATTGAAAGTTACAACAACGAGGTTTCTAAGGTTTCTAGACCGTCAGAAGATATCCGCATATCCCGTAAAGGGGACGAATTGCTAGATTTTGCAAACAGACAAAGGTCAAAGGTAGAGCACTACTATATGAAAATGATCTCTAGTCTTTTTCATCGGTTTGTAATAGCTGCCTACCCTCCCCCAACAAGGGTGTTCCATGATAAGTCAGGACACTCAAAAGAACTTTACCTCTACAATAAGCCTATAGGCCCAACTGAACTAAAACAGATCGAGTCTAAAGCAAGATCAGCCGGCGTTGAGCTAAACGAGATTCTTCTGGCAGCGGCTTATAGAGTTGTGGAGAAATGGAATAGTATGCACGGAAAAGTCAGCAAAAAGATACGCATAATGGCGCCGGTAAATATAAGTCCCAAGGGGTTCCGGTACGTTGTTTCAAATCAGGCATCCTGGATTTCCCCGGCAACCACTCACCAAGATAGGGCTGATCCCGCAAAGCTATTGAGAAAGGTAAGGACAGACAACATATATGCAGCCAAGAATAGGATGGCTTTCTCCCTAGTGTATTTCTTCCACTTTTGCTCTCTCTTTCCTCTGGCGGTTATGAGAGGAATGTGCAGATTCTTGATGATTACCCGAACTTATGTTGATACCATTCTCTTTACTAACATGGGTCTGATCTGGCCAAAAGTTGGCTCTGAAGAACCTGCTGTGACCAGTATAGGTAGCTCCAGAATCGTCAATATAATTGGATCGGCACCTGTTGTAACCCCGATGGGACTGAGCATCTGCCCGGGCATCTATAATAAGCGTCTAAATATCTCTCTCACTTATAGACCCGCCCTTTTCTCAGAGGAAAAAGCTCAAACGTTTTTAGACCTATATGTTGAAGAGATAAAAAACTACCCAGTCGGTCCGGAGGGATCATGACAGTAGCGCTGGTGAAATTTGATGGTTCCCTGGATTCGCTTAGTAAGGCCATCGAACTGTGCAATGGATTTGGGAAACTCAACAAGAACGACAAAATCCTGATAAAACCCAATAACTGTTTCCGACACAAAATAATGCCCCCCTATGGCATGGTTACTACCTCAAAGATCATAGACGGGGTCATACAACTACTACTCGAACATGGCTGTAAAGATATCTCTATCGGCGAGGGTGCCATTATCGGTTTACTCGATGAACTTAAGCCATATACAAAACGAGGTTTTAAGGGTACAGGCATTGACAAGGTGGCTGAAAAACACGGAGTTAAACTGATCGATTTCAACCAGGGTCCTTTTCAGGAGCTAGATTTAGGAGGGGTAAAGGCTCAAGTCTCCAAAACGGCTTTAGAAGCAGACTTTCTAATCAACATACCAGTCCTAAAAACTCACTTTCAAACGAAGGTCTCTCTGGGTTTCAAGAATCTGAAGGGGTGTCTCAGCAAAGCTTCAAAACAAAGGTTTCATATTACTAACCGATTAGATAGTCTAATTTGTCTTTTAAATGAAGCTATCGAGAGCGACCTGGTCATAATTGATGGAATATATATGTTAGAAAAGGGGCCAGAAACTCTCGCTGGTGTGGCCCACCGCAAGGATTTGATTATAGCAAGCCCGGATATATTCGAGTGCGACATTGTCGGGGCAACTATCCTGGGAATCGATCCGTCACAGGTTGACTATCTGAGAGAATTTGCCGAAAGGCATAATCGATCTTTTGATATCAGCGCAATTCAAATCAAAGGAGAGGATGTAGAATCTCTCAAGGAGCATCTTGAGTGGCAATTTGAACCAGATAAAGAATTATTGAGCCCGTCAGGAGTAACAGGACTTTCAGCTCCCCCTCCGGGACAGACTCTTTGTTCTGCATGCGGTGCCACGCTCGCTCTGGCAGTATCAATACTCGGCAAAGACAATCCTAATGTGGATTTTGGCGGTGCCGAGTTATATTACGGGCTGGAATTGAGGCCAGATAGAGATACCCAAAATGTTTTTCTTTACGGCGACTGTGCAATCAGACGTAATAAGGGTTTACTGAATGCTACCAAAATAGAGGGCTGCCCCCCTTCATTGACTAACACCCTTCTTGCCTTAATGAAAGTACTTCTTAGCAAACCAAGGATGCTCAGAATGATGCTTCTGAGAGCCATAAAGCTAGTCGGTATTAGGCTTGGGATCTACAACGAGGTTTTCCCAGGATGGGAGCGATATCGATCCAAAGAATTTGATAAAACTCACTTTTGATTTATGGACTAAGCACAACCATTTTATTGAACAGGTTTTAGTAAACTCGCCTTTGCCTCTGCTAAACATGATATACGATGGACTGAGGCAGACTAGGGAAAAGACGAGGGTCCTGGACTTTATGCATATAGTGAAGTCGTATCAGGAAAGATACAGCAATTACGATTAGACAGACTGTTCGCTCAAAGCACTACCATGATTACACCCACACTGAACCCGGAGGCTCCGCCCACCAACATGATCTTGCTGTCCCTCTTGACTCGGCCTTCCTCTACCGCGTCCGCTAATGCCATAGGGACGCTTGCTGCAGCGGTATTACCATATTTGTGGATGGTAATCATAGCCTTCTCCAAAGGAAGGCCCCCGATTCTCATAAGCCTCTCAGTGATCGACTGCGTCACCTGATGCGGCACCACCAAATCCACATCACCCAGTTCCCAGCCATTCTGCGCTATCATCGACTTCACCGCAGGAGG
>Ga0114919_10003729_pt1 | contig 12261 bp, 11 predicted proteins | sample BlataG_FD_88682 | JGI IMG/M metagenome (GOLD analysis project Ga0114919, IMG submission 88682) | Deep subsurface microbial communities from Black Sea to uncover new lineages of life (NeLLi) - Black_00105 metaG | ecosystem: Environmental > Aquatic > Marine > Oceanic > Sediment | place: Atlantic... | reverse complement strand
TTGACCTCCTCTCTTTAGCGTAAGGTTGTACCCTCATCCTTCTTGCGGACGGGGGTTCAACTCCCGCCCCATCAGGTAGACATTCACAACAGATCGATCAGCTTAATCCAATTAATCAGCTGTGAGAGATTGAGAACTAAAATATGGAGGAAACGGATGCTTGAGCAACCTTAAGCAGGCTGTCGGGGAATATTCCCAACTGGAAGACGCCCCAGATGGAAATCAACAATACTAAGGCGGCGCCGAAGGCCACAGGAATTTTCTGAGCTTCAGGCCGGGGAGAATGCATGAACATGATTACCACCACTCTTAAGTAGTAGTAAACCGAGATTAAGCTATTCAGCACTCCGATTATGACCAGCCCCACGAATCCTGACTTCACTGCGGCACCGAAGACATAGAACTTTCCCATGAATCCGGCTGTTGGAGGGAATCCTGCCAGAGAGAACATAAATACGGTCATCAGGATAGCTAAGAGAGGAGACCGAGTTCCCAGCCCGGAATAATCATTCAACCCGGTGTTCTCCTCACCCTTTCGTCCCAGTACAATCACCACGGTGAAGGCACCGACGTTCATAAAGGTGTAAGCTAAGAGGTAAAAGAGAGCGCTGGAGATTCCGGTCTCACCTCCGGCAACCAGAGCCACAAGGACGTACCCTGCATGAGCTATGGAGGAGTACGCCAGCATCCGTTTGATGTCCGACTGGGCGATAGCGATGATGTTCCCCACGGTCATGGTCAGGGCTGCCATGATCCAGACGATCATGGTCCAGTCCACCTTTATGGTAACGAAGCAGAACAGGAATACCCTCAAGAGTGCGGCAAATCCAGCCGCCTTGGGACCGGCGGAGATGAAGGCCGTTATCGGGGTGGGAGCGCCCTGGTACACGTCCGGCACCCACATGTGAAACGGAACCGAAGCTATCTTGAATCCGAATCCCACCAGAAGCAATCCTGCGCCTCCCCAGATTAAAAGATTCGGTCCGGCGTCGCCGAAGGCGATACTCTTTATTATCTGTTCTAAATTGGTGCTTCCGACGGCGCCATAGATCATCACGATCCCGTAAAGCAGAAAACCGGTGGCAAATGCTCCCATGAGAAAATACTTCAGAGATGCCTCGTTGGACTTGGGATCGCTTCTTCTGAAACCTGTAAGAACGTACAGCGAGAGTGACATGATCTCCAGACCCAGGAAGATGACGACTAAGTCAAACCCGGATGCTAAGAGCATCATACCCAGGGTGGAGAACAGAATCAGGCTGAAATACTCACCGTGAAAGATATCCTCTCTTTTCAGGTAGTTCATGGAAACGCAAACGATCAGAAACGATCCGGCCAGGAAGATGAACTTAAAGAAGGTGGCGTAATTATCGACCAGGAACATCTGGCTAAAGGTGGTCTCCTGCACATCCCACAGGCGCAGGGCAGCCAGGAAGGCCAAGACTATTGCTATCCAGCTTAGATGCCCAGAGATGATCTTCCTGCCCTTAGACAGAAACGGATCCAAGATCAGAATCAAGATGGCGAAGACGCAGAGAATGATCTCCGGCAGAATCAGTTTGAAATTAACCGCTGGCACGATCCAATCCATCTAAATCTCTCCTGATTTTGAAGCGGAGTGCATCAGCTTGTCGTAGCGAAGCGGAGATCCCGACTTGGCGGGGCTGATGCATGCAAAAGCAAAGCTTTTGCACTCGCTCCTCATCCCGAATTTTACTCCTCACTTTCGTCATTCCATCTGCTTCGACAGCTCAATCTGCTGTGAATCCAGAGTTAGGCTCTCCTCAAATAACTGATTCTTTTCATATTTTGCGTGCGCGTTCTCTATCAGAGCTTTGACCGAAGGTTCCATTCTGCTGAAGAATGGCTTGGGATAGATGCCGATCCAGAAGATGGCTATGATCAATGGTATTAGAACCAGCTTCTCGCGTAGGTTCAAGTCCTTCAGATTCTCATTCTCCGGATTGGTGATCTTTCCGAACATGGTTCGTTGATACATCCGAAGCATATAGATCGCTGCTAAGATTATACCCACTGCACCGAGCACCGCATAGACCACATTGGATTTGAAGGTCCCCAGAAGAATGGTGAACTCACCCACGAAGCCGTTGGTTCCCGGAAGCCCGATGGAGGAAAGAGTCACTATCATAAAGAAGGCTGCAAACACGGGCATTTTCTTTGACACACCACCAAAATCGGAGATCAACCGGGTGTGTCTTCTCTCGTATATCATCCCCACGATCAAAAAGAGCGCCCCGGTGGAGATGCCGTGGTTGATCATCTGAAGTATGCCACCTTCTACCCCCTGAACGTTTAGGGCAAAGAGTCCCAACATCACAAAGCCCAGATGACTCACCGATGAGAAAGCCACCAGGCTCTTTATGTCCTCTTGCCTGATGCAGACCAGCGCTCCGTAAATTATGCCGATTATCGCCAGAATGGAGAAGAGCGGAACGTGGTCCATAAATGCATTGGGGAATAAAGGCAAACAGAACCTCAAGAATCCGTAGGTTCCCATCTTCAGCAGAACCCCGGCTAAGATGACCGATCCCGCGGTGGGGGCTTCGACGTGCGCATCCGGAAGCCAGGTGTGGAACGGAAACATGGGAACCTTGATGGCAAAGGCCAGGGCAAAGGCAAAGAAGAGCCAGAATTGAGCGCCCAGCGGGATGGGAAGCTTAACTATCTCCAGAAGGTTGAAGGTATATGTGCCGGTGAAGCTGTGGTTCATGAAATAGAGGACTAAGATCGCCACCAGCATCAGAAGTGAGCCGGTCATGGTGAACAAAACGAATTTGATGGTGGCATAGATTCTTCTGGGACCACCCCAGATGCCGATGAGGAAATACATGGGGACGAGCATCAACTCCCAGAAGACGTAGAACAAAAAGAGATCTAAAGAGACGAACACCCCTATCATCCCGGTTTCTAAAAAGAGCATGGATATGTAAAAGCCTTTGACCTTGTCGGTGACGGCGGACCAGGATGAGAGAATTGCCAGAGGAGTGAGAAAGGTGGTTAACAGGACCAAGAACAGGCTTATCCCGTCGATGCCCAGATGATAGCTTATCCCCAGGCTTTCAATCCAGGTCTTGCTGACCGAAAACTGCATGGCCGCAGAATCCGCGGCGAAATTGAAATAAACATACAGGGAGAAGGCAGCGTTCAACAGGGAGGTGACGAAAGCAATCGTTCTGATCCTGCCGTGCCCCTTTCTGTCGACGAAAAGCAATATCAAAATTCCCAGCATGGGGAAAAATGTGAGTATGGTCAAAATCCAGCTATCTAACATATCCTCACCTTAGGATGTAGTAAGTCAAAATCAACATTGCGCCAAAAACCAACGAGAGGGCGTAGTTGCGTAAGTAACCGGTTTGGGTTCTTCTTATAACCAAGCCGAATCCCTTGACTATAGAAGCGATTCCGTTAGCCGCGCCGTCTATCACCAGAACGTCGAATTGCTTCCATAAAAACAATGCCAGATTCAAAAGGGGATTCACCAAGACCTTTGCATACAGTTCATCCACGTAATATTTGTTGAACAGAACCCGGTAGGGAAATTTGTATTTCTCCGCCAGCATCCTGGGAATCTTCAGATTCTTGACGTAGAAGCGGTAGGCGATGAAAATGGCAACCAGCACTACGCCAATCGAGATTATCATCAAAAGGTATTCCACCGATGGTGCATGATGTACCGCCTCCCCGCCCGCCGAATGACCTTGCTCAAATACCGACGACAAAAATCCTTCAATTCTGTTCGATCCCCCCAGGGAGTGAGGAATCCCGACATAACCACCTATTACTGCAAGAACAGCTAGGACCATCAGAGGTATGGTCATGGGTTTCGGCGACTCATGGACACGAGCTTCGACCTTCGGATCCATCCTGGATTTCCCCAAGAAGATCATAAAAAATAACCTGAACATGTAGAACGCGGTTAACCCGGCAGTAATCGCTCCCACCACCCACAGCAGGAGATGACCGTGTGGACTGGAGAACGCCTTCCACAGGATCTCGTCCTTGCTGAAGAACCCGGAGAAAAGAGGGATTCCGGATATGGCTAAGGTGCCGGCAAGAAAACACCAGAAGGTGATCGGTACGTACTTCTTCAACCCGCCCATCTTCTGCATGTTCAACTCTCCGGCTAAGGCGTGCATCACCGAGCCGGCCGACAAAAAGAGCAAAGCCTTAAAGAAGGCGTGGGTCATAAGATGAAATATGCCTGCGGTAAAGGCTCCTACCCCGCATGCCAGGAACATGTAACCCAACTGGCTGATGGTGGAGTAAGCCAGCACTCTTTTGATGTCATTCTGAACCAGACCGATGGAAGCCGCATATATGGCGGTGGCCGCGCCGATCACCGCCACCACTCCCATGGTAACCGGTGCTAATAGAAAGAGGGTATGACATCTTGCCACCATATACACTCCCGCGGTCACCATGGTGGCGGCATGAATTAGCGCCGAGACCGGTGTGGGACCCTCCATCGCGTCGGGAAGCCATACGTAAAGCGGAATCTGGGCTGACTTGCCAATGGCTCCCATGAACAAAAGCAGGGTCATGACAGTGACCAATCCTCCTCCCAGAGCCAGAACATGCGGCGCGTTTTCAAACACCTGGCTGAAGTTCAGACTTCCGAAACTCCAGAAGATCAGCATCACCCCGAGAGCGAAACCGAAATCCCCGACCCGGTTGACGATGAAAGCCTTCTTGCCTGCATCCGAGGCGCTCTTCTTCTCATACCAGAAGCCGATCAAGAGGTAAGAACATAATCCAACGCCTTCCCACCCCAGGTAAAGCAGCAGAAAGTTGTTGGATAGAACCAACATCAGCATGAAGAAGGTGAAGAGATTCATGTATGAGAAGTAGCGGGCGTATCCTTTGTCTCCTGCCATGTACCCGGTCGAATAGACGTGGATGAAGAACCCAACGCCGGTAACCACCAGGATCATGATCGAGGAGAGCGGGTCAAGCAAGAATCCGATGTCGATCTGGAACTCTCCGGAGAGAATCCATGGGAAGACGATTTTCTGCACCACCCTCTCCCCTGCCGGCAGAGCCAGAAGCTCAAAGAAAATCGCAATGGAGGTCAAGAAGGACAAACCCACCGAGGCGCAGCCTATCCAACTGACCAAACTCCTCGCCGGACCTTTTTGATCAAAGGAAGTCTTCTGTCTAAGCGCCAAGAGGCCGTTTATCAGAAAACCGATCAGTGGAAATAATGGAACAAGATAAACGTAGTTCATATTCTCTTCATTGTCCACCGTCGACTGTCCGCAGTCCGCAGCAAAACATCTTTTTTCGGCGGACGCCCGACTGCGGTCGTCTTACCATTTCATCAGGTTGAAGTCATCCACGTTAACGCTCTTTTTGTTTCTAAAGAGACATATGATTATCGCCAATCCTACCGCCGCCTCTGCTGCCGCCACGGTCATCACCAGGAACACCAGCACCTGACCATCCAGAGAGCCGAGCTGCCGGGACAGTGCTACTAAAGCCAGGTTGACCCCATTGAGCATCAGCTCGATAGACATGAACATTACCAACACGTTTCGCCTCACTAAAACTCCCAAGACTCCGATGGCGAAGATCGTCGCGCTCAATATCATGTAGGCAGAGGATGAAACCATCAATCTCTCCTTTAGCTTACAGTCTCCTTTTCGCCATAACCACGGCGCCGATAATCGCCACCAGAAGCAGAATCGACGCCAACTCGAACGGAAAGAGATACTTGGTGAAGAGAAGTTGAGCCAGGGCTTCGACGCCCGCGGGGGTGGTGACGTCAGAGACTTCTTCAGCCGACTTCAATCCAAAAGCGCCCACCTGAATTATGGTCGCCAGCCCGATCAGCAGCAGGAAGACAAACAGGATGGCGAAAAACCTCTGTACCTTTCTTCTTTCCGGGCCAAACTCGTCTCTTCTCAGATTCAAAAGCATGATGACGAAGATGAACAGAACCATGATGGCGCCGGCATACACTATAATCTGTATAGCAGCCAAAAATGGAGCATTCAGAAGCAAGAATAGAATCGCGATGCTCACCATGGTGGCTATAAGAAAAAGGGCGCTTGCCACCGGACTCCTCTGGCTGATAACCAGAATGGCGCAAACAACCGCTATCACCGCCAGTATGGCAAAAATCAGAATCTCCATCTCATCATCCCTTCAATCTATTACATCCGTTGGCATGAACCATACGGTTCATGCCGTTGACCGCTCGATCCGACTGATCTGCTGACTCCTCTAATCCGTTTCATCCGTTCCATCCGTTGACCGTTCAGTCCGTTACATCCGTTATCCGTTTAATTCGCTACATCCGTTGACCGTTTAATCCGTTCAATCCGTTGACGCCTTCCCGGCCTTAGGCACCAACAGATCGTCTTTGGTGTACAGCAACTTCTCCCGCCTGTCAGTCGAGAATTCGTATTCCTTCCCCAGGAGTATGGCCTCCTTGGGACAAGCTTCCTGGCAATATCCGCAGAATATGCAACGGAGTTCATTTATCTCATACACTTTGGCATATCTCTCGCCGAACTCGTTTTCAGCCGGCTCCATATATATGCAGCCGGAAGGGCAGGCTGCGGCACACAGACCGCAGCAGACGCATTTTTCCGATCCGTCGTCGTTTCTTTCCAGGTAATGCAGTCCCCGATACCGTGGAGAGAGGGTAAGCTTCTGCTCCGGATATCTCACCGTGGTCGGCTTGGAAAATAGATACTTCAGGGTGACCGCCAATCCCCGGGGCAACGCCCAAAATATGGTCTTCAAAACATCAAACATATTTTAACTCTTGAACCTTTAGACTTTTGAACTTTTGAACTCTTGAGCCTTTGAACTCCTGAACCTTTAGACTTTTGAACTTTTGAACCTTTGAACTCTTGAACCTTTCTTAGATTACCATGATAATTCCCGTGATAAAAACGTTGAGGATCGCCAGGGGCAGCAATACCTTCCAGCCGAAACTCATCAACTGGTCGTATCTGAACCTGGGAAAGGTGGCCCTCAGCCAGATGAAGAATAAAAGAAATGCGACCATCTTTATGAGAAACCACACCACCGGCGGCAGGAACGGCCCGTGCCAACCACCCAGGAACAAGGTGGTTGCGATTGCGGCAACGTTGATCATGGCGCCGGTCTCTCCTAAGAAAAACATGGCAAATTTCATGGAGGAGTACTCGGTAGAATATCCTGCCACCAGCTCGCTTTCCGCCTCCGGGAGATCAAAGGGAATCCTGTTAATCTCGGCGATGCCGCAAATCAGGAACAGGATGAATCCCAGTGGCTGGCGGAAGATAAACCAGTGGATGAATTTGTCCTGAGCGTTTACTATCTCCACCAGGCTAAAGGTACCCGCGATCATCAGAACTCCGATCAACGAGAACCCCAGGGAGACCTCATAGCTGATCATCTGGGCAGACGACCTTAACCCGCCCATAAGCGAATATTTGTTGTTGGACGACCAGCCCGCCAGAACTATGCCATATATCCCCAGTGACGTCACGGCGAGTATGTAAAGTATCCCCATGTTGAAACTGGAGACTACCATATCGATCTTGTGACCAAACAATTCAACTTGATCCCCAAATGGAATGACCGCCACGATGATCAGGGCCGGGATGAAGGTCAACATTGGAGCCATAATATAGATGAACTTATGCACGTTCGTCGGAATGATATCTTCCTTGAAGAAAAGCTTGATACCGTCGGCGATGGGCTGGAGTAGGCCATGCGGTCCCACCCGCATCGGACCCAGCCTCAGCTGGAAGTGTCCCAAAAGTTTCCTTTCCACCCAGGTGAGGTAGGCAATGAGGAGCAGGAAGACAACCAGAACCACTGCCACCTTGACCACGGTTATGATGATGAAAGCAAGCATACTATCCTAAGTCCTTTGCCACCGTTTTCCTGTATCACCAAGATTTGCCCAACCCATTCCTTTGTGAATCGGCGAAACCCGGGTCAGTTCCTCGAAAATCTCCGCAGGCGAACCGTAATCGAAATCATAACCCATGACTTGGGCCAACATACAGATGATATGCCAATCAACCCTGGAATTCCCCAAGGGATCGAAAGCTTTCTTGAGCCTCTGGATCCTTCTCTCCGCGTTAGTGAACGTCCCGTCTTTCTCGGCAAAGGAGGCACCCGGGAAGACCACGTGAGCCAGCTTGGCGGTCTCTGTCAAGAAGATGTCCTGCACCACCAGAAAGTCAACCTTTCCAAGCGCTTCTTTCACATAATCTCTGTCAGGATATTCACTCACGGGGTCTGCGCCCACGATATACATTGCCTTGATCTTCCCCTGATGAGCCGCCTTTAGCATCAGCTTGAAATCGAGGCCGGGTTTCTCGGGAATTCTCTCAGTCCAGATTTGTTCTACCTTCCTTCTTGATCTCTCATCAGCGACCTCTGCGTATCCCGGAAGCCTGTCCGGGAAGACACCGCAATCCAATGCCCCCTGCGAATTGCAGTCCTCGCGCAGCAGATTGACTCCGCAGTCAGCCTTGTCCTGATGCCCGGTAAGACGCATCAGATTCTGCAGCTTATTCAGCAGTTCCGCATTCTCAGGATGGCCGGCGATCTCTCTCCCGCAGAGGATTATGATGCTCTCCGCTTTCTTTAAAGCCCGGGCCAGCTCTTTGATCTTCTCTACAGCGATTCCGGTCGTCTGTGAAGGCTCTGACTTCGTAGGCTGCAGTGCATTCTCTCCCAGTTCCTCCAACAGGCCGGTCAGAAAAGCCACCTCGGCTTCTTTTTTGTACACCAGTTCGCCGTGAGCGAACCGTTTCAATCGCCTGCTCTTAGAACTTGCCAGAAACAGAGCATTGCCTCTGCGGACAGACTTGATCACACGCAGGTTTATGATGGGATGTTCCTTTTCCAGATCACACCCCAAGACCAGGATCAGCTTCGCCTTTTCAATGTCGTCTATTGAGTTGGTCATGCCGTAAGCTGGCTTTCCGGGATCAAGATTGGGACTGGGTAGCAGATGTCTCGAACCGACGCGATGATCGATGTTATTCGTTCCTAACACCAACCGGACGAACTTCTGAAACAGATAACACTCTTCATTTGTCAGTTTGGATGACCCCACTCCCGCCAGGGAATCGGCGCCTGAACTTTCTTTTGCCGTTCTGAACCTGGAGGCTACTAACTCGATCGCTTCGTCCCAATCCACCGGCGAGAATTCACCGTTCTTCCTCGCCAGAGGTTGTATCAGCCTGTCGGGATGATTGACAAACTCAAAGCCGAATCTGCCCTTATCGCACAGGAATCCCTCGTCCACATGATCGTTTCTTCTGGAGGTGATGCGATAGATCTTATCGTCTTTGGCCCATAGGTTGATGTTGCAGCCATCCCCGCAATGAGGGCAGATCGACGGCGTGGCCTCCGTCTCCCAGACCCTTATCTTGTATCTGAAGGATTTCGAGGTCAATGCACCTACCGGGCAGATCTCGACTGCGTTTCCCGAGTATGGATTATCAAGCGGAATGTCCGGCAGAGTTTTTATCTCTGATTTTGCTGCCCTGCCAAAGGTGCCCAGATCGGTCTCTCCGGCGATCTCGTTTAAGAATCGGACGCATTTTCGGCAGAGGATGCAGCGATTCATGTTTCTTACTATCTGCGGGCCGATTTGAAGATCATCGTATCTGGATTTGGGGTCGACGATGAATCTTCTTTTTTCCTCTTTGTATCTGCTCTTGTCCGAACCATATTTGAAGACCAGATTCTGAAGCTCGCATTCCCCACCCTTGTCACAAACAGGACAATCCAGCGGATGATTGATAAGCAAAAATTCCAGAACGCCCTTTCTGGCAACTCTCACCTGGGGTGTGTCGGTTTTCACCACCATTCCCTCGGAGACCGGCGTGGCACAGGCCACCTGCAGCTTCCACATCTTTTCCACCTCCACCAGACACATCCGGCACGATCCTACCACCTCCAGCTTATCGTGAAAACAGAAGGTGGGAATCTCAATGCCGACCTTCTCCGCTGCCTTCAGGATGGTGGCCCCCTCCTCCACCGTCACCTGCTTGCCATCTATGATTAGAGTTACCATCTTATCCGTTCAATCCGTTGACCGTTTCATCCGTTGGTGTGAACCGTACGGTTCACACCGTTGACCGCTTCAAACAAATCTCTCTCCCAAATCCACCATGCATTTCTTGTGCTTTATGTGATACTCATACTCATCCCGAAACTTCTCGATGGTGCTTGTGATGGGAACCACTGCGCCGTCGGCCAAGGGGCAGACGGTCTTTCCGGCAATGTTGGTACAGATGTCGCGCAGAAGCTCTATGTCCTCTTCCCTACCTTTACCATTCTCGATTCTCCCCATGATCTGTCTGATCCATCTGGTTCCCTCTCTGCAGGGGACGCACTTGCCGCATGACTCGTGCTCGAAGAATTTCGATATGCGGTAGGCTACCTTTATCATGCAGGTGGTCTCATCCATGACGATGGTGGCCCCCGATCCCAAAAGCGACCCTGCCTCGTAAAGAGAGTCGAAATCCATCTTGACGTCGATCAGGTCGGCGGTTAAGACCGGGGTGGACACGCCGCCCGGTATCACCGCCTTGAGCTTGCGACCGTCCTTTATCCCGCCGCCGTGCTCGTAGATCAGCTCTCTTAAGGTAACTCCCATGGGAAGCTCGTAATTGCCCGGCTTGTTCACGTGGCCGGACAGGGAGAATATCTTCGTCCCGGTGCTCTTGGGCATGCCCAGGCCCGCATACCAATCGCCTCCGTTCAGAACGATGTGCGACAGGTTCGACAGGGTCTCGACGTTGTTGATCACGGTGGGATTCTGGTAAAGGCCCACCGATGCGGGAAAGGGAGGCTTTAGCCTGGGATTGGCCCTGTTTCCCTCGATCGATTCCATCAGGGAGGTCTCCTCTCCGCACACATAGGCTCCTGCTCCCCGGTACACACTCAGATCCAGATCAAAACCCGATCCCAGAATGTTCTTGCCCAGATATCCTTTCTCGTAACACTCCCGGATGGCCTGTTCTAATCTTCTGGCGCCGAAATAGAACTCTCCCCGGATATAGATGAAAGCACGGTGGGCTCCGATGGCATAAGCGGCGATGATGATCCCCTCTATCAGTTGGTGAGGATCGTTTTCTATCAAAGTCCGATCCTTGAACGTCCCCGGTTCGCCCTCATCGGCGTTACAGAGCAGGAACCTTGGCTTAGGCGAATCCTTGGGCACGAAGCCCCATTTCATTCCGGCCGGGAAGCCAGCCCCTCCCCTTCCTCTCAGACCGGATTTCTTCACTATCTCGATAAGCTCATCCGGACTATGCTCCTTCAGGGCTTTGGACAGAGCTCGATAGCCGCCATTCCGGATATAGGTGTCAATCTGATATTGGTCGGGAACGTCTATATGTTTGAACAGTATCTTTTCCATCAGTCTCTTAAATCTCTTTCCCCTCTCTTAACCCGGCGAGGATCTCATCCACCTTGGCCCGGGTCAAGTTCTCGTAGTATTTCTGATTTATCTGCATGACCGGAGCCGTGCCGCAGGAGCCGAGACATTCGACTTCGGTCAGAGTGAAAAACCCATCCGGGGTGGTCTGGCCGGCCTTTATGCCCAGCTTCTCCTCTAAGTATTTTGCCAATTGTTCTGCACCGCAAAGCATGCAGGAGACGTTCGTGCAGACCTGGACATGATATTTTCCCACTCCCTCCTTGGGAAAATAGGTATAAAACGAGAGCGTCTCCGCCATTTCCATCTCACTGACGGCAAGAAGCTCCGCCACCTGCTTCAAAATGTCGCGATTGTAGAAACCCACCTCCTCCAGCACCACGTGCATGGCAGGAAGGATGGCGCTCTTCCTCCCCGGGAATCTGTTCTTAAGCTCAACAATCTTCTTCTGTGTTGCTTCATTCAGCATCCGGACCGACCTTAGACTTTCGACTCTAAACTCTACACTCTAAACTCTGAACTTTTTCACCGATCTATCTCCCCCAGCACGATATCGATGCTCCCGATCGTCGCCACCACGTCAGCTATCAGTCGTCCTTCGATCATCTTCGGTAAAGCGCCCAGGTTGACAAAACAGGGCGGCCGTACCCTCACCCGGTAGGGCTTGCTTGACCCGTCGGAGACGATATAGTAGCCCAGCTCTCCCTTGGGCGATTCGATGGAATGGTAAACCTCGCCGACCGGCGCGGAGAAGCCTTCCACCACCAGCTTGAACTGGAAGATCAAAGCCTCGATATTCGACAGCACCTCATCCTTGGGAGGAAGCACCACACCCGGAA
>Ga0114919_10003728_pt1 | contig 12262 bp, 12 predicted proteins | sample BlataG_FD_88682 | JGI IMG/M metagenome (GOLD analysis project Ga0114919, IMG submission 88682) | Deep subsurface microbial communities from Black Sea to uncover new lineages of life (NeLLi) - Black_00105 metaG | ecosystem: Environmental > Aquatic > Marine > Oceanic > Sediment | place: Atlantic... | reverse complement strand
GGGGGGGGGGGGGTAGGGGGGGGGGGGGGGGGGGGAGGTGGGGAGGGGGGGGGGGGGGGGGAGGGGGGGGTGGGGGGGGGGGGGCTTGAGAGGTGTTGATGGTGATGTTTTGTTTTGTATACAAGAATGTTTGTGAAGTTTAATGATTGCTTTGTTTTACAATTCAGGTAAAAGTACGTGCGTGGTTGTTGACAACAACGATTACTGAAGAAGGAAGAAGAGTCGGGGCACCTCACCATACCTCACATCAATTCCCGGCCTGCACCCAAACAAACTCTTCCACATACGCACTATCACTAGTATCACCAGTATTACAACTCTCACTACAGCTATATACAGCAATCATGCCCCAATCTGGGGACAAACGGTCCTCAGGGTCCACTCCTAGATGATTAATTAACTGAGGCATCACTTGAAACTCAAACCTCCTCTTCCCACCACATCGTTCACACCTAGGAATGTCTGTAGGGCCAGGTATGTTGTGGCAACTGGGCCATATGGGATGAGCATGACCACTACTACCACTACTGCCAGAGGTGTTGGTGAAGCAGTAGCGGAGACATTGGGCTGGTTCATGAGCTATTCTAGCGGCGAATGAAGCAAAGTGGCGTTGTTCTTTGGAGATGGCATCTTCTAATTCATTGAGCACGCTCTCAGGCAAATCGTCTTCTTCGTCTTCTTCTTTGTTGATAGTATCACCATCACCTTCTTGGGCACTGCACGCTTTATATTGAGCTATCAGGGCTTTTAATTTCTCATCGTATTCTGTCTTCTTCTTTCCACCACCGGCACCAGCACCATTGGTTGTTGTTACCTCACTATCATTATCATGACGATGAAGATCTTCAGGTTCTACTACAAGCTCCTTCTCAGGGTAGAGGAATACACTGTCTTGTATTTGGCCTAACTGTTCTTCTTCTCCTACTACTACATTGCTACTATTACTATTATTATTATTATTATTATGGCTATTCTTCTTCTTGACATTGACTGTTTTTTGTTGTTCATAATACCCTGCCTTCCAAGGATCTTGGTTCTCCACAGAGCAGAGATCTGGTTTCCCTTTTTCTTCTTCATCAATATTACCCAGTACGGCAGCAGCAGCAGCAGCAGCAGGAAGAGGAGTGGGTCTGAGTTGAGTCTTAGGTGCAGGATCTATAGGGTAGAAAGGGTTCTGTCTAGGTAGTTGGCATCTCAATGCTCTGATTGCGCCTGGTTTGGTGAGTTGATCTCCTTGAGGGGAGATAAAGAGGGAGATAGTTCTGTGGAAAGCTGCTGGGTTGTTGTCTATTGGAGCGTAGACCTGCAGGGAAGGGGAAATGTAGAGGGAGAGGGGTGGTCGGTGAGAGGCCGGGAGATGAGAAGGAGATGGAAATTTGAATACAGCATGCGTGATAGATTTGAAAAGCAGTTGTTTTATTGGGTTCTCACCTGGAGTAGAAAGTTCATGAGCTTGCCAGTAACGCTGCAAGTGAGCTGTTCACGTCTGGGAAGATGTAAAGGATCGAGCCATGCCGGTCTTCCTCCAATTTTGCTAGGAAAACGATGCCTTAAGAGATCTGTGTTCTTGATTGGTGGCTCTGCAAAGCCTAACAACCAGTCTTCTTCGTCATCACTATCGGATTCTGATTCAAATGGCTCCTTCTGTGCCATGTATGTTTGGCTGGTTGTTATCAATAAAACCAACTTTAATTGGATCGGTACACTTCTAATGTATCATTTGCAACAATACGAGTCTCAGACTAGCAAACAGCGAATAAATAACAAAATAATATTAGCTTGAGCTCCCCGATGACGTTCATCACCAGGGGCAGCCCTATCAATCTCAATCTCCCCTTCTTCTCCTCCTCCTCCAACACCTTATTAAACACCTCCATAAAAGCATCAACCTCTTGAGCTCCAGTTAGGTAATACATCTTCTGACCACCATCACTATCACCGCTGCCAATGATGGAGAAAGGGTACGCCTCTCTATCACATCTAGCTCATTCTTTAGCAAACATATCATCCTGCAGTACCTCTTCTAAAACCCCACTCTCCTGTTACATACTCATCAACTTCCTCTGGTAGATCAAACTCTGGCTTTGCTGCTGTCTCCCTAAGGGTGTCTACTAGAGATATATTTTGAAGAGGAGATCCTTGCAGCAGTAGGCCCTTGTTTAAAAAGTGATAAATTCAAACAGTAGTTGACATTGCTTAGGCTTCTGTTTTATTATTATTATTCTATTGTATTCTCTAACAAACTCAAAAACATAGACCAACCCCACACAACACCTCCTCTTCTTCCTCTTATGTGTCTCTCTCTCTCTCTCTCAAATAGCCACAACAGGGGGAACAGCAGGCCCTCTCTCCAGTTCCTCCCTATAACTCTCCTCCATCTCCCTTTCCCCCTCCACCCCCATCTTCTCAAACTCCACCTCCCTCTCCAGCTCCTCTGCCCTCTCTGCCATCTCTCTAGCTCTCTCTGCCTTCACCTCGGCCTCGTGCAACTCCCTCTGCAGCTTGCTCACCACCAGATCAGCCTGCTGCTGAGCAGACTTGATAGCAATCTCAGCTGCAGCAGCTTCTCTCAAATGCTGCTGTCTCTCTCTTGTTGGCTCCACTGCAGCCTTGGCAATATTCAATGCCTCTTCTTCTGCCTGCTTGGCTTCTTTCTCCAACCGCTCTGCTGCATCAAGATGCTTCTGCACTTGTTCATACTTTTCATGAGAAACCTGAGCTGGTTCGACCGCTTCTTCAGCAGCGGCTTTAGATCTATCCCTTGCAGCTCTGCTGTCTTCACGGAGTTCAGCAATCTTCAGGATCAAAGAGGCAATATGAGACTGACGTCCTACTAAAATGCGACGATAATCATCTGCTTCTGCTTGACCCTTATCCAGCTGCAATTCAGCCCACTCAATCTCTCCGTCTAGCTGCCTCATTCTGGCAGCCAGTCTCCCTTTCTCCTGACGGCACTGCTCAATATATTCTCTCATCCCTGAAGCTTCCCTCACCCTCATCTTCCCCTTCAACTCCTCCACCTGACTGCTAGCCGTCCCCAGTTGCACTGAAACTTCACCTGCCTCTTCAATCTTCTCCAAACTCACCTCTGCCATCTGCTTGCTCTCCTCAATCAGACTCCTAGCACGTCTGTTTAAAACCTCGGCATGGTACTGCAGGTCAGACGCCAGCTGGCGTTCCTTTAATGCTTCCACGTCTTTATCTTCAGCCCACTTTGATGGAGCTTGAGCTTGAACTATCACCTGACGACGATGGTGTTCTGAGTCTTCAGCTTGTGCGTAACCCCTCCATTCTGCATGTTGGTACCGAGCTGTCTTTTCAAGAGCAACACTGACACGCTCTCTCTCTTCAGCAGCTTGATGCAGAATGGCCTGAGATTCTTCCTCAAAGGACTTGGCTTGTCGGCGGAGGTCTTCAAGGTGATGTTGCTTGGTGTCGACGGAGCGTTGACGTTCTTGAGCTCTGAGAGCGTGTTGTCTGGCTCTTGATTCAAGGACATCGGGGCTGGAGATGGGTTGGACTTCCCAGCTTGGTCTGGCTTCTACCTCGGGGATCCTTCCTTCACTTTTAGTAGTGGTGGCAGTAGGAGCAGCAGCAGCTCCTTCCTGAGGCTCCAGGTGAGACACCTTGATTCTCTCTCCCTGGATAAAAGTGGGCGACTTTCTTCCTTTTTCTTTGACTTTTTGCTTTGTTGTAGTCGTTACTTGTTGTTGCTGGGTCTCGTCAAAGATGATACGGCCTCGCCTGAAACCAGCCGCCTCCAACCTGGCAGCTGCACGCTGGGGTGGTGTGAGTTGGTCAAACTGTTGTTCCTGCTGCTGAGTAGTGGCAGTAGTGGGGGTGGTAGTTGGATTTAATTTCATACCTTTGCCTCCTATATCTTTTCCTTCCTCTTCTCCTTGAATGATGGGTTCAGGCAACGGGTGAGTAGAAAGCTGTGGTTTCTCAAGGCCAGCTTCAACTTCCTGGGGGCGTAGGAGTCTCTCAGCAGCGACTCTTTGCATGGAGATAGTAGCTGCTTGTTCTCCTTCTTCGAATGTAGGGTTTTCGACCATCATTTGAGGTGGCTTCGGTTGCTTTGGTGCTGTTTGAGCCGTAGTAGTAGCAGGTTGTTGTTCTTCTGTATCTCCCACTTCCTCCTCCTCTCCTTCGGCATTCTTATGTCCATGAAGAAGACGTGAAAAGAGCCCTTGGCGTGGTGCTTCTTCAGGTTTAGACTCCATTCTTGTATTACTAGTTGCTAAACTCTGCTTTTTTACAATTATTATGGACTAAAACGTCTCCAAATGCGAAGTATTTGTAAAACTAAACCCCTCCAAAGTCTCAACCCAGTCCACCTTCTTCACAGCTCCGCCTCATCGCGACTCTCTCAACTAACTTGTGTGTCTTACTTACAAAAGCCCTACCAACACAATTAAAAATAAAAAGGCTACTCAATCAATCATATTAGAAATCTCCTAGTCTTCATGCAAATGCTCTACTCTTACCCTCCTCCCCTTCCCCTCCTTCTTTTCCACGGCCCCTCCAGCAGTAACATCACCTCCAATCACACTCGGTAACTTATTAGGCAACTCTTCTCCCAGCCTACTCTCCAACAACCTCACAGTCCCATCATAACAACGCGCCCAAGCACTCTCCTTGTGCGCCCAATAGTTATTCGGCACCCAGTGTGCCGTATTTAGAGCATTGCTAAACAGCGGCCCAATATAAGGAGGCCCAATATGCAGGCCCCCTCTTCCCTCCAACCCAGTATCTGCAGCTGCATAGAGAGTGGAGGTAGCTGCCCGGCGTGGCGACTGACCCAGCAACCTGGCAACCATGGTGTTCAACCATGCCAATGGTTTCCACGCATTGCTCTCATCATACAGTGGAGTGTTCCCAAGTCCAGGTTGAACTGTAAACACGTCAATGCCAGTGCCTTTCAGCCTTTTATTCATTTCTCTTGCAGATAGCAAGGCGTAGAGATTAGCTCGAGCATATTGCTGTAGACCTCCAGCTTTGCCTTGCTTTTGTTGTTCTTCTCCTCCAAGGTCGTTGAAATCAGGCCGGGCTAGAAATTCATACTGAGACGTCATCCAGATGATTCTAGAGGGTGAGGCCGCTTTGAGGTCTGCCAGCAAGTGATGAACGAGCTGGAAGTGACCCAAGTAGTTGGTTGCATGAGATAGCTCAAAAACAGGAAGCTCACTGCTGCTGGTGGGAGTGGTGGGAGTGGCAGTGGCAGTGCTGTCCTCTCCTCTCTCTTCTCCCTCTTCTCTCCTCTCCCCTCCAACAATTTCTCCAACAATCCCCTTCTCCATAAACGTACCAGCCATTGCAATATAGCAATGAACCGGATAGCCCAAAGACCTCCATGCTTTCACAAACGTTTTGATAGAATAAGGAGAAGACAAGTTGCATTCAAAGAAATCAACCAGCGCCCCAGTAGAGTGATAAGGAATGACTGCTGCCTCTACCTCATCCAGCGCCTGTCTGCCCTTGGTCACATCAGAACCCAATATGAAATAGTGTGCGTTCTTGGCGCATAAAACTTTGGCTACTTCTAGGCCTATGCCGGAAGTACCACCTGCTATGATGACATTCATATGAGACAGGTCGAGATCATGAGAGAGGGGGGAGGTATCAAATAAAGGAGCAGCAGGAGCGGTGGTGGAGGAGGGAGGTGCCGTTGTTGAAGGTGGGATAGGGGTGGTAGAAGCCATTTTGGTGTTGTTGTTGTTCTTGGCTCAGTTGATTCTCGTAATATGTAACATCTAGCAGTAGGGAAACCTAGGTTATAAATGGCTAAATAAAAGTGGACAAGGAGGGGGGGGAAGCAGAAAAAGAGCTGGGGTGAAGTTGACATGAAAGTGAGTGAGTCGCCTCGGCCTGTTCTCATTCTTTCTCCTTCAACTTCTTCAGTAGCTCCATCCTCTCCTTTAATGACCTTTTCTTTGGTTGCTGAGGCATAGGACTCTCTATTATACCTGATGATGCTACCGGTGGTGATAGCGGTACCTCTGGCGCTGCTGCTGCTGCTGCTGCTGCTGTGAAGAATGATTCTTTCTTATCTTCTTCCTTGATAATAGGAGTCTTTCTTTTCTCTTCCTTCTCCACCACCTCTTCATTATCATCACTACTATTACTAACACCATCTTCATTCTTGACCACTACTGTACTTTGAGAGTACTTTGGCACCTTGCCTTTAATAACTGCTGCTGCTCTTGTTCTTGTTGTTTTCAACCCTCCTCGCCTTCTTTTTCCCAGAGTACCACCACCGCCGTCTCCGTTGCCATCTCCACCTCCTTCATCATCATCATCCTCTTTTCTCTTCCTCTTTCCACCATCACTCCTAGGATGGGGTTTATAAACACTCCAAGGCCAGGTAGAGAGAGCCAACGTCCTATTAACCACTCCTTCTATAATGTCTTCAGGGATGAAATCAGATTCTGTAGGCAACTGTCCTAGTACAGGAGAAGGATGCTGATGGTGATGGTGATGTTGTTGTTGCTGACTCTGCTCAACCGTCATTACCATTGTGGCGGAGTTATTATCATCATCATAGGCAGTATCAGCAATTGTCAGACACTCTCTGACCCAGCTAGCAGTGACGATATGAGGTAACCAAACACCACCATTACTCCCAGCAGTAGTAGTAGTAGTTTTGAATGATTGATACAAGGAGGCCACTGCTTGGGACCCACCAGCTTGATCGGATACTGCAGCAAGGAAATGATCCTCTGCCTTTACTGCATTCTCCTCATCTTCCGCTACATTATCATTACCATCATCATCAGTGAACACAATAATGTGGGTAGTAGTAGCTGGAGTGAGAGTATCCATCACCCTTCCTCCATGTAACTTGAACTGAAGCTTCATTGCTGCCTTTTCAGCTGCATCAGTACTGCTAGAATTGTCTTCATCGTTACTAGTCTTCATCAGTCTGCGTGTCTCGGTCCTCAGCAATTGAGATGCAGTATTAGTATTAGTATTAGTATTGCCCCCTCCCCCTCCTCCCTCACCACCACCTCTATTATCACCAACCTCCTTCTTCTTCATATCGATAAACACAGCAGCTACACCTTGTAAGAACGACAGTTTCCTATTCAACAACCCTTTACCAGCCAACAAAGAATCAACATAGCTCCGCAAACATACTCGTGCTGCCACATCAGTGGTAATGGAGCTGGGAGGACCACATGCAAGCACAGCCTTCTTCTCCACCTCTGCACCACGGCTACCACCACCATCTCTATACTGCTGCTGCTGCTGCTGCTCTTGATGATGATGATGATGATAATGACGGAGTCGTTCTCCCATCTTGGCAATATCTACTGCTACTTGTACTACTTCTACTGCTCCAACTCTTTGACCACTACTATCACTATCACTATCACCGTAACCATCACCATCATCAGTCACTATATACATGATGCCGTGTACCAAGGCGCATATGTCTTCAATAGTACTTGACACATACCAAGGATCTCCATATTGATCATATACCTCTTCGTTACTTAGTACACTAGGCTGTGATGTCACTGCAGCAGCAGCTTCACCTTTACTTTTAGTTTTACTCTTAGTTGCAGTAGTAGTAGTAGTAGTAGTTTTCCCTTTAGCCTCTCCAGTACCACCATCATCATGACCACCTTTTCTCTTAGGCATGTACAATACATGCCTGGGTAAAATGGGAAGTTTCATCATCATATCATGACAATCTTCAATCCATGTGGTACTAATATAGTCCTTTCCATAATGATCTGCCCTGTACTTGGCTGTATTTGTCACATGGGTACCCAGGAAGAAGGGGGTATCAGGGGCTTTACTGGGATCGAGGACATTTCCCCCACCCAGCTCAGCTATGTAGGTTTGGAATTGAGGAATTGATAGACTCCTCCTCGTTGTAATATGCTGCTGATGATAACTCTGGTTTTCATTGTGGATGAAGATCTTCTCCCCTTGGAGAGCATTGGTCTTGATTCGTACTTTGCTGACATCGGGGAAGGTACTGCCAGGAGCGAATTTCAACGACTTTCTTCCCCCTCCTCTTCCTCTTCCTGCTGCTGCTCTTGCTCTTCTACTACCAATGATGGCTTTATGGTACATCATCTGTCCACTATCCATTCCTTTGATCGTGTTGAATTGTTCCTTGTAATGCATCTCGTAAGCCAAAATCATATTTTCTATGTCTCTCTCTGAGTTGATCTCATTGAAAGGCTTATCACCGCGGATTTTAGTGATCCGAGGGTGACGCAGCGTGCATCTCTTGCCTTGAGTGCCTCTCACTGCATAGACACACGAGGGAATGATTCTCAAATCCCCACAAACCGTCAAAACTTTGCTTTTCTCTGGGTTTTTAATCCATACATCTGGTTTCTCTTGGCCAGTGATTCTGTACCATTTATGGATACCAGCACCATCAGGACCGACAGAACGTGCATCAATGAACCCAGCTTCACTCTCCAGCTGCTCTTGCAGGTCTCTTCGATCTTGGTCGCTGATGCCAGTCACACTAACAAACGTCGCAAACACTGGCTCCCTTGCATCAGTGCTATTATTGCTGCTGCTACCATCACCACTACCACCATCAGATGCTAATAGAGCTACTAGGTATGAAGAAAACACACCCTCCAGCCTTCCCTTTCCCCAATACCCTCCTATAATCAGCCCATCAATATCCTGATTAATCATATAATCTGGCTTTAATTTAAGCCAGTGACCTGATACATTACCTGGTATCCAGGGGCACTTGAGATCTTTTATTATAACACCTTCTTCTCTTCTTTCGAGACACTTGTCCACTGCGACATTGATTTCTTCTAGTGTGCTGGCTATGTAAGAGTCGAGGGAATTAGAGAGGGGACCAAACCGGCCGCATTGGGGGTCAGAATCATCTGGATAGAGAGGTACTACCATTCCTCTGATACCTGAAGTAACAGTGAGAGAAGAATAAGAAGAGCTGTATAACTGCTGCTGCTGCTGTTGTTGTTCTTGTTGTTGTTGTTGGGAGGAAGGGGAACGGCGGAGGAGGGCAGAGACTGGTTGGGGAACCACCTGCTTGAGCAGTTTGTGTCTCTCACTCAAAGCGTACCCCGAAACTGCGTTGTTCTTGAGATAGATGATATCATACGCTACATAGATTAGCTCTGTATCTTTAACCAAGATAACACCATCATCACCTCCATAACCATCATCATGTCGACCACCTCCATTATCATCATCATCATTATCATCATCGCCATCATAAAACCCCCCAGTCATGACAACAGGTTTCTCATCCCAGTTACGAAACTCAATAGGCTGGTTGGGAGCGTGGTTTTGAGCCGCAGCTTTAATGACGCCTTTGATGGACCCAAATCTCTCAAATCTGTTGTGTTTGATGTTCCAGGTTACTATTTCTCCATCCAAGATTATCTTGGTGATCTCCTCATCCCTGGTACTTGCTGCTGCATTACTACCACTATCGCCACCGCTATTATTCTTTCTCTTAGTGTTATTAGCTGTTGTGATGAGAGCTTCAAACACGGGATCCAATACATTGTAGTTGCTTCTCTCAGCATGATCAATTCCCTTCCTACTAAAATAATTCACCTTAACATTACCACCACCACCACCACCACCACCATTATTATTATTACTATTATTATCTTTAATAATATGTACCTGCAGCCTCTCTCCATCAATCTTCGTCTCAATAACAAACGTTGGAGCCCCCGACGGTGCAGGTACCTTTGCACTCTTCGCCGCCTCACAGTGATTCATCGCTATGTTTTCCAGTGCCTGTTGCGGGAATGTCACAGCCAGCGCACGTTGTGATTTGATAACCTCGCCAGGATGAATATCCAGAATATGCGTGTAGCTCTCATTTGGGTCTTTGAGTTCGTTGAATACTTTCTCTAAGCTCATGCCGCTGTTATCGTATACTTCTTGTGCTTCTGGGTGCCACATTTCCATGACAGTCTTGTCGGAGATGCCTAATCGCAGGCTGCTGCCGAGGATGATATCGAGGATGTACTTCATTTGGATGGGAGAGGTGTGGTTGAGAAGCTTGCGGAGAATCTCTTCTTGTTTTGCAGGCTCCCCTTTTCCTCCCCCTCCCCCTCCTCCTCCCCCTCCTCCTCCTCCTCCTCCTCCTCCTCCTGCATTTTTACTGGCCGTTGTATTGCTATTTCTTGTACTAGCTATATTTGCAAGTTTATCCAGTGCATCATTTACTTCTCCTACACTGAGATCAAGAACCTTACCTGCCTTTGGAGAATATTTAATCAACAGCCTCTCATACATCTCATCACCATAGCCCCCTGCAGCTGAAGATGAAGACTGCCCCCACCGACCACTGAAGCTACTTCTATAAACAGGAACCCTCCATTGCAAAGCTGCTTGAGCATCCTTGTTGGTCTTAGGATCCAGTGCTATGGCCTTGATGAGAATCTGGGTAAGCCTTTTATCTTTCAAGCTATACATGCCTCGTCTCTTGTTGTCGAGGTGAGGTAGCATGAGCCGGAAGAAGGAAAAGGGAGTAGAGGAGCGGTCTATGTTGGCGATGATGCTTTTGAGGTGGTCTAGTTTGGATTTTCTGGATTTGTGTTTGTGTTTGAAGTCCTCCATTAAGGTGGCAAAGTGATGGAAGGGCATCTCTGAGGGTTGCCATGTTGTAGGACGTTGACAGGTGAGGTGTGGTTGAGAGGCGGTTGTCATGTTGTCGATGATGAGTTACGTCCAAGGGAGAAGTATAGAGAATGTTCTATGTTGCAATCTTCTGATCAACAATAGTGCGAAACACTCCTCCTAGATAGCTGTGAATCAGGAATTGGGTTTGCGCTTTTGCTCTAGATCAATAAAGTGGGATGACAATGACCAATCCCACGTTCCTGGCTTGCTCCTATCTCGGGAGCTGTCCTATGCTGTGTATTCACTCCCGATTATTCGAAATTGCTGTCGCAATTATGCGTTACATTGGGTTCTACAGCTCACCCTCCCCCTTCCTTTTGGTCTTCCCGACCACCTCTACAACTTTCAAACGAATGAAACCAGCATCACCAACTCCAAAACTCCCCTCCTCTCCGGGTAAGATCGAAACTCAAGGAAGATAAGAATAAGCAAATAACTTCTATATGTACCTGATACTTAACATTATACTTTAACTACAATACACACACACAGCAACATCATACAACAGCCATCTTCATTCCCATCTCCGCATACACCGTCACAGGAGGCTCCACCTCCTCAATCAAAACATCAGGAATAGGCAAACCATCCCTATAACACAACAATGCCTGTTCCTTGGCCTTAGCCTCAATCATCACATCCACCTCTTTCTCCAGGCCATGCAAGTAGATTGGCCCTCTGACATAATCACTATGAGCATGAGGCTTCCTCCCCGCCTGAGACTCACTCCAATGCACCACTGGTCTCACCCCGGCGGGCCACGTCTTGATGGCAGCTTTAAAAGCCTGCTCTTCAGTCAGACTACCAGAACAGAATCGATGATGATGGAAATCAAATACTAGAGGCACTCCACACATGTCGTGCAGCTCTAAGAGGTCCTCAAGACTGTAACTGTTTGCAATATCATCATTCTCAACAGTCACTCTCTTTTGACAATTAGGGGAGAGTCGTTTGTAATTGGCTGCCCATCTCTTCAATGTTGCACCTTTATCGTTGTACACACCACCCACGTGGATGTTGATCTTATTCCAAGGTGAAGGTTCATCATAGCCCATCAAATCTAGGATTTCAGAATGCACCTCAAGCTCTCTCATACTCTTGTCAGACAATGCCCTGTCTTCCGTTCCCAGCTTGACAAAATGAGATGGATGAAACGTCATTCTTATGTCGTGGGCTCTAGCCAAGTCGCCAGCAAACTTTAAAGCTTGAGAAATTTCTTCTTTTTGAGGAATATCTGTTGAAAAGTTAAAAGTACCCATCCAAGGCCAGAGAACGCTGCTCATACGGAAGAATCTAATACCATGCTCTGCATTCCACTGTATGAGGCGAGCCAGGTCTTTACAATTGGCGAGGCAAAGTTCTCCCAGGTAAGAGTATCCCTTGGTGTCGAGGGTTCTTTTGATGCAGTCTCTGCTCGTGAAGACGGGAGGTTTGAGATCTCTGAGAACTGAATTGAGACAAGCGTAGCCAAAGTTGGGGACCGGGAGGGGTGGTGGTGGGGGGGGGGGGGATTGGGTTGGGGGCCCTGGGGGGAAAGAGGCATCGGGGGCTTGGCCGGGAGGGGGGCGGGGTTGTTTCTTGTTTTTTGTGGTCTTTTTTTGGGGGGTCTGTT
>Ga0114919_10003727_pt1 | contig 12263 bp, 9 predicted proteins | sample BlataG_FD_88682 | JGI IMG/M metagenome (GOLD analysis project Ga0114919, IMG submission 88682) | Deep subsurface microbial communities from Black Sea to uncover new lineages of life (NeLLi) - Black_00105 metaG | ecosystem: Environmental > Aquatic > Marine > Oceanic > Sediment | place: Atlantic... | reverse complement strand
TGCCCCAAGGGCGGCGAGGCACATCTGAGTTTAGCTCGTCCAAAATGGATTTAAGGAGAAACAGATAATGAAGGCTACAAGAGCAATCTTAGTCGTTGGGGCCTTGTTGTTCCTGGCTGTGCCGGCCGCCCGAGGCGTGGTCTTTTGGCACGATCCGTATCTCAACTGGCACTTGAATAACTACACGTGCCAGGTGATCAACGATCTGGAGATCATCGTGGACAACCCGAACGGGCTGTTCAACCCGAATCTGAATGACCCGGGTCAGGTCTGGGCCGCTCCGTTCCCGAACGTTCAGCGGTTCGACGGTGACTTCGACGGCGACGGCGATTCAGACACCAAGATCCGCTACTCGGGCGCGAACGTCCCATGCTTCCTCGTCGACCCCGTAAATGGATGGGCCCACGGTGGGCTGTTCATGTCGGGCTCCGGCAGAGTGCTGGATGCGTACTGGACCTTCAACAACGTGAAGGTAGGTGCATCGATCCCGGTCACGTACGAGCAGACCGAGATTCGCGGCGACCCCGAGGTCCACATGCATCTGGAAATCACCCCGGGCTTCTTTGAGGATCCGGACTACCACGGGTACGAGGTCGGTTGGACGGAGATGCGAACGTTCGTCAACCTGCCGGAAGACCTGCTGGGTCTGGAGGACCTGCACACGGGCCTGGACCTGAGCCTGCTGGCCGCTTTCGAAGTGACACCGGAGTACGGGCAGCCGGGGCTTCCGGGCACCGCGGGCGTTCCGATCCTGCCGGGCGACGTGAATTACGACGACTTCCCGGTGGACTCCTTCTTCGACGTGTACCTCGATGTGATACCACCGGAGTTCGCCTCGCCGGAGTACGAGAGCCTGCTGGTGGCTACGGTGATCGGGCCCGATCCCCTGGATCCCAACGAGAACCGCGTCTACGGTCAGTTCTGGAACCTCAACCCGCAGTCGCCCGAGCCGGCTACTATGTTCCTGTTGGGCGTCGGCGGCGCGGCCCTGTTGAGGCGAAGAAGGCGCAAGTAACCGCTCTACGGCGATCATCTGCATCGTCGGTAGAACGAACGGGCGGCAGCGCTCTACAGGGAGCGCTGCTGTCCGTCTAGCATCTCCTGGCGGCTGGCCGGGCGGATGAGTCGCTCGGCGCTGTCCGAGAAAATGGCCTGTATGCCGGGCGGACCCACGCTCACCTCGTCGCGTAAAAGAACGGGCGGGCAGCCGACGCGGCTGGTCCGCCCGTTTCGCTACTGTTCCTCTGCCTCGCCGACTAGGGCTACGTTGGCCAGGCAGCTCTGGGCTGGGGCCTTATCTACGCTTGCGCAGCAAGGCCAGCCCCTGCCTACCTGCGCTTGCGCAGCAGGGGCAGGCAGGCGCCCAGGGCCAGCAGGCTCATTGTCACCGGCTCGGGGATGGGGCTTTCGGATACAGCCATCGTAATCGTGGCGCCGGGGGCGTAATCGCTTTCGAGGATCATGCCTGTCCCCGACTGCCAGATGCCGGCTGTATTGTAGAGACCTGTCCCAGGATCGATGAAATCGATCCAGGCGCCTTCTCCGAAGTCGACGACGAGGTTCCCATTTACGTCGTCCCAGTGGAAGCTGGTCAGCGTAACGAAATGGCCTCCGCCGGACCACGAAAAGAGGATCTCGACGTCCTCGCAGTCTACGAGTTCCCAGTAGAGAAACTCCCAGAGAGGAGAAATCGGCTCGACCCACTCCGGCATCGTCTGGTTGTTCCAGGCCCATTGGTCTTGGGCCTCGTAGACCGTCATTCCGGGAACCATGCTCTCAAGGTACTGCTGCTTGCCCCAGATGAAGTCATCGTGGAAGGTGGTGTTGTTGGCTATCGTATTCATGAAGCCCGGACCACCCAGCGTTTGTGCGACGGCGATCATGTCGTCGTAGAAGTCAACATCGCCGTCGCCGTCCAAGTCCAGGCCCTGCGCGGGAATTAGACTGCTGTCGTAAACCCAAGGATACGCATTCTCGAGATACACGAACGAGTTCACGGCAGCAGTCGGGCCACACGCGATACCGCCGAATCCGGGAATGTCATCCTGATCGAGGTTGCCGTAGAACGGAAGGTATTTCTCGATCTCCCAGAGCAGGGCGTGCGCGCTACTCGCAAAGGCCAGGACCGTCAGAACGAACACCAATTTGCTTAGCGTCTTCATCAGCAGTCTCCTTCTCTCCTGCAATCTCCTAAAGTCGACCCGCGACCGTCGCCGGGTCGTAAGACATGTTCGTACCCATGCGCAGCGGCTCCTTTCCCTGTTCTGTCAGGGCCTCCAGCGGCAGTGGGGACCCGACACTTGCTTCCGGTGTGCACCGGCCTTTCGAAGTGGCCAAGTCCTCAAAGCCGCCCCCCCCTCGGCAACTGAGCTCCTGAAACGGATATGCTACCGCCCGGCAACTCGCCGGGGGCGAACTGGTTAACTCCATGGAGGATACCGCGGGACAGCGGTGTGTTCAAGAAAAAAGATAACAAAAAGAGCCGCCCGCTGACATAAAACAGTCGTCAGCAAGGGGATAACCTGAGATATGAGTAGGGCGTTCCACCTACGAGCTTCCCCCCGGCGCGCCGATAGGAGATGAGAATCGTCATTTCGCCTTGCCGGCGCTGGCAAGCCGGCGGGCGTTGCCGCAGAAGATGGCTTCGATGCCGGCCGGGCCGACGCCCACCTCGTCGCAGGCCTGCTTGATGGCCCGCAGGGCTTCGTACATGTACAGCGTGTAGGCGGCCTCGACTTCCGCCGGCTCGTGCTGATCCCGATTGAAGTGGAGATCCGCGCTGGTGTGGTTGATGTACTGTCGGTCTTGCCAGGTCCGCCGGCCTCGCATGTAGAACACGGGGTTGTCCGTCCCGTAGAGGATGCGCCGCGGCCCGAACAGCTCCAGGGCAAGGCGGTGCACGGCGGGGTTCAGCACGGCGGAGTTATCGAAATACAGGCCGGCGTCGTCGGCCAGTTCGTCGAACGCTTCCGCCGCGTGCGGCTGGGTATAGCATCGGCCGAGGTGGGCGATCACGAGGATGACGCTGGGGTAACGCCGGCGGATTTCCTTGATTTCGCGGATGTTGTCGGGGTGGCCTAGCCGGCCGACCTTCGGCACGTGCAGCGTAACCCACGCGCGGCGGTCATCGGCGACTTCCAGTGCGTGGTGCGGGAGGAAGTCGAATATGCTCGATTCGATGTAGCGGTCGCGGGTGGTCGCGTCGCGGCCGATCAGCGCGTAGTAGGGCTTCAGGCCGATCACGCCGGGCCTGGCCAGCTCTTCGGCGACGCGCTCAGCCGGCCACTGCGGCCGCAGCAGCGCCAGGCTGTGCCAGCCGCGCTTCAGGCACTCCGCGCGGGCGTATTCGTTGGTGGCCTCGACGTCGAAGTCCAGTCCCGGCCAGCCGAAGGCCACGCGATGAACGTCGCGCCCTGGGTAGACGACCTCGTCGCAGCGGGCGAGCACGCCGGTGGGCATGGGCTCGGCCACTTCCGTTACCCAGTGCTGCCGCCGCCTCTCGTCCGTCATCTCCTCGACGCGCAGGGCGGGGTCGTTGACGTGCACGTGTGCGTCGAAGATTCGCCGCGGCAGCCAGGGGTCGATGTGCTCGGCGAAGAACGCCGCGTCGACGTCCGTGTATTGCCAAATGTGCGTAAGCGGAATCGTGTCCATGCGAAATCGTATCCACGATGTAGGGCGTGCACCTGCCTGCCGGCAGGCAGGTACCTGCACGCCGCGAGGTCCTGTATCTACAACCAGCAGGCCGCCACGTGTACCAACCCGACGACCAAATTGCCCAGCCCATGTAGAGCCATAGGCACCAGCAAGCTGCCACTTCTCTGGTACGCCCAGGCAAACACGAACCCGGCGACCAGGTTGTCAGGGCCAGGATTGCCATATACGACGTGCAATGCGCCGAACGTAATGCCGCTGACAAGAACGGCCCCCACCGGCCCAATCGCAGCCGCCGCCGCAACGCACAGAACGAACCTGTAGATCGACTCCTCCAACACGGGCGCCGCCAGACAGGCATGTCGGGCCCACGGCCAGAACTCACCTGCGCTTCTGAACAACCGATACTCCGCAACATCCACGCCACACAATACGGCCACCACCGTCGCCACAAGCACAAAACCGCCCACACACCCACCAATGACCAACGTCGCCTTGCCCCACCAGGCCCAGCCCTGCCGCGGGACCAGTCGAAGCCCAAGCGACCCTCTGTCGCCGCCAGCCAGAACAAGATACAGACACACTCCGCAGACGGCAGCGACCGAGCGAAAGACATCCAGGCTCATTAGGCGCAGGCCGGCAACTGTCAGGTCAAGCCCAACGACGGCCACTGCAAAGGCCGCAGCCACGCCCACCTTCGCCTTCGAGCCCGCAAAGCCGCGCCCAAGGACCGGGCCGTCACCAACAAGAAATGTTCTCAATCGCGTCATCAGCGGGATCCCCTTCTCACTCGCTAACGTTCCTCAACGGCCGGCGTGATGGTCGCCTGCGCCGGGGCCATCTGTTTCGACAGGTCAGCCAGGCTCGCGTCGGCTTCCACCAGGCCGCGTGCCAGCACGGCTGCGCCGAATGCGCTGGTGTCGGCTTCGGTGCAGGTCACCAGCGGCAGGTGGGTCACGTCGGCGACGATCTGCGGCGTCACGCTGCTGGCGGCCGCCCCGCCGGTCATTATCAGCCGCTTCAGCTCGACGCCGCCGGCCGTCAGAAAGCCCAGGTACCGCGACAGCTCGCAGGCGAGCCCCTTGACCACCGCCCGCAGAACGTGGGCGGGCTTGTGCGACAGCGTGATGCCCGCAAGGCAGCCCTTGACGCCCGCGGGCAGGCCCTCGCCGCCGCCGGCCGTCAGTGTGGGGCGGAAGACAAGCCCGTCGGCCCCGGGCGGGGCGCGTTGCATTATCGCGTCCAACTCCTCGCCGCTGGCGTCGGCCAGGCCGAGCAGCGCCGCGGCCCACGCGAAGGCCGACCCGCCGTTGACCATCGACAGCATCTGGCCGAACAGACCTTCGACGACGTGCGTGCAGACGAAGCCCGCGTCGATCACCGGCGGCATGAGCCGGTCCGTCGCGGCCAGCAGCACCCAGGCCGTGCCCGCCCCGAGCATCACGTCGCCGAGGTGAATGCTGCCGGAGCCGAGCGCCGCGGCGTACTGGTCGTGCACGGCCGGCGAGACGGGCGCGCCGGGCGGCAGGGATGTTTCGGCGGCGACGCCGGGCAGTAATCCTCCGGCCGGCTCTCGCAGGCCCAGCAGGTCAGGCAGTTGGTCGGCAGCCACGCCGACGCGGGCCAGCAGCTCGGCGCTCATGCCGCCTTGATATGGGCTGAACAGCCAGGCGATTGACAGGCTGGTGGCGTCGTGGGCCGCCCGCCCGGCGAGGCGGGAAACGATCACGTCCCCGACGAAGCCGATGCGGTTGGGCGGCGCGAGCAGCTCGGGCGACTGCTCCCGCAGCCGCATCAGTTGCCCCAGCGACAGGTTGCTGCGGGCGTGGCCCGTGTGCCGGATGAGCCACTCCCTGCCCGGATCGGCGTTGAGCTTTTCGTTATAGGGTCCGCCGCGGCCGTCCAGCCAACTGATTACCGGGCCGACGGGCTGACCGTCACCGGCGGTGATTTGCAGGGCTCCGCCCTGTGCGGAAATTCCCACGGCCCGCACGGCCGCTCGCTGCCCGGCCGCGCCGACGCCCCGCAGGGCCGCCAGCGTGGCAGACCATATCTCCTCGATGTCCTGCTCGACGGCGCCATCGGCGGCGTGGACGATGCCCACAGGCGCGGAACTGCGCGCAACGACCCGCCCGTCTTCATCGACGAGCAAGGCTTTGATATTCGTTGTGCCAAGGTCAAGGCCGAGAAACATTGCGACATATCTCCAGTAATCCGTGCAAATCCGAAATTCGAAAAACGAAATCCGAAACAAATTCGAAGCCCTAAACAAATTAAGGAACACGAAAAACGAAATCCGAAACAAATTCGAAGCTCGAAATCTCAAATCCGAAACGACGCCATCGCCAAGGAGCCCTCCGGCGAAGCGCCGGTCGTCCGTGAGTTTCGTGTTTCGAAACTCTAAACGCCGAGTCTAGGCAGTGGGCTCAGTCCTTGGTGGCACGCCTTGGAGAGGCGTTTGGAATTTCGTATTTAGGATTTCGTGCTTGTTTCGTTTTTCGAATTTCGTATTTGTTTCGTGTTTCGGATTCAGGATTTCAAGCTTGTTTAGGGCTTCGTATTTCGTGCTTGTTTAGTATTTCGAATTTCGGATTTCGAATTTATTCCGAAGCTCGTTGAGCTTCGGAACTAGATTTCGCAGTAGTCGGCGTCCAGCAGATCGGCGGCGAACTTCAGCCGCGCCCGCGCGTCGCCGAAGCACACGGCGTTGTGGTGCGGGCCGCCCGCCTTGGCGTAGGCCGTCAGAAAGTCGCGAACGTCGCCGGCGGGGGCGAGCTTGAAGTGGGGCACTTCCATTTCCAGCGGGCCGAAGTCCGGAATCGTCATTCGAGACACGATCAGCCGCCAGCGGCCCTTCGGCCCCTGCGTAAGCGCGCACAGCGTAGCCGGGCCTGGCTGGAAGCACGTTATCAGCTCAAGCTGCCGCCCGCGGGTGCGGGTGATGGGCATTTCGCGGGCAACGAGCGGCACTTTGCGGTCGGTGCGGGCCATGGCGACGTTCGCCTCGCCCATGTGGCTCATGAACAGGCTGTTGCCGGCGAAGTCTATGGTGAAGGCCTCGGTGAAGCTCGCCGGCGGCTGAAGGGCGCTCAGGAATGCGCTGCCGGCTGCGGCTATCACGTCGCCCTCGCCGCCGAAGCCGATGCCGTCCGCCAGCAGCCGACTCATCGCCACGAACGGCACGGTCTCGGTGCGCTGGTCGTCTCCGAAGGCCATGAACTGGTACGCCAGGGCGTCCAGCGCGCTATCGGCCACCATGCCTCGCAGGGCGAGCTCGGACCGGGCCGTCAGGGCGAGGTCCTCGTCGGTCACGTCGTCGGCGACGTCGTAGCTGTCGCGGTAGGCCTTCACGATCTCGGCGACCTCACCGTCGCCCGCGTCGGCGGACCGGGCGATGTAGTCCTCGACCGTCAGGTGCAGCCACTGACAGCCCAGCGTGGCTGCCATGTGCGTGGTGTCCACGGCGAAATCGCCCATGCCCGGGAACGGATAGCCCAGCAGGCCCACGCGCATGGCCCGCAGCTTTCGCACGGCTGCGGCCGCGGCGAAGAAGTTCGCAAGCTCGGCCGTCGCCGCGTCGTCATCGAGGTGGCTCGTGACGTACTCGAACGCCACGCCGCTGCGGGCGAGCACGTTGCACAGGTCCTGCGTGCCGTGGACGCCGTGGTTGTCGATCATGGCCGCGGTGGTGAACTTGCCGTCGACGGCCGAGAGCTCCTGCGTGTTCCACACGATGATCGGCAGGTTGGTCCGGGCCAGCGCCGGCAGGGCGAGCTGACTGGGCGAGTACGTCAGCAGCACGACCAGCAGCGCGTTGACGCCGCGGGCCTCCAGGGCGGCCACGACCGCGTCGATGTCGGGCCGGGCGAACACGGCCTTATCGAACACCACCTCCGCCGACGGCGCCAGGGCCGGCAGCAGCTTGTCGCGCAGCCACTTTTCGCGCTGGACCCGCAGGTCCGGCACGAGCGATTCGTACAGCTCCAGCGTCAGCGCCAGCAGGCCGACTTTCGGACGAGTATCCTGACTGTTCATATCTCTGCTCCGGTGAGCGCCGTGCTATACACGCGCGCAGGCAAATCCGAAATTCGAAGCACGAAATCCGAAACAAATTCGAATTTCGATATTCGTATTTCGCATTTCCCGAAAGGCTTTGCCTTTCGGGCTAGAAGTCGTTGAAGACCTTTACGGCCTTGCCTGTCTTGATGGATTCGCGGGCGGCCCAGCCGACGGCGACGGACTTCGCCCCGTCGATCACGCTGGGCGAGGGGTCTAGGCCACTATCCAGGCAGTCCTGGAAGTGCCGCATGTAGCGTATCACCGTCGCCCCGTGGCCGTAGGCGCTGAGGTCGCGCTCCGGCTCGTAGGCGGTGACTTTGGGCTTCTTTTTGTCCCACTTGTCGAGCACCACGCGGATCTCGCCGGGCTCGTTGTCGGTGAACTCCGCCTGCAGGCTCCCCCTTTTGCCGAACAGGCCGAACTGCATCATCGGCGTCGGCGGGTGGACGATGCCGTACAGCCCGCTGACCCGGCCGATCGCGCCGCTCTTGAACCGCACGTTGAGGAAGAAGTTGTCGTCGATGGGGTACTCGGCCGTCATGCCGCCGGAGTTGGAGAAGGCGTGGACCTCGTCGATGTCCCCGCCGAACGCGCGGATCACGTCGATCGAGTGCACGCACCCGCCGAACATGAAGTCCTGCGGCGCGGTCAGCCGCCACGGCGTGAAGTCGAAAATCGGCCTCATGTCGTGCAGGTAGAAGCTCTCCAGGGCGATCAGCTCGCCGAGCTCGCCGTCGTCGAAGAGCTTCTTGGCGGCCAGGAACTGCCGGTCGAACCGCATGGTCTGGCCGACGAGGAACTTGACCTTGCGGGTGGCGACGAGCTTGACGAGCTTCTTGGCGTCGTCGAGCGTCGTGACCATGGGCTTGGTGCACACGACGTGCTTGCCGGCTTCCAGGGCGGCGGCGGCGTGGGCGGCGTGGAGGTGGTCGGGGCTGAAGACGCACACGACGTCCACGTCGTCGCGGGCGACGAGCTCGCGGTAGTCGGTCGTGCCGAACGGCACATCGAACTTGGCCATGCAGTCGTCGACCGTCTCGGCCGGGATCGAGCAGATCGCCGTGATGCGGTAGCGGAGGTCATCCACGTCGTTGAGCATCACGAACGTCGAGGCCATGTTGTCCAGCCCCATGCCGATGATGCCGAGCCTGATCTCGTCTGGTGCCATGTCGCGCCTTCCTTTCGACCTATGCCCGCCGGGCGAGGCGATAACGCCGGGGATTTGCTCGCCGCGGTCCGTCAACGATACGGTCGTGCCGAGCGGACTGTCAAGGACCAGCAACACACCCGCTCAACAAAGCCCAGGCACGGCTGTGCCTGGGCTTTGGCCGCGCGATGTACTAGAATCCCCCATACTTCACAACGCCCAGCGCCTCTCAGGACACATCATGACACCACACGAGCGATTTCTGGCGTGCATGCGATTTCAGCCCGTCGATCGGCCGGTGCTGGCCGAGCTCGGCGCGTGGGACTCCACCGTCACCGCGTGGTCCGAGCAAACTCACCTTGACGAAGCCGGCGTGATGGCCTGGCAGGACGACTGCGACGAGCGCGTGCGGGCCTGCCCGGACTTTTCCATGCGCCCGGCCTTCGCCGAAGAAACGCTCGCCGTCGACGACGAGACATTCACCATGCGGGACAAGATGGGGCTGGTCTACCGGCAGTTCACCGACGCACCCGACCGGTCCATGCCGGATTACGTCGACTTCCCCGTCAAAACTCGGGGCCACTGGGAGGCAATCAAGAAGCGCTTCGACCCGGCCGACCCAGCCCGCTACCCGGCCGACTGGCCCGAGCAGGTCGCACGCTGGCGGCGCGACCAGCCGATCCTTTACGCATACGGGCTGGTCATGAACTACTACGGCGGGCCCAGCCTGTTCGGTTTCTGCCGGATGCTGATGGGGCCGGAGCGACTGCTGTACGCCGTGCACGACGAGCCGGACCTCGTCGAGGACATGATGGAGTTCGCCACGGAGTTCGCCATCACGTTGTTGCGGCGGGCGCTGGCCGAGGCCCCGCTGAGCTACGTGCAGTTCTGGGAGGACATGTGCTACAACACAGGCCCGCTGATATCGCCGGAGATGTTCCGCCGGTTCATGCTGCCGCGGTACAAGCGAATGACCGACGTCATCCGCTCAGCCGGCGTGGACGTGATCTTCGTCGACAGCGACGGCGACGTGTCGCAGCTCATCCCGCTGTGGCTTCAAGGCGGCGTAAACGGCGTGTTTCCCATGGAGCAGGCGGCCGGCAACGACCTGCGAGCCTACCGTCGCGAGTACGGCCGCGACCTGCTCATGCTAGGCGGCATAGACAAACGCGCCCTGATAGCCGGCCCGGCCGCAATCGACCGCGAACTGGAAGACAAACTCCCCCTGGCATTCGAAGGCGGCTACATACCAACACTGGACCACTGGACCCCGCCGGACGTCACCTACGACAACTTCATGTACTACTGGCAGCGGAAGAAACAAATACTGGGCGCTGAATGATGAATGCCAAGTGACAAATGCTAAATGAACAGCGCCGCTTGACACAGTTGCACGCCCTACGAATCTCTGTGCCCTCTGTCTCTCTGTGGTGAGTTGCTTCTTCTCCTGCTGTTTCTACCATTCGTTCAATTCGTGCAACCCTCCTTCGTCCCGACAAGTCGTGACTTCGGAGGGCAAGTCCGTGGACTACTGGTGCTTCTCGCAGTACTCGCGGAAGACTTCGAGCATGTAGTGATAGTTTTCCAGCGGCATGCCGGCGAAGACAGTGTTGGACGTGGAGAATATCAGCCCGCCGCCGGGGGCGGCGTTTTCCAGGCAGTATAGGACGGATTGGCGGATGGCCTCGGGCGGGCCGTTTTGCAGCAGGTCGCACTGCACGTTGCCCATCAGGGCCAGCCGGCCGTGTGTGCGGCGCTTCACCTCGGCTATGTTCATGCCCGCCATCGGGTCGATGCTGTGCAGGCAGGCCGCCCCCAGCGAGAGGTAATCGTCCAGCACGTCCGTCAGGTCGCCGTCGCTGTGGACCATGGGAATCACGCCGCGGCTGGCGATGTGGGCCACCTGTCGCCGCAGGTAGGGCGTGATAAGCTCGCTGAACTGAGCGGGCGATATGAAAGGCCCGTTGTTCCATGCCACGTCGTCGACGAGCAGTATGAAGTCCGCCCCGGCCTGGGCGATGCTGTCGATTACTTTCATGCCGTCGGCGAGGAGCTTTTCTGCGTGGTCGTGCAGCCTGGCGGGGTTTTCGGCCAGGTCGACGGCGAACTGCATCCAGTCGCTAAAGGCCGAGATGTAGTCGATGGACCACACGTTGGACCCGCACATGGTGCCGACCATTATCTCCTCGCCGAACTCGCGCTTGGCGGCGGCGACGGCGTCGGCGTCGGACCAGGGGTTCCACACGGCCAGGGCGTCCCACTCGTAGCGGTCGACGATCAGCCGATAGACGGCCATGCAGTCGTCCAGCAGGCGGGCCCGCTCGGCCGACGAGCGTTTCCCCCAGCCGGACGTGTCGGGGAAATCCACGCCGAAGGCCTCTCGCGTCAGGTCGAACAGGCTCACCCAGTGCGGCGGGCGGTCTGGCTGTTCGAACCGCAAGGCCTTCAGCATTCGTTCTTTACCGGTCATCTGCTCTCCACCGCAACTGGCGGGACAGGAGCCCCGCCAGTCGGGCCGCTACCTATCTGTCCGCCAGGTGGGCTGCGGGCTGGCCGGGCGAACCACTATCATCGCCCGCCGGGCGGCTGTCGGCAAGCGCGCCTACAATTCGGCAATGTTCACCTTGGCGTGGGCGTCGGGTCGGAGTATCATGCTGACTCTCACCCTACCCGGCCCAAGGACATGGATTACGCCAGGCGCTTGCCTGTCGGAGTGATATAGCATGGAGCTTCCCCACCGCAACAAAGGCGACGAACTGCTCGCGCCCGGCGAGATGACCGACATCCGCCGGCGACTGCAAGGCGTGGCCGGTCGGCACGACCTGACTTCGGTCATCGCCTGCGCGTTCGACCACCGCACGCGGATGCTGCCTTTCATCGTCGCCGACACGCGGATGTCGCCGGCCGGCGTGCGGTCGATCGGCTCGGAGATGGCGGCAGCGGGCTTCGAGAGGACCCGCATCGTCCTGAGGCAGTGGAATAAGAAGTTCAGCCCGTCGCGGATGCAACTGGACGGGCGCATGCCGGACATTTTCATGGTCTCGGCCATGCAGCTTCACTGGGCGAGCTGCCGCGAGATGCTCCGCGACATCTGCCGGGTCGCCCCGGCCCGTCGCCCGCTGGTCATCGCCGGCGGGCCCAAGGCAATCTACGAGCCGTGGGACCTGTTCAGCGCGGACCCGGCTGACCCGTGGGCGACCGACGTGGCCGTCACCGGCGAGGCCTACGTGCTGCTGGCGATGCTGGAGATCGTCCTCGCCGAGCGGGCTGAGGGCCAGTCCCTCCGCAGCGCGTTCCTGCGCGCCCGCGACGGCGGGGCGCTGGACGACGTGCCGGGGCTGGTCTACGCTCGCGGCCGCGGCGACGGCGGCATTCAGGCCGAACTCGTCGACACCGGCATTCA
>Ga0114919_10003726_pt1 | contig 12264 bp, 8 predicted proteins | sample BlataG_FD_88682 | JGI IMG/M metagenome (GOLD analysis project Ga0114919, IMG submission 88682) | Deep subsurface microbial communities from Black Sea to uncover new lineages of life (NeLLi) - Black_00105 metaG | ecosystem: Environmental > Aquatic > Marine > Oceanic > Sediment | place: Atlantic... | reverse complement strand
TGCCCTCAAATCACTGGGGGTGACACAGATAATCGGTGTGAGCGCCTGCGGTTCCCTCAAAGAGGAGTTGCGACCCCGAGATATCGTCATCTGCGACCAACTGGTGGACTGGACCCGACTCCGAACCAACACCTTCTTTGGAGACGGCATCGTCGCCCACGTCTCCTTCGCCGACCCCTACTGCAGTCGCCTCTCCGAGGTTCTCTACCAATCAACCCGTGAGGAGAGCGTCCCGGTCCACAAGGGAGGCACCTACATCACCATAGAGGGACCTCATTTCTCCACCCGAGCCGAATCCCAGGTCTATCAGTCCTGGGGGATTTCGGTCATCGGTATGACCAGCGCCCCGGAAGCCAAGCTTGCTCGGGAGGCGGAGATCTGTTATGCGGTTCTTGCCTGCGTTACCGACTACGATGTCTGGCATCAAAGCGAGGATGTAAACATTGAGATGGTAATAGAGAATCTCCAGCACAACACTGAGAACGTCAAGAGAATAATCAAGCGGGCGGTGAGACGGCTGACTTCGGATGTAAGCGACTGCCCCTGCAGGCATGCGTTGAAAAATGCCATCATCACCGACCCTAAACTGATACCTGAGAAACGTAAGAAGGATTTGGAAATCATCATCGGCAAATATATATCCTAATCCCAACCGGTTAAAAATGCCTGAATATACTGGACAGCAGACACCCAACCATCAACCGCCCAAGCCACCTCAAGTGAGGAGGAAGCCCACCAAGCTGTGGCTCAACATCCTGCTCTACGCCGCCACCCTTCTCTCCACCCTTTTCGCCGGCGCCTTTCAAGCCACCGGAAGCTTCCTTTCCGCAATAAGAAACCTTCATCTGGGCTTCGCCTTCTCCCTCTCGCTTATGGCTATCCTCACCGCCCACGAGCTGGGGCACTACTTCGCCTCCAGAGCCCACCGAGTATCCGCCTCCCTGCCCTATTTCCTGCCGGTGCCCCATCCTCTGGTAGGCACTTTCGGCGCCTTCATACGCATGCGGGACAAAATTAAGAACCGACGGGCACTCATAGACATCGGTTTTGCCGGTCCCTTAGCCGGACTGCTGGTCGCCGTCCCCATCATGCTCGTCGGCTTGACCCACTCCACAGTCATCCCCCTATCCCAGGTGGTGGGGAAACAGGTTTGGCCCCTTCTTGGTGGGGGGATATTCTTCAAGCTGGCAGCTTATGCCATTCACGGGATGCTCTCACCGGAACAGGGGCTCCAACTCCATCCTATGGCTTACGCTGCCTGGATCGGTCTGTGGGTCACCTCCATCAACCTCATCCCCATCGGTCAGTTGGACGGGGGGCATATCTCCTATGCCCTCTTCGGGCGCTATCACAACATTATCGCCCGCATCTCCTTTGTGGGAATGCTGGCTTTGGGCTTCCTTTGGATGGGGTGGTTCTTCTGGGCTATCCTGACTATGCTGGTTGTCCGCTTCGGTCACCCACCACCGGAGGACGACAAACTAACTCTGGACGGAAAACGGAAGTTGTTGGGGATACTTGCCATCATAGTCTTCCTGGGAACATTTTTGCCGGTGCCGTTCTTCTAGGTCCGAATAAGATAAGGAGGAAAGCCATTCCCCAAAAGAGGTCCAGATTCCCCTTGGGCGGATTTATGAAATCCGCTGAAGAACACATGAAAGCGCAAGCCCCCCGCTGGGGCAAGGGGTTCAGCCGAGCCCGCCGGGATTGGCTCCTGGTCGGAAGCCAACTTAAGGGGATTTTTAAAAGAAGCTGGGAGAGGCGCTCTCGGCGCTTTGCGATGCAGAGGAGGAATGTGGAGGGGGTGATGGATATCCTTATATTAAGAGGCGGTAAAGAACGAAATGATGATTCCAAGTAGGCAGATTTAATAGCCTTTTTAGCAAAAAACTTGCAAAAATAGAAATCTCGTTACCCTTTTATTTTGCAGATTGTAATTGGACTTCAACTACTTTATCATCTTTACAACACATATTATGCAGTTTTCAAAAACACAATAAAAAATAATAAAGTAGCACTTTTTTGCTTGACAAGGGAGGGGGGGTATGTATAATAACTATCAATTTGAATTATTTATTCTTACAATTACCAGAAATCCTTCGTTTTATGGTAGAAAGGAGCGGAAAATGAGAAACTCAATATTCTTTTCACTACTGTTCTTGTTTTTACTAGTAGCCCCCTCAGCTCTACTAGCACAAGAGTATGAGGATGTAGTTTACCTGAAAAACGGAAGTGTAATTCATGGAACCATAATAGAGCAAGTCCCCGGGGTTACTTATACAATAAAGACCAATTTCGGGGACACTTTTGTATTTAAAGTTGAAGAGATTGAGAAAATTACCAAGGAACCTAAAGTAGTCCAGAAAGAAGAACCAGCTGAAACTCAAAGAGAAGGTATCGCTACATCCGAACCTACAACAACTGCAGTTAATAAACAGTATATAAAACCAAAACCGTTTGGCTCTTTTGAAATGGGAATATGGGGTGGTGGTAATGATTATGGAATGGGTAGTGAATATTATTATGTATATCGCACTTTAAATATCGGAGGCTCATTTGGCATAGCTCTTGATAAACCTTTTGGGACGATAGCATTTGCCTATCAATTTGGAAAAAAGGGGGGAGATTTGGCTAATAATCACCATCGGTTATTAGGTGTTTTCCGAATTGATATAATGAAAAAAAGAGTATCTCCTATAATTAATTTTAAAGGTGGTCTTAATATCACTAAAGAACCCTGGTTTGACAAAACACTGTTTCTTTTGGTTCTAGGTGGTGGTTCTGGAGTGAATTTTCATATTAGCAGCCATCTTGGAGCAATTGCAGAATTTAGTTTAATGTTTCTTAGAGAACCGCTTTTTAATATTTCTGGGGATGTAGTTGACCATGAGCTTTGGATTCTTGCTGATATTAATTTTGCTTTGTATTTTATGTAGATTTTAATTCTTTGATGAAAAAAGCGAGCATTTAATGCTCGCTTTTTTATACTGAAAACATAAATCTATTTTCTGTATTAACACAATATATAATCAATCCATTTCCTGGTTCCCTGCTTTAGTTAATTCTTAAAATAACATCTGCAATAAGGATTAAGCCATGCCCATCAAGCTCAACTTTGACTTCCGCGGGGAGTTGGCGCCCTTTTGCTATTTGTCATTACAATTTAAAACCCCCAACACAATCACGGTCCTATCACCACCACCGTCCCCACATCCACCATACCATAAAGCTCCTCAATGTCCTCGTTTTGCAGGCGCACACAGCCGTGGGAGAGGGAATAGCCGATGGAGTCCGGCTCGTTGGTGCCGTGGATGCCGTAGCCCTTCTTGCTTATTCCCAAAAAGCGGGTGCCCAGACCGTTATCCGGTCCCGGGGGGATTGCCTCCCCCTGCCAATACCAGGTGGGGTCAACCAACTTGGAGGTGACGGTGAAAGTGCCTTCCGGGGTGCAGCCGTCCTTTCCGGTACAGCAGGGATTCTCCACCACCAATTGCCCACCACTGTATAGCTGAATAATATTCCTGCTCTTGTCTATATACAAACCGTTTGCCGGGGGCTTGAGATTTATTGCCGACTCCACGCCCTCCAGGGAGACCAAGCCCGCATCCTCCTCACTCGGCAGGCCGTATTCCACATCCACTCGCAGGGCAACCTCATCCAGGTCCTTCCCCAGGACGACGACCACATCGCCGGGAAGCACCGGCTTCTCCTCCAGGCGAGAGACACCCAAAAGCTCGGCCAGTTCGTCAGCGTTGCCCTTGAAACCGTATAGATATTCTATATAGGTAAAGTTTATGCGGTAATTTACCAACCCCTCTTCATCTACATAATTTCCAGTCTTAACTTGGGTGTAGCCCAAGGCGCCCATCCTGGTTTCAACTTTACCAGCCAGACCCCCCATACCACAGCCGTTAAACACCTTCACCTCCACCTCGCCGGGTTCCCTCGTGGGTTCGGTATTTTCCGGGGATTGGTCCAGGGGCAGGTCCTCACCCACCCTGTCGCTCCCCTGACCACAGCCGAATGTGAACAGAGAGATGAATAAAAGGGTCAGAACTACTGTAAAGGGTCTCATATTTTTTACCTCTATCACCGACTCAACCCCGGTCATTATTGATGCATAGAGATGGACTTCACCTCAAGTTCCATAGTGCTCTGATTGAAGCCCAAATCCAGGGAAAATTTGTGCACCGTATCTTTATCCAGGAAACTGACTTCGTAGCTCCGTCCCCCCTCCATTGCGGTCATCTCCGCTTCCAAGCCCCCGGAAGCAAGCGTCGCCATCTCCTGAAAGGCGGATGCCTGCTCCTCCACTCCCAGAACCCGCTCGCTCAATATATACCTCTCAACATAGTCTTTCTGTTGAGTTGCTAACCGTGCCAGCAGATTCTCCATCAACACCTGGTAGTCCTTATCCTTCTCTAAACCAGCGAGAAACCAGTTTGGTTCCGAGCCGGCTTCGCTCAAATATACCTCGCAGAGCTTGTGATTTGCATCGTCAACCACCACCAGGCGGACGGGTATATCCACCCCCTCATCAACCAGTGCTGAAATGAAGGGCTCTTTAAGCCTGCGCTCTACCTCTATAAACTCTCGTATCTTTTCCCGGGTCGCCTCCGGGGTGTCCGTGTCCACCTTGTCCGGAAAAGGGACGAAGAAAACCACATCATCTCCAAAGACCTCATCCAGACTGCCCTGACCGGGGATAAAGACCTCCACTTCCTTGCTCTCTTCAGCGGTCGCCTGCTCCTCACCCCCATCACCGTCGGCTATGTGCGCCCGACCCCAGAGGATGTATCCTGCAAGCAAGCCTACCACACCGCCAATTATAAGCCCCACAACTACTATCAGGACTGGCTTTCGCCCGGTCCTCCGCCCATAACGCTTCTCAATCAAATTCTTACGGGCGTTGACCGGGGCTTCTATTTTAGCATCATCTTCGCTCATTCAGTCCCACCGCCTTTTAAGAGCGTGTTTTTCGCTCATTTTACTAAAACCGGCAATGATTGACAAGATAAATTATAAGTGTTAGGATATATAATAGTTATAGCTTCCATCATAGCCGGGTTTTCCCGGATACACTAGGCTTCACTGGAGACATTCTTCACTCCAAGTAAGAGAGGAACAGTCATTTATGGAAAAAGGTGAAAAAACCAAGCGTGAGCCAGAAATGAAGTCTGCACAAAAGAAACCCTTAAAACTGAAAAAACTTCTCCTCTGGGGGATATTGGGGCTGGTCTGTGTGGCAACAATAACTGCCGGCATCTTGTATATCAGTGGGCTGAACCGCTTCTCTGCGCAAAAATCACGCCTGTCTGCCATCCAGAGCGGAGAGGAAGTCCTAAATGTCATCCTGATAAGCATTGATACCACCCGCTCGGACCACATCGGTTGCTATGGATTCGAAAACATTGAGACCCCCTACATTGACCAGCTTGCCACCGACGGCACCCTGTTCCTGAAATGCGATGCCCATGTCCCTCTAACCTTGCCCTCCCACACCAATATGTTAACCGGCTGTTATCCCCCGTTGACCAAAGTGCACGACAACAACCAACTGGTGGCTGATTTCAACCTTTGTTTACAGGAGATACTCAAGGAACATGGTTACGCCACCTCCGCTTTTATAGGCTCTATAATCCTGGACGGCATCTATGGACTTTCCCAGGGTTTTGACTACTACGGCGATCAAATCGTCACCGGCACCACAACCATAGCCGGCTTCCCCGACGACCGCCGGGCACGAGAGGTAGTAACCGAAGCCAGCAAATGGATAAAGGAGAATAAAGGCTCTCCCTTCTTCGCCTTCGTCCACTTCTACGACCCTCACGCACCCTACTCTCCCCCCCAACCATATTCACAAAGATACTATTACAACCCCTACGCCGGGGAAATCGCTTATGTGGACGCTACCCTGGGCATATTCTTTGAGTTCCTCAAGCAGGAGGGATTGTGGGACAACACGCTGATAATACTGACCGGCGATCACGGCGAAGCCTTCGGTGAACACAACGAATACGCTCACTCAGTATTCATCTACGAGCAAACACTCCATGTCCCATTGATTATCCACTGCCCGGGGCTGATCCCTGCCAACCAGACAGTTGCTGAGCAGGTGCGACTGGTGGACCTGATGCCCACAATACTGGATGTGCTGGGCATTGACATCCCCGAGGGTATCTCCGGAAGCTCACTCTTACCTTACATATTCGGGGAAAAGAGCGATGAGCCCCACTACTCCTACTGTGAGTCCTACCATACAAGTTATATTTTCGGCTACTCCAAACTGATCGGCATCCAGGACAATAACTGGAAGTATATCAAAGCCCCCATATCGGAGTTGTATAACCTTAAGGAGGATTCCGAGGAGCTATACAACCTTTACTTTGAGGATAGCGAGGAGAATGAGTTTTATGACCAGCTCCTGTTGGCAGCATTAACGGAGATGATCGGCGGTGGGGAGGAAACCGACAAAGAGGTTATCATAGCGGAGATAGACGAAGCCACCAAGGCGGCTCTATACAGTCTGGGATATGTCAGTGCCCCCACCACCTTCAGCGAGGAGGAGATGAAGAGCCGTAGCATGACCGACCCCAAGGAAAAGATAGACGTTATCGTTAAATACCAGCAACTTCTTCTCACTCGCTCAAATGACATGTTTGAGATGTCCAATAAGCTGCTGAATGAGCTACTTGCCGAGGAGCCGGATCTTCCCTTCCTGAATATGAGCATGGCTCAGAACATCTTTGAACTCGGGGATTACGAGGAAGCCTTTAAATGGTTCCAGCGCGCTTACGAGCTGGACAGCAAAAACACCATGAGCAAGAATTATATGGGTCTGTGTCTGGTCAAACAAGAGCGCTGGGATAAGGCGGAGAGGCTCTTTGTGGAGATCGCCAACAATGTTGAGAGCACTCCGATGTCCAAGGTAGACGCCTACCTCAATCTGGGCACATTATATAATAATATAAAAAACCAGCCGGAGAAGGCAATCTATTACATGGACAAGGTTCTTGAGGTGGACCCCAACAACCTGCGTGCGCACAACTACCTCACCCTGCTCTACTTCTCCCGGCAGAGGGATTTGGAGAAGGCTGAGCACCACGCCACCCAATACCTGAACAACCTCGCCGCTCCAAACGACCACGCCTATGAGGAGGTATCCAAAATCTACGATAAACTGAAGATGCTTGACGAGTAAATGCTTTCATTTAAATAGTCTTCATAGCAAAGCAGGGCTTTCCGCCCTGCTTTTTCATATTATATAAGTGTATACTTATCTCAAATCCAAATTACGAACCATGCCCCATCGGGATGATATAGATGGGTAGCTCCCCCCCGGATAAGTCCAGGACCTCAGCCACCTCATCATCGTAGAAAGCCCCGATGGGAACTCCCCCCAAACCCAACGCCGTTGCCTGCAGAAGCAAATTCTGTGCGGAGTGACCGGCTTCTATATAAACATAGCGCTCCGCTCGTTTGCCGTACTTTGCCGCCGTCCTCTGCACCACCCCTGTGATGACAAACACCGCTGGAGCATCACCCACCGCCCACTGACCCAGGGCGGCGGACATCATCTCCTGACGCAGGTCCAGGTTTGAAATCCGCTCCAGAGCATGTTTTTCGGGCAGGTAATGATAGACTGCGGATGAATCCAGCAGATAAACCTCCAGGGGATAGAGAGCCCCGGCTGAGGGTGCAGTGCGAAAGCCCTTGGACTCAAGCGTTATACCTTGAGCCGCCCAAAGAAGTTGGGATACCTCCTGCAGGGTAAGTTCCTCATCCGAGAAGCTTCTAAGTGACCTGCGGGAAGCAAACGCCTCCTCCAGGCTCATCTCTCCAGCAGTCATCGGCTCAGGCAGGACGATATAATCCCCCGCAAGCGCAGAGTTATCCGAGGGATTATCCTCATCCGATACACCTCCCGGCGCCTTTCCCTCATCGCCTGCGTCCTTGCGAGAACATCCCCAGGCAAGCGCAGTCAAAGCAACAATCAGTATTATCGCCATCCAGCGCATTATCTGGTCTCCCCTTCCCATTTATAATCTCTTTTCAATATCTTTGCCAGTTTTTCCGCCACCATCTCCAAGCCTTTCCTGTCGTTCTCGTCAAAGGCGGCTAGAGTATCGCTATCCACATCAATCTCCCCCAGCACTTCATCATCACGGATGATGGGCACCACTATCTCCGAGCGGGTGGAAGGCGAACAGGTTAAATAGCGGGTGTCCTTCTCCACATCATCTACGACTATCGTCTTCCTCTCCCTTGCCGCCGCCCCACAGATGCCGTCTTTTATATTGATGCGCTCATGGGGGCTGGGCTTTCCCATATAAGCCTCCAAAGAGAGCACCTTCCCCTGCAACAGATAAATACCCACCCAATCAAAATGGTCAAAGCGCCCCTTGAGCATGCTGATGACTATACTCAGTATCTCCATCATATCGGTTCCACTGTCGGCAAGCTCCTTTACCCTATCTCTAATCTCCTCAAATCTCTCCACGATTTCCTCCCTGATTTCCGACTCCGTTCTTGATTATCAGATATTAACAACCCGAGAATGTCCTGTCAATTGTATTTCCTGAAGGAATGAGAAATTGACATCCACAAGCAAGTCCCAGGATAAAATACTAAAATCTTCTTAAAACTGCTCCACACCTCATATTTTCAACTTGACAGAGGTAGACCCAGGATATATAATTCCTCTACAGCCGAAGTGGTGGAACTGGTAGACGCGCTGGATTCAGGGTCCAGTGGGGCATTAGCTCCGTGGGGGTTCAACTCCCCCCTTCGGCAGACTGATGGGGAGGGTATCCGCCCTCCCTTTCTCCATACCTTGACTTAGAGTGCACTGTGTGCTAGATTTATAAATAAAAGGGTAAAAACTTACCAACCTGGAGGACAATTGAGAGCTATTATCATAATTTCGGCACTAGCACTTCTCTTTACACCCCTGTCTGCGCCAACCTTAGAAATAGACCCCGATCTTGACTACAGCAACCCCTTGGCGGTATCCGATGAGGTGGAACGGCTGATAGCAGTCGGGGAGAATTCCCTTGCCCTGGGCAAATATTCCTCCGCCAGGGAAGCCTTTGAGCTTGTTCTCACCCTCCAGGGCAAAAACTTCACCGCCCTGGTCGGTCTGGGGGATGCTCTGGTGGGAATGGAGAGCCTTGCACAAGCCCTGGAGAGCTACGATTCCGCCCTCAAAATAGATTCCAGCGACAGCTCCGTCTGGGGCAGATACGCCGACATCGTTGAGAAGATCGGCGATGCCAAGCAGAAGGAGAAGACTTACAGCTCCTGGGCGAAGAATGTCAAAAGTGACTCCCGCCCCCGCTTCAAGTTGCTGGAGATATACCAGTCGCAGAAAGACAACTCAAAGATTATAGATATTGCCAAAGAGCTGGTCGGTCTGGGGGAATACTCCTGCGAACTCTTCCTCACACTGGGTAAGGCATACCTCGCCACCGGCAAGGACGAAGAAGCTTTAGATGCCTTCAACCGAGCGGTTGGTGAGGACCCGGGGAACTTAGAGCCCCATCTGGAATTGGGACGGCTCTATCTATCCAAGGGGCTTTATCAAGAGGCGACCGCTGAGTTCAAAGATGTCCTAAGCATAGACCCCACTTCCATAGAAGCCCACTACCGAATGGGCGTCGCCTATGTCCGGCTGGGCGAATCCTACGAAGCCATCTATGAGCTGGAGAAGGTCTGCTCGCCAGCGGTGGAATATAAAGCCATTGAAGAGCTGGGGGACGAGTATCCACGAGCTCTGGAGGAGCTGGGAACGCTATATTTCCACGAGGGACGAGCAAAAGATGCTGTGGATATTCTGCTCAAGGTGCGTGACCTTGACGGAAGCACCACCCAAAGCGAGCTCATCCTCGGTCAGGCACTCAAATCCATGAACCGAGACAGCGAAGCCATAGAAGCCTTCCGCAACTCCATCGCCCTGGACAGGAAGAATGGCTCCGCCCACCTGGGCTTGGGAGAACTACATTTAGACCGTGAAGAGTATTCCGAAGCGATAAACTCATTAGAACAAGCAGAGGATATCCTGAAGGATAACTTCCAAGTCCACCATCTACTGGCTATGGCTTACCTGGGCAATGGGGGAATATCCTCTGCAGAGAAACATTTCCTCAAGGCTTTGGGCTTGGATGCTTCCCGAATGGAGCCCTATGTGGAGTTGGGAAAGATTTACACCTTTCAGGAGAAATATCCCAAGGCTATCCAGCAATTCAATGGAGCCTTGAACATTGCACCATCCGACCCGGAAGTGCTCTTCCTTCTGGCTGAGGTCTATCGTCTGTCCGGTGAGCCGGAGAGTGCAATTGAGCATTATCACAAATGCCTCTTCATCAAGGAAGATTTTCCCGAGGCGCACAACTCACTCGGTGAGGTCTTCTTCACCTTAGAGGATTACTCCGAGGCGGTAGTGGAGTTTGAGCTGGCAACCCGCTACGACCCCAACTTCGCCCTAGCCTTCTTCAATGTGGGTAAGACCGATGAGGCGATGGGCTACTACGACCAGGCAATCAACGCCTACGACCACGCCTACCAGATAGATAGTTCCCTGGTCAAGGCTCTGTTGGGTAAGGGACGCACCCTTTACCTGAAGGGTGAATTGGAAGGTGCTGAGCAGGCACTAAAAGATGTGACCAAAAAAGATACCACAAACTATGAGGCTCACTACTACCTGGGTCGCATCTATGACGACCTGCAGGATTTCTCCAAATCTGCCGGGGAATACCGCAAATCCGCCGAACTAAACCCCGACCACAGCGACAGCTTCCTGCGTTGGGGGCTGGCTCTCCTGCGAGACATGAAGGACGAGGAGGCGTTAGCTCCTCTGAAGCAGGCGGTCAAACAGCTTCCCGACTCCATTCCCGCCCACGCCTATCTGGCTGTGGCTTACGAGAATATCGGCGAGCTGAAGAAGGCGATCGGTGAATATAAAACCTTAGCCAAGCTGGAGCCGGACAACCCGGAGCATCAGAAGGATGTGGCTTACCTGGAAAGGGAGTCCGGCAACACCGGTGGGGCGATTGATGCCCTGGATAAAGCTATTAAACTGGACCCCGACGACCCTATGTTATACCTCTCACGGGGGGACCTCTATCGGGTAAAGGCTTACAATGTCAAAAAGCTCGCCCGCTACAACGAGGAGCTGGAATGGCTGGAGAAAGCGGCGACTGATTACGAGGAGTTTCTAGCCCTCGCCCCATCCCACGAGAAAGCCGCTCTCTTAGCCAAGTTCCTGGACGGCTACTCCCGCTATAAATTCCTGCCGCTTGAGGAGCGGAGGAGGGTTGAGGTCTTCCCCCTGCCGTGGTAAGGTAACAGATAAATATCAAAAGGGAGTGCTGACGATTAGCACTCCCCCTTTTATGTGTGTTTTTGTGCCCCCGGAAATAAATCTCTATTCTGTCCTAAGCTTTAGCTTCAGCTTCAGTTTCAACTTTAACTTCAGCTCCCTTAACACTATCCTGGTCATTGAGCCTGAATCTCTTGCCATCAACGAACTGCCAGACGCGTTTCACTATCTCGGTGGTGCGAGAGACGTTGGAAAGATTGAAGTTGCCAAAGACATTATTTGCCATCCAGTATATAGGCATATATTTACCATAGCGCAGCAGACGTTTAAATTTACTATTTATACTATAAAATTTACGCCAAGCCCATTGGGTGCTCTGATGTAGTTGTGCTGCACTCATTAAGTATGGTTGGAAAACCACCTCTCCACCATAATAGTGTTCCCAGTTGGTGTGCAGTAACCTACCTTCTTTCTTGAACTTATCATAGACGGCCGTTCCCGGGTAGGGGGTAAGCACGCAGAACTGCGCAAGGTCCAGTTTGGCGTTTACCGCAAACTGCACCGTCTTCTGAAAGACATTAATATCATCGGCGTCAAAGCCAAATACAAAGGCGCCCAGCAGACGTATGTTATTTCGCCGAAAATTCTCTATCAACCGCATATAATCCTTTGGCTTATTCACCCTATCCTTTTTCATCTCTTTTAGACTTGAGGGAGATAAGGATTCTATCCCCACGAACAACCCCCGGCAGCCGCTCTCAGACGCCAAGCGCAATAGCTCCTCATCATTGCCGGAGTTTATTGAGGCTTGGCTTGCCCAGAGGATATTAAGTTCCTTGAGGGCACGGAAGAGCTCCTTGGCTCTCCGTTTATCCGCCAAAATATTGTCGTCGGTAAATATTACCAAACTGGGTCCAGGGGTCTCTTTTATCTCTTCAATTACATCC
>Ga0114919_10003725_pt1 | contig 12266 bp, 12 predicted proteins | sample BlataG_FD_88682 | JGI IMG/M metagenome (GOLD analysis project Ga0114919, IMG submission 88682) | Deep subsurface microbial communities from Black Sea to uncover new lineages of life (NeLLi) - Black_00105 metaG | ecosystem: Environmental > Aquatic > Marine > Oceanic > Sediment | place: Atlantic... | reverse complement strand
GAAGTGACCATCCAAGCACTCCTGTTGGAGATCTTATCTCTCTGATATAACCGATAACACTAAAGACCAATCCTACAGCTACCGGTAAGATCGAACGAAGGATAATGCTATTTGACTGAGTTATGTATGCTGTTGGACTCGCTTCAAGTATAATGATTAAACGCCAAGGCTGATCTCTAATTTCAGGAAACCAAAGTGAAAGTACAAATGCAATCGATAAAAGTAATAATCCCACTTCAATGCTGACCCATCTCATTTTTTCTAAACTACTGTTCGGTTCAAGAATTTGTACTTTAGCTAATCTTGTCAACTCAGAACACCTAGGAGCCTATCCAAGCTAAGACCGATGCCTACACCAGTGAAAGTTGCCAATAGAATCCAAAGAAATACAGATCCTGCAATCATGATTAAAGCGCTGATGACAATTATTGTCTTTGCATATATCGGCATCTGAGTGGTTTGCTTGTTTGAATTATCCTCAGAGTCCAGTTCTCGATTTTTCTTCATCTTCCCACTCTTCCCTTCAAACCTAAGTTTTGAGGAAGTTCTCCAGAACTTGTCTCTATCTGTTACCTAACAGTCATTCTAGTGACATGGATATTTATAAGCCTTGCGTGCATATCTTTTTTGTGAATCATGCTTATGCAAATAGTATCAAAACTTTTGGAGAAAAATTCGGCATGCATACATGCAAACGGAATGGAGAGACTACCAAGAAAAGCTTCTAGGAGACAACTAAATCTGTGCATGCATGCTGGTCTCTGGATGGGGGAATCATCACGAGTTGTTCATGGGGAAACCTGAAAGGTTTTCCCTAGTTAAGCCCTTAACCGTCGTCTCTCGTCGTCGTAGTCGTACGGGCAGACATACTGCTTCCCCTTTTGGGTTTTTTCGTCTTTTCAAGAGGACAAAGTTAGAGTTGCGTTTTTTGAAGGAACGTCTATTTTTTGTGTTTTTGTTGGTATCCGTTTCAATGCATGCATGCATAATCTTGGAGTCAGATGCAAGCTTCTTCAGATTCTCCAGTATTGGTTAACAAATAAAGACATTTATCACTTTTAGAAGAAGCCATACATGTGCGTATCTAATAAAAGTGAGATGCATCATAGTATTGGAAGGTGTGGGTGAAATGGAGATTGATAATGGGCTTTCATGGGAGGAAAAGAATTGGCTTTATGGCTTGACTTGCGTGCCAGCCTTGATTACTCTGTTCGCCTTTGGAATATACGGATTATTTTACTTAACGCCAAACAATCGTGTTGAAGCCATCTGGGATTACATATATTTCCTGCTGCCAGGATTCCTCATTGGGTTGACTTTATCCTGTTTGACGTTTGAGGTTCTTCACCACCGTAAAATCAAGCAACCCCTAAATCTCCGTGTAAAGAGATTTTCAGGTCGAGTACTTTTCATGATATCAGCTGTATTATCTTTTTATGGTGCTCTTGCACTATCTGACATCTTTCTATCACCAATCGTAGGTGAAACTCGTTGGGTTATGGTTGGTGGTATTATTTGGATGGTAGGGTTCTTCCTTGTCCTTACAACATTCAGAGAATTCTTCTCAAGGCTTGACAGAGGCGAATGGTAAGCACAGCACATGCATGGTTGTTTGAGTTTATTGATATTTGGTTTTTAAGGCGAGTGGAGCGAAGCGACACGAGCCAAAGTTAAAATGACTTGCTGATAGAGAAAAAAAGAGGGTTATTTGCGTTTTCTAAAAAGCATGATTCCGTCTTTGTCTGCTACGTGCTGGAATCCCGCTTCTATTAGCTCTGTTGCTTGTTTTACGTTTGAGGCTGTTTTGCATGTGTATTCATCGTCGTGGAAGTTTATCAGTTGTGTATAGACTAACGTGGTCTCTATTCTGCGGTGTCCTAATTGTTGTTTGACGTATAGTATGTCTTTTGTTTGGTTGTATAGTTTAGTTGCGAAGAAGTGTCTGAGGTCATACAGTCGTATTGTTTTGAGTGTTTGGTCGCTGAGCTTCTTTGCTGTTTTGTTGCGGTAGTGTCTAAAGTATTTTCCGTAGGCTTCGCTTGTCCACGATCCAAATATGTTGTCGTTTAGAGCTATGCAGCGTTTCCCTAGATATTGTTTCAGAAGGGCTGTTGTCTCGCTTGATATTTTTAGGACTCTTGCGCTTCCGTGTTTGGCTGTCTGCGGGTATATTGTTCGGTTTTCTATGTCTATATCTCTTAGCCTGAGCCTCATGGCTTCGACTGGTCGTAGTCCTGTTTCTTTGCTTATGCTTATTGCTAGTGCTAGTTTCTCTGATGCGTTGGCTCTTATCATCTCGATTTTGTTTTCTTGTGGTATTTTTGGCAGCTTGGCGTTCTGGTAGTACGTAGGTTTGTTCCATGCTAGTTTGTGTTGATGGCAATAAGCGTTGTAAGCAAAAACTAGGTTTCTCTTGTATCCGTTTCGTCTGTCTAATTGTGCTAAGTATCCTCTTACGGTTTCGGGCTTGCTTAGGTCTGTGTGGCTGTCTAGGAGCGTTAAGAGTTTGGATACGTTCTTTATTGTGTGTGGACTGTTGCCTCTTTTCTTCATTTCCCATAAGACTTGGAATATCTTGTCGTTTGTGGTCGGGTTACGGGTTTGTATGGGTGGTGTGCTGGTCGTAACCCGCCTTTTGTTCATAGACAGCATTCAGCTATTCGGGCTACCCGCGCCTCTTGCAGTTCTTCATGGGCGCCTATTTGCCCTTACACCTTGCAGGACAGCCGTTTCACCGTTTCACATCCAGCATCCTTCAACAACTTAGCATGTATCATCGTCAACTGCTTGGATGGACGTTTCGTTTCTGTTCTGTTGCCAAAGCTCTCGCCTTGCACCCTTTCGGATGCTGCAATTCTGCGTGGTGGGCGGAGTTTCCTCAAGCTTTAAAAGCTCGGAGCTGTCCGCCAGCTCACCAACCCAAAAGAAGAATTGAGAGTGGGTCCTTCTTAAACCTCGCGTGAAGACTTGGCTTTCCTTCTGAGTCTTAGACCTCTTAACTTCAATTTGACCGTTAGGATCTTCTCTGTAGAGAACAGTTTTGCAGCAACGTAAAGCAAAGCTATCGTGAAGAGGACGAGATAGCCCACGCCAAGAATTGCCATAACGTAGTCTCCTGTGAGACTTGCTTGAGCTGCCAACATTGGATGAGTATATGGAATAGCCAGCAACACTATTCTGGCTGCTAACGGTAGAGAATTGAAGTCAGCGAACATGATGACGAGCATTGGAAGCATTATCACCGTGTAGAGGTAACCTACCATCGACTGGGCTCCTCTAACATCATCCGCAAAGGCTGAAATGATTATTGCCAACGCCAGAGCCGATAGCAGAGCCATAAAGACTGATGCACCCAAAACCACGTAGCCCAAAGGAGTAGGAGCGAGACCTACAGCCGCGAGATCCACAGCGCCTGCAACGTCACCCATTAACATGAAAGAACCCATGTAATAGTTGAACCCAACAACGATGGCGATGGCTCCTATAGCAGCCACCATTATTGATCCAATGAGTTTTCCGGATAGAATAGTAAACCGGCTTATTGGCAAACTCAGCAGAGTCTCCAGAGTCTTCTCTTCCTTCTCTGAGGCAACAGAGGTTGCTGCAATCTGCATCGAAAAAATGAGCAAGACACTAATTGTCACTGGCAGAGCAAAGACTTGAGAGTACATTATGCTGAATAACAAACTAGGAGCAACATCAGCAGGCTTCCCTTTGATAATCGACTTGGGAACCGTAAAAAAAGGATCAGGCGCCAACTTCCTTTTGAAGCCTTCCAAATACTGAACGACGACAGATGAGCTAGCCGCCTCAGCGAATCCTCCAGTGCCTGAGACGGTGGTGTACACTTCGATTAGAGCTATTTTTTCCGTTGTTGAAACATTTTCCGAGAATCCTGAAGGGATCACTACAAGATCCGTTGCATTTGTTTCCGCTTGCATAATCTCAACGGCTTCTTCCACACTCGAAGCATTAATGATATTCACAACAATGTAGCCGCTTAGGAAATCGGTCAAATTCTCAGCGATAACTCCTCTGTCGAGGTTGAGAAGGCCTACTTCCAAGCTTTGAAGGCGTTGCTGAGTTGATTCCATTGATCCTCTAACAACAAGTCCGATGACTGGAAACATGACTAAGGGAACAAGAATCATCCCGATTAGAATCTTCGGATCTCGCAGCAGCTCTTTCAATTCTTTAAACACAATGTTCCTTAGATCCTTAAGCAAGACCTACCACCTTTGAGAAGGCTTCCTCCAGATTCTCAGCCTTATTTTTTCGTTTTAGTTCTTCGGGGGCGCCTTCAGCCACCATCTTCCCTTTGTTGATCAGTGCCACTCTTCCGCAGAGATATTCTACCTCCAACATGTTATGGCTGGAAAGCAAAACCGTGACCCCCTGTTTCTTCACGTAATCTTTGATAATATCCCTTACATGAACAGAATGCAGAACATCTAGGCCACTAGTTGGCTCATCCAAAATTGCCAGCTTTGGCTTTGTCATGAGGGCTCTGGCTACAAGGAGTCTTCGCTTCATACCTTTACTATAAGTTTTCACCTTGTCATGCAAGCGCTTGCCTAAGCCAGAGATCTCTCCTGCGTCTTCAATGATCTCTTCAAGGATTTCTCTGTCTTCTGCGCTGAATTTTCCCATGAATCTGAGATATTCAATTCCTGAAAGATTCTTGTAGGCTCCAGCTTCCTCTGGAAGATAAGTTATCAGTCTGCGAACCGTTGATGCCTCTGTAATCACAGAGTGACCGAAAACGATGGCAGATCCTGAAGCTGGCAAGATCAATGTCGCTATTATCCTGAGGGCTGTAGTCTTTCCCGCTCCGTTTGGACCAATAATCCCAAAAATTTCGCCAGGTCGGATCTTGAAGCTTAAACCATCTAAGGCTCGGATGCTGCCAAAAACTTTTCCAAGTTCATCTGCTTCTACGGCATAACTCAAGCCACAACCATCCGTTAAGCGAAAATGATCCCCCTCCTACTTAAGAATTAATACGCTCAACTTAGTCTGAATGTAGATTCTAACTTCATAAATCTAATATTGTTTCAGTCTAAGATGTAGGAATAAGCGCAGAGCGCGAAAGGTGTGCATCCCCAAAAATTGGGAATCACGCATACCCTTTCTCAGGGTATCACGTATTCTTTAGAATTTTTTTTATCCCTATAGAATGAGGAATAGAAGAGCGTTGTTTAATGATTCCTTTACGCTGTGTCGATGAATCTGCTGGCGCCTGGTATGTCAGGTGATAAGCCTCTTCTTTCTCTTGTAGCTGTGATTATCTCTGCAGCGACGCTTTCGGGTGCTTTTTCCCAGTGGTCAAAGGCTGTCTGCCAGAACGCATGTCCTGAAGTTGCCGACCTCATATCCGCTGATAATCCAAAGGTTTCAGCTACTGGGATGTAGCCTGTAACTACTGTCAAAGGACCCTTCTGTTCCGAAGATATGACTCTGCCCCTCTTTCGGGTTATTAAACCGGAGACTTCCCCCACCCACTGAGTTGAAACTGAAACACCGATCTTATAGACAGGTTCCAGAATAATGGGTTTCGAGGACAAGAAGGACCCTAGAATTCCTCGTCGTGTGGCTGGCATTATCTGCGCTGGTCCTCTGTGTACAGGATCCTCGTGTAAGGAGGCATCTGTGAGAGTGACCTTTAGTCCACGCATAGGCTCTTCACAGAGAGGTCCACTTTCGCATGCCCATCTGAAACCAGCCATCACCATATCTCGGACTTCACGGAGATATTGCACTCCCTTCGTCATATCAACCAAGATGTTTCTATGTTCTTCTAGGGACCAAATGTTCCTAGCTTGCTTTGTTGGCCATCCAGCTTCCTTCAATACCGTTCCCATTTTCTTTCTTCCCATTTCCTCTGCCAAGTCACCTTTCTCAATCATCTGAATGATGTTCCCTTCAAGAGGTTCCACTTGTAGCCAGAATTTGCTGTGTTTGTTGGGGCTTTTAGCCATAGCTACTACGCCCTGCGACATAGTTGACTCTCGGTAAACCACAAGTGGCTTTGAGGTGATTATCTCAAGCCCTCCGCCTGCATACTCTTTGAGGAATTTTACTGCGATTTCGAGATGCAGTTCACCCATACCGCTCAACAAGTATTCGCCGGTTTCTTTGTTGATACTTGTAACAAGGTTAGGATCCTCAATGGCTAGGCGACCCATTACATCAATTAAACGTGGTAGATCTCTGGGATGCTTTGGTTCGATGGCGATTGTAATTACGGGTTCAGAAACATATTTTATGCGTTCAAAGGGCACCATCACATCTTTATAGTCGACACTCACAAGGGTTTCGCCAGCTCTCGCTAGTTCAAGACCTAGGAGCGCGGCTATGTTCCCAGCGTCTATCTGGTCTACAACCTCTCTGAAGGCTCCCATATACATCGAAACTTGTTGAACACGATAGTTTCGTTTGGCTCCCACAAGGTATACTTGCTCTCCCGCCTTTACAGCTCCAGAGAAGAGACGTCCTGTGGCCACAAGTCCAGCATGAGGATCCACTTGCGCCAACGTTATACAGAGAACTGTTGGACCATTTGAATCAGCACTAAGCATGGCTTTTCCAATCTCAGAATCTAAATCGCCTTTCCAAACCTTTGGAATTCTATATTTCTGTGCATCAATCGGATTTGGCAGATGATTAACAACCATCGTTAGAATAGCCTTGTGGAGAGGCAGCCTTTCCGCTAACTCTTCCACTTTTTCATTTTTGTAAGCCTCAATTATTTCGTTGAATCTTACATCCTTCTCCTTGGCAATGTCAACCGTGAATCCCCAACGATGCAGAGCTGATCCGAAGGCGACAGTGCCGTTTCCAGCCTCCACCATCCATCTTTTTTTCTGATCCTGTTCACCATACAGCGCGATTAGGTTGTTGAAATCTCGTATTATGCGAGCCAGCTTCTCCTGGATCTCTTGTGGGCCTAGTCTCAGTTCCTTAATAAGACGATCCACTTTGTTTATGAACAAGACGGGTTTCGCGCGTTCGTTGAGAGCTTGACGAGTAACAGTCTCTGTCTGAACCATGACTTCTTCGACAGCATCAACTACAACCACTACGCCGTCGATCGCTCTAAGAGCCCGTGTTACTTTCCCTGTGAAATCTACATGTCCAGGTGTGTCTATGAGGTTGATAAGGTATGGCGTTCCTTTCTCTTCGTGAAGAAGGCTGATGTTCGCTGTCTTTATGGTGATTCCTCTTTTCTGCTCCTCTTCTAAATAGTCTAGGGCCCGCGCTTCACCTGCGATTGTGGGGCTGAGAAGGCCTGCTTCAGTGAGAAGGCTATCTGTCATGGTGGTCTTGCCGTGGTCAATGTGAGCGATTATTCCGATGTCTCGAATGTTCTCTTTTTTGCCCATGAGTTTGAGTATTTCCACTGTTTGTTTGAATTTTGGCAAGTCTATGCTTTCCTATGTGTCATGAACTTACATGGTTGTAAAGGCTGTCTCCTATTAACTTTACTGAGCATGTAAGACCCAGAGCTCAGACACTAACCTGGCGCCATTTTAAATTCTCAAAAGAGGTTCAAGAAATTAATGATGCGCTTCGAATTCCGATGAATCTATCGCTTGTTGAAAGGAAGCTTTAAGAACACCGTGTACAATGCATATTCAAAACTTTATGGAGCCTCTATATGGCCAAGTTCAAAATAGTTCTTTCAGACCCAGAAACGGGAAAATCACAGATGGTTGAGATTGAAGGTTCAAAAGCCGTGCCTCTTGTAGGAAGAAGACTTGGAGAAATAATTGACGGAACTGCTGTTGGATTTGGAGGACACAAAATCAGAATCACAGGCGGCTCAGACAAAGACGGGTTTCCAATGCGACCAGATATTCATGGCGGAGTGAAAAAACGAGTAATACTTACCAGAGGAGTTGGCTTCCATTCAACTGAAAAAGGCGAACGCAAAAGGAAAACCCTCCGTGGTAATGTCATCACTGAAGAAATAGTTCAAATCAACATGAAAATAGTTGAGAAACCCAAGAAGCAAAAGAAACCAAAGCAGGACAAAGGACAAAAAAAGAAGAAGAGCGAGGAAACAGCTGAAGAACCTAAAGAAGCCGCAGAATCTGAGAAAAAGAAGGAAGAATCCAACGTCGACAAGGCAGAAAACCCCAAACAACCAACCTAATAAGCTCAACCTGAGCCTAGAAAGGCAACATCCTATAACTTTCAGCGCAGAAGCCTTTTTAGCAGAGAGCCCTATTCCTACACCATAATTACGGATAAGAATAAAGATGCCTAAGGAAAATCCAACTCTGCCTATTCAACCTGAAGTCAACATAGGCACAATTGGGCATGTTGACCATGGAAAAACCACACTTGTACAAGCTTTGTCTGGAGTTTGGGTCGCTAAACACAGTGAAGAGTTAAGGCGAGGTATTACAATCAAACTTGGATATGCAGACGCACCGATCTATAAGTGTTCAAAATGTGATGCGCCAGAATGCTATTCGACGGAACCTAAGTGTCCAGCATGTGGCAACGATTGTGAACTCCAACGATTAGTGAGTTTTGTAGACGCCCCTGGACACGAAGCTCTCATGGCAATAATGCTTTCGGGCGCTGCAGTTATGGATGGCGCCATTCTCGTCGTAGCTGCAGACGAACATTGTCCGCAGCCTCAAACTCGAGAGCACCTCGCAGCGATAGAAGTAGTTGGTGTAGACAAAATAGTTATTGTTCAAAACAAGATTGATATCGTTGACGAGAAACGGATTTTTGAGAGTTACCATGAGATCACTGAATTCGTCAAAGATACAATTGCAGAGAACGCTCCAATAATCCCCATCTCAGCTCAGCACTCAGCTAACATTGACGCTCTCATCCAATCAATGGAAGAATATATGCCTACTCCTGCTCGGGACAAGACAAAACCACCTTTAATGTACGTGGTTCGTTCCTTCGATATCAATAAGCCTGGAACTACCATCAAAGACTTGTCGGGTGGTGTCATGGGAGGTAGCATTATCCAAGGGAAATTCAAACTGGGTGATGAAGTAGAGATTCGGCCAGGTATACGAGTGGAGAAGCAAGGTCAAAGAAAGTATGAACCTTTGTTTACCGAGATTGTCGGTCTCAGAGCTGGCGGAAGGGATTTTGATGAAGTACACTGCGGAGGGCTAGTTGGGGTAGGAACAATGCTTGATCCATCCCTAACAAGGGCAGATAGTTTAACAGGTAATCTGGTCGGTCACCCTGGTAAACTTCCTCCAACAGTTTCAGAACTCCAAGTAGAAACCCACTTCTTCGAGCGCGCCCTTGGAACCAAAGAACTGGTTGCGATAGATCGTATTCACCCTAATGAAAACCTTCTCCTAGATGTGGGGACAACAATAACTGCAGGGTCTGTTATCTCTACAAAGAAAGATGAAGTAACCATAAAACTCAATCGGCCAGTATGTGTGGAAAAAGGGATGAGAGCCGCTTTGAGTAGAAAAATTTCTGGAAGATGGCGACTTATAGGGTATGGCATAGTAAAGTAATAAGAAGAGTAAGAGAAGGTTCAAGCCTACTTCAAATCTGCAACGAGAATGGTGAAGTCTTGTCCAGTAAGAAACCGTTAAAGGTGATATTGGACTCGAACTTCTTTTTCATTCCGTCCCAGTTTGCTATAGATATCTTTGAGGAGCTTGGAAGGACTCTGAACCGAAATTTTGAACCAATACTGCTGTCCCCAACCATCACAGAATTGCAGTTGATCTCAAAGAGCAAATCGCAGAAGCTGCAAAAACAAGCAACATTCGCCTTGAAACTCGCGATGAGATGTCGAAGGATGGGTGTGGAAAAAGACCCTAAAGAATCATATGACGATCTGATTTTCAGAGTAGCCTCGAAAAAGAAATGGTGTGTCGCAACTAATGACAGAATTCTAAGGAGAAGACTCAGAAAAGAGAATGTGCCAGTTATCTATTTACGGCAGGAATCACATCTGATCGTAGAAGGAAACATCTAGTGTAGCTCACACGTAACTTGTCTACTCGATAGAACAACTTGTTGGGATTTACACTATAACTTGATGCCAAGCTGCTGTTGAAACTCTAGTAGCGAACCCAGGCATGAACGATAGAGTCCTTATCGGCTAGAATCCTAGAGCGTTTCAAAAGCTTTTTAAAATCCACAGGATGTCTTATGTAAGACACAAGCCTATTCAAAGCAAAGGAAACAACAGAATGTTCAAACTTTTGGTTATTGAAGATACGATTCGAATACCTCCCCACAAGTTCGGTGACCCAATCACACAAGCAGGCCACGAACAGCTAAAGATGAAATACGAAGGAATGGTTGATGATGAACTTGGATATGTGGTGGCTGTTACTGACATAAAAGTCAACTCAACAGGAAAGATCATCCCAGGTGACGGCGCCACCTATCACAAAGTAACCTTTTCCATCTTAACTTACTATCCAAAAATCCAGGAAATCATTGAAGGCGAGGTTGTTGAGACCGCAGACTTCGGCGCTTTCATAAGAGTAGGCCCGATCGATGCCCTACTGCACGTATCCCAACTGATGAACGATTTCATCTCCTACGATGAGAAGCAAGGCGTACTTATGGGCAAGGAAACAAGAAGAAGACTCTCAGCAGGAGACCGAGTCAGAGCTCGCATAACAGCAGTCTCACTGGCAAGTGGTGGAAGATCTGGGAAAATCGGGATGACCGCTAGACAACCTTTCCTCGGTAAACTTGAATGGCTGAAAGAAGAAATGAAAAAAATAGAAAAAGAAGCAGAACAAGAAAAGGCGATACAGAAAAGTAGAAAACAGGAGAAACCCCCCGATGACTGAAAAAGCCTGCAGAGAATGCCACGCGATCACCACAGGCACTATATGCCCAAGATGCAAAACCGCATCTTTAAGCGATGACTTCAGCGGTCTTGTAGCGATCCTTGATCCTGAAGAGTCAGAGATAGCGAAAGCAATGAACATCAATGAGAAAGGTCGATACGCACTGCGCGTACGATAAAAAACTACCGAGCTAAACCGTTCCTACAAAGGAGTAAGAGGATTCTACTTGAGCAAGGAAGAGAGTTGCCCTAATTTAGAGAGAAATCTGAAGGAATGTGGTTGCACTTACCCATCATGCGATAAAAAAGGCAAGTGTTGTGAATGCATCCGCTTCCACAGAGAGAGGAATGAATTACCTGGATGTCTATTTCAGCCAGAAGTAGAACGAACCTATAATAGATCTTTTGCAAGATTCGTAGAATCTAATAGGTGATCCAAATTCGATACCTCACACCCCAACTTCGAAAAAAACTAAAGAAACCTCTTGGAATTGTCCTCCGAGGAACCACACAAGATATAGTAGAACAGATAAGAACCCTTGTAGCTAAAGAAAAGCCTCCAAAAATAGTGACTGTAGGAGACAAAATCTCCCAAGATTTAGCTTGCAACTCTCTCCAGCCAGATATTCTGATTGTTGACAACAAAATAATGAGAAAGTCAATCTCACCAATATCCGCAACAGCTGATCAGATACTAACAATAAAGAATCCTCCTGGAACCATCACAGATCAAGCTTGGAAGGTCATAATGGAGGCAACAAAAAGCTCTCGAAGAACAAAGATCGTAGTAGATGGAGAGGAGGATTTGTTGGCGCTGCCAGCAATTATTGGTGCACCAGACAGATCGCTGGTGCTCTATGGACAACCTCATGAAGGCGTGGTAGTTATAGAAGTGACCGAAACGATGAAGCGAAAAGTCCGAGAGATAGTCAACGCAATGAAAAACGTCTCATAGCTTCCCAGAATATGACGCTGAGGAACCCCCCTCATCTGGATGAAACTTTATAAGGACAGAAACTTCTCTTTCTGTGCCATAATCCTCATGAACAGAGGAGGAATAGAATTGAAGATTAAAATTATATCCGAAAAATCTAATCCCTTGCTGAAGAGGAAAGAAATAGATTTTGAACTTAATCACTCAGAGGAAGGGCAAACCTCCTCACGTCTGGAGTTGAAAGAGAAACTTGCAGATGTGCTTAAGGCGAAACCGGACTTGGTGTTTGTAGAAAAAGTTGAGACAAAAACGGGCACAACAATAGCTCGGGGTGAAGCTAACGTCTACGAATCAGCTGAGCAAGCAAAACTTGTTGAACGAGAACACATAATTACGCGTAACTCTCCGCCTGCAGAGCCAGTGAAAGAGGTGCCAGTGAAAGAGGTGCCAGTGAAAGAGGTGCCAGTGAAAGAGGTGCCAGTGAAAGAGGTGCCAGTGAAAGAGGTGCCAGTGAAAGAGGTG
>Ga0114919_10003724_pt1 | contig 12269 bp, 18 predicted proteins | sample BlataG_FD_88682 | JGI IMG/M metagenome (GOLD analysis project Ga0114919, IMG submission 88682) | Deep subsurface microbial communities from Black Sea to uncover new lineages of life (NeLLi) - Black_00105 metaG | ecosystem: Environmental > Aquatic > Marine > Oceanic > Sediment | place: Atlantic... | reverse complement strand
TATCCCCTTGTTACAGAGAGAGTATATACTCTCTCTCTCTCTCTCTTCACGTTCACACCCCCCCCCCCCCCCCCCCCCCCCCCCCCCCCCCCCCCCTCCCCTTTTTTTACTTTATCTTCCACCCCCCTCCCCCACCACCAATACCAGCAGGATCCCCAAACTCTTTCAGATCCACCGCCACCTCACGCACCTCAGCTGCCTTCAGATGGTCCCCTGGCAACCCTGGCAACCCAAGAGAGAGCTATACATTGAAATGTGTCCGTAATGGTCAGAGCTGCACTTCCAACGCTATCCGTCAACTAACTGGCCTATCAAGGTCGACCACTTCGGCTACCGTGTCTAGGTTGCGTCGTAGAACCAGATACTCTTGTTATGTCTTAGCAGTAACTCCGGGTGTGTCTTCACCCAGGTGTTCAAGGAGGGTCAACATTAGAACAAGACGATAATGGTCATAATAATGACGATAAAAGAGAGAAAGAGAGAGAGAGAGAGAGGAAGGAAGTCTTTTCTCCAACGAAAGACATCACGGTTACCACACATGTACCGATGGGATTCAAACTATATAACGATTTACTCCTACGAAGCATCATCATTATTATCCACCACCATTTGTAAAGTTATGTCTCTTTGGTTTAGCATACTCTGTTATACCCCTCCCACCCAACACACCAACTCCCTTTTCTGGTACAGCAAACATACTTTCCTTGTTCACAGCAGTCATGGTTCCCTTTTTCCTTTTTGTTCCCTTTTTAGCCACAAAGTTCTTCCAGCTATCTGCCTTGGTTTGAGTCTCTACATCCATCTTGTGGAAACGTTGCTTGGATTTCCACGATTTTTGGAGTTTTTTCTTTTTAGCTGCTGTTTTATCATCGTCGGTTGGTAGGATTTCCATCCATGAAGGCATCGTTTCCTCCACTCCTACTCCTACTGTTGTTGCTGCTGCTGCTACTGCTGACGGCCCAGCACTACCATAGCTACTATAACCAACAACGACGTCAACACTCTTTTTACCACCTCCACCCCCTCCCTTTTTGCCACCACCTAACTCTTCTACTTTATTCCTCTTCGGTGCAGCTATAGGTTGATACACAGCTTCACCACCAGAAGACAAAAGACCATCTCCTCCATCCCCCCCTCTTCCTCCATCTCCATCTCCTCCTCCTTCTCTAAACTTGATAACTCTACCTCTATCAGCAGGATTGATCTCCACTTCTTCTTGGTTTGCATATCCTTCAAACACAACTCTATAATTACCATTGGATGCATTGATACCAGTTATTCTAGCTTTGTGCCACTGCCCATTATTATCATCATTGGGATTGTCGGGGTAGATGGCAGCGACTGGGGCGCCAATAGCCCAAGAGAGGGGGCCTTGACCTGAGAGAGCTGCACGTTGCTGAGCTATTTTGATTTGTTTTGCTACATGAGTAGGGAGAGTGGAGGTTGATGGTGGTGGAGGGTGGAGGGTAGATGATGGTTGTTGTTGTTGTTGTTCTTCTTCTTCTTCTCCACCTATTACTTCTTCTTCTTCTACTGGAGCATCAGTGAGGACATCTTTAGTTAATTGGATGACTTCAGAGAGGCTTTCATGTATGTTTTTATATTCTTCATTGTCTGGATCATCTAAGAGGAGCTGCTCAACCTGTGTGCGCGGGTGTTGAGAAAGAGATGGTGAGTGAGGGTCGTCAGTGGAAAGATGGGAGAATCATCGAGCTCTGGAAGAAATGGGAAGTAAGAACCCAATGAAGTCATAGCTGCATACTTACTTGTTGTATTTGTTCTTGATATTGCGCTAAACTCGTTTGCAGTTCCTCGAAATCAACAGTTTCTTCCGCCATGTTTATTTCTTTTTAGGGTGTATTTTAACTCGTTAATGGGTCAATTTATCAACTCAGGTATCGTATAACAAACGATTGTATGTTTTCTAGACATATCCTGTGTTTTTGTTGAACACATGAAGCCCTTCACCGTCTTCCTCTCTCTTCTGAGCTCCTCTTCTCCAACTCTAGAGGGATCTCCCTATGAAAGCTGCATCTAGCCTGCAGAAGTACCCTTCACCTGCAGGTTTCTCCTGCAGGCCCAATGCAGGTTCAGTTTCCGACCCGCATCCACCATACACACACGATTTCTTGTGATAGTGAGATATCCAGGCTTTCAAGCTCATCAATCTGTTCTCCAAAAGAATATATATTACACGATTGTACTCTACTAATACAAACCCATATATCATCATCATCAAATTCAATTCAATTAAATTGCATTCATCAAATCAGTAGTTCATTTTCTCTCATATCTAACCTTCTCTCTCTTTAGAAATAAACATTTTTTTTCTAAAACAAGGCAGCGCCTCCACGGACACCCTCTGCGATCAACAACGACAAGAATCCAATGCAAGCAGCTCTTCCATTCATAATCTCAGCCTGAGGAGTGAATGGTCCGAACGATTCCTTCTTGCTGGCTCCATACAGGAAGGGGATGAAGGAAGCAGATGTGAAGAGGATGACTGCGAGTAGGACACCAGTTGGCTCATCCTTGAACTGATTGACGACTGATTCTCCAGAGGCGAGTTCACTGCCCAAGGCCGCGACGAAGCCAAACATGGCAAGTCTGAAGTTGACAATTTCTGGGACACCTCCGGTGAAGGCCATGAGATCGGAGATGGAAGGGGCGGGGTCGCTGTCTGGTTGTTGGACGGAGGCGGCGGATGTGGATGAGATGGTGTTGTTTGAGGCGATAGAAGAGAATTCCTGCTCAGTCATGGCCTTTCCAGCGTAGAATACAGTGGCATTTTCTGGGGTAGAGGGAGCGGAGGTTTCTTGAACCTCAGTCTCAGAGGACTTTGGAATGACGCCAACAATCCTTTGAAACCTTGTTGTTGGCTTGAATACAAGTGCATTGGTGCGCACATTGGTCTTGAGTATCTTGAAGTTCATCATCTTTGCTAATATTTTGTAAGTTATTGATTTTATGGGCACAATGCTGAAGCACCAATGTAAGAAATGCTCTGTGTGGCTCTCAAACCTCCGCTTAATTCGCGCTGTGTCCAAAGAGCAGGGAGAGAGAGCATAGCATATAAACCCTGAGTTTCCAGAGGTACAGATGCACACTTCTTGCTAGATTTTCACAACTTGGTGGTACACATTCAATCAGAGACGATGTTGGATCCACAGACAGTTAGCCTTTCAATGTCTGGCTTGACTGCAATCGGCGGTGTGATAGGATTCATGAAGAAGAAGAGTGTGCCTTCCCTGATAGCTGGACTAGGCCTAGGCGGAGCTTATTACTACTCATCCACCCTATTGAATCCTGGATCTGTACGTGCAATATCGAATCAATCCCTCGAGATTAGAACACAACCACATTCCCTTCTTCTCTCTCACCCTCCTCCCGTCCTCTCCTCTCCATCTCTCTCATCTCAGTCGAGCACACACAAAGGCAACCAAATAGCAATGTTCTCCTCAGTCCTTCTCTTTGGATCAATGCTCCGTAGATACCAAACTACTAGGAAAGTATGGCCAGCAGGAACAATGATGGTATTAGGTGGTTGTTGCACTGCTTATTATCTTGGTCAAGTAGTAGTATAATAATGGAAAGAGGGTGGTGACTCTCTCTTCATTCAATACAAATGTAACCTTGTTGAACTTCTATTTATTTTATGATTTACACAGACATATACTTAAGCCTCTACTTCCTTAGTAGCACGAGTATAGATTTCCTGGCTGGCAGTCTTGGATACAATCTTAATGGCACCCGAAGCGAGGAGCTCCTTGATGGCAGCACGTGCAAGACTGCCGTTAATCCTAAGACGGTCAGAAAGAACAGATGGAGTGATCATCTTATACTTTGGCACCTCATTTAGTAATTTCTCATAGGTAGGCTTGTCGAACAACACTTGGTTGTTGACCTTCTCCTTCATCTTTCCTTTCGACCATTTCTGCAGAGAGAGAGAGACATTGACGAGGGACAGGGGCGAGGGGGAGAATTGTCAGTATCAGGAATGGAAATAATAATTTGGGTGTGGTGTATGTAACGGTATGGAGGTATAATTTGAATGTAGATGGAGGTGGGAGCTGTAAAACGAGTGCACACACTGCTCTTGTGGGCCATCACCAAATGATTAAATTTCAACTCACCTTCTTCTTTCCCTTACTAGAGTTGGCAGCGGCAAGAGCCTTCTGCTCCTTTGACTTTTGCTCTTTGGGAGCCTGTGAAAAGACGGGGAAAATACGTCAGAGACATTATCAAGAGGCATCATCAAAACAAAGCTGGGATTATCAGCCTATGCTACGAGGCATTGTCGTCGTGGGTACTACTCACCATGCTTTCTGTATCTGTTACTTTCGAAACAAAGAGGAAATTCTGAGTGCCAAGATGGCCATGAAATAGATCTTGCAAGGTGCACAGCCGCCGGGGTAAGTGGAGTGGAAAATGCTATTTTTGTAGCTCTAAACGCACACCATAGACATACCTTTCAAATATTAACATATACTGACTTGTCTCTGGAGCTTCCTGGTAAGTAGGACGGCATTATGCTGCTATACAGACAGCAAATCACCCTTCAAAATCGATGATGAAAATTGAAAAACACATGAAAAATTGCTTTCACACCCGACCTATTCTAACTCATCACCCACTGTCCATCATCTACAGGCTGAGAAGGAGACTTGATATATCAAAATGGCTCCAATTAAAAAGACTAAGAAATCCCAAGAGAGCATTAACTCTCGTCTGGCTTTGGTTATGAAGTCTGGAAAATACACTCTTGGCTACAAGACCACCCTTAAGACTCTCCGCAGTGGAAAGGTAAGCTCACATCCATATTTTCCTCGCAATTAAAGCCACACAAACACATCTCCTCTCATCGCCTCTTCTCACCTCCTCCCCTTTTCCACACCTTACAACGACAAACAGGCCAAGTTGGTAATCATCTCCAACAACTGCCCCACGGTCCGCAAGAGTGAGATTGAGTACTATGCCATGCTTTCCAAGACTGGTGTCCACCACTACCAAGGCAACAATGTCGACTTGGGCACTGCTTGCGGTAAATTGCACCGTGTCGGTGTCCTCACTGTCACTGATGCAGGTGATTCTGATATCATCAAGTCTACTGAGTAAATTAATTAATTAATTAGTTAGAGAGTTGAAGGTCTATCAGCCTGTTGTAATATAACCAAGCTGGAGTATAAATATCATCACTGTGGGCTCTTTACAAAATAGTTTTATTATCATTACTAAGGCAGAAAGACATTCACACATTCAATCATCATCATCTCTCTTCTATTTCTTTAAAGTTTCCCCCTAATTAAGATCCCAATTGTCTACTCTACTAACCCCCCCTTCCCCCCCTCTCTCTCTTTGATTTGAATTATGAAAAGTTTTAATAACAACAGCAACACACACGCAAAAGATTAAAAACAACACCTGCAAGCTTCTCCTTCTTCCTATTTATTTATTTATTCTACCCAAAAGAAAGCAATTTATAATTATGCACTAGGTTTACGTCTTCTCAAGAACTCAGGAACCTGAATACCCAATCCTTGTTTCTTACTTGATGATGATGATGGGGCAATCGTTACTGGCTCAGCATTCTCTTGAGGAGCAGCAGGAGGAGCTGGGGCTGCCATAGCTCTTGCAGTTGGTCTTTGAATGATTGGTGGCGATGTTGGCATACCTCCAATCACCTGTTGCTGCTGTTGTTGTTGTTGTTGTTGCTGATCTCCCATAACAGTTCTCCTGACAGTTGACATACTACTACTATTACTACTATTGCTACTACTAATTCCAGTAGCACCCTTCACATCACTCCCCCCTTCTCCTCTTCCAAACCCAGTAGCAATCAACGTAATCTGTACCTCCTGACTGAGAGCATTATCGACAACAGCACCGAATATAAGGTTAGCACTGGGGTCTACCATCTCATATATAATCTCTGCTGCTTCATTCACTTCAAACAGACTCATGTCAGATGGGCCGGTGATGTTCCACACGATGCCGGTAGCCTTGTCAATTCCATTGGAAAGTTCAAGAAGTGGTGAAGATACTGCTGCCATGGCTGCTTCTCTGGCTCTTCCTTTACCACTGGCATGGCCTTGACCCATGAGGGAGGTGCCTGCGTTGGCCATGATGGCTTTGACATCAGCGAAATCGACATTCACCAGACCTGGTACGGTGATGATGTCGGAGATACCGCGGACACCTTGTCTCAAGATGTCATCAGCAACTCTGAAAGCTTCAGTGATGGGGAGATCTGGGTCGACACAATCCAGGAGACGATCATTGGGAATGATGATAAGGGTGTCGACAGCAGAGCGGAGGGATTCAATGGCGTCGATGGCTTGTTGCCTGCGGAGGCGGCCTTCAAAGGAGAAGGGGGTGGTGACAATGGCGACGGTCAGGATGCCCATTGACTTGGCGACGCTGGCGACGACTGGGGCTGCACCTGAGCCTGTGCCTCCGCCCATGCCTGCAGTGACGAAGACCATGTCTGAGCCTGCGACTGCTGCTTCAATGGCGGCCTTGCTCTCAGCGGCGGCTTTTTGTCCAATAGCTGGGTTGCCTCCAGCGCCGAGGCCGCGAGTGAGGGCGGTGCCGAGTTGGAGCTTGTTGGATGGAAGGACTGGGGAGGCTTCAAGGGCCTGGGCGTCTGTGTTGAAGACGAAGAAGTCTACTCCAGTGAGGTCTGATTTAAGCATGCGATTGACAGCGTTGGAGCCACCTCCGCCGACACCAATGACTTTGATTGAGGCCTGGTTGGCAGGGCGGGGAGCGGTGGCGGGAGCAGGAGCAGATAGAGCTGGAGTTGGGAGATCAGCGGAGTTTTCTGCATCTGAGGTTGCCTGTGTGATTGTGTGTCTGCGGTTAACCTTTGGTTGCTGAGGAGTGAAGGATTTGTTGGATGAGTTTTGGATGCCTTGTGGGCGAGCTTGGCAGCGAGTAGTGGAAGCTGTACGTCTTCCTTGGATCTTGAATTGTTGCATAGTGATGAATTGCGTTCTCGTTGATGCAAATCCGGTAGCAGATGCTTTGATTCTGATGGGTGCCCAATTTAGAGTTGATCCCTTCCCTTGAAGGTTGGTAGTATGGAGACTGTTGGTTTGATAAACCTCTATGGTTGACACCAAGTTTAAAAATGGATGACTTTAGTGGTGCATGATGCAAAATCGTCGAACAAAACTTTGAGTAAATTCAAAAAATCACCTCCCGTTTCCCCAATCCCTCTCGGAGCTCAGCCCACCTATAAATATCCAAACATCTGCCTCTTTTGATCGTATAGAATTAAGATTTTACACAGCTGGAACCACATTAAGACGAATCAAGGCAAATTCAATAGAAAGTAGGGAGATTGAATCACACTTTTAAAGCATCATCCAGCTTTAAATCATCTTACCAACATAAATTTAGGATACAAATCAAGATGCTTAGATCAAATTTAGCTAAATTATTACAAACATCACAGATAGTCAGCTCTAGCACCCGTCTGGCCCCATCATCACATTTGTGTGGCATGCCTTTAGCAGAGTCCCTAGTTGCTAGCTTAGATTTAAAAAGATGGTACTCATCCGCAGACACAGAGATAGAAAAGAGAGAAATCAACGACCCTAAAATCCTCGAGCTAGCAGACAAGATTGTCGCCCTCAACTTGCTCGAGGTCTCCGACCTTACCACTGTCTTGCAACAACGGCTCAACATTCCAGACTCTGCTCTAGGAGGAGGTGGCTTCCCCATGATGGCCATGGCAGCAGCAGCAGCACCAGGGGGAGCAGCAGCACCAGCTGCCGATGCCGCCCCTGCAGTCGAAGAAAAAACAGCTTTTGACATCAAGATTGAAAGCTTTGACGCTGCTTCAAAGATCAAGGTAATTAAAGAAGTTAGAGCGGCCACTGATTTGGGTCTTAAAGAAGCAAAGGAATTGGTAGAAGGTGTTCCAGCTGTAGTGAAGAAGAGTCTTAAGAAGGAAGAGGCAGAGGAACTAAAGAAGAAGCTGGAGGCAGCTGGAGCTGTCATCACCTTGGCTTGATTAATTCATGATTGATGGACATGGCCATTTACATAAATAGATATATATATAAGTGATATATACAGAAAGTTAATTATTAGTTGCTTGTAAAATTCAATACTACTACTTGGCTTGAATGAGGTCCTTTTTCAGGCCCTGCCAATCCTCTCTCAAACTAGAGATGAGCTGCTCAGCTTTATTTCTAATCTTCTGTTCTAATTGATGTACTTCTGCTTCTAAAAACTGCTCAACAGTGAGGTCATTGTCTACTGGAGGAGATACTATTTCTACTTTGACTATGGAGGAGTCGCCAAACCTGATTTCATCTCCGTCGTTGAGTGGCACCCAAGTGCCATCATTGACGGAGATGGCATTGACCTTGGTGCCATTGCTGCTATCTGTATCGCGGATTTCCCAGCGGTTGTTGGTCCAAGAGAGCTCTGCGTGTTTTTCTGAGACTGAAGGGTCTTTGATTTGGAAGTTGGCTTTTTTGGTGCGGCCAATGATGAAGAATCGTCCGTCTTTCTGTAGTTTGGTGCCAGCGACGGGGCCTTCAATGACGTTGAGTTGCAATAGAGCTGGCTTTTCTCCCATGTTCTGTGAGCAAGATGATATAGATATGAGATGTTGGTTGGTGGGGGAAATATCACGTGTGTAACGTTCTAACGAGGAATTAAGGCTGACAACTGCAATGAATGATAGATTACCTTTGTCTCAACGAGCTCTTTTGATCGTTTGATAGGATAAGCTACTTTATCTAGCTGGTGTCTATAATTTTATAAAACTTTCATTTTGTCAGAGGACTACTCAACCGAGGCTGTTTTAGGGAAACTCAAAAGGTCAAAATTTTGGTTTGGTGGTTGAAATAATGGACGACAGAAGTGTAGTAGAACTGAATCTTCGGATATAACTGACATCAGAAAGTAGTATGGATACGAGGTTAACGTCTGAATACCTTAATTCCTTTCACTGACGCAACTATAGTCTTCTAAACAAAATGGCTTCCTCGTCCAACATTATCACGTTTTCCCGCAAAAACAAGAAAAAGGTACGCATAACAATCATTATAACACAGAATCTACATGGTTGACCATATCCTAGGCTCTTTAGCGATAAACTTCTTCCTAACGAAATTATCCCTCCGTCGCCACACTCTCTCAACTGCAGGACATTGTCAAGCCCGTCTTCGACTCTGACAACGAAGACGACGACACCATCACTGAACCAACCATCCCCTCCACTCTCTCCACCCCCTCACAAAACCAACTAGTCCAAGACATACTCACCATTCCCACCCCAGACGACAACGACGACTCTGAAAACCAACCCACCAACAACCCACCAGTCGGCAATAGATGGACACGCAAGAGAGGCCACCACCGCAATGCAAAGCAGAAGCAACAAGCTGATAGAGAGGTCCATCTCAATGAAATGAAGTCTTATTATGACGATTTAGATGGGTTTGATTTATTGGTAGAAACACCTACCCCTCCTCACCACCATCCTAAGAATAATAAAAATAACGACAATAATATCCTTGCTCCTCCAGGAACATCATCCCTGCTTCCTCCTGTACTAGAAAACGAGCAACAACATGATGACTCATCTATCCTCCCACCACCATCGACCACTGGGAAGTCAAAAGCAATGTCATTCGGACTGTCCCACCGCCGCCGTTCTTCAGTAGCCATCCCCAGCAACAAGATGCTGGCTGCTGCATGTGTTAGCAATCCTTCACCTCTCAAGATCAACCTATCATCTTGTAGTAGTACCACTGTTATTAGTTGCCGACAACAACAACAGCAACAGAAGGCATCATCATCTCCACTTTCTATTCTATTCAATAACTCCAGCAATAACCATAACCATGGTCGTCGTTCATCTATTGCAGCTCCAAGATTATCTCAAGCAGCTGGTCGTATGCTATCACGTCTCTCTCTGGGGCTGCATGATGCTCTTCACTGGTTGGGAGGTCAAGGGAGCCTTCCACAACCTAATACTGAGGTTCAAGTTGGTACTGAAGTTCAAGGAAGAGGAGGGAAGAGAGAGGCTAGTAAAAAGAGATATACTACCCTTCAACAACCAGTAGGAGGACCTTCACCTATAGCTGAAGAAGAGGATGATGAAGAAGAAGAAGGAGCTACAACAACCACTGCTACTACTGCTACTACACCAACTCATGCAGTCACTAAAGAGCCAAGTAGAAAACTCACCCTTGCAGAGCACCAACAACCACCAGGTAGTCCTGAATTTCTGACCCCACTAGAGCAGCTGCTCAACCTTTGTGGCCAAGACACCTCTCTCTACTCCATCCCCTCCATGGAGCATCTCCTTGGGGGCCATGTGGACCTAGGAGCAGTGAAGAAGATTGGAGAAGGCACATATGGGGAGGCATATAAAGCTGGAGATGTGGTGTTTAAGATTGTACCAATGGAAGGTAGTACACTGGTGAATGGGGAAGGGCAGAAGAAGGCAGAGGAGATCTTGGCCGAGGCTGCTATTACATTGACCTTGAATGGACTGAGGAGTGTAGAGACAATGAGGTCACCTAACAGTAGTAATTATAGACTTATTACTAATAATAGTGATAAAAAGCAGGACAATAACGCAGCCGGATTTGTAGAGACATATGGCGTAGGTGTGTGCAGAGGCAGATACGCTCAAGAACTAAAGAAGGAGTGGCACAGATGGGACCTCATTCATAAATCTGACAATGACCCAGTAGACATCTTCCCCCCTGACCAACTCTTTGTCGTCTTTGTAGTGGGAGACGGTGGCATAGATCTAGAGCACTACCAACCCAAGACATTCAATGAGATTAGATCAATATTGCTACAGACTGCATTGACACTGGCAGTGGCGGAAGAAGCATGTGAATTTGAGCACCGTGATCTCCATTGGGGAAATGTACTCATTAAAAGAGTAGGCAATGGTACTACTAATAAAGGTGGCAATGTAGCAAAATATAGGTTGAGAGGGGTAGATATAGAGGCAGCAATGGAAGGAGCACAAGTGACATTGATTGATTTCACTCTTTCTAGATTGATGACACCAGATGGCGAGGTGGCATATTGCGACCTCATCACCGACCCTCTTTTGTTCAGTGGACCAAAGGGAGATGTACAGGCAGAGACATACAGAAGGATGAGGGAGTTGACTGGAAATTGTTGGGAGAGACATGTTGCTGGGACTAATGCTGCTTGGTTGCACTACCTGGCAGATATGTGTTTAGTGCATAAGGTTGAAGGTGGTGGTGTGGGTGGTGGTGGTGGTGTGGGGAGTGGCGCTGAGAAGCAGGCTTTGAAAGGATTCAGAAAGAGGGTTTTGGGATATAAGAGTGCAGGAGAAGCTGTGTGGGATGAGTTTTTCAAGGGAGCATGGACTGCTTTGTAGCTGATATGATATATGTTTTGGATTTTGTAAGAGAGAGTAACATGGATTCACATCCATATGTGGAGGGGGAAGGTGGGGGGAGGGGGGAGAGAGAGAGAGAGAGAGAGAGAGAGCTTGGGAGGACGACTGGTCCTTTATGTTTGTGTGGTAAAGGTGGGAGCAAAGAAGAAATCGATGGACCATCGTTGGATATAAAGCTATTTTTCTAATCTCACATGGTATTAAAATTGAATGAGTCCAATATTCATCGTGATCTGATTCGTTCTATTGATTTTGAAATAGAAATCAACCAAGTCCTCCAGGAACATGGCATTGCCAACTGCAAAGTGGACCTCCATGAATCTCGCTCACCCTAGGTTTCTCAGCACCAGAATTCACTCCTTCAACACCTTCAAGTCTCTCAACCGCTCAAACATCACTCCAGTCACTCGCCATCCTCCTCTCACCAATGCTACTGTCCGACCACTCGCCATCGCTGCTCCTCCCCACAAGCCACAAACACCACCACCACAAACACCACAAACCTCCTCCTCCTCCTCCTCCTCCTCATTATCATCATCTAAACCATCGATTCGTCTCCCTCCCAACACTTACCTCCCAAGTACCAGAGCCACCATCATTGGTGCTGGTATGGCTGGCCTCCTCTCAGCCAAGGTTGCCAGTACGTACTTTGATGAGGTCATTATTATTGAAAGAGATGCTGCCACTGACAAGACCATCGATAGTGAAACTCTCTTGGAGGTAAGACATATTTAAGTTATATTAGTAGTTGTATTATAAGAACTACTATTTATTATATTAGTAACACGTCCCCACTCCCCCCCCCCCAACCCTCTTCCTCACTCCACCCCCCCTCCAAACAACCACCAAAACAAAAAAC
>Ga0114919_10003723_pt1 | contig 12270 bp, 10 predicted proteins | sample BlataG_FD_88682 | JGI IMG/M metagenome (GOLD analysis project Ga0114919, IMG submission 88682) | Deep subsurface microbial communities from Black Sea to uncover new lineages of life (NeLLi) - Black_00105 metaG | ecosystem: Environmental > Aquatic > Marine > Oceanic > Sediment | place: Atlantic... | reverse complement strand
ACCGACCACGGCAATATGTTCGGCGCCGTCGAGTTCTACACGAAGGCAAAAGCCGCCCATATCAAACCAATCCTCGGCATCGAAGCGTATATCGCGCCGGGCAGCAGGTTCGACAGGACAAAAACCAGCATCGCCGAGGCGGCATACCATTTGATACTGTTAGCTGAAAATAATGCCGGCTATCAAAATCTGCTGAAACTGGCGAGTATCGGCTTTACGGAGGGCTTCTACTACCGCCCAAGAATTGATAAGGAGATTTTAGCCGAACTCAACGAAGGTTTGTTTGCCACCTCGGCGTGTCTGAAAGGCGAAATCCCGTCAGCAATCGCCAACGGCGATGAAAAAAGAGCAGCCGCCGCGGCGGAAAGCTATCTGAAAATCTTCGGGCCGGATAGATTCTTCATCGAGACACAAAGCCACCAGGGCGATGAGCCGAATGTCCGCGAAGGGCTGCTCGAGATTGCAAAGAAGATGGGCGTAGGCCTGGTGGCAACGAACGACGTGCATTTTCTCGAAGAAGACGACTACGAAGCCCACAACTGCCTTTGTGCGATAAGCACCGGCAAGAGGGCCGACGACCCAACCAGATTGATTTATCCGCCGGATGTTTACTTCAAGAACCCCGACGAGATGCACCGGCTTTTCCCCGGCGACGACCAGGCCTGTGACAATACGCTGGCAATCGCCGAGCGCTGCAACATCGAGCTTGACTTAAAGACCCATCACGCCCCGCGATTTGAACCGCAGGACGGCTCAACACCGGATGAGTTTCTCACCCAACTGTGCTATGAAGGAGCAAAGCAGCGGTACGGCGACGCTACCGAAGCAATAAAAGAACGGCTCGACAGGGAACTGGAGGTAATCGAGTCGAAGGGCTTCGCGAGCTATTTTCTCATCGTGTGGGATTTTTGCAAATACGCGCACGAAAACAATATCCCCATCGGCGCCAGGGGCAGCGGGGTCGGCACACTGGTCGGATACTGCCTGAGACTATGTGACGTTGACCCGGTCCGGTACGACCTGCTGTTCGAGCGGTTTATGGACCCGCACCGCAACGAGATGCCCGATATCGATATCGACATCTGCCAGGCACACCGGGGCCAAATCATCGACTATGTCCGGCAAAAATACGGACACGTCGCTCAGATTATCACGTTTGGAACGATGAAGGCGCGGGCGGTCATCCGCGACATCTGCCGCGTGCTTGGCGTGCCGTTGAGCGAGGCCGACAGATTGGCCAAGCTTGTGCCCTTCTCGCTTGATATGACACTGGACAAGGCGTTGAAGACCGAGCCGGAGCTAAAACGGGCCTATGAGCAAAACGAGCTGATAAGAAAAGTAATCGATATCGGCAAAAAGCTCGAAGGTCTGGCCCGTCACGCATCGGTCCACGCTGCGGGCGTAGTCATTGCCGATGAGCCGCTGACGAATTTCGTGCCGCTGTATAAAGCGCCCAGCTCGGACGATATCATAACCCAGTTCGAAGGACCGATGGTCGAAAAGGTCGGCCTGCTGAAGATGGACTTTCTGGGCCTAAAGACACTGAGTGTCCTGGAGCGGGCACGTCAACTGGTCAGGAAAATCCACGGCGTTGACATCGACCTGGAAAAACTCGACCTCACCGACGCGAAGGTTTTTAAGCTGTTCTCGACCGGCAGGACAAAAGGCGTCTTCCAGTTCGAGTCCGGCGGCATGCAGAACCTGCTGATGAAGATGAAGCCCGACCGGATAGAAGACCTGATAGCCGCCAATGCGCTATATCGGCCCGGGCCTATGATACTGATTCCGGATTACATCGACCGAAAGCACGGCGCAAAATGGAGCTTGCCGCACCCGATTATGACCGAGGTCCTTGAAGAGACCTACGGAATTATGACCTACCAGGAACAGATTATGCGGATATGCAACCGGCTCGGTGACATACCGCTTCGAGAGGCCTACACGCTCATCAAGGCGATAAGCAAAAAGAAGGCCAGAACAATCGCCAAGGAGCGGGAGAGATTCGTATCCGGCTCCGTGGACAAAGGGCTGACGCAGCAGCAGGCCGCGGATATTTTCGAGATTATCGAGCGCTTCGCCGGCTACGGCTTCAACAAGAGCCATTCAACACGCTACGCCTTTATCGCGTATCAGACCGCGTATATGAAGACCCATTGGCCGGTCGAGTTTATGGCGGCCCTTTTGACCTTCGAGATGGACAACACCGACAAGGTTGTCGATTACATCGTCGAGTGCAGAGAAATGGGCATTGAAGTTCTGGCGCCCGATATCAATGAAAGCGGTGTTGATTTTACGCCGCTCTATAGGCAGGGGGATGATGACAAGGAAGAAAAAGGTGTCATACGTTTTGGTTTGGCCGCGGTCAAGGGTGTCGGTGAAAAGGCGGTCGAGCAAATCATCGCCGCTCGCGAGAAGGTCGGCAGGTTCCAGAGCTTATTCCATTTCTGTGAGAACGTTGATTTAAGGGCCGCCAACAAACAGGTGCTCGAAGCGCTCATCAAGGCCGGCGCCTTTGACCGGCTCGGCGGCAACCGCCACCAAATGTTGGCCGGGCTGGAGAAGGCAATGGACAACGGCGCAAGATTGCAGGCCGACAGGCACAATGGGCAGATGAACTTCTTCGCTCAGACGGCGGAGACGGATTATTCGCAGGACTATAATCGCCTTCCCAACGTTGCGCCCTGGCCGGAGCCGCAGATGTTAGCTTACGAAAAACAGGTGCTCGGCTTTTATGTAACGAGCAACCCGCTGAGCCATCACGCCGAGTCGATAAACATCTATGCGACGCACAACAGCTCACAACTGACCGAGACAACGCAGGAAAAGCAAATCATAATCGGCGGAATGATAACGAAGATAAGGTACAACCTGACAAAGACCGGCCGAAACGCCGGGTCTAAAATGGCAGTCTTTACCCTCGAAGATTTGCAGGGACAGGTCGAAGTGGTAATGTTCCCGGGCGTGCTGAACAAATTCAGCGATTTGATGGTCGCCGATGCGATTGTTTTTGTCAGGGGAAACCTCGATTTTAGAAGGGAAAGGCCCAATATCCTGGCTTCGGAACTGATACCAGTGGAACAGGTCAGGGAGAAATTGGCCGCCAGGGTCAGGATAAGGCTCGAAGCCAAAGACGTTACCAAAGAAAAGGTCGCGCAGATAAGGAGCATCTGCCGCCACCACAAGGGCAGAAGCCCCGTCTATGTGGTCGTAAGAACAGACAAAGGCAGGGTCAGTGCAGCCGCCGACAGGGAGCTGAGCGTCAATCCCGACCTCGAATTCTGTAGAAAAATGAAACAACTTCTCGGCGAAGAAAACTTCCAACTCGCAAGGTAAAACCATCACGAGTCTAAAAAAGAAATATTCTTTCCATGTGAGTAAGCTTACCGTAATAGTGGCGCTTGTCTTGATTATTGCCGCATTAGTCAGCATCCTGATTTTTACATTAAGAAGCTCAGGGATTGGTGATGGGCCAGAACGGGAGATGATCCTGACCTTAGGTTGGAATGGCGAAGAAGCAAAAATCCCTGCTCCTGTCGAATTTCCGCGATGGGGTAAAGAGACGTGGGAGTTCAGGCAGTGGAGATGGAAGAAGGACGCGCGCAAATTCACCACATTTGACCTTGAAGGGTACAAGTACGTTGCAGATGGCCATGGTTTCGCGAGGAATGATCAGGGCAAACTGTACGGATTATTTGGCAGTGTCAAGCGATATCACCCCGATGGTAGTCTTGATGCTACCACTCTGCTAAGAGAAAACAATGAGCCATATCAGTGGTATACGTACAACAAGCAGGGTAGAAAGATTATTGACGTGCGTATCACTCTAAGCAACAAAGACGGCAGCAAGATTTATAACGTGGCTTACTATGATGATGACGGAAAAATGGTTAAGGAGTGGAGGGCAAACAAAGATGGGGTAGTCTTCAGTGAACAGGTAAGAGACCTGAAAAAAGGCAATTATCATTTTACGCATCAAATTAAAGAACTCGAGAACTAATAGTATCACCAGTAACCACAAAAACGAACCTATCAAGACTTCTTAGAATCGGACGAACTCCGGGAAAGGGAAGTAAATGTGAGTAACAAACATTGGAGAATAAATTACCAGGCAAATTTATTGTTCTTGATGATATGCGGAAAGTAAATAATAATATCGTCTGTTGGTAAACAAAATCCGGCCGGATAGAGCCCGGAATATTACGTGAGAGGTTATGGTTACTGAACAGAACAAAGAAGCATTGAAGCAGCGGTTGGTTAACTCGCTTAAGACGGAAAAGGAAGTATGCCGAATTGTCATTTTCGGTTCATTCCTAAATTCCAGTGACCCGCATGACATAGATGTTGTCATATTTCAGGACAGCGATGAAAAATATCTTTCGCTGGCGATGAAATATCGCCGAAAAACTCACGACATTGCCCGCAGGATACCTCTGGACATCCTCCCACTCAAGGCCGGAGTACAGGGAGGATTCTTCATGGACGAAATTGAGCGAGGAGAGATTATATATGAAAGACGAAACTAAAACATGGCTCGACTACGCCGATGAGAATCTCCGCTCGGCCAAATTGCTCTCGGATAGCGAGCTCTTCAATCCCTGTTTACAGAATGTGCAGCAAGCGGTCGAGAAGGCACTCAAGACGGTTAGTCTGGGGAGGCTTGGATGAATGCAATTCCGGCGGATACTACTGTTGACGCGGTTGTTAAGCAGACCGAAATTCTGCGAAGAATTGGAATCAGCGGGCGGGCTAAGATGACGTTCGAGCTGAGTGAGAACCTTCACCAAACTGTCGAAGCGGGAGTTATGCACCGCCATCCGGACTGGGATGAGCAGGCGGTCCGGCGTGCCGTTGTGCGCCTTATGATAGGCGAGCGTTTGTTTCGAGAGGTTTTCGGAGATACTGAGGCCGGTTTATGAGCAGTCAAAAAGACCTTGTGAAAAAACTTGTCGACGCCTTAAACAATGTGGGAATTCCATATATGCTTGCCGGCTCAACAGGGAGCAGTTTTCATGGTCAGCCAAGAGCAACCAACGATGTCGATATAGTTATTGCTCCGGACGAAGAACAACTGCACAGTTTCGTGCAATCTCTTGGCAGGGACTATTATGTCAGCACAGATGCAGTGAGGGACGCCTTCACGCGCAAGTCCGCGTTTAATGTAATTGATAGTCGAACCGGCTGGAAAGCGGATTTTATTATCCGCAAGGAAAGGCCCTTTAGCAAGGAAGAATTTCAGCGAAGGCAAAATACAAAATTTATGGGTCTGGACATCTGGATAGTTTCACCGGAGGACGTGATTTTAAGTAAGCTGGAGTGGGCTAAAAATAGTGCATCCGACCAGCAATTTCGGGATGCCCTTGGGGTTGCAATGGTTCAGGGCGACCATCTCGACCTGGATTATATTCATAAATGGGCCAAGGAGCTGCAAGTAGAAAATTCTCTTGAACGACTGCTCAAACAAGCAAAAAACCAGGTAGAATCAGGAAAGGCAGGTTGTTGTGAGTAACAAAGATTGGAAGAACAAATTTTCAGGCAAGCTGATTGTTCTCGATGGGCCGGACGGCTGCGGCAAGACCACGCAGGCAAAACTCCTTACCCAACAGCTCCAGGCCAAGGGCGTGCCGGCGAACTGCTTTCGCGACCCCGGCGATACCACCATCGGCGAGAGGATAAGAGAAATCCTGCTGAGCCCCGAGCATCTCGCTATGAGCACGCGAACAGAAATGCTGCTTTATATGGCGGCCAGGGCCCAGCTCTGGCAGGAGAAGATAGTACCAGCCATACGGGAAAATGAGTGCGTTGTCTTAGACAGATGGATTTCGAGCACGTGTGCTTACCAGGGACACGCCGGCGATTTCGGGGTCCAGAACGTCATAAAGCTCGCGACGGACGCCCTGGCCAGGACCTGGCCGGATTTGACTATAATACTCGACGCGGATTTGAAAACCTGCGCCGCCCGGCTGCCGGGCAAGCGCGACAGAATGGAAGCCAAGTCGCGAGATTATCATCAAAATGTGCGCGAGGGCTTCCTGGAGCTGGCCCGACAACAAAAGAACTTTTTGGTGGTCGATGCCGAAGGAGATATCGAAACGGTCCACGAAAGGGTGATGAAGGTCATTTCAGAGGCGAGCTTCACATAGATGGCACTTAACGAAATTTTCTGTCAGAACCGGGCGGTTTCGCTTTTACAAAGGGCCTTTGTGGCGGATAAGGTCCCGCACGCCTATATTTTTGCCGGGCCCGAAGGCATAGGCAAATCCAAGACCGCCCGCGAATGGGCCAAGCTGCTGCTCTGCAAAAACCCCATAGAGGACAGAGGACAGAAGTCAGAGGACAGAAGTCAGAACAGGGATGAGGGACGAAAGACGAGCATCTCCACAGGACACCCTGCGGTGGAACATCGAGCATCGAGTATCGAGTATCGAGCCGACAGCTGTGGCTCGTGCGAATCCTGCCGGCTCTTCGGAGCCGATGCGCATCCGGACTTCAATCACATCTATAAGGAATTGCTTGAATTCACCAGAGATGGCAAGGGCAAAAAAACTCCCGTCGAGATGCCGATAGATGTCATTCGAGAGTTCATTATAGAAAAAGTATCCACCAGGCCGACCCTTTCGCAAGGAAAGGTCTTCGTTGTCAGCGAGGCCGAAAAGCTCAATAACTCCTCGCAGAACTGTCTGCTGAAGGTTCTGGAGGAGCCGCCGGAGTACTGCTGCATTGTCCTGCTGTGCACCCGTCTGGAGAAATTGCTGCCCACCACGAAATCAAGATGCCAGATAATTCGCTTCGGCCCGGTTGACGAAGATAGAATCTTCAACAAATTAGAATCAATGGGCGTCGAGCGAAACCGGGCCCGCTATTTCGCCCGTCTGGCCGGCGGCAGCATGGGGATGGCCTGTCAGTGGGCAAAGCTCGAACTTGCCGACGCAAATCTCTACCGGACCAAAACCGAAATAGTCGATTTTCTTATCGGCTTCGAACTTGCCGAGACCATTGAGCTTGCAGGCAAGCTCCTGGAAAAAAGCAGGAAAATCGCCGCCGTCTGGACCGACCTTGAGAAGGCCACCAGCAAAAAAGACATCAATCGGAGAGCCGCAAAGACTCTTATCCGGATAATCATATCAGCGCTGCACGACGCAATGAGCATGAATGTCACGCCTCAAAAACAAGCCGTTAATTTCGACCAAAAAGAGCAGATAGAAAAACTCGCCGGCCGCCTCGACCCCGAGCAGTCGGCACAGAAAATCGCCGATTGCTATTCGCTCCTGCGCTGGTTCGAGGCCAACGTTAATGAAAAGCTTATTTTCGAGCAGCTATTGTTTATTCTGGCCGGGTCTGATACAATGAGCGTTCGATAGTATTGCAGCTTAACAATGTTATTGACCCGGGTAACTTAGATGTCGAAAGTCAGAGAAACAAAACCAAAGCAGACAAGAAGCAAGAAATATATGCTGGTTCGCTACGGCCGGATGAATGCGCTGGGATTCTTTGAACACCGCGAAACAAAAATGCCCAAAGTCACTACTCACGTGGTTGTAAAAACCGACAAGGGCCTCGAACTGGGCCGAGTCGTCGGACAGCTCAGCTCCTACAGGGCCGGACAATTTAAGCTAAACCAGAACGAGGTTAAAGAGTACTTCGGTGATAACGATATTGATTTGCCCGCTGAGCAGGGAGGTAAATTCCTGCGCTTCGCAACCGCCGAGGATATAAGCGAGCAAGGACACCTCAGGAAAATCGCAAGAGAAGAGATGGAATACTGCAAGTGCTTCGTCCAAGAGCTGGACCTGCCCATGAAAATAGTCGATGCGGAACATATATTCGGCGGCGAACGCATCATTTTCTACTTCATGTCGGACGGGCGGGTGGATTTCCGCGAGCTGGTAAAAAAACTTGCACACGAGTACCAGACAAGAATCGAAATGCGACAAATCGGCTCACGCGACGAAGCCAGGCTGCTCGGCGACGTAGAAAGCTGCGGGCAGGAATGCTGCTGCAAAAGATTCCTGCGGCTCCTAAAACCGGTCAATATGCGAATGGCCAAAATGCAAAAGGCAACGCTCGACCCGACCAAAATCTCCGGCTACTGCGGCCGACTGAAATGCTGCCTGCGATACGAAGACAAAACCTACACGGAACTTAAGAAGAAACTGCCAAAAAAGAATACTAAGGTAAAAACCAAACACGGCGAAGGCAAAGTCGTGGACACCCAAATACTTACCCAGCTTGTCGTGGTCGAATATGAAAGCGGAGAAAGGGTCGCTGCGCCCGTGGATGAACTCGAGATAATCGCGCCGCCTCAGCAACCTGCCGAGAAGAAAAAAGACAGTACCGTAAAGGGCAAGAAGACCGCGAAGCCCAAGAAAGTCACAAAAGATAAGAAAGCCGCAGAAGACGAGAAGACCGCAGAAGATAAGAAAACCGTAGAGGCCGAGAAAACCGTAGAGGACAAGAAAGTCGCAGAAGACGAGAAGACCGCAGAGGACAAGAAGGTCGCAGAAGACGAGAAGACCGCAGAAGGCAAGAAGGTCGCAGAAGACAACAAGGCCGTAGAGGACAAACAGCAGGATAACAAGGAAGATAAAGAGCAGTAATCATCAGGGAATAGATATGCCTCGCAAAATCGTTGTAACGTCGGCTCTGCCTTATGCAAACGGCCCAATTCACATAGGACATCTGGTCGAGTACTTGCAGACGGACATCTGGGTACGCTTCCAGAAAGTATGCGGCAACCAGTGCTTTTATTTCTGCGCCGATGATACCCACGGCACGCCCATTATGATAAGCGCCCGCTCTGCCGGTATCCGCCCCGAAGAGCTAATCGAGCAAATGCACAAAGAGCACAAGGCGGATTTCGACAGCTTTCATATCGAATTCGACAATTACTATTCGACCCATTCGCCCGAGAACAGGCGCTTCAGCGAGCTTATCTTCACCCGTCTGAACGAGGCCGGCTCAATCGTAACACGGGATGTGGAACAGACCTATTGCGATAAGTGCAAAATGACGCTGCCCGACAGATACGTTCGCGGCACGTGCCCGCGATGCAACGCCGAGGACCAGTACGGCGACTCGTGCGAGATTTGCAGCGCAACCTATCGGCCCACCGAGCTTATCAACCCCTATTGCGCGACCTGCGGCGCGACACCAACCCTGCAAACATCCAGGCATTACTTTTTCAAGCTCGCCGACTACGAACAGTCCCTCAGGGCCCTTATCGCCGGCGGACATACGCAAAAATCAGTGGCAAACAAGCTCGACGAATGGTTCAAAGCCGGCCTGAAAGACTGGGACATATCACGCGACGGGCCGTACTTCGGCTTTAAGATACCCGGCGAGGAAAACAAATTCTTCTACGTCTGGCTGGATGCACCCATCGGATATATGGCCTCGGCAAAAAACTACTGCGACAATAACGGCCTGGATTTCGATGAACTCTGGAACAGCAAGGAAATCGAGCTCTATCATTTCATCGGCAAGGACATTATGTATTTCCACGCGCTGTTCTTCCCGGCAATGCTGATTGGCGCCGGGTTCAAAACCGCCAACAAACTTTTCGTCCACGGCTTTCTCACCGTAAACGGCGAAAAAATGAGCAAATCGCGAGGAACCTTCATCAGGGCAAGCACCTACATCAATCACCTCAACCCCGAATACCTCAGATACTATTACGCAAGCAAACTTACCGACGGCATCGAAGATATAGACCTCGGAATCGAGGACTTCATAAACAAAACCAATTCCGACCTGGTCGGCAAATACGCGAACCTGGCCTCGCGCTCCGGGCCGATGCTCACAAAGAAACTAAACGGCCAGCTTGGACAATTAGACAAACAGGGCGCCGAGTTAATCAACAAGCTCACCGCCGCCAAAGACCGGATTACCCGGAACTATGAAGGACTCAACTTCGCCGCGGCGGTCCGGACGATTAGCGCCCTTGCCGACGTTGCGAACCGATACGTCGAGCAGAACCAGCCGTGGGTAACGGTAACAAGCGACCCGGAAAAAACGCGACAGACCTTAACTGCCGTAATAAATGCCGTGCGAATACTGACGATTTATCTAAAACCAATCCTGCCAAAATACGCCCGGAAGGTCGAGCAATTCCTTAACGTGGACAAATTGAGTTTTGCAGACGTCGAAGCGACCCTGGAGAACCATAAGATAAACGATTTTGAACGATTGTTTGAAAGAATTGATGAAAAACAGGTGAATGCAATGATAGAAGAAAGTAAGGACAGTCAAGACGTCAAGCCGCAGGCCGCCGAGCCATTTAAGCCGGAATGCACAATCGATGATTTCGCAAAGCTCGACCTGCGCGTGGCCAAAGTCGTAAAGGCCCAGCGAGTCGAAGGCGCCGATAAATTGCTGAAACTGGATTTGGATGTCGGTGGCCTGCAGAAAAGCGTTCTTGCCGCCATAGCCACGGCCTATCAACCGGACGAACTTACAGACAAAATCGTGGTTCTTCTCGCCAACCTTAAGCCCAGACAGATGCGATTCGGACTCTCCGAAGGTATGATTCTGGCGGCGGGCACCGGCGGAAAAGACATCTTTATGCTCTCGGTCGATGCCGGCGCCAAGCCCGGACAAAAGGTGCTTTAGTGACACCTTTGGCTGGGCCCCGCCCCTCGACCAAATGGTTTTCGAACGGGCGCGCCAACGAGGGGCGGGGTGAGCAACCGGGCAAGAATGATAGTTGAGTTCAAGTGGGCACAAAATCCGGTAATGTGGCGTATCGGAAGTTCATAGATGTTGCAAAGCGACCCGTATAGGAGATTTCGTTTCAGATAAAGAGAAATGGTCATGGGTAAGAGAAGGCGTAAAGTCACTGTACTCCGTAAGGAGTCCATAGGACAAGCAACAGCGTTCACTTTAGTGGAACTTCTTGTTGTAATTGCCATCATAGCGCTGCTGATGGCTATTCTAATGCCGGCTATGCAAAGCGTAGGGAGACAAGCAAGAGCGGCAGCCTGCCTGTCGAGGCTGAATCAGTGGGCCAAGGTCTTTAAGATGTACACAATGAACAACGACGGCTATTTCCAGAGCGGCGAAACAGGAAAGATATGGACAGAGACTCTTGAGCCGTATTATGTGAATCCGGACCTGCGTCTGTGCCCGATGGCGGCCAAGCCGGCTTCAAAGGCTGGGAGAAAACCGCCGCGGGGCGGAAAGTTTCTGGCCTGGGGCCTGTTCGATGCCAGCTATGCGGCGATGGGTTTGGAGAGCACGTACGGCAGCTATGGGATGAACGGGCACGTTTCAAATTCTGCTCCGGGGACGGTTGACCCGTGGGGACGGGATCTGAAAAACAACTGGAGGAGCACAGACGTCAGAGGCGCGTATAACATACCGCTGTTTCTGGATTGTGTCTGGCTGGGGGGGCTGCCGGAGTCGAATGATGCGCCTCCCGAATCTGACGATGTGTGCGAATTCGGGCCTTTTGGTGTCAATATGCAAGGTTTCTGCATCAATCGGCACAACGGGTTCATTAATGGACTTTTTGTTGATTCCTCTGCTCGCAAGATAGGACTAAAAGAGCTTTGGAAGTTGAAATGGCATAAGGCGTTCGATACACATGCCGACCCGCCGGTCTGGCCAGACTGGCTAAAGGATTTCAGAGACTACGACTAAGAACAGGTCCCCGGCGGCTCCCCACATAATCGGCGTCTCTAAAACGGCAATGAGAGCTTAAGGAATTCTTACTGCAAGGAGAACAAGTTGATTCGCTTGAGTTGAAAGTAAGAGTGAGGCGACTGGTCTCGACTTTTATCGGCGTGTGCTGGATGGGCTTACGGAGATATACGACAAGTATGGTTGCGAAGCCCCCCCGGCACAGCGGGTTTTAACGTCTGTCTTTGCCGCGATACTTGGGACCATCAGACGGACAGGAAAAAAACGGCTAATCGGAAAATCGTGATGAAAAAAGCCAGGAACAAGATTCATAGAAAAAATTGCTCTGTTGAAAACATGCTATCAATGTCATTCTGAACGGAGCAACGCGAAGTGAAGGATCTCTTTATCATTCGAAAATAGCGAGATTCTTCGCTGCGCTCAGAATGACAACGGGGCATTTCAACAGAGCAAGAAAAAATCTCAGTTAAGGAAAGCAGCTATGCCAATAATGAACAAATCTTGCCTGAAACATTTAGTGGTATGTTTAATGCTGGTGGCCTCGGCATTTTCGGTGGTCAACGCGGCACGCCGGAAGCCCCGCATCGTGGCAATGACGGACATCGGCGGGGACCCCGACGACCAGCAGTCGATGGT
>Ga0114919_10003722_pt1 | contig 12274 bp, 8 predicted proteins | sample BlataG_FD_88682 | JGI IMG/M metagenome (GOLD analysis project Ga0114919, IMG submission 88682) | Deep subsurface microbial communities from Black Sea to uncover new lineages of life (NeLLi) - Black_00105 metaG | ecosystem: Environmental > Aquatic > Marine > Oceanic > Sediment | place: Atlantic... | reverse complement strand
TATCGCGGTCTAGCCGCCGAACCGGCTGCCCGCTCCGAAAGCCGGTCGTTGCCCTACGTCTTTCGGCCTCTTGGCGTCCTTGGCGCTCTCGGCGTCTTGGCGGTTTCTAGCGTTGTAGTACTAAGGTATAGGCCCACACCTCGCTTTGTAGTTGTTGAATGAGCTTTGGCGTCGAGAGACGTTGCCTCGGCTGCCGTCTTTGCCGCTTGGGCAGCGGCAGGGCCCCGTGTGGGGTTGCAGGGGGACGGACGCTACGCCTACGTCGGCCACAGGGGGCCGACGCTACGGTTCGGCCGGTACGGGGCCCGGCCGCTACGGGCTACCGGCAAGATGCCCATGCTACCCGGGGGCCCGCGCCCGGCGGCGCGGGCCGACCCGACGTTGCGACGTTGTCACTTTGTTACCTTGTCACCTTGTGACTTGCCCGCTCCCCACACGCCGGGGATGGTGGCGTTGCAGGATGGGCAGTGGGAGCCCTTCATGTGGTTGCGGCGGACGGTGAAGCCGGAGCGCTCGATCAGCAGCTCGCCGCAAGACGGGCAAGATGTGTCCTCGCAGTTGCCCACCATTCCGGGGAGGTTTCCGGCATAGACGAAGCGCAGGCCGGCGTCTTTGCCGATCTGGTACGCACCCAGCAGCGTATCGGGCGACGTGCGCGGCGGGTCGGTGAACTTGTAATCGGGGTGGAACGCGGTGACGTGCCAGGGGATGTCCGGCGAGACGTCGGCGATGAAGTCCGCGATGCCCTTCAGCTCGTCGTCCGAGTCATTCAGCCCGGGCACCACGAGCGTGACGATCTCCACCCAGAAATCGAGCTTCTTCAGCAGCCGGATCGTATTCAGCACGTTTTCCCGTATGCCGCCCAGCCGCCGGTAGGTCTTGTCCTGAAACGCCTTGAGATCAGCGTTGTACAGCTTCACGTAGGGCCGCAGGTATTCGAGCACCTCCGGCGTCGCGTTGCCGTTGGAGACGTACGAGCCGACCATGCCGTGCGGCTGGCCGAGCTTGAAGATCTCCACGGCCCACTCGCTGGTGATCAGCGGTTCGTTATACGTGCTGCTCAGCACCGGGCAGCCGTGCTCGAGCGCCAGCTCCACGATGCGCTCGGCCGTCACGAACTGCGGCTCGGCGAGCGCCTTTTCGTCCCGCAGCGTCTGGCTGGTGACCCAGTTCTGGCAGAACGGGCAGTGGAAGCTACAGCCGAACATCCCGAACGAAAGCGCGTTCATGCCCGGATAGGCGTGATAGAAGGGCTTCTTCTCGATCGGATCCATGCCCAGCGAAGAGACGTACCCGGACGGCACGCGCAGCTCCCCGTCGCGGTTGAAGCGCACGTGGCAAACCCCGTGGCGGCCTTTAAGCACGCGGCAGCGGTGACCGCACGCCAGACAACGCACCGCGTCCTCCGGCTCGTCGCGCACCAATTCGGGTGCCGCGGCGGCCGTATGCTCCGCCAGAAGTTTCCGCAACGAAATGACGGGTCTGCTCACAACAGCCCCTTATCGAAGCAAGGCCATCACACTGGCAGACAAGCTGCCAGTGGCACCCGAGCCCGGCGGTGAAACAGAGCTTCTAAGCCGGACGCTGCGCCGGCCGCCCGACGCTGTAATACTCGAAATTATAGCGGGCCATCATGCCGGGGTCATAGATGTTCCGGCCGTCGAAGATGAGCGGCTGGGACAGCTCGGCCCGGATGCGCTCGAAATCGGGACTGCGGTACTCGTTCCACTCGGTGACGACCACCAATGCGTCGGCGCCGTGCAGGGCGGCATAGGCGTCGGTGTGATAGCTGACGCGTTCGCCGAACACGGCCCGGGTGTTGTCCAGGGCGCGTGGATCGTGGACGGCGACTTGGGCCCCGGCCTCGAGCAGCGCGGCGACGATCGTGATGGCGGGCGCCTCGCGGATGTCGTCGGTGTTCGGCTTGAACGCCAGTCCCCACACCGCCAGACGCCGACCGGTCAGGTCCGCCCCCAACCGGTCCACGATTTTGCGGACCATACCCTGGCGCTGCTCGATGTTGCGGCGATGGACGGCGTCGAGAATTCCGCACTCCACGCCCGCCGCGCGTCCGGTGTTGGCCAACGCTTGCACGTCTTTGGGGAAGCAGCTCCCGCCGTAGCCCACCCCCGGATAAAGAAAATGGTGCCCGATGCGCGCGTCCGTACCCATGCCGCGCCGCACTTCGTCGATGTCCACCCCCAGCGCTTCACACAGCTCGGCGAGCTCGTTGATGAAGCTGATCCGAGTGGACAGATAGGCATTGGCGGCGTACTTGGTCATCTCCGCGGCCGTCCGGCTCATGAACAGGATCGGCTTGTTGTTGCGGACGAAGGGCTTGTAGAGCTCGGCGACGATCTCGCGCGCCTCGCGATGGTCGCTCCCGATCACCACGCGGTCGGGCCGCAGGAAATCCTCCACCGCGGCACCCTCCTTGAGGAACTCCGGGTTGCTCACCACGGTGAACGGCTGCTTGCTATGCGCCGCGATAGCCGACTCCAGCCGCGCCCCGGTGCCGACCGGGACGGTGCTCTTGACAACGACGATCGCGGGTGCCGTCAGGCCCTTGCCGATGCCCTCGGCAACCGCCTCGATCGCCGACAGGTCCGCGGAACCGTCCGAGCGCGGGGGCGTGCCGACCGCGATGAAGATCACGCGCGCGCCAGTCAGTCCCGTGTCCATTTCGGTGGTAAACAGCAGTCGGCCGGCGGCCATGTTCGCGTGCATCAGCTCTTCCAGTCCCGGCTCGAAAAAGGGACATTCTCCGCGTGTCAGTGCCGCCACCTTTTGCTCGTCGGAATCGACCGCGACGACGTGGTTGCCGCTGTCGGCCAGGCACGCCCCGGTGACCAGCCCGACGTATCCGCTGCCAATAACACAGATCCGCATAGCTCACCCTGTTTGCCTGGAATCCTCGCTCCACGGCCTGTTACCCCACCCGGATCACCTGTATATAATCACGGAAGGGTACGGTCACGCTCGCCCGGCGCGACGCTTCACGATTCGGAAACCGGGGCGTGAACTCGCTTGCTTCGGAGGTTAACGGTGCGTATCCTCGTCACCGGCTGTGCCGGGTTCATCGGGTTCCATCTGACCGCGCGCCTGCTGCAAGCCGGTGACGACGTCCTCGGCGTAGACAATCTCTCGACCGGCCAACGGCGTTCCGTCGCCGACCTGCAGGCCCACGCCCGTTTCCGCTTTCGCGAACACGATATCACCATTCCGCTGCCTGTCGAGGCCCGATTCGATCAGATCTACAACCTCGCCTGTCCCGCCTCGCCGGCCGATTTCCAGACCCGCCGGCTGGAGATCCTGGCGACCTGCTCCGCCGGCGTGAAGAACATGCTCGAGCTCGCCCGCCGCTGCGACGCGCGGCTCGTGCACGCCAGCACCAGCGAGGTCTACGGCGACCCGCAAGTCCACCCGCAAACGGAGGATTACCGCGGATCCGTCAACCCGATCGGACCCCGATCGTGCTACGACGAAGGCAAGCGCTTCGCCGAGGCGCTCATCACCGCCTACCGCACTCAGTACGGGTTGGAGACCCGCCTGGCACGCGTCTTCAACACCTACGGCCCGCGCATGCGTCCGGACGACGGACGCTGCCTGCCGAACTTCATCAACCAGGCCCTGCGTGGCGAGCCGCTGACCGTCTACGGCGACGGCAAACAGACGCGCAGCTTCTGTTACGTGACCGATCTGGTGGACGGGCTGGTGCGGCTCGCGTCGTGCGACGTGGTCGAGCCGGTTAATCTCGGGAATCCGACCGAGATCGCGATCATCGACTTGGCGCACGAGGTCATCCGTCTGACCGGCAGTGACAGTTCGGTCTCGCACACACCGGCTCCTCCCGACGACCCGCAGGTCCGCTGCCCGGACATCGCGCGTGCCCGGCGCGAGCTCGGCTGGAAGCCTCTGGTCGAGCGCTCCGAAGGCCTGCTTCGCACGATCGAGTGGTTCAAGCCCAATTCCTGACGCCGCCGTTCGGCCGCGCGCTGTTTCAAGCTTCCTCCGGTTTCCGGCGATGCGGACGTGCGAAAGCCCTTATCAGACGGCTGAAGCCTGCATCGTCCCAGATTTCGTTTGCCCGGTCGGCACCCACCCCAGGCCGGTACCCTTTGCAAAGCCCCGCCGCGCCAAACTCGATACTCACCTCGTGGCAACGGGGTTCTCGCCGACGGGCACGCGGCACGCTCACCCAGGCGCGAATCAGCGATCGGCGCGGGCTGAGCGACGGCGGCGGCGGCGAGAGCGGGTGGTTACCACCAAAGCGTAACGGCTGGAGAAGGCAGATGGCTCGCATCGTCATCGCTTGTGAGCAGGCCCACATCCGTCATGTTCTGACGATGTGGCTAACCCGCTATGACCACGATGTCGTCGAGGCCACCACTGGGGAGGCTGCCCGGCGGGCTGTGCAGGCCCGGCCCATCGATGTGCTCATCACGGACGCCGACCTGCTCGCAAACGACGGAAACCGCCTGCTGCCCGTTGCCTTGGACACGTGCCAGACCCTGCGGCGGGTTTTCGTGTTTGCCGACCCTGCCGACCAGCAGCACGTTCTCGCCGGCAACGCCGACCCGCGCGTGTCGTTCTTGTCCAGACCCTTCAGCCCGGCGCAACTGCTGCTGGACATCGCGGCGGCGGTGGACGGCGCGCAGCCGACGCCGGCGGCCACCTTCGCATATCAGGCAACCACACCCGACGCCACCGACACGCTGCCACGATCGCCGACCACTCCGGGAGGGGATGCGTGAGCAGACCGCCCCCGTCGGCGGCGATGACGTCCGCCGCTGACCAGGCACTCGTTCCAACTGACCAACTGCCCCGGGACTTCGAGGCCTTGACGGAGAAGAACCAGGCGCTGGGAAGCGAGTTGCTGCGCTGCTACGAGCAACTGAGCTTCGTCTTTGAGATCGCCGAGCACATCGGCAACCTTCAGGACCCCGCGGCGATCCGGAACGCCCTCCTCCGCCGCTGCGCCACGATGCTCAATGCCGGCGCGCTCTTCTTCGATCACGCCGGACGCTGCGTTCCAATCACCTGCGGCGAGACGACCGCTCGGCCGGTCGAGGTAGACGCCGAGCGACTCCAAGCGACACTCGCCCAGGAAATCGAGGCGGTTCGGCGGACAGGCCGCTCGCGGGCCGCCAACCTGACCCCCGCGGCCCGCCCGGCGTGGTCATCGCCTTGCGCGACGGGCGCGAGCCGCCCTTCGACGCGGGAGACCCCTTGGCCTTACAGGCGGTTCTCGGCTACGGCGGCCACATCCTCGGCAACGTGCTGATGGTTCAGCACCTCAAACAGACCGCGCTGGAAACGGTCTGCGCGCTGACTAACGCGATTGACGCCAAGGACAACTACACCAGCGGCCACTCCGAGCGCGTCGGCTGGTTGGCGACGCTGACCGGCCGCGTGCTGGGCCTGCCCGGCGCGCAGCTCCAAATGCTCGAATGGGCCGGGATGCTGCACGACGTCGGCAAGATCGGCGTGCCCGAACACATCCTCAACAAGCCCGGCCGCCTGACCGCCGCCGAGTTCGAGCAGATCAAGCTCCATCCACGCCTGAGCTACGAGGTGCTCAAGCCGGTGGCCAGTCTCCAACCCGTGCTGGCGGCGGTCTTGTATCATCACGAGGACTACGACGGCTCGGGCTATCCCGCGGGCCTGCGCGACGTGCAGATTCCGCTGGCCGCCAGGATCATCCGCATTGCCGACACGTTCGACGCCCTCACCTCGACCCGGCCTTATCGTCCCGGTTTCGACGTCGAGCAGGCGTTAGAGATGCTGGCAGCGGGCGGCGGGCGCGTCACAGACTCCTACCTGACGCACGCTTTTATCGCCCGGTTTCGCCGCTATATGCGTGAGCAGCCGGGGGATTTCCGCGTCCGCTTCGGCCATACCATCGTCGCCGACGACGCTCACGCCGCCCCGCCTGCAAACCACCCCGGCTAGCGGAGTGAAGCCGTCTGCGGCCATTGGCCGGCGGCGCGTTTTATCGGCCGCCCAGCGGTCAGCACGCCGTCACGCAGGCACCTTTCTGGAAAGCCGATCCTCCCACACGGTCGATAAACCCATCGTCGGGGCGCTCTTTTGCGGCAGCGCTTTATCCACCGGAGAACATCGAAATGAATACTCGATGTATGAGACGCGCGCTCAATGTCCTCGAACTCGTGATCGTGGTCGTGATCTTCGGCCTGCTGGCCGCGATTGCCATCCCGCGCCTGAGCAGTGCCGCGCCCGCCGACGCCGAGAGGTCCCTGCGCAGGGGCCTCTCCGTTTTGCGCAGCGCCATCGAGCTTTACTACCGCGACCATGGGGCCTATCCCGGGCAGAGGGGAGCCGGCGCGCTCGAAAGCGGCCCCGGGACCGAAGCGGCGTTCGCGCTGCAGCTCACCAGGTTCTCGGATGCCCAAGGGCGGGTGGCCGACAAGCCGGACGGCTCTTTCTGTTACGGGCCCTACCTGCGCGAAGGGATTCCTGCCTGCCCAGTAGCCCCTAGACGGGGCAAGCGAGGCCTGCACCTTGTCAGCGGCAAGACGGTTCCGACCTTCACCCCGTCCGCGACCGAAGCCGGTTGGGTCTACAATTACCAGGCCGGCGACATCGTCGTGAACTCTGACGCGTATGGTATGAGCGGGGCGCGCTACGACTCGTATTGAGCGCGCCTCGGACGCCCCCCGAGATTCCCCTCCCCGGCACCGGTCACGCCTGGTTGTCGGGCGACTGACTCGCTTGGTTGTTGTTGAAGATTGCCCCGTCGATCAGGCCGCTGTCCGGATCGTCTCCGGGGCCGTGCAGACCCCCACGCAGCTTCCGTTCCTTTTTCGATTTTTCCGGCGGCTCGGCACCCTCGCCTTCCGGGCCCTCGCCGGCCCAGTCCGCCCGTTTCTTGGACAGCCCGATCTTCCGCTCGACCGTATCCACCCGCAGGATCTTGACGTCGATCTCGTCGCCGATCTTCACTTCGTCCTGCGGGTTGTCCACCTTGTGGTCGGCCAGCTCGGAGACGTGCAGCAGGCCCTCCAGGTCCGGCTCCAGCTCGACGAACACGCCGAAGTTCGTGATCTTGGTGACTTTGCCCTTGACGACCATCCCCGGCTGGTAGCGTTCCGGGACCGCCCGGATCCAGGGGTCTTCGGTCATCTGTTTCAGCCCCAACGCCACGCGCATCTTTTCTTGATCCACCGACAGTACCACGCAGCGGACCTGCGCGCCCTTCTTCACCATTTCGGACGGGTGGTTGACCTTCTTGGTCCAGCTTATGTCGCTTACGTGCAGCAGACCGTCGATCCCCTCCTCGATCTCGACGAACGCCCCGTAGTTCGTCAGGTTCCGCACCGCCCCCTCGACCACCGTCCCCGGCGGATAACGCTGGGCCACGGTCGTCCAGGGGTTGACCTCGGCTTGCTTCATTCCCAGCGAGATTTCCTGCTTGTTCTTGTTGATCTCCAGGACCACCACCTCGACCTCGTCGCCGGCCTTGATCAGCTCCGAGGGGTGATTGATCCGGCGCGTCCAGCTCATCTCCGAGATGTGCACCAGCCCCTCGATCCCCGGCTCGAGTTTGACGAACGCCCCGTAGTTGACGATGTTGACCACCTCGCCACGCACGCGCGAATTCACCGGGTAGCGCTCGGCCACGCGCTCCCACGGGTTTTCTTCCCGCTGCTTGAGCCCCAGCGCGATCTTCTCCTTGGCGAGGTCTATGTTGAGGATCTTGACCTCGATCTCCTGGTCGATCGTCAGCAGTTGGCTGGGATGGTCGATCCGGTCCCACGACATATCCGTGATGTGCAGCAACCCGTCGATCCCGCCCAGATCGACGAACGCGCCGAAGTCGGCAATGTTCTTCACCACGCCCTTGCGCAGTTGATCGACCTCGATCTCTTCCAGCAGCTTGGCCTTGGCCCGCGCCCGCTCTTCCTCGATCAGCCTGCGGCGCGAAATGACGATGTTGCGCCGCTCCTTGTCGATTCTGAGAATCTTGGCCTCGATCTCGCGGTTGATGTACTCGCCCACGTCGGCCGGCCGACGAATGTCCACCTGCGAGGCGGGCAAGAACACCGGCACGCCGATGTCCACCAGCAGGCCGCCTTTGATCTTGCGCAGCACGCGGCCCTTGACATTGTCGCCCTCATTGCAGGTCTCGACGATCCGTCTCCAGTTGAGAATGCGGTCGGCCCGGCGTTTGGACACCACTACCATCCCGGTGTCCGATTCGACCTCTTCCAGCAGAACCTCGACCTCATCGCCGACCTTGATCCGCGCGGGGTCCTCCCACTCGTGCGTGTCAACGATCCCCTCGCTCTTGAGCCCGACGTCCAGGATGACCTCATTCCCGGCCACGCTTATCACGCGGGCCTTCATGATCTTGTTGACGCCGAATTCGCCCAGCGCACTGCTCACGGCGTCGGAGAGCGTCCGTTCGCCGTAGTCTTCGCCGAAAGCCTCCTTGAGCTGCGCGTCGATATCCTCGTCGCTAATCTCGATGTCTCGAATCAGGTTCGCATCGACCATAATGTCACATCATCCCGTGGGTCCTGCTCGGCTCACGGCCGGCCTGACCCTGGGCTCTCCCAAACCACCAAGCCCCCCGACGGTGAAAGGCCACTGCCCCTCGCGCTAGACCACCTAACGCCCCTTGAGGGCCAGACCCCGTACAATACTCGAGATCGGCACCCCCCGCAACCACCCCACAGCGGTTCCGACCGTGCGGGTGTGACCATTTTCGCGGCGTTCGCAAGTGGCTGGAGAGTGGTCGGTCACGGTCGCAGGTCAGGCGGTATCGAGCTCGGCCGCAGATCGATTGGTCTCTACGTTCCTGCTGGGGCCCGCCGAAGGAGGGAGCGGGGCCTGCGGAATGCGGACGGAGCCCGATGGGGCTCCGCATGCAACCGCCCCCCGTTCCGCAGGCTTGCGCCCGTGGCTATTCTCAAACGCCCCTTGCGGCGCTAGGACTGCTGCGTGGTTTCCGATGGGCAGATCATTCGGGATCGGGACGCCAACCGAGGAGGAACCGCGAGGTTAATGACCTTGTGCGACCGCGTTGATCCCCCATAATGCCTCCCGATCAGCGTGGATCGCAGGACTGCTCTGGCGTGTTCGGAGGCTGCTTCAATGTCTGATGACGCGAACGTTGGCTCGATGACTGCACCGGAGTTTCCCCGGCGGTTCGTCGCCGCGGATGCCGACTTTGGCGAGTGGGCGACTGCGGAGGCCTATTACCGCGAGCTAGCCGAGCGGCCGATCGACTTGCTGGAGCAGCTCGAAAAGTGGCTCATGGACTATAGCGAGCTCGATGGCTGCTTCGACGAGGAGGGCACGCGGCGGTACATCGACATGACCCGTCAGACCGACGATCCCGAGCGCGAAAAGCGCTACCTGCACTTCATCGAGAACGTCAAGCCAAAGGCCCAGCCGTGGCACGACAAGCTGCGGCGGAAGTTCGTCGAGCTGGCGGAGCGGTTCTCGCTGCCGCCGAAGCGGTACGAGGTGTTGGCGCGCAGTCTGCGCAACGCGATCGAGCTGTACCGGGAGGAGAACATCCCGCTGCTGACCGAAGACGAGAAGCTCCGGCAGCGGTATCAGAAGATCACCGGGGCGATGACGTGCACCTATGACGGCCGTGAGCTGACGCTCCAGCAGATGGCCCGCCACCAGGAGGAGCCCGACCGGGCGGTGCGTGAGGAAACGTGGCGGCTCGCCTCCGACCGCTTCTTGCAGGATGCCGAAGGGCTGGACGAGGTTTACGACCAGATGGTCGCGCTGCGGAATCGCGTCGCCCGCAACGCCGACTGCCGCGACTTCCGCGAATATGCGTTCAAGGCCTACGAGCGCTTCGACTATGGGCCGGAGGACTGCCGGGCGTTTCACGACGCGATCGAGCAAGTGGTGGTGCCGGCGGTGGGTCGGCTGGCCGACGAGCGAAAAGGCAAGCTCGGGCTGGAGGCGTTGCGGCCGTGGGACCTGGCGGTCGATCCGGAGAATCGTCCGCCGTTGCGGCCGTTCGAGACGGATCAGCAACTGGCCGACGGGTGCAGCCGCGTTTTCCACAGCGTCAACCCGGAGCTCGGTCGCGTCTTCGACACGCTGCGGGAGCGGGACTCGCTCGACCTGGGCAGCCGCAAGGGCAAGGCTCCCGGCGGATATCAGGCCACCTACGACGAACGCCGCCTGCCGTTCATCTTCATGAACGCGGTCGGCACCGAGGGCGACGTGCGCACGCTGCTGCACGAGGGCGGGCACGCGTTCCACACCTGGGCGTGCCGCAACGAGCCACTGCTGCCGTATCGGCATTACCCGACCGAGTTCGCCGAGGTCGCCTCGATGGGCATGGAGTGCCTGGCGTTGGCGCACGTCGCGGAGTTCTACGGCGAGGAGTCGAACCGGGCCCGCAAGCGTTTTTTCAGCGAGATGATCAACTTCTTCCCCTGGATGGCTCGGGTGGACGCGTTTCAGCACTATGTCTATACGCACGTGGGGCACGATGCCGATCGCCGCGAGCGGGAATGGGTCAAACTCACCCGCCGGTTCTCGCCGCACGTGGACTGGAGCGGGCTGGAGCCATACGACCGGCATTCATGGCAGCGCAAGCTGCACTTCTTCGAGGTGCCCTTCTACTACGTCGAGTACGGCATCGCTCAGCTTGGGGCGTTGCAGGTGTGGCTCAACGCGCGGAAGGACTACGAACACGCGGTAGCGCTATACCGCAACGGGCTGGCCCTGGGCGGCTCGCGGCCGCTGCCGGAGCTGTTCGAGGCGGCGGGCTTGAGATTCGACTTTTCCGAGAGAACGCTGCGCCCGCTGATCGACGCGGTGATGGAAGAGATCGCCCGGCTGTAGGATGCGTCCCTGACGCACCTTTGCTTTCGGCGCGGTACGTAAATGGTGCGTCGAGGACGCAGCCTACTTCCTGGCCGTAGGTCAGGCCGGTCCGGTACACTGGGGGAATGATCAGCGGTGAGATCCATTATTGGCGCGTGCAGCGCCGCTATTGGGAGGCGATCCTCGCGTCCGCCAAAGAGCTGGGCGTCGAGGTGATCGGCACGTACGTGCCCTGGCAGTTCCACGAGACGAGCGAAGGCGTATACGACTTCTCCCTGCTCGAAGCGTTTTTCGACGCGGTCGAGCGGGACGGGTTTCAGATCTTCGCCCGGCCCGGGCCGTTCATCTACGCCGAATGGCGGAACCTCGGCCTCCCCGACCACGCCGTGCCGTATCACAAGCTGCACCCGGAGTTTCAGCGCAAGGCGGCCCACTGGATCACCGCGGTGATGAGGGTTCTCAAGTCGCGACTCGCCAAGTCCATCGTCATGGTCCAGGCGGACAACGAGATCGACCCGATGCCGCACTACTATGGCGAGGACCAGGGGTTTGCGGATTGGCTGCGGCAGCGCTACGAAACGATCGAGCAGCTCAACGCTGCCTGGGCGTGCGACTACCGCGACTTCGACGAAGCCATCCCGTCGCTCGCGCCGCTCATCGAAGATCAGCGGTTTCACGATAGCTGCCAGTATCGCTATGACCTGGCGACGCGCTACGCCGAGTGGGTCGTCGATCAGTACCGTCGGAACGGGTGTACCGTGCCGATCGTGCTCAACACCTACCCGGGCGTGGATGCGCAGAACTGGCACGACCTGGCGCAGCGGGCCGACCGGTTCGGCATCGACGTCTATCCCCGCAACGAGTGCCGCGGCGAGTCGTTCCGCTCTCTGCGTCAGCGGCTGCGTCTGCTGCGTGCCGTCACGCCGACACCCTACCTCGTCGAGTTTGGCAGCGGGATCTGGCACGGCATGCCGGACCGCGAGTACACGTCCGACCATTACCGTCTGGTCGCAATGACGGCACTGGCCGGCGGCGTGCGCGGGTGGAACTGGTATATGCTGGCCGACCGCGACAACTGGCACGGGGCGCCGATCAACGAGCGCGGCGTGATCCGCCCGGAGCTCGGCGAAGTCTTCGCGGAAGCCGTTCGCGCCTTCCACAGTCTCAAGGATGCCCCGCCGCCGGAGACCTCGTGTGCGGTTACCTGGTCGTGGCGGTTTCACCAGGTCGCGCAGCTCAAGAAGATCGAAGTGGAAGACCCGCTGCTGGCGGTGCTGCACGAGCTGGGCTTGGAATACGACTTCGTGGACGTGGACCGCGATTTCGCCCCGCCGCGTCTGCTGCTAGTCGGCAGCGAGATCGAGCAGCCGGAGCGCCTCTGGCGGTATGTCGAAGACGGCGGCAATCTTGTCCTCTTCCAACAGCTCATCGCCGGCTGCGCTACGGCCGG
>Ga0114919_10003720_pt1 | contig 12279 bp, 7 predicted proteins | sample BlataG_FD_88682 | JGI IMG/M metagenome (GOLD analysis project Ga0114919, IMG submission 88682) | Deep subsurface microbial communities from Black Sea to uncover new lineages of life (NeLLi) - Black_00105 metaG | ecosystem: Environmental > Aquatic > Marine > Oceanic > Sediment | place: Atlantic... | reverse complement strand
TGACAATTTGAACGACGCGTGAGCGTTGGTAACTGCTCTGTCCGAAACCACCAACCTGAGCCTAACGGCTCTTGATTACCAGTGGCGGTACCCAACACCCGCGCCCCGAAAGGGGCGTCGGGCTGGGTGCTGTTCTGGTAAGCCCCTTGGTGGGGGCCGGACGGGCAGTCTCGGTTTCGGCGCCCTCTTTTTGTGCGCTGTCCCCGCCAACCGACAGACGACTCCTGTAACCCCGCATTTCCCAGATGAGTTACCCTGCTTTGGCATGCGATTTGCGCCAGACCCTTGAAAAACAGTAGTTTCGACGCTCAGCATGCCAAAACGACAGGGGAACCCAATGGGTGACGCCAAAAACGACGATTTGCGAGTCAGTTTTGACAACCGCTTGAAGCTCAAGTTCCTGGGTAGCCAGATCACAACCGACGCCGGATTGTTGGCGTATCGCGAACTCGATGAGACGGTCGGGCTGACTGAAATGGCCCCAGCCGTCCTCGAAGACCGTCGCGTGGGGAGCAACAAGCAGCATGGCCTGTTAGCACTGCTGCGTCAGTCGATCTACAGCCGACTGGCAGGCTACGAAGACGTGAATGATGCCGAGCGGTTGTGCGTGGACCCCGCCCTGCGTCACGTCGTAGGAGGCAGAGCCAGCCAGCCGGAGAAGCAAGCCGCTTCGACCAGCGAAGTGGGCCGGTTTGAAACAGTGACGCTCAGCACCAGACGCAATCTCACAGCACTGATGAATCTCTCCGGCCAGTGGATCGACAACGTCCATCAGCGAAAGCCGCTCAAAGAACTGATCCTCGACCTCGATAGCTCGGTCAGTGAGACCTACGGGCGACAACAAGGCACGGCCTACAACGGACACTTTGAATGCCTCTGCTACCATCCGCTGTTCCTGTTCAACCAGTTCGGCGATTTGGAGCGGGCCCTGCTGCGGCGCGGCAACAAGGCCAGTGCCAAGTTCTGGCGGCGGGTGCTGCTGCCGGTAATCGAGCGATATCGCCACTTGGACATCCCGAAGTTCTTTCGTGGTGATGCCGCCTTTGCCAATCCGGCGCTGTACCGAGTGCTGGAGAAAGAAGGTTATCTTTACGCCATTCGCCTCAAGGCTAACGCGGTCTTGGAGCGGGAAATCGAGCATCTGCTGACCCGTCCTGTCGGGCGGCCTTCGCACAAGCCCAAGGTGTTTTACCACAGCTTCCAGTATCAAGCGAAATCATGGCAGCGAGCGCGTCGCGTGGTGGCCAAGATCGAGTGGCACGCCGGCGAGTTGTTCCCGCGAGTTGGGTTCATCGTGACCAACTTGAACAAGCACTCGACGAACGTGGTGAAGTTCTACAACGGTCGTGGCACGGCCGAGCAGTGGATCAAGGAAGGCAAGAACGCCGTCAAATGGACGAAGCTCTCTTGCCGTACCTTCAAGGACAACCAGACACGCCTGCAACTGTTCGCGTTGGCGTATAACCTCGGCAACTTCCTGCGGCGGTTGACACTGCCTCGTGATGTCGCACATTGGTCACTGACAACGCTGCGGGAGAAGCTGATCAAGATCGGGGCCAAGGTGACGCGGCACTCCAAGTACGTGTTCTTTCAGTTGGCTGAGGTGGCGGTGACGCGAAACTTGTTCGCCGCGATCCTCGACCGCATTGAACGGCTCGCGCTGCCGCCACCGCTGGTCACGGGACACGGCGCGTGAGCTTCTCGGGCGACAAAAGGCGTCAGCCACGGAGAAAGTCTGCGCAGGACAAGCATTCCGCTGGTGAAAAATGATTCGCTTGGCACCGATTCCAGGATTCCAGCACCAGACGGACGAAAAAATGGAGAAAAATCACCACGCGCTAGACTCGGGGGGGGGCGATGTTAAGATAGGGACCGAACTGTGCCTGGAACGGTTTCAGGCTCAACCCAAATGGGAAATCCCGGCTTAGGAATCGGGGAGGACAGCAAAGTGAGTGAATTCACCAAATGGTTCGGGCAAGCAACGGCAACAGACGGTAAGGTTGGTTTTGCGCCGCATCCATGGCAAGTTGATCTGGCGATCGCCAACCAAGCAGGCAACCGCTTGATTCGTATTCCGACAGGCCTGGGAAAAACTCTCGGTGTCCTTGCTGCCTGGATATTTCATTACCATGTCCGGCGAGATCAAGACTGGCCGCGTCGTCTGGTTTGGTGCCTACCCATGCGCACGTTGGTCGAGCAGACCGAGCAGGAAGCGCATAGCGTCATCAACCAACTTGGTCTTCAAGATGATGTTGACGTACATGTGCTAATGGGCGGCGTCGAGGAATCGCGTTGGTACGCCGATCCTGAACGACCGGCGATTCTGATTGGCACACAGGACATGTTGCTGTCTCGTGCTCTCAACCGAGGCTACGCGATGGGACGAGCCGCTTGGCCGCGGGCATTTGGCCTATTGAACTCCGACACGCTGTGGGTAATGGACGAAGTTCAGTTGATGGGTGTTGGGCTGACAACGAGCGCGCAAATCCAAGCGTTCTGGGAAACAGAAAGTAGAGACGGGAAATCACTTCCAGCCCCGAGGGCGACGTGGTGGATGAGTGCCACATTGCAACCCGATTGGCTCCAGTCTCCAGAGACTCAACCGTTCCACACGTCACTGAACGATGAGTTGCTGTGCGTGAAGAAGGCAAACCGCACCGGCGTTCCCTGGACCGCAAAGAAATCGCTCCAACGAATTGTCGAAGGCCCTGATGCTTGGACGCAGCACGTCATCGAAGCACACGTTAATCATACTGCGGACACGGAAACGGGACGCCAGACGCTCGTTGTCGTCAACACGGTCCGCCGTGCCCGCGAACTGCACACCCAAATCCTCAAAGCGCAGAACAAGTCCAATGGCAAGAACGATTCATTGGCAAACACAGAGATCCGGCTCATTCACAGCCGATTTCGTCCGGCTGACCGCGCCAATTGGACAGACCAGTTCCTGTCGCGGAAAACGCTCGCTCCCGACCTTGACCGCATTCTCATTGCCACACAAGTCGTTGAAGCTGGCGTAGACATTTCGGCAAGTTGTTTGATCAGCGAACTTGCTCCCTGGCCAAGTCTGGTGCAGCGTTTTGGCCGTGCAGCCCGATATGGCGGAAAAGCGAAAATCATCGTACTGGACTCCGAACCGTCTGATACGAAGGCCGCATTACCGTACTCCGTCGAGGAATTGGACGCCGCGAGGGATGCAATCGGAAGACTTTCAAGCGCATCCATTCTCGACCTGGAGAAGTTTGAAGAAAAGCTACGAAAACAAGACCCGACGTTCTTGCAGCAACTCTATCCCTATCAACCGGTACACGTGTTGCTTCAAAGTGAGTTTGAGGAACTGTTCGACACAAGCTCCGACCTGTCGGGGGCTGACATGGACATTAGCCGCTTCATTCGCGAAGGCGAATCCCGCGATGTGCAAGTGTTTTGGCGAGAATGGGAGGGAGATGTTCCACCAACGGAGATTCAGCCGCGACGCGAAGAACTCTGTTCTGTTTCCTTGAAGGACGCCAAGGAATGGTTCGTTAAGCTTAGAAAAGACCGCAGGGCCCCCTGGGTATGGGACTACTTGGATGGCCAGTGGCAGAAAGTCCGAGATGAGGCGTTGCGCCCTGGCTTGGTATTCCTTGTATCGCCCTACGCCGGCGGCTACGATCCGCTGCTTGGTTTTACTGGTGACAGGCCGAAGAACGGAGAGAGTGTTTCCGAGGTCACCGGCCAGCAGGCAGTACCAACGGCTGAACTTGATGGCGACCGTACGGAAGTCAGTGAGCAACCCAGCGAGGCACCATGGAAAACCATCGGCACCCACTGCCGCGAAGCCGGGGAAGTCGTTCAAAGTCTAGCGCATGACGTCAATTTGAGTGAAGGCGTCGGCTCGCTACTCTCCTTCGTGATGCGACTTCACGACTGGGGGAAGTCTCATCCGGCGTTCGCCAGCGGAACTTACCGAGTGACGCCAGAACGCGCCGACTTGGCCAAGGCCCCTCAGAACTCTTGGCGGTCGTTGGCGTTGTTCTACGAGACCGATACGCACGGTCCTCGCAAGGGATTTCGACATGAACTCGCGTCTTGCCTCGGTGTTCTGGAGTTACTGCGTGGCGTCAACTCCGATCATCCGGCCCTACTTGGCGGCTGTCGAGAGATCCTCGACGCGTGTGGCATATCGATCGACGACACAACGGCCTCGTGGACGTCCAATTCTCTGGCGGACGAGTTGAATGCGTTGGATGTGAACGAATTCAACTTGCTCTTGTATTTGGTCGCTTGTCACCACGGCAAGGTTCGCGTGAGCCTGCATCTGTCACCCAAGGATCAGGAGTTCCCTTTCGAGGACGAACAGTTTGTCGGTGAAGGCATGCCTATTCGCGGAGTGCGGGAGGGCGACGAATTACCGCCGGTGGAGTTGCCAGGGAATTCTGGCAACGCAGTCCAGATGCCCGCTATTCCATTGAGCCTGGCACCTGCCTCGATGGGGTTGTCGGCTAGCTATGGTCCGAGCTGGTCAGATCGGGAGTTGGGTCTGATCGAGCATTTTGGCCCGTTCACACTCGGCTACTACGAGGCGCTCGTACGTGCAGCGGATGCACGCGCTTCGGCGATGTCCGACGCAGACCCCGCACTGAACGGTGTCGTCTTAACTATCCCGAACCCAAATGAGATCGCGGATACCGCAGACTTCAGTAAGAAGGAGATGGTCCATGGCTGAATCGATCAAGACACACGTCCATAAGCTTGCAGGCTGCCAGTCGTCTCCCTTAGCCCATTACCTAAAAGCGATTGGCATTCTTCGCCTAGTCACTGAGCAGGTAGACGAAACGGCTCGTGGCTGGTGGCAAGCCGATGAATTTCAACTGGCCACTCGGTTAGATCGCCAGTCGCTCGAATCCTTTTTCTTATACCAGTACTCACCGACACCAATATTGGCGCCGTGGAATGGTGGCAGCGGCTTCTTTCCCAAAGACAAGACGGCACGGGAGTCTGGATTGGAGCCGATTGTCGCCAGTACCGCCGACCGTGTTTCGGACTATCGAGAGGCGATCGCACAGGCACAATCCTGTGTTTCTCATCTGAAAGAAAAGCCGGAGAAAGGTTTTGAGAAAAACTCGATCATTGCCATGTGCTCCCGGTTGTGGCGTGGTAGCGCTCAACACTGGCTCAACGCAGCCTTGGCGATTGGAACAGATGGCAACCCCGCGTTTCCAGCCATGCTGGGCACTGGCGGGAATGACGGACGCCTCGAATTCACCGCCAATTTCATGCAGCGGCTCGTTTCGTTGTTTGACATGCAAGACGCATCGGCCGTGGCGTTTGCGGAGTCGGCTCCTCAATTAAGAACCGCATTATGGTCCAGCCTGACACCTACGCTTGAAAAGGGGGCAATTGGACAATTTCTCCCCGGAGCCGCCGGCGGACCAAATGGCTCGAACGGATTCAGTGGCGGAGTTCGTGTGAATCCATGGGATTTCGTCTTGATGCTCGAAGGCGCCGTGTTGTTCGCGTCCGGGCTCTCGCGCAGGTGTCAGACCGAATCATTGCCCCAGGCCGCCGCGCCTTTTGCCGTGCGCAGCAGCGGCAGTGGCTACGGATCGGCCGACGACGCAGATGCTGGCCCCCGAGGAGAACAATGGATGCCGCTTTGGAGTTTTCCATCATCCAGGCGGGAAGTCGAAAGTCTATTGCGTGAGGGCCGTTGTCAAATTAGCGGTAAGGCGGCGTCTCGTGGTACGGATATGGCGCGCGCCGTTGCCCGCTTGGGAGTTGCACGCGGAATCGATCGATTTGAACGCTACGGGTACATTGAGCGAAACGGACTCTCAAACCTTGCCGTTCCGCTTGGGCGTTTCGACGTTGTACCGAGACCGAATCAGCGACTTCTTGACGAGGTTACTGGTTGGACCGATCGTTTGAGGCGACTAGCATCCGACAAGAACGCCCCGTCCGCCATCGCTCGCGTCCACCACGGTTGTGAAGAAGCTGTTTTCAATTGCGCTCGCCGGGGGACTGGAGCAGACTTTCAATCGCTACTTGTGTTGCTCGGCCAAGCGGAAGACCAATTATTGGCGAGTCCAAAGTTCTCTGCCGAACGGTTTGCGAGGCCCTTGCCGCGGCTGAGCGGGCGATGGTTGCAGGTCGCGACGGAAGATAGTGCCGACTGGCGGCTCGCCATCGCGATCGCGTCGCAGTCAGGTCCACTAAATACGAAAGACACACGTTGGTCGTCGATTCGTCATCATTGGGTGCCGCTTGACCCATCAGGAAATGGCTTTGCTAAGGGTGAAAGTGGCTTAAACATTGGGCCGGAACAGTCGGCAATTGGGCTCAACCTGGAACGAGCGTTGCTGGCCGTCACGCACCGGCGTTTGCTAGCGATGGGACGGGGAGCTGGCGAAGGCTGCCTTCCATTGCGTCCCGTGAATTCTGTTTTCGGTGCGACACTGGAGGACGTAAATGCCTTCCTGACAGGAGCGGTCAATGACAGCCGAATCTTGGCGCTGGCTCGCGGTTTGATGTCGGTGAAGTTCCCTCGCGAACAACAAATTGGAGTGGATCCAACAACCGACGCGACACCGCTCGGAGGGCTCGCGTTGTACGGCGTACTTCGACTGGCACTTCCAGTAAGAAGCATCTGGATTCCGAATCATGGCGACGTTGAAGTACGGTGCAATCCGACGGTATTTCATCGCCTTAGAACTGGCAGCGTCAGCAGTGCCGTAAATGTTGCCGTGAGACGATTGGCTGCAGCGGGACTACGACCGCGTTTGCAAATGGGTGTCGGTTCGCCATCTCTCGGGCGTCGCCTTGCAGCCGCCATGGCTCTCGGCTTACAGCAACGTGAGTGGACGCGATTGGCGTTGGGGCTAACGAGACCGAATCTATCTCAGATAGACCACGAACAACCGGAGTTGGTTTAACTGGCCTTGCGCGAGGCCAGTCCTTTTTGGACGGACCGTCAAAACAATGTACTAGAAGTATCCCATAAAACCACGAGGACGCGGAAACTATGGCATTCGACCTATCACCACTTGGCGAGATAACGCGGCTCTTGTTTGAAGTTCCGTTAAGACCGGTCCAAGGGCAACGATTTCAACCGACCGGTTTTCCCGACCTGGGGCCAGCGACGTATCAAGCGGGCGGAACTGCCTGTTTGCTCGTCGAAAGCGCCCAAAGCATGGCCAACCGATTGGAAGGAACTATCTGGGACGACGGCAACAACACACTCGTCGATGATGCCGACGGACTGAGTTACGTCATCATTCACCGCAACGGTGACGAGTATCTGTCTAGCTCCATTACAGAGTCTCACCGATTGAATAGCCCCTACATCCTGGAGGGTAAAGATAAGAGCTTTTTCGATACGCTTCGTGAGTCATTTTCCGTTATGGAGACGGGGCCAGTGGACCGTGGCATGCTCGCGGCGACGCTCTATCGCTACGACATCAACAGCCTATTGCACGGGATCTTTCTGGCGAAGAAAGAACTCGCGGGTGGACGACTTCGCATCGCGCGCGCCATTTCAAGCTTCATCGAGGCGGAGTTCGTGCAAACCGCGGCGTCGGGTGGCGTCAAGAACGACCACGTTGATCCCAAAGGCGATACCGCCAAGGGATTCGGCAACGTCCCATTTCATCGCGAAGAATTCACGGCGGAGAAGATCACCGCCTACTTTAGCGTTGACCTACAGCAGATTCGAGCCTACGGCCTGGGCGACGATGTTGAACACCTGCTGACGGTATTGGCTCTATACAAGATCCGAAAACTGCTCGACGGCAACCTTCGTCTGCGGACGGCTTGCGACCTGGAGGTTGACGGAAATGGTGACGGCGTCGCCGCGAGACGCCCGGAGGGATTCGGCCTTCCCGACGCAGAAACGCTCGCAAGCGAATTGAAAGCTGCGATCAGTAAATGCAAGGATCAAATGGAAGTCACGACGGTCACCTACGAGAAGTGAGCGACAAAATGCAAGTTATTGAAATTCAGTTTCCCGCGAGGCGATACCACGCTACGCCATGGGACGCTCACGTGAACGAAGGACGGGTCGAATGGCCGCCGTGTCCCTGGCGACTGCTTCGTGCCTTCCTTGCCGTTGGCTATAACAAGCTCGGTTGGGTGGACAAGCCGGACGAACGATCGCACGCCCTCATTTTGAAACTTGCCCGCTGTCAGCCTTACTACCTGCTGCCCAAGGCAACCGAAACACACACGCGGCACTACATGCCTTCACGTGAAGGCGGTCAGGATAAATCGGTAAAGGTTTTCGATGCCTTCCTTCGATTCTCTAGTTCTCAAGATCGGCTGCTTGTGCGGTTTGATATCGAGTTGCTAGAAGAAGAGCGTGAGGCTTTGGATCGCATGGCACGCGGCATGTCCTATCTAGGACGTGCCGAGAGCTGGGCCGACGCACGACTTCTCCCCACCAACGAGTCCGAAACGCTGATGTCTGCGCCGGATTGGTGCGGCCCTGCAGAGAACGGCTCGAAGAACCGCGTTCGCCTCTTGGCTGCCTTGTCGGACGATGCCTATTCCACTTGGCGAAATGAACACGTTGGCAACGCAGCGGACAGGGCGGAAGAGACTGCATTGGCTAGGCAAACTGAAAAAGGAAAGACACTGACTCCTGCTGCTGCCAAGAAGGCGCGTGCCAAAGCAGACGAGCAATATCCCCAAGACTTACTCGCGGTTCTCCAGCAGGAAACAGCCGATTGGCAAAACGCTGGCTGGCCATCTCCGCCGGGAAGCCGATGGGTAGACTACGCCTTGCCGGACGAACCGTTTGATCGTCAACCGCTCTCCCCGCTATCAGTCTCCCCTAAGGTGAAGCCCGTCGAGGCCGTGTTATTGGCGATCGACGGTGCTGGCAAACAAGGGACCCTTCGACCACTCATGCAGCGAACTCTCCCGCTGATGGAGTCACTGCATCTGGCATCGGTTCGCCATGCTGCCAAGTTGGGGCTCGGACACTTGCCAGAGCTGACTGGAAAAGACGACGCCGGTCGTCCACTAAACGGTCATCAACATGCGCATTGGCTGCCGTTAAGTCTGTTCGGAAAAGGGCGAATCGATCACGTGCTGGTGTATGCGCCCGGTGGCCTTTCGGCGAAGGCCCTTCGCGCGTTGGCGGCCATTCGCACGGTCTACGCAAAAGGGTTGTCCGGTTGTTCGGTCAATTTGGCGGGACAGGGCGAAGTCAGCCAGATCGCGCGTCAGCTAAGACAATCTCCTAACGTCCAGCGGCTATCACCCCATCCGCTTGGTGAATCAACGACGTGGCAGACTTTGACGCCACTCGTGCTACGAAAGCATCTGCACAAGCGAGGTCGCAAGACTGTCGAAGGACAGATCCGCGAAGAACTTGTCGAGCGTGGCTTTGCCGAACCAGTCTCGGTCGACATCTGGCCGCAGCAAGATCTTGTCAAACGCAGATTGAAAGGTTACTTGCTACGACGGCGAGAAGGCAAACGCCAACCGCCACGGGAGGCCTCGTGGGGTGCGACGATCGTTTTTCCCGAGACGCAGTCGACGCCCTTCTGCCTTGGATATGCCGGCCATCTGGGTCTGGGCATGTTCGGCGCCGTCTAATTCAATGCGTGCTGGCTTCACAGTTCTTTGGCAATTTAATCCCCTAATTGAGAATCGGCCATCCGCAAGCGTTGGCCTCCCACCCGTCATTCGCCGCGGGTGGGAGGTCAAATACGCTCGGGCCGCTCTTTTTCCTTGCTATTTGCGAGCCCCCAATTAGACTGGGAAACCGCGCCCCGACACTTGGACATTACCGCACGGAAGCCAACGCCTCGCAGCTTCACCCTTTTCACGTGAAAGGAGGTGCTTTCGTGCGTAACACCTATCTGGTCTGCTACGACATCTGCAATGACAAGCGGTTACGAAAAGTCTTCAAGACGATGCGTGACTTCGGGGACCATTTGCAGTACTCCATCTTCGAGTGCCAGTTTACGCCGGTCGACTTGGCCCGCTGTCGTCATTCGCTCAACGAGATCATCAAACACAGCGAGGACCAAGTGCTGTTCGTCAACCTGGGCCCCGCGACAGGACGTGGAAAGCGTGTCATTACAACAATAGGCTTGCCATATTCACCCATCGATGCTCCCTGCATCGTCGTGTAAGCAAGGTAGCGATTGAAGCGGAATCTGATGACCATCACCGACGCCATGCCCGACTACCTGCCTGCTCGGATGTTGAACGAGTATACGTACTGTCCCCGGCTCTTCTACTACGAGCACGTCGAGAGTGTCTTTGCAGAGAACTTAGAGACCGTTGAAGGATCAATGGGTCACAAACGTGTAGATAAGGAGGCACAAGAATTACCAACCCCAGATGAACTGGCCGAAAGGGACGGACCAATTCAATCGCGGAGTGTCACGCTTTCCAGCGACAACCATAAAGCCATCGCGAAAATGGACTTACTTCAGTGTGACGGACGAGAGGTAATCCCGGTCGATTACAAGCGAGGAAAGCCGCCGAATAACGACGATGGTTCGCTGGACGCCTGGGACACCGACAAGACACAGCTTTGCGTTCAGGCGTTAATCTTGCGCGACAATGGTTACCAATGTATTGAAGCGATCGCGTATTATATGACGACCCGCCAGCGAGTACGAATTGCCATCGATGAGGCACTTGTCGCAAAGACGGAAGCGATCATCAGACAAGCCCGCGTGGTCGCCGCGAGTGACCAGATTCCTCCGCCGCTGGTGGACAGTCCCAAGTGTCCAAGATGCAGTTTGGTGGGAATTTGCCTGCCGGACGAGACCACGTTTTGCCGCGCGATCGACAGCAGCGACGATGCGACCGAAAGCACCGACAGTTCGGGTAAGATTCGCCGTCTGCTTCCAGCACGTGACGACCTGCGGCCCTTGTATCTGAACACCCAGGGCCTTCATGTCGGCAAGTCGGGCGGAGTATTGAAGATCAAAGAAAAAGGCAAGGTCGTGCAAGAGGTACGCATCAACGACATTTGTCAACTAAACCTGTTCGGCAACATTCAGATAACTACCCAGGCAATCCAAGCTCTGTGTGCGGCCGAGAAGCCCATTGTCTATTTTTCTTCCGGCGGTTGGTTCTACGGAGCCACATACGGCCTGGGAATGAAGAATATTTTTCTTCGTCGCGAACAGTTTCGTCAAGCAGATGATTCCGGATTCTGCCTGAAGTTGGCACAACAACTGGTGGTCGGCAAGATTCGCAATCAGCGAACAATGCTTCAACGGAATCACATCGAACCACCGAAGACCGCACTGGCACAGATAAAGTGCATGCAGGACGACGCTCCATTGGCCAAGACGATCAGCGAATTGCTGGGTATCGAAGGCAACGCTGCCAGAGTCTATTTTCAGAACTTCAGCGGAATGATCAAAGTATCCGAGGACGAGGGCAAGGATAGTACGTCGGATTCTTTTGCGTTTGATTTCTCCGGCCGAAATAGGCGGCCGCCCCGCGATCCAGTCAACGCTCTTCTATCGCTCGCCTATAGCGTGCTGGCCAAGGACTTAGCAATCGCATGCCATACGGTCGGTTTTGATCCGTACTTGGGTTTCTTTCATCAACCGCGATTTGGTCGAGCGTCATTGGCCCTTGACCTGATGGAACCGTTTCGATCATTGATTGCCGATTCTTCCGTATTATGGGCGATCAATACCCGCATGATAACGACAAAACACTTTATTTCGGCGGGCCAGTCTGTGGCATTGACCTCGGACGGACGAAAAGCATTTTTCAGGGCCTATGAACAACGCATGGATACTCTGGTCACGCATCCGTTGTTCGGTTACCGTGTGAACTATCGGCGACTTTTGGAGATCCAAGTTCGCCTGCTGGCCCGTTTGCTGACTGGTGAAATCGACAGCTATCCAGTATTCACCACGCGTTAGCCACGCGAGCGGCCCGGTGGCGTCCATTTCCCCGTGACCGCTCGCATGACGCAACCTTCGTCTTGACCATAGGTTATGTAATGATGCATGTTCGTAATTGCAGTTGGCCGCCAGACTTTCAATGGGGTGCTCGCAAAATGCGATGCCGACCGTTGGCCTGTATGAAGTTACGAGGATGCCCCTTCCGCAGCTAAAAAGCTGCGGCCCCATTGAAGTTAGATGCCCAAGCGGTACAAAGAATCAAATGCCGCCAGGGTTATTCCAAGGGCACGCGGACTTTAATCGCAACAAAGCAATTTGTCTCAAGGAAGGGAGTTGGGTTGAGTCTCCTGTTACGGCTGGGTTTTTTCATTGCTGCGTCCCGGACACGCCAAGCGAACCACCTAGTGGAACG
>Ga0114919_10003718_pt1 | contig 12280 bp, 9 predicted proteins | sample BlataG_FD_88682 | JGI IMG/M metagenome (GOLD analysis project Ga0114919, IMG submission 88682) | Deep subsurface microbial communities from Black Sea to uncover new lineages of life (NeLLi) - Black_00105 metaG | ecosystem: Environmental > Aquatic > Marine > Oceanic > Sediment | place: Atlantic... | reverse complement strand
TGATGTCAGGTGCCTGTCTGCCTCAGGCAGATTTCCACCTGACATTGAATACTGGAGTAATTAAAATCTTGCCATATCATTAACTGTCGGATGGAAACCTGCCAGACGTCAGGCAGGCATCCGACAGCATCGTACAAAAAAAGAGACTCTTTAAACTGAATAGTTAAGATTCATTTATTGAAAACAAAAGAACGGATATATAGTTGGGGACATAGCAGAAGGTTTAATGCCTATGCCAATTATTTTAAGGAAGTTTTTGGCGAACGGGTGCAAAAAGTAAGCATTGATGCAGGCTTTACCTGCCCGAACCGGGATGGTACTGCCGGCTGGGGAGGATGTACTTTTTGCAATAACGATGCCTTTAATCCTTCCTATTGTACGTCTGAAAAATCCGTCAGGCAACAATTGGAAGAGGGAATAACATTTCACAAAACCCGGTACAGGAAGAGTTCAAAATACCTGGCTTATTTCCAGGCGTATTCGAACACATATGCACCTCTCGATAAATTAAAAGAAAAGTATGATGAGGCGTTAAATTTTCCTGATGTGATCGGTCTGGTCATTGGAACCAGACCTGATTGTATCGATAAAGAGAAACTGGACTATTTCAGGAAACTTTCAGAAAAGGTTTATTTGATCATTGAATATGGTATTGAATCCTGTTACAACAAAACCCTGAAACGGATCAACAGGGGACATACCTTTGAACAGAGTGTGTATGCTGTTAAAGAAACGGCAAAAAGAAGGATCAGAACAGGCGCTCATTTAATATTCGGGTTGCCGGGCGAGACCAGAAAGGAAATGCTGGATGAAGCAGGTATTATTTCCAGGCTCCCTCTTGACAATGTCAAGTTTCACCAGCTTCAAATCATTAAAGGAACGGCAATGGAGAAGGAGTATAAAAGAGCTCCCGGAAATTTTAACCTTTTTTCATGGGAAGAATACCTGGAGTTTTTAATAAAATTTTTGGAGAGGCTAAATCCTGAATTTGTTGTAGAGCGATTTACAGGCGAAGCCCCGCCTCGTTTTCTTGCCGGTCCGCGCTGGGGACTGAAAAGAACCGATCAAATTCTGAACCTCATCGAACAACGGCTTGAGGAAAAAGATACATGGCATGGGAAGAGGTATAATTAGAATAAATTAGTAAATAGTTACAGATAAGAACTAATTGAAAATGCAAACAATTCGTCCGCCTTGGCGGACAGAAAGACAATAGCCAGCCATTTTAATGGCTGGTAAAGGACAATAAAGAATGACTTTACGTCCGGCTTGCCAGACTGAAATAAATAAAGTTATCATGGAATTGTATTTGAGGAAAAATATTTATTATGATTCTTTCAAGCCCTACGGGCTGAAATTTTTATATAGCCCAAATTCCCAGCCGGTAAACCGGCTGGCTATTACCTGTAAGTCCCTACGGGACGAATGCTTAGAATAACAGGTAATTGCATAATTACCAGAAAACAATGGATAACTTCTTATTTCATATCGCCCGTTTTATTTATGAGAAGCACCCCGTCGATCTAAGTGATTGCTGTATCGTTTTTCCCAACCGCCGTGCAGGACTGTTTTTTAGTCATTACCTTTCCGAAATAACAGATAAACCAATATGGTCGCCGGCTTTTCTTACCATTAATGAATTGATGCAGGAATTTTCCGATCTGATGATCGCTGACAATCTGATCCTCGTATTTGAGCTGTATAAAGTATTCAGGGAAAAGAAAAAAACTCCTGAAAACTTCGATGAGTTTTATTACTGGGGGGAAATGCTGCTTAATGATTTTGATGATATCGATAAATACCTTGTCAATTCGGATGATCTGTTTCAAAACCTTGCCGCGTTGAAAGACATCCAGGATCATTTCAGGTATCTGAGCGAAAGCCAGCTGGAAGCCATCGAAAGCTTTTGGGGTAGTTTTACGAAGGATCAATATTCGGATCATCAGGAAGATTTCATCCGGTTGTGGAATGTATTATTTGATATTTATAAACTATTCAACCATAATCTTAAGCAAAAAAAGATAGCTTATGAAGGAATGGTATACAGGCAGGTTGTTAAAAAGATCCGGGAAAATACAAATCCGGCTTTTGCCTGTAAAACCTATATTTTTATTGGTTTTAATGCCCTGAACCCTTGTGAAGAAATTCTGTTTGATTATCTGAAAAAGGAAAACAAAGCAGAATTTTTCTGGGATTATGATGAGCACTATCTTGGTAATCAATATCACGAAGCAGGATTCTTTATCCGGAAAAACCTTAAAAAATTTCCTTCGCCGCTCAGAAATTTTACGTTTAATCTCTTAACCCGGACAGATAAGAACATAAAAATTATTTCGGGACCGTCTGATGTCGGCCAGACAAAACTTATCAATCAGGTGCTTCAGAATATCCATAATCCGGATGATATCAAATATTTTAACACGGCTGTTGTTCTTGCCGATGAACATTTATTAATGCCTGTTTTACATTCCATCCCTGAAGAAATCACTGAGATCAATGTTACTATGGGGTACCCGGTAAGGAATACTCCGGTGTTCAGCCTGGTAAAGAAAATCATTGAACTCCAACAATATATTAAAACAGGTTCAGGAGGGAATTTTCTGTTCTATTATAAACCGGTTTTATCAATCCTGAATCACCAGTACATAGCATCCCGGGATATCAGCGAGACAGAGACCCTGAGGAATAGCATTGTATCGCAAAATAAGATATATCTTTCTCAGGAGGAATTGTGGATACATGAACTGTTAAAATTGATTTTCAGGAAGATTAAGTCGCCTGAAGAAATGTCGGCTTACCTGATGGAAATCCTTTATTACCTGTTTGATAAAAATGAAACGGAGGAAGCAAATGTAGTTAACCCTTTAAGTCTGCATAAAGAGTACATATTCCATATTTATACCTCGATAAACAGGCTTAAAGAAATTCTAAAAGAAAAGGATGTAAAGATCAGCCTGGAAACATATTTTAAATTGCTGAATAAAATTGTCGAAAACATTAAAATACCTTTTACGGGCGAGCCTTTGGTGGGATTACAGGTAATGGGAATACTCGAAACACGTGTGCTTGATTTTGAAAATCTTATTATCCTTTCAATGAATGAAGGCGTATTGCCCAAAACCAGTCCACCACATTCGTTTATTCCCTACAATTTAAGAAAGGGCTTTGGTTTACCAACAATCGAGCATCAGGATTCCATTTATGCTTATTATTTTTATCGTCTGATTCAGCGGGCAAAAAATGTTTATTTACTCTATAACAGCAGTCCGGATAATTTGCGATCGGGAGAAATGAGCCGGTTTTTAACCCAGCTAAAATTAGATCCCGGCATCAACGTTACTGAAAAAGATGTGAGCTTTGAGATTAAAATAACACCCGGCAAACCAATTCGCATCAGTAAATCAGCGAGGGTAAAAGAGCTTTTGAAAACTTACCATACCAATTCTTCCCATCCCAGGTATCTTTCTCCAAGCGCGATCAATACCTGGCTGGATTGTCCACTAAGGTTTTATTTCCGCTATATTGCCGGGCTTGAGGAACCTGGTGAGGTCCTGGAAGAAGCTGATCATGTTGTGTTTGGTAACCTGCTTCATAAGACAATAAATGACTTGTACCAACGGTTCGGGGATCAGATAATCCACTCGAAAGACCTCCTGGATTTGAGAAAAGAATCAAACCTGGTTGAAAAAGCCATTAAGCAGGCGTTTGAAGAGGAGTTTAACCGGGGTTATCCTTTTGAACTGACCGGCAGAAACATAATTACCAGGGAAATTATAAAAAAATACATAAATCAGATTCTTGAGGTTGATAGTAAATACGCCCCGTTTTCCATTGTTAGTCTTGAAAAATCCTATGGATATAACATAACTGTCCAAATCCATGGAACTCCAACAGACATCTGTCTTGGAGGGCGAATCGACCGGATCGACTGTAAGGACAACATTATCCGGATTATTGATTATAAGACAGGAAGGGCAAGTTATTCTTTTGCAGGAGTGGAAAGCCTGTTTCAACAGGGCGACAAGAACAGGAATAATGCCGTTTTTCAGACTTTTATATATTCACTTCTTTTTGTTCAAAACAATCCGGGGAAAATAGTAAGTCCCGGATTATATATCACCAGTGAAATTTTTAAGAACAATTTTGATTTTGGCATCAATCTTTCCCTTTCTTCTCCCAGGAAGAAAATAAAAATAGAGGATTTTTCAACGGTTAAGGATGATTTTATTATTTTACTAAAAGCGCTGTTGGCTGAAATATATCATCCGGATACCCAATTCAATCAGGTTGAGGATATTGAAATATGTAAAACCTGTCCGTATGTAAAAATTTGTCACAGGGAATAGTGGATACCGATAGCTATCGGGAGGAATGTTGGAAGAACGGATAAGACCTGCCAGCGTCTTGAAGACCTGGCAGGGTCTGTTAAGGGGACAGGGAGACTGGGAGACTGAGTAAGGGGAGATATTGAAAATTGCGGATTTGGCAAAATACAATTTCATTACAAGGTTAAAAGCCAACTGATAAAACTAATTGAGAAATTGCAAAATATAAGTAAAACCAGATATTGGGAGGATTCATTTGTATAGGGAACGTTGTTCCACTATTCCATTATTCTTCCAAAAGGATCCCTTTTGCATACTTTTCATGATTTGTTATAATATAAAATAAATAAATAACTGATAAGTTACGATTTTGTTATTTTTGTAACTGTTAGTTCCTTAAACGTCTTGCTCTCATGGTATTTGATTACTATACATTTAAGGTTGAAATAAAGAATGTAAAATTCACTTCCGGCGAGGGTATTGTTTTTCCAAAGACAGCAATTATTTCTTATATAGCTGATGATCAGGAAGTTGTTTCAGTTGAGCAATTTGGTCACATCACCACGGAAGATATTTATAAGAAAATTGAAACCGGTGAGGCGCTGAACCTGAACCATTGTTATGTGAAAAACTTTTCTCTCTCGATTTACCGGGACAACAGGAACCTGAATAAAAAAGAATATATAAAGCTCAGAGGATTTTCTGCACGGCATTCGTTTTTTGATTCAAAGCCGGGTACTGACTTTTCATTTGCTGAATTTGAAGATGGAGATCTGGACTTTGAATATTCGCATTTTGCAAGAGGTAAAATATCCTTTAATTCAACAATAATAAGAAACGGTTTAGTAAATTTTTCAAACGTATTCTTCAGGGATGGTAATCTTGATTTTGCCAACTGCCATTTCGGTGAAGGGGAAGTTCATTTTAAAAATTCAGTTATTAAAAATGGTGTGAAAGATTTTCAGTATGCCGAGTTTGGGACTGGATTAATAACCTTTGCAAATACAGAGTTTGGTAGTGGAGAGGTATCTTTTATTAATACTCATTTTAATGATGGAAATGTGAGTTTTAAAGTAGCCCGCTTTGGTGAAGGAAAGATTGATTTTCGTTATGCTAAATTCGGCTTTGGTGATATTTCGTTCGAACGAACTGAGTTCGGGGATTGCAAAGTGGATTTCCGTACGGTTGAGTTTAATAATGGCAAGGTGAATTTCAACCGTGCAGTTTTTGGTGACGGGGATGTGAATTTTGAGGGAGCGGAATTGAGGAATGGGAAATTCAGTTTTAAAAGAGCCATTCTGGGTTCGGGAGACTTTAATTTTGAACTGGCTGAATTTGATGAAGCGGATGTGGTGTTTGACCGTACTGATTTTGGCCAGGGGCCTGTTTCGTTTCACCAATCAAAATTCGGGCAATTATCGCTGCAATCGTGTCATCTTGATCATTATTTCGATCTGCGTGTTGCAAGATGCGAATACATGGATTTGTCGGATACTATAGTTCGCGATATAATTGATCTAAAGCCTTATGATTTCGATATCGATGTTTCAATCCTGAATCTGGCAGGCATGCGTCTTCTGGGAACTATTTATATCGATTGGCAGAATAACCGGATTAAGGAAATGATCACCCGGCAGACTGAAACATCAGAGGCTGAAAAGGCGGAGCAATTCAGAGTGTTAAAGGAGAATTTCAACCGGACAGGTCAATATGGTGATGAAGACAAATCCTATGTGGAATTCAAACGGCATGAGGCGCGGTCGCGATTGGAAAAATCGCTGAAAAAGAATAAATATAATGCCTTGTGGTACTATCCAATACATGGATTTAAGTGGCTTGTCCTTGACAAGGCAGGTCTTTATGCAACTGATCCCCTGAGGGTTCTTTTTTCCATGTTGGGCTGGTATGTTTTGTTCAGCTTTATTTATTTATTTTTGTTTTCTATCGGGGTATCTGAAATCCATTCTTCAACAGGATATGAACTTCCTGCGGTTGCCAGGGCATTTTACCACAGTGCCATTACTTTTCTGACAATTGGTTATGGCGATCATTTTCCCACCGGGGCATCCCGGATTTTTTCGTCCATCGAAGGATTTTTCGGAATGTTCCTGATGGCTTATTTCACCGTTTCCCTCGTCCGAAAAATTTTACGGTAGAATTAGCCGTGCCACGGTTCTACCAAAGGTATCCCTTCGGGAGAACCGTGACACGGCTAAATACATAAATTATTTTGAAATTTTATTCATAAACAAATAATTTCCGTTTTACATAGAAAATTCTATAATATAATACGAAAAACGGGTATTATAAGGATTCTGTTTTTTACTTGCATTTACAAATATTATATGATATCTTGCGGTAGAATATTTGTTAGATGTAAAAAACATAAGAACCAAAGAAAAAATAGATTTTTTTAACAAGGAATGATATAATTTAACTATGATTTCGGAAAAAGACAAAAATAAAATTTCAGAATTAGCAAATAAATACGGGGCATCCCAAATACTGCTGTTTGGTTCCGCTCTTCTTAAAGATAATTTTAATGATATCGATCTGGCGGTAAAAGGGATAAAACCTGAATTATTTTTTAAATTCTATGGAGAGCTACTTTTTGCAGTTTCCAAACCAGTGGATCTTATCGATCTAGATATTAAAAATCCATTTGTTGAACTAGTGCAACAGGAAGGAGTAAAAATATATGGCTGATTTACAACGCCGAATTGCGGTAGAAATATATAATATCTCCATGGTCTTAGATGAAATTAATAAAGTTAAAAACAAAGAAAATAAAACAAAAATAGAACTAGCCGGAATCGCTACATTCTTGCATAATTTTTATAGCGGGATAGAAAATATACTTAAACAGATATTATCAGAAAAAAATATAAATATTGTCAAAACTGAATTCTGGCATAAAACTCTATTGGAAATTTCTGTAAAAAATCAAATCATATCTCCGGAATTTAAAAATTCATTATCAGATTATCTTGCCTTTCGTCACTTCTTTGTCCATTCCTACGGCTTCATGTTAGATGAACATAAATTACTATCCTTAACGATCAATGCCAGTGATATATTTTCTGAATTCAAGAAAAATATCAAAGAATATTTTACAGATTAAAAAACATCTAACAATTTGAATATCCTGATTATATGACACAGGGTGAAAATATAGAGGAGTTGCAGGATAATCTTAAGGATATATATAAGGCATTAACCAGCGGCACCATACCCTTGGTGCTGCGATAATGCTTCCGATGAGATAATTCAATTTGATAAGGGTAATGTCTATGTCATAGTATTTTACAACATATCACTATATGACAAATCCAGAAATTCCGAATCCGTTAATTCAAGAAGTTTAATATACTTATTGCACTGATCTTTATTTCAATGTTAAGAATATTCATTGTTATCCTATTTTTTCAATAAATCCGGCCGTAATTTCCTGGTTCTTTCCAGCGCCTGTTCATGCCTCCAGTTTTCAATCTCTTTTGTGTTCCCGGAAAGGAGAATATCAGGGACCTTCCAACCCTTAAAATCTGCCGGACGGGTATAAACAGGTGGAGCAAGTATTTGATCCTGAAAAGAATCGGTAAGGGCTGATGTTTCATCGGAAAGAACCCCTGGTAGTAACCTTACAACAGCGTCGGTAATCACACCTGCAGCCAGTTCGCCTCCTGATAAAACATAGTCGCCAATCGAGATTTCCCGGGTGATTAAAAAGTCTCTAACGCGCTGATCTACTCCTTTGTAATGTCCGCAAAGGATAATCAGGTTTTGTAATGTCGAAAGCTTGTTTGCCACTGACTGGGTGAAAGATTCACCATCCGGCGAAGTGTAGATGATCTCATCATAATTTCTTTCCGACTTAAGTTGTTCTAAAATCCGGAAAATAGGTTCTATGGTCATCACCATGCCGGCTCCACCACCATATGTATAATCATCCACACTTTTATAAGCATCGCTAGTATAATTCCTTAAATTATGGATTACTGTTTCAGCAAGTCCTTTTTCCCTGGCCCTGTTTATTATTGAGTGGTTAAACATACCTTCAAAAAGGCCGGGGAGCACAGTAATAACATCAATTCTCATTTTAAATTTTTGTTTTATTAATAGCGAGAATAGTTTAGTATATCAATTAACACAGGGAGCCATCTGCAAAAGAGGTTGTAAAACTGAACACTGATGATGCTGATATTTCAGATAATCACAAATATAATGATAAAATCAGCGAAAATCAGTGTTATCCGTGTTCTATTTAATCATAAGTAGTACCTTGGGTTATTTAATCGATTTTCGCATACAAAATATGGTTATATTTCTTTTTTATAGTATTCAATGCGAAATATATATTTTCGTACTTTGAAATTTTATTTGTATTTTTCGACGTTTGCGGGATTTCTAACACTTAACGGTTGTTATAGATGGAGACGAAAGACAGGAATAATCAGGTTCAGGTTGAACAATTAAAAGAGAATGATTCTCAGGCTCAATCCCCGGAAAGCTCTGCTGAAAAAAAACAGAATGAAGGGAATGACCTTGCCGGCAACAAAACACCGGAAACGGCTGTAAATACCGGTACCAATGATATGAAGGGAGAGCTGGAATCACAACCTGGTGAGGAAAAACCGGCTCTGGAGAAAGGGGAGAGTAAAAATGTGATAATGAATTCAGGAAAGAAGTTGGACAAAAAAGAAAAGGGACCACTTAAAGAAGTGATAAAGAATACAACTGAAGAAGAATCAAAAGATGCCGAAACCAGCGATAATTCCACAAAATTAGCTGAAGCGGAAAAGGAAGGTCCGGTTACGGAAGAAGATATCACTGTTAAGGCAGTTGATTATTCTACCTTCAGTAATGAAGACCTCGTCAGTACACTGGCTCTCCTTATCGAAGACAGACCAATCCAGGAAATCCGGAATGATGTAGAGAATATTAAAATAAATTTCTATAAGAAGCATAAATTTGAGCTGGAAAAGAAAAGGAAGAATTTTCTGGAAGAAGGTGGTGAACTTGAAGATTTCAAACCTGAGGAAGACCCTCTTGAAAATCAGCTTAAAGAATTATTAAAAGAATACAGAAACGCGAAAGCAATCTACAACAGGGAGCTTGAGAAGCAAAAACAAGTTAACCTGGAAGAAAAATACAAGATCATTGATGAGATTAAAGATCTTATAAACCGAAAGGAATCCATCAATAAAACATTTCAGGAATTCCGTGAATTACAGGCTAAGTGGAGGACGGTGGGAGTAGTGCCGCAACTAAATCTGAAAGATCTCTGGGAGACTTACCATCACCATGTAGAGAAATTCTATGATTATATCAAGATCAATAAGGAATTGCGCGATCTTGATCTGAAAAAAAACCTGGAAACCAAAATTCAGCTTTGTGAAAAGGCTGAAGAATTATTTCTTGAACCATCCATTGTACAAGCATTTAAAGTGTTGCAAAAATATCATGAACAGTGGAGAGAGATCGGTCCGGTGCCACACGAAGCTAAGAACGAAATCTGGGAAAGATTCAGAGAAGCAACATCGAAGATCAATAAGAAACATCAGAGCTACTACGAAAACCTGAAAGCTGCTCAGAGAAAAAATCTGGAAGCCAAAACGAACATGTGTGAAAAAGTTGAAGGACTGAACAATACCAAACTGACTACACATAAGGAATGGAATAAAAAATCCAATGAAGTAGTTGAGCTTCAGAAAGCGTGGAGAACGATAGGGTATGCCCCCAAAAAAAGCAACAATGAGATATATCAACGATTCCGCAGTGCCTGTGATGAATTCTTCAGGAGAAAACGGGAATTTTATGCCGAAAACAAGGAAATGCAAAACAATAACCTGCAGCTGAAAACTGAACTATGCATACAAGCTGAAGGGTTGCAGGATAGTGCGGAATGGAAAAAAACCACCGAGGATTTTATTAACCTTCAAAAAAAGTGGAAAGAAATTGGCCCCGTCCATCGTAAGATGTCTGATAAGATATGGAAACGGTTCAGGGCAGCCTGTGATGCTTTCTTTCAGAAAAAATCAGGGCATTATTCACATATCGATAAGGAATATGAAGATAACTTAAAACGGAAGAAAGACCTGATAAAAGAAATTGAAGAGTTTAAACCGGGCAAAGATACGACTGAGATTTTTGAAAGATTGAAAGAATATCAAAGGAGGTGGACTGAAATAGGGTTCGTTCCTTTTAATGAAAAGGAGAATATTCTTCAGGATTACCGACTTGCAATAAATAAAAAGTTTGATAACCTTAATATTGATGAAAATCAGAAAAAACTGTTGAAATATAGAAACAAACTGGAAAATATACAGGACAATCCAAAAGCCCTGGTTAAACTTAAACATGACAGGGAGAAGTTTGTTAATAAAATGAAGCAATTGGAGAACGATATTGTATTGTGGGAAAATAATATTGGGTTTTTTGCTAAATCAAAAAACGCCGATTCCTTGATACGTGAGGTAAACGAAAAAATTGAAAATGCCAGGAAAGCAATCAAACTGCTTGAAGAAAAGATGAACCTGATCGATCAGACTGAATAGAAACAGAATTAGATAGAAACCTGCAAATTAGCATCATTAGATTAGGAATAATGGAATAATGGAATGTTGGAATATTGTCCCGCAGGGATGCCTATGGCAGAATATTGGAATATTGGGATACGAAATATTAGATTTAAAAAATAGGTTTTGCATTCGACCAAATACATATTTGTGAGTGGCGGAGTTACATCTTCACTGGGCAAGGGAATTATTTCGTCATCGTTGGCAAAGTTGCTACAGGCGAGAGGTTATTCAGTAACCATACAAAAACTGGATCCATATATCAATGTGGATCCGGGAACACTGAATCCTTATGAACATGGCGAATGTTATGTTACTGAAGATGGCGCTGAAACCGACCTCGATCTGGGTCATTATGAGCGTTTTCTTAATATTCCGACATCACAGGATAATAACGTTACAACAGGACTGGTTTACCAATCTGTAATAAACAAGGAAAGAAGGGGAGACTATCTTGGAAAAACAGTTCAAATAATTCCGCATACTAAAGAAAAACTTTTACAATGTAATAATATAATCAGGTAATGGATCGTAATACTATAATTGGAATACTCCTTATTGGCGCTATTTTTATTGGATTTAGCTATTTTAATAATCAAAAATTAAAGAAAGCCTATGATAAGGAAATAATTGTTGCAGATTCCTTGTACCAGGCTAAAGATTATGAAACGGCAAGAAATTCTTACAGGAAAGCTCTTTCATACAGACCCAATGTTCCATATCCCAGGGAAAAAATACAGGAAATAAATCAAATAACCGGTATTCCAATCGCCTTATCAGACACTCTTCAGCAAGAAACCCCCGAAGAACAGAAACCGGAGGAAATATCCGTTCCCAGGACTGGTGCCGGTACATTAAGCCCGGAGGACCGGCAAAATATGTATGGTTTGTTTGCAGGCGCTGTAGTAGGTGAGAAGGAGTTTTATACCCTTGAAAACAATTTGATCAAAGTTAATTTATCTACCTTGGGAGGAAGGGTTTATTCAGCAGAACTGAAAAACTATACCACATTTGATTCCCTGCCCCTGATACTTTTTGATGGTGATTCGACCGTTTTTGGTTTCAAATTCTTTACCTGGGATAACAAACCTATTGAAACGAACAATTTATACTTTTTACCCGGTGCCGAGGCGAAAAGTATGGTTGCAGATAATTCCTCGCGGTCTGTATCAATGCGCCTGCAGGTTGAACCTTATAAGTATATCGAATATGTATATACCCTTAAGCCGAACAGTTATATGGTTGATCTTGATATCAATCTGGCAGGCATGAAAGATATTTTTGCCGGCAATCTGAATTCACTTGATTTGAGCTGGGAAATATTTTTACCACAACAGGAAAAAGGCAGACAAAATGAAAATAATTATACATCAATCAAAT
>Ga0114919_10003717_pt1 | contig 12280 bp, 8 predicted proteins | sample BlataG_FD_88682 | JGI IMG/M metagenome (GOLD analysis project Ga0114919, IMG submission 88682) | Deep subsurface microbial communities from Black Sea to uncover new lineages of life (NeLLi) - Black_00105 metaG | ecosystem: Environmental > Aquatic > Marine > Oceanic > Sediment | place: Atlantic... | reverse complement strand
TCAAGCTTCCTGGCTGCTTCTTGAAAGGTTCTCAGCCGGAAAAGCTGCAAAAACACGAATTTGGCGGCTGATAGTCGGTTCTGTCGCGTACCTCAGCCGTCATGACGGTAGAAGAACCAAGTTTTCAACGACTCTTAACATTATCCGACCCTTGGAGTCACTCCGCATAGTCTCAAGTGATTGATACGACACAGGATGCTGACAAACTTGCATCACTGGTAACTTTCACTCCATGAAATTCGAGCTTTACTTTTCGGTCAAAATTGACTCTCAAGGCATCCTTGCGTCTTTGTCAAGATTTGAATATCGCGACAGAGAAAACAAAAAGGACCTCTGGCGGTATAGAAACAAGGTTACCGTGAAATTTCCCCTGGAACTTACATCGCTTAAATTACAACCTTATTTGGCGGAGGAGGTGTTCATTAATTTCGATGAGGAGGATTTCAATAGGAATAGATTGTATTCGGGGGTTTCTTTTAACTTGTCAAAAAATGTAAGAGGCGAGGTCTATTACCTCTGGCAATCGAGCAAGTCCGGCGGAGACTGGAAGGATATCAATGTGCTTGGCACCGGGCTGAAATTCTACTTTTAGTGGGAGGCGAAGCTATGTTTTCATTGAATCCAGTTCGATTAAGGCTATCGGCAGGAAGATGAATACCGGCAGCCACGCCCATAACTCCGGCATTATTTTGTCAAAGACAACCTCTGTGGCTAACATTTTGCAGATAAAAGTTGTGGCGAAACATGCGCCTACCATAGCAAAGCTAAGCATAATGGCCGACTTCATCGACTTTGGGTCACGGCAAACCAAAATCGGAAGGCACACCATAAGCATCACAAAATTGATAATCGGCTCAGTAATGCGAAAATGCTTCTGGCTGTAAAGCTGAGGCAGGTCTTTGATTTTTGTCCCCTGCGCTGCAAGAACAGCTAACTGTCGCGAGCTTAGCAAGGTTTTGTGTCTGGACTTGCGCCTGACAGGGATATCTTTTGCAGTAATGTCACTGCCATAAGAAGCCCTTCGCTGCGGCGCTTTAGTGGAATCTTTTTCAATAAATCGGCCGTTAGTCAAAACCCAGTTGCCGGTTTTGTGAACGTCAACGGCCTTTTCGGCGGATATCCGGCCGGTTACCTCCCAAATGCCCGGCTTAATCTCCCGCCGGGTGATGATAGTGGGCTGATATAGCGCTGATGTTTTTACGTCAAATCTTTGGGAGCAAATTAGTGAACCCTTGCCGTCACTGATAAACCATACATCATAGGACTCCTGGCCGGGAACGGCGTCTTCGCCGCGCACAAGCTTATCGCCAAGCGGCGGTATTATTAATTCCTGGTCAATTACAAACAGACCCGTCAGCAGCAATGCAAGGACTACTATCGGCGCAATCACACGCTTTAGACTGCCTCCCGAAGCCATCACGGCCACTAATTCATTGGAACGCACCATTTTCGCCAGCGAAAACGCCGCCGCAACTACGGTTATCATTCCCGCAAAATCGCGAAAGTAAAGCGTGCTGTGCAGACAGTAAAATATCAATATGTTTTTAATAACAAACAAGATACCAAGGTCGGCGCGCTCGGTAAATTCGTCGAGACTCAGGAACAATTCGATAATTATTCGCAGCCCTATCAGCACGAAAAAAGCAATTGCATAGCCAATCAGAAAATTCTTTGCGACATATTTGTCCAATATCTTCATATTTCGTATTTTCTATGAACAATTTTCAATTTTTCAGCAGCTTGCGATATATCACCATAGCTAACAGGGACAAAAACACCAGACCTGCCCACATAAAGACTATTCCCGAACCGGCCTGTGCACCGGTGTTTTTAGTAATATTTTTGCCCATCATTATGCACACTATCAGCACCCCGGCGGGCACCGAGCTTGCGCCGAAGGCGCTGAGCAGATGTCCCCCCCTTAAAATAATACCCAGACCGATGCCAATCATTATTACCGACACACAGCCTATTCCGAATACCAGTCGGGAATGCACCTCGGCCTCTATTTCAGCCAATGTATAATCTATCTTTTTCTGAAGCTTATCTTGCAGGCCGCTCAGTTTCGAGCTCGGACCTTTCCGCAGTGCCGGTGACTCCGAAGCCAATTTTTTAGCATCCAAACCATCCTCCGTTGCGAATTTATTTGCTACGTCTCCCACGGCTTTGGGTATAATCAAGCCGCGAATGATATGACGTTGCGTCAAACCCTCTGAGCCGTCCGGATGCCGCCACGTGGCATTGTAGAGCACCATTGTCAGAGTCGGTGCCAGCTCATCGCCCTCGATATGCAGCAATGCCCTTGTGCATCGCAGGGTCTGTAAATGTTGCCTGCTGTCCGCATCGTATTCAAACACCACAACTTCACCGGATAATTCGACTTTTTCTTCGTCATGCAAAGCGCAATGACTCGCACTAAATTCGACGAGCTTCTGGTCGCTGTGCAGTTTATAGAAGCTGTTGCTGTCGTCGGCTGTCTTGCCGGCAATATCTTCTGCCAATAACTCCACCGTTAATTGTACGTAAGTCTCGCGGGCTAATCTTGCAATCGGATAAAACAGCATCGGGTCAACGTCACGTATTTCCTTCATCTCATGAAGCTTCTTGAACTTTATATCATCGCCTAACAGCGAGGGGAACTCCTTCGTCAACGACAGCCATTCTACGGAGAACCATCCCTCGCCCTCAGGGCCGATTTGGTATGTGTTGTTTGCTGTTATTCGTACTTCATTTAAATTGCCGTGCGAACTGAAACGCACCCTCGCACTTTCAGTGGCGATAATCTTTTTTATTTCCTGGTTTTTCACCTCGGCGATAACTACACCTGAAAGCGTGTTGTTTTGCAGGTTGGTCTCGTCGGCGTAAATTACGTATAGACCGCCCGGCGACTTATAATATCCTCTACGCTGAATATTGCGGAAAAGTATCTGCTTTGCGTTGGCTTTAAGAGATTTTTCCGCGAGGTGTACGAAATAAGGCATCACGTGGAAACTCAAAATCAAATTTGCTGTCGCAACCATAATCGCCAGCGCCAGACCAGGGTAAACAAGTGTCGGCAGACTTATTCCACTTGCCCTGCAGGCATCAAGCTCATTATCGCTTGCAAATCGGCCGTAAACCAGAGCTGCCGCAAATAAAGCTGCCATCGGTAATACGAACGTAAGTGTGATTGGCAGAAAATAGCCTATAAGATGAACGACTTGCCGGGGTCCTACGCCGTATTCCTGCACCGGGCGCAGAATACTGCCCAGACTGAGGATTAGTGTCAACGCCACCGCCGCAAGCACAAAAACTTTGAAAAGCTCCCGAAATATATATCTATGCAGTGTGAAAACCATATCTTTACTTTCCTTGTATCTGATGCGTGTCGTGCGAAACGCAATACGCAATACGATATACGCAATACGATATTATTTTGCAACAAATTTCTCCACAAGGCAGAGGACAGAGGACAGAGGACAGAGGACAGAGGACAGAGGACAGAGGACAGAGGACAGAGGACGCCGTCATCCGTTGTCCGTCCTCCGTCGTTCACCATTAGCGCCTTGACACAGCTTTCACTTTTATTTCGGCAATCTGGTTCCGCACCACGGACAAAAATTCCAGGCGCCGCTGCAATTCTCTTTGCATTTTAGGCATATCTTTGGAGGAAGAAGCGAGCCTAAAGGCAGTCTCCACCTGAATTCGTTTTCGCCCAATTTAATCGAAAAGGCCCCGCTCTTATTGGCGTCAGCAATCTTCCGGCCCTTTTTGTTCCTGGCAGGGAAGAGAAAGAAATGCGCGTTTTGCCCCATCAGCCCGGGCATGTTCACGAAAATAGGTTTCATTATCGATAACAAATTCCTGGTGTCCGCGCCGACCTTATCTTTACTAAGTGGACGATAGTGAGTCCCCTCACTATCTTTAATTTGAATCCTGGCTCGAATGGCCGCTTCGGGTCTATATGTAATTCCACCCAATGGCCCCATCTTACCATTTACGACAACGATAAGCGTATAGGGGCGAAGAACTTTGATGAGCTCTTCGGTCTGGGCTTCTGTAATCATGGGGTCCTGTGCAGAACTGACCCGCCAGAAATCTTCCGGAATCCACCAGACCAGCGTCATCTCATTTGCTTTCCGGGACATCTTTTGCGTCTCGTGAATCAGCGCATTGACATCTATTCTAATTTTTTGACTTTGTTGTCCCAGGCCGGGTGCCATCAACCCACATAGTAGCGGCACTACCACCAAGAGTCTTACCCATCTTAGTTTTTTTCTTTTGATACCTTTTGACTTATTCATCTTGTATTATCCTTTCTTGCCAATAACGCTCAATCAGCGAAAAACCTCATAAAAGTAATTAGCGAACTTCACTCCTGTTTAGTTTTCTCAATATGTCTTATACGCCGCGCCATCCGGACCAGGAATATCTCGCCGATTATCGGCGATAGAAAGAGTAGCACCAATGCCGGAGATAATCAACCTCTGGTTCTCATGAAGGAAAAGTTTCCTTATTCCGAACTTCCTCAGTGTCCCCGGTGCGTTTTGCCTAACGTAAAATAACCGAAATACTTTGTTTGCCCCGTTAGAAATTATATCCTCGCAAATAGCAAAATTGATATTTCTAACGGGGTTTACGCTCCCAAATTGGCTCTATTTAGCAGAACTAATGACATCCCGCCCCGCACCGGGACAATAATCAATATCGAAGTCAAAGTCGAAGATCCGGCTTTAGACGGAATCCGGCATCTGTTTGACGGAATTCGCCGTCCGTGTGGCGAAATCAATTATCAGTGGATGACTTTATTGAGGGGGTAAGTGATTATGCCCGAGGCCCCCGCACGCTTCAAAGCCGGAACCAGGGACCGTTCGATTTTATCTTCGATAATCACTTCTATTGCGACGTAATCGGAGTCGGCCAAGCTCGAAACAGTCGGGCTCTTTTCAGCCGGCAGAATATTCAATACCGACTCCAGCTCGCTTTTTCTTACGTTCATCTTCAAACCAACCCTGCTGCGGGCGTCGATAGCCGCGTTAAGCAAAATGGCAATGTTTTCTATCTTTTCCCGTTTGAACTTATCCTGCCAGGCCTGCTTATTTGCGATAAACCTTGTCGTGGAGCTTATCACGGTATCTATTATCCGCAGATTATTTGCCCGAAGTGACGCGCCGGTCTCGGTAAGCTCCACTATCGCATCCACCAGTCGAGCCTTTACCTCCGTAGCGCCCCAGCTAAATTCGACCTTCACGTTGATATTTTTATCCGCGAAATATTTCTTCGTTACGTTAACCAATTCAGTCGCAATTTTGCCACCCTCCAGATCCTTGGGACGTGAGAGTGGGAACATATTACCATCGGAATCTATTACCTGCGCTTCATTAGGCACAGCCAATACCCATCTGGTCGGATTGCTCGAGGTTTTGCTGTAGGCAAGTTCACAGACCTGCACCACATCGCAGTTATTCTCCATTATCCAGTCATAGCCGGTGATGCCTGCGTCCAGAGCGCCGTCTTCAACGTATCTGCTCATCTCCTGTGCCCGCAGCATAATCAGCCGGATTTGCTCGTCATCTATACGCGGCAAATAACTCCTTTCAGAATCCAAAATGTGGAACCCCGCCTTGCCGAAAAGTCCAATCGTCGCCTTTTGCAGACTGCCTGCGGGAATACCTAATTTCAGTATCTCCTCTGGCATTTGATAATGTCCTGTCCCTTCTTTTTACTTTTTTGTTTTCTTTTTGGTTTTGGTCTTTTTTCCTTTTATTGTTGCCTTTTTCCTTCTCTTGCCCTTGTGCGATTCACTCTCGCGTCGCAAAAGAGCATAAAACTCGTATGCATTCTCAGTCGAAATCTGTTTGGTTAAAAAGCCTTCTGTCTCCTGCTCATCGGCGTCGGGGTGAATCAGTTCGTTGTTTCTTAGATATTCTATCATCCTTTTTGTAAGTGGTATAGCGTGGCCCTCCAGGGACGTAAGCATGCAGTAATTGACCACGAAATGGCTGACAGCGTCCATCTTCTCAAGGACTTGTTTGGCCGGACGTTTGCCAATTCTTTTCAGCGGCGACAGACTGACCGTATGGTATGCGTCGAATACAGCCCTTAAAGCCCTCGTAAGTGTTGAGGCTGTATCCCTTGTAGCAGTCGTATCCTCGCCCAACATTTCTACTATTTCTTCCGTTTGCGAAACACGCAAATCGTTCAAATCAACAAAATAATTAGTAAATCTCTTAATCGCGGATTCCGCAGCCGCCTCGCTCATATTTTCGCTGACGATGGCATAAACAAGTGCGTCCGCCGGCTCATCATAGATAACCTTTTTGACCTTCGCACGTTCACGCTTCAATAAGCCGTACAACCTTCGCACTTTTTTTGAATACTCTTTGCTATTTTTCATAACGGCCCATTGAATTGACTATTGATTTTTTTTAACTTTAGGCACTTTAGCTCACTTTAGGCACTTTTAACTTCTTTCTGCCTTCTTTTCCAGCTCACTGACCGCTTGGTCTATCAGTTTCATAGTCTCCAGCGTTTTTTTGAATTTCTCATCCCTGTAGAAGCGCAAAACAGGACAGAATTTACCCTGCCATTTACCGGCCAGCAGCGATTGTATTCGGCTCTTTGCGTGCGTTATTCCCGCAAAAGTCTTGTTCTGTGCGGCTTCATCTTTGCCAAAAATACTAAGATACACATCGGCATTGCGTAAATCAGCGGCTATGTCAACTCTCGTAACGCTCACGAATCCCTCGATACGTGGGTCGTTAAGATGGTTGGCAATAGCGTTACTGACCGCTTCTTTTACCACGCGAGCTACTTTTTCCCGTCTTCTCGTTGCCATCGTTTGGTTAAATGCTAATTGGTAACCGGCAATTATTTAACCATTTAACCAATTACCAATCACCAATCACCAATCTAAAGGGTTCTGGCTACTTTAACGATTTTATAGAAGTCAAAAACGTCGTCGACTTTAATATCCTCGAATCCTGCTATCTTAATCCCACACTCCAGACCCGCCTTGACCTCGCGGGTGTCATCTTTGAAATGCTTAAGAGACTCTATGCTCAAGTCGTCTCTGATTACAATATTGTCGCGTATCAAGCGCACTTTCGCATTCTTGCTTGCGTGCCCGTTACTGACATAGCAGCCGGCCACCGTACCAACTCTTGAAACCTTAAAGATAGTTCTTACCACGGCTCTGCCGAGCGTTTCCTCCCGCTCTTCCGGCTCAAGCATACCGACCATAGATTTTTGCAAATCTTCGGTTATACGGTAGATTATATTATAGAGTCTTATCTCAACACCTTTGGCTTCTGCTTCTTTTAATGCGCGGTCTTCACTGACAACGTTAAAGCCGATAATAATCGCGTTCGAGGCCTCGGCCAGCACGACATCGCCTTCGGTAATTCCACCCGGCGATGCGTGCAAAATGTTAATTTTCACTTCGTTGGTGCTAAGCTCAGATAGATATTTCGTCAAAACATCCACTGAACCCTGCACATCCGCACGGATGATAACATTTAACTCTTCCGTCTTGCCCGCCTCTATTTGGCTGAATAAATTATCCAGAGTCACCTGCGTTCGTTGCGCCAGCGAATTTTCCCTTGAGAGTATTTGGTTTTCCTCAGCGGCGGCCTTGGCCTTGTTGATGTCATCCAGACAGTAAAATCTGTCACCTGCCTGGGGGACATCGCTCAGCCCCGTTATTTCCACCGGCATAGAGCTTGTAGCGGTCTTTATGTTTTTACCGTAGCTGTTCTTCAGGCTCTTCACTCTGCCAAAGGCACCGCCGGCCAATACCACATCGCCCTTATTTAGTTGGCCTTCCTTAATTAGCAACGTCGCCATTGCGCCCCGCCTGGCTGATATCTTCGCCTCAACCACCCATCCTGTCGCAGGGAGCTTGTCATCAGCTTTCAGTTCAAGTAATTCGGCTATATAATCGAGATGTTCGAGCAAATCATCTATACCTTCGCTGGTGATTGCACTGGTTTTCACAACTTCGGTCTTTCCGCCCCATTCAGCCGGCGTCAATTCCTGCTCAGATAACTGCGAGTAAACACGATTTATATCGCAACCAGGCAAATCTATTTTATTCAACGCCACAATTACCGGCACACCCGCTGCTTTGGCGTGGGCTATCGCCTCGATGGTTTGCGGCATCACACCATCGTCAGCGGCAACCACCAGAACCACCACATCCGTTATATTGGCGCCCCTGGCACGCATGGCCGTAAATGCTTCGTGGCCCGGAGTATCGAGAAACGTTACCTTCTTATGGTCCCAGGTAACCTGATACGCGCCGATATGCTGCGTGATGCCGCCTGCCTCACCGGCCGCTACCTGAGTTGAACGAATCTTATCCAGCAAGCTGGTCTTGCCGTGGTCAACGTGCCCTAACATTGTAGCCACCACCGACCGCTTCTTTAGATTCTTTCGCTGACGCTGCTCGGATTCAGCCTGTATCTGCTCTTCCAGCCTGCTTTTACGTTCTACGACCAGCTCAGTGCCGAATTCCAGAGCAACCAGTTCCGCAACGTCGCTGCTTATAACTTGATTGGCCGTGGCCATTACACCCTGTTGCATCAATTTGCTGATAATATCCACTGATTTAACGGCCAGCGTTGAAGATAAATCCTTTACTGTAATCGGCTCGCTTACAAGGACTTTTTTAGGCCTGACGAGCGCAGTAACTCCACGCTCAGACTTCGTGGCAATTTTCCGCGTCGGCCTTAATCGCAGGCCTTCACCGCCCGCCGCATCAAGCCGTGCCCGTCTTTCTTCAATATCCCTTTGTCGCCATTTACTAATGAATTTTGGCTTCCTTGCGGTTTCCGCATCTCGCTCCTCTCTCCGACGTCCGTGTGTTCTCTCTTTGGATCGCTTTGGTAATTGCCTCTTCTCCTTGCTCGGGGCAAGAGTTGATGTTTCCCGCTCCTGTTTGCTGTACATCAACGGCTCGGTAACAGGCGCATTGTACCTGGCTCTCGGCCTCGACTTCGGCTTTGGTCGTCGTAATGGTTCCGGTGCTTCGATTCGAACAACCTTGGGACCGCTCAGTCGAGCCGGCTCGGGCTTTTCCAAAATCGGCCCAGCAGGCAGTATCGGCTCCGGTGCTCGCTCTTCCAGTTCTTCGGTTATCTGTTCTTCTGGTGGACCCAGCTCTTCTGCAATTGTCGCAGCCGACTCTGCGGTTGCCTCAGTATGTTCAGCTTTCTTTGTTTTCTTTACTTTTACCTTCTTTACTTTTGCTTTCTTTACTTTTGCTTTCTTTACCGGCTGTTTTCGCTTTACCTTTTTTCTAATTCGTACCTTCTTCAAATCTACCTTTTCGGCCGTCTCAACCGTTGTGATATTCTCCCCCTCGCTGAACCATTCGTGAATGGTTGCCGCCAGACCAGCCGATATTACCGACATATGGTTCTTGACGTCCAGACCCTCATCCTGACACTTTTTAACGATGGCAGTGCTTTTTACACCAAGCTCCTTGGCCAAAATGTAAACTCTTGTAATAGCCAAAAAAAATCTCCGGTTCTTACATATAGCACATAGCGTTTAGTTTTTCCTGTCCACTATCAACTATCCGCCGATTCCTGTTCGTTCTCTGGAGCTTCTGTCTGCTGGGCCGGCTCTTTTTCCACTTGCTTTTGTTTCGACTCGGCGGCCAGACGCTTCGCTTCTTCGGCTGCTGCCGCAACCAGTTTCTCGGCGGTCTCCGAGTCAATCTTCAACTCGTTAATCAGCGGTTCGGCCCCTACATCATCCAAATCCAGAATGGATATAACGCCCAGCGCTATCAGCTTGTCAACCACTGTGTCATCAGCGCCTTCTACATTCTTGACGCAGCTTGTCAGTTGTTCAATGCCCTGATTATATTCCTCTGGCATTAGTATATCGATATCCCAGCCGGTAAGCCTCGCAGCCAGCCGAACGTTCTGGCCGTGCTTGCCGATAGCCAGACTGAGTTGGTCCTCATCCACAACCACTGTTGCCTTTCCCAGTTCAAAACACAAGGCAATTTCGCTGACCTTTGCCGGCATCAACGCATTTGTTACCAGCACTTGGGATGAATCGTTCCACCGGACAATATCTATTTTTTCACCGCCGAGTTCATCAACTATGTTCTTTATTCTACTGCCTCGCACACCAACGCAGGCCCCAACAGGGTCAACCTTCTCATCGAGCGAAGCAACCGCAGCTTTGGTTCGGTAGCCCGCCTCTCGCGCCAGTGCCCGTATTTCGATAATTTTTTCAGTAATCTCCGGCACCTCTAACTCGAATAATCGGCGGATAAAATCAGGGTGCGTTCGGGAGAGAATGATTTTGACCTGATTCGAACTCTCTTTTACATCAAGAATCAAACATCGAATTCGCTCGCCGGGCCGATGAGTCTGGCCCATTATCTGTTCCCCTTTGGGCATAAACCCTTCTGTCCAGTGGCTCAAATTAACAATCAGTGTTCCACCTTCGTATCGCACGACCGAGCCGCTTATGATTTCACCTTTTCGCTGGACAAACTCCGCATAGATACTATCCCTTTCGTCGGCCCTTATCTTCTGTATCATTACCTGCTTGGCTGTCTGAGCGGGGATGCGGCCGAGCTGCCTTATATCGATTTCTTCATTGTCCTTAAAGGCGTTGACCTGCCCGGTGCTCCGGTCGATGTGTACGACTATTTCGCTCTCCGGCTCACCAAAATGCTTCCTGACCGCCGAGACCATAGCTTCTTCCAGATCCACAAACACGGATTCCCTGTCGATGTTTTTATCGCGCGCAATGTTATCGACGATTCTTACTAATTCCTGATTCATCTTTTTTTTCTCTTCCTGACTTAAGGGTTTCCGAACCTTTCTGCAAAACACAAAAAAAAGTGGAAACCCAAATAGTTTCCACTTCAGCAGGGAGCCCTTTCCTAAATAGGGTCCCTCGACACGCCGAAAACGAACAGAGGTTGTAGTTTGCATTTACACTACATCATCTGCCTCCAGTAGCAATTGTACTCGTTCGCCTCTCGGCACTGAAGCAGAAACACCGATTTCCAAGCCACCATTTGCGCAAAGCTGCAGCCGTCCGGGTTGGTTCTTCCTTTACTTTGCACTGTTCGCTAATCCTGTCAAAACCATTTTAAGCGCCTCTTTAATTTCAAATTTAGCTTTGGTAGCCGTTAATCTTTATAGCTAAACTTACTATGATAATCGTCCAACCTGTTGATGACAATAACTTTTTTGTCGAATTTGTATAATTTTTGGCCCAAATTCGACACAAAAAACGCACTCAATGGCTAAAAATGGCCAAAAACCGCCAGAAGTCCCATAAGATGGCCTTTTGAATCTTCTAAAACCCTTTTTTCCTGTCGGCGTTTAGCGCAGCGGGTTGCTTCTAATGACATCAGACGAAGCTGCTAAATTTCACAGATTAGCCCGGATATTTCACTTCTCTTTGAAGATTGTATGGCTAACTTCATTAACAATCAGGCCTCAGGCCAAAAATTTAATATAATCCGCAAAAACTTCTGGATACAGATGCTATTTATCATCACACTAATCCAATAGATAATACCGATTCTATTTAGTAATTGCCGATTTCCTGAGCCTGTCATTCCTGCGAAATCGAAGATCCGGCTTTAGACGGAGCAGGAATCCAGGCCTTTCCAGTCAGCACTATGTCTGATTCTATCGGCAATCTTTAACTGTGATTGGTATAATCCAATAGATAACACCAATTTTGTACATAATCTTTGTATAGGATCTTGAGATTGGTCCCCGGTTTGAGGATTCCGAGAAGCTCACCCGTAGGGATCTCCGCTTCGCTTCGAGTTTGATTGGGTTTGTTTTCACCAAGTGTCCAATTGGATTTATTTTCATAGACCACTGTTATTAAAGAGGTTACGTTCATTTGACTTTTTCGGAAATTGGGTTTGTTTTGCATAATTTGTTATTTTTGATTGATTGACAAGCTGGGCTGGATAGGGGGTTTGGGAAGATGCCTATGGCACAAGTTTGAGCTTCGGTGGTCATGAGTACTCCGAATTTACGATGTACGATTGACTATTTACCATTTACGAATCTTGGGCTGTTTTCGGCCGGGGGCAAAAAAAGACGCGCCTCTATAATTGGGCGAACATGCGCGTTTGAGTCGAAATTTGGGGTGTTTTTGACAGGATAAACAGGAGTAAGTCGTTGTGAGAAAAGGAGATAAAATTTTTTTAGATTTTTCGATTTTAGGTTCCAGCTACCTGCACTTTTGGTCGAAAAACCGCAAAAATCTTGCCTAAATTAACACAAAAAAGAATATTACCGCGGAG